>Ga0209164_1002103_pt1 | contig 22514 bp, 23 predicted proteins | sample MTBNYHSulfiMetaG_FD_187458 | JGI IMG/M metagenome (GOLD analysis project Ga0209164, IMG submission 187458) | Enrichment culture microbial communities from rom New York Harbor, USA that are MTBE-degrading - MTBE-NYH (New York Harbor Sulfidogenic)... | ecosystem: Environmental > Aquatic > Marine >... | reverse complement strand
ATCGACCGTTGGCATAAACGAAGAAGTCATAAAAAGATACATTGAGTTTCAGGAAAAGATAGATAAAGGGCAACTGCAGCTGCCTTTTAATCTTTAGTGCCACGGGCGTGAGCCCGTGGGTATCTACCGGGTTAAAAGCAGCATTTAAAAAAGAGCATTGCTGGTTCAGTGATATCCGGCAGATAGACCGACTTTTTCCAGTCTTCAAACTAAAAGCCACAGGTTCCGATTCTTATTCTTTCCGCTGTTTCTGCGTTGTTGCTTTCCAGCGAAGCCCCAAGTCTTCAAGCATTTGGAGGTCTTGTTTCAAAGCTCGGCCTCCGGTGGTGAGATAGCCACCCACGATCATGCCGGTAACTCCCGCCCAATAAGCGGCAGCCTGAAAATCACGAAGATTAACTTCTCTGCCTCCTGCTAAACGGATTTCCGTTCCCGGCACAATCAGCCTCATAATGGCCAGGATTTTTAAAACCTCTAACGGAGTTGGCGGCTTAAGGTTCGCAAGCGGGGTCCCCGGGCGGGGATTTAAGATATTTACGGGAATACAATCAACGCCAAGATTACGGAGAACAAAAATCATTTCCAACCATTGTTCCGGAGATTCACCCAAGCCGAGAATGCCCCCGGAGCAAAGGCTTACCCCCGCATCCTTCATTACGGTGAGAGTTTTAATTTTTTCTGCGATGGAGTGAGTGGTGCAAATTTTATCAAAAAAACTCGGCGCGGTTTCCAAGTTGTGGTGATAACGCTCAACCCCGGCGTCTTTGAGAGCGACAGCTTGTTCTTGTGACAAAATTCCCAAAGAACAATCCACCCGCAAAGGAGTTTCCTGGAGAATGGCTTTAACGGACTCGATCACTTTTTTGAAATCCTTTTTTCCCAATCCTCGGCCACTGGTTACGATGCTAAAACGCTGGATTCCATTGGATGCGGCATCAAGCGCGGCTCGGATAATGTGTTCCACCTCAACCAGGGGATAAATTTCACATTCACCTTGATAATGTGCTGATTGAGCACAGAATGTGCAATCTTCAGAACAACGACCGGACTTTGCATTAATTATCGTGCAAAGCTCTACGTTATCGCCAAAAAAATGCCGGCGAACGTTATGGGCAATGGCGATGAGATAAACAATGTTTGCTTGAGGAGTGTTAAGAAGCTTTTTTGCCTCAGTAGAATTTATTCTCTCCCCCCCGAGAACCTTTTCCCCGATGCTGTGGATGTAATCCTTCACTTTTTTCTTGTCACCCTAATGGCAATAATCTCATTATGAAACCAGACCAATCCTCTTGCGGACGACTTAACGAGGTTGGGGGGTTCAGAGTTTAAAATTATTTATTAGCTTATTAGAAAAGGGTTTGCAAGAAGTGATTTTGTTCGAAATTCCCTCACCTTTATTTTTTTCTTGAATTTCTTTAAATAATGTGTAAAATAAGGAAAACCTTCCTTTTAAAAAAAATCCTATAGTAAACCCCGTTAGAAGGCTTTCACACGGGGCATTTACCCGGTGTGAAAAAGCGTAAGAATCCTTAATTTTACCTCGCGCTTTTGCGCGGGGACTTTCTAACGGGGTAAAGAAATTTATTTAATTTTCACTAAGACACGCTTAGGCAGAAATGCATTTAAGAAGATTTACTGAACTGAGAAAAGAGATCAAAAGTATCCGGCCCCCCAAAAAAAGGGTCTTTGTTTTTTCGATTTTCTTTTTTGCTTTTTTCCCTCTTTTAGTGTCCAACCATGATTCGTATTCTCTTCCTACCCCCCAACCTTACAACCTCAACGAATTTCTTTCGAACTCATTTTCTCCTTTTCTGGCCGATAGACAGATTAACATTATGCAAGGAAAAGTAGAGACAGGAGATACCTTTTGTTCTATTCTTTCCGATCAGGGCTTTTCTTCTTTAACAATTGCTGAGTGTGTCGAGGCGTTTAAGCCGGTTTTGAATTGTCACAAGCTTTCCCTGGGAGATGAATACAACATAAAGACAGATGGGAAAGGGAACCTCCTTAAACTCACCATCAAGACTGATCTGGTTACGATCTACCATTTAAAAAAAGAGGGTGAAAAACTTTTTCCGAGCAAAGACAAGGTTTATCTGAGCAAGAAGATTACTAAAGTCTCCGGGGTGATTGAAGATTCTCTTTTTGGCGCGATTGATAAAGCGGGAGAGTATGACCAAGTGGCCATTGAGGTAGCGGAAATTTTCGCCTGGGATATAGATTTTCGGCATGACCTTCAAAAAGGTGACCGGTTTGCCCTTATTATCGAAAAATATTTTAAGGATGACCAGTTTTTTTGTTACGGAAAAATTAAAGCCGTAGAATATAATAATCAGGGCAAAGTGTATCGAGCTATTTATTTTAAAGACCCAAAAGGGCAAGGGGGTTATTATACGCCGGAAGGAATTTCCGTAAGGCGAAGCTTTCTTCGAGCTCCCCTTAAGTTTACGCGGATAAGTTCCGGGTACTCCAACCATCGGTTTCATCCTATCTTAAAAAAGTATAAACCTCACTTGGGAATTGATTTTGCGGCTCCTCAGGGTACGCCGGTTTTAGCTGTCGGCGATGGGGTGGTAGTGGCAAAGGGGTGGAAATATGGGAACGGTAATATGGTGACCATACGTCATCCTCTCCGGTATGAGACGATGTATAATCACCTTTCTCGTTTTGGCAAAAATGTTAAAGTCGGTGCGCGAATCAAGCAAAAAGATATTATCGGATATGTAGGGTCAACCGGGTTTGCCACCGGCCCCCATTTGGATTACCGCATGAAAAAAAATGGACTCTTTGTTAATCCCCTTAAAGAAAAATTTCCTTCAGGATTTCCTCTGGACAATGCCTATCGGCACCTCTTCGCGGAAACCTCACAAAAAATGATCGCTCTTTTTAGCGAAAAAGAAGATTCCTCTCAAAAAATGGTTGCTGCCCGTTAATTTCTCCATTATCATGGGGTATGCGCGCAGTCATCCAAAGAGTAAAAAGCGCTCAGGTTATTGTTAGCGAAAAGATAATCGGATCAATTGGCTTTGGGCTTTTAGTTTTGCTCGGAATTTCCCGGGAAGATAATTGCGTTGATGCGGATTATTTGGTTGAAAAAACTATTAACCTGAGGATTTTTGACGATCAGGACGGGAAGATGAATCGCTCCCTCCTCAATGTCGGAGGCGAGATGCTCGTCGTATCCCAGTTTACTTTACTCGCTGATTGCCGGAAAGGAAGAAGACCATCCTTTACAAATGCGGCTGCGCCCGCAGAAGCAAAGAAGCTGTACCAATATTTTATTGAGCGAGTGAAAGAGAAAGGCATTACCGTGGCTATTGGTGAATTCCAGGCGCTTATGGAAGTGGGCCTTATCAACCATGGCCCGGTTACGATTCTCATGGATAGCAAAAAAGTTTTTTGATTTTTATGACCGGAGTCATTCTTGCGGGCGGGGAAAGCACCCGCATGGGTAAAAATAAAGCCTTTATTGAAATTAACGGCACACGAATCATTGATCGTACGGTTTCTCTTTTTAGAGAAATTTTTGATGATGTTCTCTTGGTGACTAATAGGCCGTTAGATTACCTATCGTTAAACGTGAGGATCGTAACCGACCTTGTTCCGGGAAAAGGCTCCTTGGGGGGTATTTATACCGGCCTTTTTTTCTCTTCTTCGCCAAAAGCTTTTTTCGTAGGCTGCGATATGCCTTTTCTTGACAAAAGGGTCATAGAGTACTTCCTTAGTTTGGCTCAAACCGCTGATATTGTCGTGCAAAGAACAAAAGATTATTGGGAACCGCTTCATGCAATTTATCCCCGGACGTTACTAAAACCTATCGAGCGGTTGTTTCAACAGGGTGAACTTACAATCTTCAAAGCCTACCAGGGGGGGAAAGTGCGAGAGGTTACCGGGGAAGAACTTAAACCGTACGATCCGGATTTACACACGTTATCTAATATAAATACTCCTGAGGAACTGAAAAAGCTTTTGGAGACCTACCCGAATACTCCTCTTTGATGAATTTCTTGCTTTATGTATGAATAAACGCATTTTTTTTATTGGTATTGGGGGAAGCGGCATGAGCGGGCTTGCTCAAATAACTTGTGTCCAGGGGAATTTTGTGTCCGGCTCGGACCGCAATTTTGACCAACAAAGGGATAAGGAGATTTTTACCTTTCTCCAGTCCCGCGGCATAAAACTTTTCCCCCAAGATGGAACGGGTATAGGGGCGGAGATTGATGAGGTGATAATCTCCGGCGCGATCGAAGATGATAATCCGGATTTAAAAAGGGCCAGAGAATTTGCCCTTCCGGTAGTGAGGCGTGCCGAATTACTGGCCCGGCTTTTTAATAGCGCGCGGGGAATTGCCGTGGCCGGAACAAGCGGCAAATCAACTATCACGGCGATGGCTGCGAAAGTTATGGATGAAGCTTGTTTAGATCCCACGGTAATCAATGGCGCCATTATTTCTGAGTATAAAAGCCCGGGCAGGTTAGGGAACGTCAAACTCGGAAATTCTCATTTTATGCTGATCGAAACCGATGAAAGTGACGGGTCTTTGGTAAAGTTTTATCCGGAGATTGGAATTTTAGCAAATATTTCAAAGGACCATAAACCCCTCCCTGAGCTGATTAAAATTTTTTCGAGGTTTATTGAAAATATAAAGAATGACGTGATTGTCAATGGTGAGTGCCCTTTTTCCCGAGAGATCAGCGCTCTCATTCCTCCGGAACGGGTTTTGACCTTTGGCTTTACCCCGGAAAGTGGCGTTAGGGCGGAGGAAGTCATTTTAACGGCATCCGGTTCAACCTTTAAAGTTCAGGAGACGCTTTTTTCCCTTCCTGTTCCGGGCAAGCATAATGTTGCTAATGCCTTGGCCGCGATCGCTCTGGGAATAAAACTAAAGATTCCTCTTGGTACGATAAAACAGGCGCTGAAAATGTTTCGAGGAGTGGAAAGACGGCTTTCTTTGGTAGGGGAGACAAGCGGTATTAAAATTTTTGATGATTTTTCTCACAACGCAGCCAAGATTGCAGCCGCTCTTGAGACCCTTAAACTCATGGGCTCACGTCTTATCGTCATCTACCAACCCCATGGTTTTGGGCCGACTAACCTTATTAAAGAAGAACTCATCGCGACTTTCAACCTTGCGTTAAGGAAAACCGATATGGTGATTTTGCTCGATATCTTTTACGTGGGCGGTACAACTGAAAAAACAATTTCTTCGGCTGAGTTAGTCAGGGAAATTTGTGTTCCTCAAGCCGAAAACCTTAAGGATCGAGAGCAGGTTGTTGATCAGGTTACCGCAAGCGCGCAATCGGGAGATGTGGTTGTGGTAATGGGAGCGAGGGATAACTCGCTGACGAGTGTGGCACACAAAATTTTAAGAAGCCTGAAAAATAAAACACAGCTTTTTTCCATGAAAAAATGATTTTTAGTGAGGAAGAAAAAAATGATTAATTATGAAGACGAAGATAGAGAAAAGTTATCTTGGCGGGAGATTGATAGGCAAAAAGATAAAAGTAAACACGCTTCGCAGCAAAAACCTGCTTTTAAAAAATCAAAGCGGTCAGAATGGATTCAAAAACAATACCGCAAAGAAGCAGAAAAATTATTCATGGGGAAGAAGGGAACTCCGGAATATAAAAAAAACCGTAATGAGCTTTATAACCGACACGGAACTTCAAAATTCCCGGCAATAGCAAAAAAGTTTATCCAGGAATATGGCCTTCCTGATGACTGGGATACTCTTTTCCTTTTTCTTGATCATAAAGATGTGGGTACGGTTAAGGAGGTGATTTTAAAACTGAAAAGTAACTACCGGGAAAGAAGTCTAACCGCAATGCAAGGATTTCGCGCTAAACTCGAAATCATTGCTATGACGACGACAGATAAAGGACTGAGGGAGATAATTCAGGAGATTATCAAAGAACTTTAACGCGCGGTCGAAAAAATGGTTTCGGGTGGGGCGGCCGGGAAGAGGGGAAATGGGGATATGTTAAACCGCCCACCCGAAAAATTGGTAAAAATGCGAAATTACATTTTCCCTGTAGCCTTCCGTTTGGAAGCCTTAAGAGCGTTGACGACTTTTTTGGGCGCGGTAGATTCCTTGGCAAGGTGAGTGGCAAAATTGCATTGGCCATTTTTCCATTTCATGGCTGGCTCCGCATATGAAGAGCAAAATTTTACCGTTTCGAACTCTTGAATTCGGTTACACCCTTCGCAGTTTTCAACAATGCTATAACATCTGCCTCCATTATAACCGCATCCACTCTGTTTCATAAATATACATTCTACACCTTTTTTTAACGTTTTGCAAATCATGACAACCAACCCCTTTCAAAAAAAAATACTTTTTTAGTATCCAGCCGGAACAAGTAGCGAAACTTGTCTTTTAGCAGAAAAATTTTTGTTAAAAAATAAAATCATGCAGAAAAAACAAATAAAAAAGATGAAATATTTTTAGATTTTTTATAAATTGTCAAGAGAAAAAACACTTTTCTAAAAAAATAAATATTTTTCGATAGGTTTATTTATTTTTTGATTACCGTCAAATCCCGGGTGGGAAAATGATCCACATAATTTTTTGCCAAGCTAAAATCAAATAAATCCGGTTGGTTGTGCTTACCTCATCGCACTTCAGGGTTTAATGAGAAAAAAATTCTTTGGGAAAATATTGGCTTATTCTTATAAAAAAAACATGAGGAAAAAATATCTTGTTAGATATTAATGAGTTATTGACAGAAAATATCCAAAAACAATAAAATTAAATTATTAGACCGAAGACAAACGAGTTGTTGGAAATAAATCAAGCATGATCAGTCAAAAAACTGAATTTCGAAAAACACCGCTTATCCAGCCACATGATCTTTTAAAAAAAGTTGAGGTCTGTCCTCATGTTTTGGTTGTTTTTGATTCTTTTGATTGGAATTCGCTTCTTGCCAAAACTTATCTCGTCCCGGGATCTCGGAAAAATCTTAAATTCTGTTCTTTGCAGACTATCATGGTTAACAATCAACCCATTACCCTTGCCGGACCGGCGATGAGCGCTCCTGTGGCTGCCATGGTGCTTGAGGTCTTAATTGCCTTTGGCGCTCGTCACATCATCGGAGTGGGCTCATGCGGGTCTTTAGATGAAAAACTCCGGATCGGGCATTTAGTAATTCCCGAAAACGCTATCCCGGACGAAGGGACTTCATCCCATTACCCTTTGCAAGGGAAAAAGATAAAAGCGAGCCCGAGAATTTTTAAGATAATACAATCCTTGTGTGAGGTGAAGATGCAAGACTGTGCTTTAGGAAAGGTCTGGACTACTGATGCTCCCTTTAGGGAAACACCACAAAAAATAAAAAAGGCTCAGCAAAAAAAAGCAATCGCGGTTGAAATGGAGCTGTCGGCCTTTTTTAAGGTAGGTGCTTTTTATGGAGTAGAGGTGGGGGCTTTGCTGGTTGTCTCGGATGAACTTTTTGCCCGACAATGGAACCCTGGGCACACTACTCAAAAATATAAAAAGGCAATAGTGCAAGCCATTGACATTGCTCTTCAGGTTTTATCCCAACCGGAAGGTTAAGACGAAAGAAGGAAGTAAATCGGAAAACGAGTGTAAGAATTAAAGAAATTATTATGGAAAACTCTCCCGGAACCTTATACATTGTCGCTACTCCAATCGGCCACTTGGAAGATATCACTTTCCGGGCAATTAATGTGCTTAAACAGGTGAACCTTATCGCGGCGGAAGATACGCGAAGAACCAGGATACTTTTGAACGCTTATGACATAAAAGCCGATCTTACCTCTTACCACGATCACAATAAAGAGCGTCAAGGAGAAAAAATATTACAGTGCCTCCTTTCCGGTAAGTCAGTTGCTTTAGTTTCTGATGCCGGAACTCCCGGAGTTTCTGACCCTGGATATTACGTAATTAATTTGGCGATTCGCCAGACTATACCCGTGATACCAATTCCGGGGGTTTCCGCTGTCATTACTGCCTTGAGCGCGTCGGGACTTCCTTCGGATCGATTTTGTTTTGAAGGGTTTTTACCCAAGAAGGCACATGCCCGCCGAAAATTCATTCAAAGCCTTCAAGACGAAGATCGGACCTTTATTTTCTATGAGTCTCCCTATCGAGTTGTAGCAACGCTGAAAGATTTTTTAGACATTTATGGAGAACGGTGGGTGGTGGTTGCCCGAGAGCTCACGAAACTGTACGAAGAGATCATAAGAGGCCCTCTTTCCGAGGTTTTAAAAACACTGAGCGAGAGAAAAATCAAAGGGGAGTTTACTCTTTTAATTTCGAGTAGCCGCTATACAGAAAAAGTGTTGCCTTTAAAAAAAGAATGAACTATGGTTTATCCTTAAGCCATGTGACGGCGTATTTTTAATTTTCAAAGGTCGTGACAATGGAATCTCAGCCAACACAAACCATCCGACTTCAGGGGATAGGGGTTTCCTCTGGGATAATTTTGGGGAAAGCTTTTCTGGTTGAGCAGGGAAAAGTTGAAATCCCCACGTATTCCTTGCACGAGAAGGATGAAATTGAAAAAGAGATAAAGATATTTTTAAAAGCAATCGAGGCAACCCGAAGTCAATTTTTAGAAACTAAGAAGGAAATACGGAAAAAAGGTTTTAAAAAAGGTTATTTTATTATTGACGCTTATTTGATGATCTTAGAAGATAAATTATTAATTAAGGAGACTACCAATCACATTCGCAAGGAAAAAATTAATGCGGCCTGGGCTTTTAAAAGTGTCCTGAATACGTTACAGAAGACTTTTTCTGAGATCGAAGATGATTATTTAAGAGAACGGAAAACCGACCTTGATTACGTGGGGCAGCGAATTCTACAGAACCTGATGGGAGCGGAAAAAATCGATCGCCACAACGTCTCGGAAAAGGTAATTATTGTGGCTCATGATTTGTCTCCCGCAGATTCCGCTCACTTGGATCTGGAGAAGGTCCTTGGGTTTGTTACTGATGTTGGAGGAAGAACGTCTCACACTGCTATTATGGCCCGAGCTTTACAGATTCCAGCAGTGGTTGGTTTAGAAACAGTTACCCGACAGATTCAAAGTGGCGATACGATTATTGTGGATGGGATTTCCGGGGAAGTTATCATTCATCCTTCACAAAACGTTTTTAACGACTATCGGGCGAAAAAGGAAAAATACGATTATTCGGAAAAAGAACTTCTTAAATTCAAACCACTGCTGGCTGAAACCCGGGATGGGTATCGCATCAGACTTTTAGCCAATATTGAAATCACTGAAGAGCTGCCCTCAGTTCTCCACCACGGTGCTGAGGGGATCGGGCTGTACCGGACCGAATTTCTCTACCTTAATCGTCCGGCGCTTCCTTCGGAGGAGGAACATTTTCAGACCTACCGAAAGGTGGTCGAAAAAATCTCCCCCAATCCTACTACCATTCGCACCTTTGACCTCGGAGGCGATAAGTTTATTTCGCGGATAAATGTGGCCCAGGAGATGAATCCCGCTTTAGGGCTGAGGGCGATTCGACTGGGACTTCGGGAAGTTGATCTTTTTAAGACCCAGATCCGAGCGATTTTGCGCGCCAGCGCGTTGGGAAAGGTTCGTATTCTTTTTCCCATGGTTTCCGGAATGCAGGAGATTTATCAGATCAAAGATATTATCGCGGATGTTAAAGAGGAATTAAAGGCAAAAGAACAAACCTTTGACTCAGGTATAGAGGTGGGGGTTATGATCGAGATTCCTTCGGCAGTTGTGATTGCTGATCTCTTGGCGAAAGAGGTTGATTTTTTTAGCATTGGCACCAATGACCTTATCCAGTACCTCCTCGCTATTGACCGGGTGAACGAACATGTCTCCCATCTTTACAGACCCCTTCATCCCGCGGTCTTAAGATTTATAAAAAGGACGGTGGATGCCGCTCACGCTGAAGGGATACGGGTCAGCATGTGCGGTGAAATGGCAGGGGAGCCCTTTTATACGCCGATTCTTTTAGGGTTTGGGATTGATGAATTGAGTATGAATGCGCTTTCTTTATTAAGGGTAAAAAAGATGATTCGTTCTACCTATTATCGGGAATGTCAGCAGCTGGTAAATGAAATTCTCAAGTTTTCCATCACCAAACAAGTGGAAGATTTTCTTCAACAGGAATTATTCTCCCGCTTTCCGGAAGAGCTGAAAGATTTTAAGCTCAACCATTAGGCTGATTGGTTTTTCCCCCATGCGAATTTCTGAGCTGTCCGAGCAATCAGATGTAACGTCAGTGGTTATCGAAACTCCCTATAAATGGAAAACCACGTTTAACTTTAAAAACGAAGATGGACAATGGTTCATTGTTGGCATCTAAGGGTATTATGATGACAACCAAAGCTCGAGTTGCGGTGTTATATACGCAGCCGGAAACGATCATTCAAGATTATCAACGGTTATTCGCGCTGGCGGGGGGGGCACAAGCCCTCCAGCCCAACACCACGACTATTCTGAAAGATAATATTTCCTGGCACTTCCCCATGCCTGCTGCCAACACCACTCCCTGGCAGCTGGAAGGCACGATCAGAGCGTTGCGTCAGGCGGGCTTTAATGATTTGGCGTGCGTGCAAAACCACACGGTGGTCACCAACGCTTTCAAAGGCGAAGACCTGAATGGCTACGTACCGATTTTCCGGCACTATGACATCCCCGTGCTCTATAACTTCCGCAAAGAAGATATGACCTGGGTTCGCTACTGGCCAAAGGCTCCGATGCTGGCTCTCGATCAGATTTACCCGAAAGGCATTTATCTTCCGGATTATTTTTTGGGGAAGAATATCGTTCACCTGCCGACCGTCAAGACGCACATGTACACCACAACCACGGGCGCGATAAAAAATGCTTTTGGGGGATTGCTCAGCAAGTACCGGCACTATACGCACACCTGGATTCATGAGACTCTGGTTGATCTCTTGGCGATCCAGAAAGAGATTCACCCGGGAATTTTTGCCATCATGGACGGGACGACCGCGGGCAATGGGTCTGGCCCGCGCTTGATGCGACCCGTGGTCAAGAATGTCATCCTGGCTTCAGCGGACCAGGTGGCGATTGACGCGGTAGCAGCCCATGTGATGGGATTTGACCCGCTTGAAATCACATACCTCCGCTTGGCTCACGAACAAGGATTGGGCGTTGGCGATATGCGTGAAATTGAGTTAGTGGGTGATGATGTATCAGGAGAAAATTGGGGTTTCCAGATCGGCTATAATTCCCACAGCTTTTTAGCCTGGCTGGCCTGGTATGGGCCGACGAGAATTTTTCAAAGACTGATTATGCGGACACCACTGGTGGTCATTCCTATCCTGGTCGGTGAGGTTGAGCAGGATTACCTCTACTGGCCCTTGAAGTATAAAACTATCGCCGAGCACTGGCGCGCGAACACGACCTGGGGACAATTGTTTCAGCGCTATCAAAAACAGGGGCGATTGGTGGATTAAATTTCTCCCCCTTTCTTCGGGCCCCCTTTTTATGGGGTGCGGCCATAGCCATCTTCTTTTCGCTCGATGTCATCCTCCCCAAAGTATTTTCCGGTTTGGATTTCAATCAAGACAAGGTCGCGCACTCCGGGATTTTTGACCCGATGCCATGCTCGTTGAGGGATATCAATCGCCTGGCCGCCACTGAGCTTAACATTTTCATCATCACGGGTCACGATCGCTTCACCGTCAACGATAAACCAGTGCTCTGTTCTTTGTTTATGGCGCTGGAGACTGAGACGGTGGCCGGGATAAACTACAATCCGCTTTACCTTATGGTCTGTCTGGTCAGAGAGGATCACAAAATATCCCCAGGGGCGATGGTCTTCTTGATAAAAGTCGCTCATCATTTCTTCCTTAAGCGTACATTTTGAGGAAAATTACTATTGCAAAAATAAAATGTTTTTAATAGTATTGTCAAGAAATTATCGGGGGGTCCCAAAAAAAATAAACCTTTTACGGTCAATTTTTTACTTATGGAAGAAAAGGCAACGCAAGAAAAATTAAAATTAGAAATTGAGCAGGGAAATTTTGAGCGGGCAGTCTTAGTTGCTTTGGATCTGGATTTGAAACCAGAGGAGGTCATTGAGATCAAGTTGAAGGCGCTCTGGCAGATGGCTGCGGTTAACCGGAACGCTGTGGGGGCGAAAAAGCTTGCCCAAGACTTTGGGATTTCAAAAGAGGAACTCAAAGTTTTCCTGAGGAAAAAGGCTGATGAGCAAAGGCAGGAAGGAAACGAAAGGCTCCTCACGCCTCGTTATGATCACCAGTCCGGCAAGTATCTTGCTTTTGAGGAATGGATGGAAAACCTTTTCAAATTCTGGTCCAAGATTTAATAGCATAAAGGGTAAGGTGTAAAGGGTAAAGTGCAAGGAGCGAGATGGTAAAAGATGTATTTTTTGCAATGCGTCCGTATCAGTGGATAAAAAACCTTTTTATTTTTGTTCCCCTGTTGTTTGGGCACAAACTTTTTGAGGTTTTGGTTTTTTTGAAAACAACCGGGGTATTCGTGCTTTTTTGTGCGATTGCCAGCGCGATATATTTAATTAATGATATTATTGACTTAGAAAATGATAGAGAGCACCCGGATAAGCGGCTTCGACAGCTTGCGTCGGGAAAAATTACGGCGCTACAGGCAAAAATAACCGCGAGTCTCCTTGGGGTGAGCGCGCTGGTAGGTTCATTTGTCTTGGATGTCCGTGTGGCTGGGGTTCTGACCGCGTATGTTGTTTTAAATGGTTTATACATGAAAGTTTTTAAAAAGGAAGTTATTCTGGATGCGTTTTGCATCGGAGGGTTTTTTTATTTACGTGTTTTAGCCGGATCATATGCCGGTGATGTTATTCTTTCCAACTGGCTGATCCTTTGCACCGTACTCTTAGCTTTATTTTTAGCCTTTAACAAAAGGCGTTCTGACGTGAGGCTGGAAAAGAAAGGCTCTCTGGTCAAAAACAACTACAGCAAATATTTTATTGACCGCATGGTTTCTATCCTCTCTGCGTCGATAGTTATAGCGTATGCGCTCTATGCTATTGATCCTAAGACAACGGTGAAGTTTGGAACCGATCACTTGCTGTATACCATCCCCTTTGTTTACTATGGACTTTTTCGGTACCTTTATTTGATTGACAAAAAAAGATTAGGAAGTGACCCAACGCGAATTTTGCTTCGTGACTATAAGATGCAGGTGAATTTATTGTTATGGATCTTCGCTTGTATCGGCATCATCTATCTAAAGTGGTAAATGAGAGTAATACTAACCCGCGAAAATTTTTTCTATCCAAGCGATACGTTGTTTCACGGCTTTGTCGCTTGCACGTAGTGTTGTGTTTCGTTATCTGACGGATACTATGTATGCCAAGGAATATTTAAGGGCGACAGACCAGTATCTTTTTATTTACCCCGTTAGAAATGCCCTGTTAGATAGCAATTATTTAACGGGGTGAAGTAACACGGGGTAAACTTAAAAATCCTTACACTTTTTCATACGGGGTAAATCCCATTAGAAAATTTTCTAACGGGATGAATGCTCCGTGTGAAATCCTTCTACCGGGGTTTACTTTTTGGGCAGGGAAAAATAAAAGGTTGCGCCCTCGTCCACTGCGCCCTCAGCCCATACGCGACCTCCATGGCGCTGTATGATCCGCTGAACCGTGGCAAGCCCGATACCGGTACCCTCAAACTCCTTGGTGGAATGAAGGCGCTGAAAAACGCCAAACAGTTTGTCAACGGACTCCATGTTAAACCCAACACCATTATCCCGGACGAAAATGACTGTTTCTTTGTCTCCTGCAAGCCCGCAGCCAATTTCTATTACGGTTTGCTGGCGTGGGCGGGTATATTTAAGGGCATTCGAAATTATATTGGTAAGAACTACCCGAAGCATCGAAGGGTCACCATAGACTTCCGGGAGGGGACTAATCTTCCATGTAATATCGCGCCCTTTTGTTTCAGGCTGAAAGGTGTCTAAGACTTCTTTGTTAAGCTGTTCAAGGCTGGTTGGTACCTTTTGCATTTCAACATGACCGATACGGGAGAACCCTAAAAGATCATTGATCAAGTCTTCCATCCGTTTTGCCGACTCCTGGATAAGGGTGAGATACCGTTGACTTTTTTCATTCAGAGTGCCGGAGGCAGATTTCTGTAACAACGTTGCAAAACCGGCAATATTGAGCAGCGGCGCATGCAGATCGTGAGAAACAGTATAGCTGAAGGACTCCAGTTCCCGGTTTGCGAGCTTGAGCTCTTGTTCCATTTTTTTGCGTTCGGTGATATCCCTTACAATATCAACATAACCGGTTGTAACCCCATCAGGGGATTTAATGGCTGATATAACCATTTCAACCGGGAAGACCGCGCCATCCTTACGCATACAATTCCACTCAACTCTGCAAAAGCCTTTTTGATCAATCACCGGGTATGCCACGTCCCCAATGGTCTTAAAACTCTCATCAGACGGATAGATGATTCGTACGGATTTTCCCTCCATTTCTTTTTTGTCGAAACCGAAAAGGTGATAAAATGCTTGATTGCAGGAAATGATTTTTCTCTCCTGATCCAATCTGAAGATGGCGTCTGTGGAACTCTCTACCAGCGTTCTGTATTTTTCTTCTGAGGCTTTCAGCGCCTCTTCGGCTTTCTTCCGTTCACGAGCATCACGCATACTACTTTTTCCCATTGTATTCCCTTTTAGTTGGCATATGAGGAGGCAACGCAATGATGGTAAGACAGAACTGCACCGGCAATTGGCTTTACCAATAATATAAAACTTGTTTGATTTAAACAATCAAAAAAAAATTTTACGGAAAGGCCTTTTTATTGGATTGAAAATGAAAGCCGCAATGGAATGGGGTAGGTTAGGAGTTCCAAAATCTTGATACATTATTTCAAACAATTAAGGTGGGGTCTCCCCACCAATAGCAACAACTTTACCGGTCTGCGCATTCTCGATGGAAAAGTAATAGTATGATTTTGACCAGGAATAATGCCATTTAGCTATGTATTCGTGTCCGGCCTCCGCCTCGAATTGAAGTTCTACCGGTCCAACGAAGCCGTCACTCGGACGATGATATACAAGCTTAATCGTGTGCTTGCCTGGGAGAATATAGGCCGCATTTTCAGATGACAACTTCTCTCCATCAATAGCAACTAATTGGGCTCCCATAAAAACAGCTCCCCCAAATGTCCCCCTTATATGTGCTCGTTGCTCCGGTGGCAGGTCAGGAGGCACAAGCACTTTCGGTCCGCATCCGCCGATAAGGGAAAGGATCGTTATCAGAACTGCTGTTATTAAAAGCTGTTCATACCTTCGCAGGTTTTTCATGGCAATCACCATTGGGATGTACCATTATAAAATAAACTCGATTTTGAAGATTAAAAAAAGATCAATGATGATAATAATAACGGAAGCTGACCCCACCCCCCCAATAAGGGTACCCCCACCAAGGATCATAATACCCCCATGGGTAATAATAAGGATAGGGATAAGGACGATAATGGTATTCTTCCCAGAGGTGCATTTGTTTGCTCGAAACAAGAGGATAACGGTAATCCATCTCTCCGAGAGGTTTAATCTTTTCTCCCAGGATTTCACCAGCCACAGTAATCCTGCTTCCATTCCGGTAGAGATACGGGTCTAAATATTTATTGACAAGAATTAAAAATCTGCCCTCTGAAGCATTTGATACTTTTGGTGCATCACTTGAGTCCAAAGGTATTTGGAAGACCTCGATCTCGGTTGTTCCATTTTTTTGGTTGAGGGTCTCGACGATTTCACCACCCCATACCACAGTTTTTCCCTTATAGGCGATTGGATTTTTGATTACCTTTTCAAAGGTTAGCGAGGAATCTGCCTTATCCCTTATATCCTTTGAAATCACATGCGCACAACCAGAGAGAAAAACAAGGCAACAAATAACTATAAGCGATCGAACTTGGTTTGACATTTTTTTACACCTTCTTATTGCCAGGGAGAAGGCTATACGTGAAAGAGAAAGGATTCATATTAAATAATACAAAAAACAACCATGGTTAGTTCACAATATCAAGCAATTTTTTGTCTATTTTCTTGAATAAAGAACGAGCTATTTGCACCCAAGAAACACATCGGCTTTGCTTAAAGTGCCTTTGGCCTGTTTTGTCCTGCTATTTTGGGGTTTTTAGCCCGATAGTTCATCTTATACATCTACCAGCTTGTACTCCAGGGTACCTTTTGCAAATTTATCAAGACGGGCTAAAACGAAAAGGAATCGGTTTCTTTTCAATAAAAAATGGATAATCAATGGTTTTCCCTAACTTGAAAAAGAAAAACCCGGACCACCATGGGTTTTCAAACTCAGGTTAGAAAAATTTGTTCACTTGGGTCTTGCGACATACATCAAAATGGTGTATAGAAGTGAAGTAAGGTATCGGTTTTATTAAAAAGGAGGTCCGTAACATGAAGGATTTTGCCGGGGGTTGGTTTGGAAAACTTTTGCGGATTAATTTAACCGAACAAACCACTAAGGTCGAGGAGATCGATCCTGCCGTGCTGTACAAATTCGTCGGCGGCGCTGCCTTGGGGGCAAAAATTCTCTACGATAAGGTTCCTCCAGGCATTGATCCCTTAAGCCCAGAGAATAAATTAATATTCGCAGTTGGCCCGCTTACCGGGACTGAGACTCCATGCGCCAGCCGCCTCAATCTGACCACAAAATCCCCTCTCACCGGAGCCCTCGCCAACTCGCTTTCCGGTGGATTTTTTCCGGTAGAGATGAAATGGACTGGTTTTGATGCGATCATCATCGAGGGAAAGTCCCCTGAACCTGTCTACCTGCTTGTCAAAGATGAGAAAGTGGAAATTAAGAAAGCCGCCCGATACTGGGGCTTGCACACGCAGGACACGCAGACCTACCTGAAGGAAGACTTAAATGATCACAACATCCGAATCGCCTGTATCGGGCCTGCGGGAGAAAATCTAAGCCTGATGTCCTGCATCATCAACGAATGCCGGGCCATGGGACGCAAAGGGGTTGGGGCGGTTATGGGCAGCAAGAACCTGAAAGCCATCGCTGTCCGCGGAACCGGGGAAGTCCCCATAGCGAATCCGAAAAAATTCAAAGAAACGATTAAAGAATTTCTAAAGCACCTTAGGGAAAGTGAACTGGTTTACCCGGTTTTCTCCAAAACTGGTTCGTCTTTAGCGGTAGGTGCGACCAGCGCGCTTGGTTTCTTCCCGGCAAAAAACTGGCAGGATACCGGCGTAGAAGACCTTGCCCCTTACCTTGACAGCAATGTTTTTGCTCAGTATGGACAAACCCGCAATTCCTGCTACCGGTGCCCGGTAGCCTGCAGCCAGGTCAGGATGGTAAAAAAAGGCCCTTACGAAGGAATTTCCACCGAAGGTCCCGAGTATGAGACTATCTATGCGCTTGGGTCGGTATTGGGAATAAAAGACCCCCCCTTTATTATCGCTGCCGACCGTTTATGTGACGAACTCGGGCTTGATACCATCTCTGCCGGGGTCACCATAGGCATGGCCATGGAGCTTTATGAGAAAGGTATTTTCACCTCCACCAATGGTTTGGAATTAAAATTCGGCAATCAAGACTCCGTTCTCACCTTTTTGAGAATGATTGCGTACAAAGAAGGTTTCGCGAAAATATTCGCTGATGGGGCCAAGAAAGCTGGGCAGGCAATCGGCAAGGGGGCGGAGTATTACGCCATGGAAGTAAAAGGCCTTGAACTTCCGGCCTATGATGTCCGCGGCGCCAAAGCCCATGGGGTGAATTATGCTACTGCTTACACCGGGGCAGATCATAACCGGGGTTATGCCGCCCAGGAAGTATTCGGGATCCCGATCCCTTATCCGGTGGAAAGGCTGGAAATAAAGGGGAAGGGAATCCTCGCCAAGTGGAACCAGGATTTTTGTGGCTGCTACGATGTGGCGACGTTATGCGAATTCCCGACCCAAATGGGACTTATGCCGATAGCTCAAAAAATAACCGCCGACCTCCTCTCTGATGCAACCGGCTGGGATTTTACCGAACAAAGTGTGTGGCAGCTGGGTGAACGGTTAAACAACCTCTGCCGGATGTTTAATGTGCGGGAAGGTTTCTCGCGCAAAGACGATTGTTTGCCGAGACGGCTCATGGAAGAACCCATAAAAGACGGGTTATCAAAAGGCGAGATGATCAGCCAACAGGAATTGGACTTTATGCTTGACGAATACTACGAAGCCCGTGGCTGGGACAAAAACGGTATCCCGACCCCAGCAAAACTTCATGAGCTGGGACTTGAAGATACGATAAAAGACCTGCCTTCTAATGCCTAACTTTCCGGAGGATACTGCTTGTTAAAAGTCAGCATACGGGGCGCATCCTTTGTTCAGGAAATAATGGGGGCCCGAGAAATCGAAATGGAGCTAAAGGAAGGCGGCACCTTGGAAAGTCTTTTTGCTGAATTGGACATTAAATTTGACGGAAGATTATCAAAGCGCCTCTATAACGAAGACGGGTCTCTGAGTAACCAGGTAAGAATATTTTTAAACGGTCGGGATATACGCTTTCTGGATAAAAAAGAAACAATTATCCTTAATGACGGGGATATTGTATTGCTGCTGCCAGTACTCGCTGGGGGATAATATTCATGGAAAGATGGCGATCCTTTCTGACAGACATTCTTATAAAAATGAAACCTACGGATGAAAGGAGAAACTAATCATGTCTGGAAAAACCAAGACGTTTGAAACGGATGTCGTGGTCGTCGGTTCCGGTCCCGGGGGTGCAGCCGTGGCTCGCGGAGTGAGCAAGGGAGGAAAGAAAGTCATTATCTGTGAAGCGGGCAAGTATGTTACCTCCCTCGGTAAGTTCTACAGCGTCGGTTTGTTGATGAAAAAGGGGGGACTGACATTTTCTCAGGAAGGCTTGATGCTCAATATTGGCAACACCGTAGGCGGACAATCCATGGTTTATGCCGCAGCGGCTTTCAAGCCCCCCTTCTGGCTTAAGGATAAATACGGTATTGACCTCCAGCAAGAGGTTGATGAGTTGTATAAGGAGATCCCGGTTCGACCGCTTTCCGATTCCCTCATCGGTCCCGGGGTTCGTCAGATGATGGAAAGTGCCCGGTCGCTGGGGATGGACTGGAAGCCCTGGGATAAATTTATCCGCTCCGAAAAATGCATACCCCTTTGCGGCAAATGTGCGTTAGGCTGCACCACCGGGGCGAAATGGACTGCCCGTGAATTCATTGAAGAAGCGAGACAAAACGGGGCGGAGCTCCTCACGCGCACAAAAGTCGTAAAAGTTATCACCGAGAGTGGCAAAGCCGCAGGTGTCGAGGCTGAGGGACCAGGCGGCAAGGTAGTGATTAAAGCTGATACGGTGGTGTTGTCTGCCGGAGGGCAGGGATCACCAGTCATCCTGCAGCAGTCCGGCCTGCATAATGCGGGTGATGGCTTTTTTGTGGATCCGGTACTGATGGTGTGGGGGCTTGCTCCGAAAGTTGGTAATATGCGTGACATCCCCCTCTCAGCGGGGATTCACTTAAAGGAAGACGGCATCGTGTTGATGGATGTTTCTTTTCCGCTCCCGCTTGCTTTGGGGCTGGTTGCCTATACGGGGACCGGCGGGCTGGCTTACTTGCGCAAAGCGATTCATCACAACAAGTTACTTGCCGTCATGGTGAAAGTAAGAGATGAACTTTACGGGCAAGTCCATCCTGATGGTTCCATTTCCAAACCTATTGATGATGCCGCAAAGCAGAAGCTGGCGAAGGGTGTGGGCATTGCCAAGGAGATCCTTGGGAAGATAGGGGTAAAGGATAAAGATATTTTTGTCAATAAGCCCCTGGGAGGCCATCCTGGCGGATCAGTGCGCATAGGTAAACATCTGGATGCCAATTGCCAGACGCAAATCCCTCATTGTTACTGCGTGGACAATTCCATTTTCCCGGAACCCTGGGGACAGCCGCCGGTCGTTACCATCGTGGCAATGGCTAAGCGGGTTGCAAAGCACCTACTGGCAGATGGAAAACGGAATAACCGATAGTTTGTTTCCAGGATCCTGATTGCTGCTCGATTGGGAGAGAAGAATTTTACTTTTTCAGGGCGCTCAGTGAATTCGAAAACCAGAAGATTATCAAGATCCGACTTTAACGCAAGATTGGTGAAAGATAAAAAGATTCACCTTCAGACCATAATGAAATAGATTAAAATATCAATTTCAAATTTTACCCCCTGGTTTTAGGAGTATTGGCTATGGATTCAGAAGAAAATTTTAAGTTTTTTTCTAAACTCTTAATGTCGGCAGATATAGCGAAGCGGCTTATCGACCTCTCCGAGTGTGTAAAATTTCTTGAGGAGAACAATAACCTGCTTCGAATTAAATCAGAGGTGGAAGCTGTACATGAGTTGGGGGGCATCGCTAAAAAGTTAGAAGGAGGGAAACCGGTTTTATTTGAAAACGTGAAAGGAAGCGCTTTTCCGGTGCTTATCGGTTTGCTATGGAATAGAGATATTGTGGGAAGCATTTTTAATGCGCCGAAAGAAGAAGTTTCTTTACTCATTGCGGAAGCTATTGGACTGTGGCAAAAAAACAAAGAGGCACTTCCTTCCCCAATTATTGAAAAAGGGCCGGCGAATGAAATTATTGAGACTGATGTTGATCTCTATAAACTTCCCATTCCTCTGCATGCAAAAAAAGATGGGGGTAGATACCTGGACTCCTCGGTAGTTATAGCCAGAAACCCCGAGACGGGAGTCGCCAATACCTCCGTTCACCGGATGATGGTGACCAAGAAGGATCGCCTGACATTTCTTATTGACCCTGACCGGCATTTAGGGGACTTCGTGGAAATAATGGAGAAACGAAACCAACCCCTACCCGTAACGATAAATAATGGCCTAAGCCTTGCGCCCTGGTTTGCCTCTATACTGCCAAGACTGGGTGACGGGAAACAGGGTATTGCAAACCATATTGTTAGAAATCCGATAAGCTTTATTAAAGCGCAGACCGTTGACGTTCCCGCTTATGCCGATGCTCAGTTTGTCATTGAAGCAGAAATACTTCCCCACGTCCGGGAAGAGGAAGGGCCCTTTGCCGAAGTCACCGGTTACTATGGATCGAGTGACAAGCGATGGGTAATGAAAGTTAAAGCTATTACTCGACGGAAAGACCCAATCTTTCATACTCTTCTTTCGGGACAGGAGGTTTGGAATGCAGTAGGCTTTACCGCCGAGGCCAAAATATTTGCCCTGGTAAAAGCAAAGGTCCCGCAACTCAAGGCTGTTTATCTGGCTCCGGGTGGATGCGGGTTTTACGGAGCAGTGGTCCAGGTGGAGAAAGACGATGAAGAGGTGGGTAAAACAGCGATCCGGGAAGCATTCAAGGCCTTTGAACCCCTCCAGCACGTGGTGGCAATAGATACAGATGTCAATTTATATGATCCCCTTGATGTCAACTGGGCGATGACAACCCGTTTTAATCCTGATACTGATCTGATAATCCTTAAAGACCAGCCGGGTCATATCCTCAACCCTATGGTGCGAATCGATCCGGACGGGAGGGGGGGAAGGGTAACCAAAATGGGTTTGGATGCAACCGCTCCTTTTCCCCGGACAAGCAGATTTGAGCGGGTAAGTTTTAAAGAAGTAGATTTAAAAAAATACAAGATTGAAAACTGAGATACCATATCCTTAAAATTAGTTTGTGAATCCGTGGTTGCCCGGGCCTTTGTTTTTTATGTTATGATTTTCATTGTCTACGGTAATCGTAAAAACCTTTACAGGCTAAAAAAATCAACAATTTTTTTTCCGGGACCAAAAATCTTTTTGCTACGTGCTGAGCGATCATCGGGGCGTTTCCCCCGGCCCGGTTGTTGATAATGACAATCATCTTCAAACCCTGCTTTAGTCCCTTTCGCATCAATTCATCCGTCTCTTCAACCATTGAATTCTGCATCATTCCTTCAACAATAGTATTGAACGGATAAGCTTTGGCATAGGCTTCTTCATATCTTTTTCCCAAAGGTGTCATGAGGCGGATAATTGCCTCTTTTCCCTTATTGAAAAACCTCCCTCCGGATTTAAGCCACTGTTTTTTAAGCGCAGGAAGCCAAGTCCAGTGAGAGAGCACCTGCCCCACACCGTGTTTTTCCAGAAACTCAAACACCGGATCAGTGAGGTTGGTTTCTGTTCTGAGTTCTATATGGTAGCGGGTGTCAGGGGGAAGCGCGTTAAAAAAATCATCCAGGGCCGAAGCCATCTTTACGACCGGAAGGCGTTCATCCTTTCGCTGATACTCCTGCTCAAAGATAAAACCTGTAAGGGAAGAACCCAGAAGGTCATTCGCCGGTTTATAGAACTGGTTGATAAAAACATCCCTCAGTTTTAAAAAAATGCTTCCAATTAAATAACAATTACTTTCGCTTTTCATTACTTGTTGAGTGCCAAGACATCGTAGACGATTTTTTGTGCCAGGACATCGTGGACACTCGGAAATTTTAACGCAATTTGTAATCAAATTCCTCGACCTGAATTTTATTCAGGAAGAGTCTTAACTTTTGT
>Ga0209164_1002101_pt1 | contig 22521 bp, 22 predicted proteins | sample MTBNYHSulfiMetaG_FD_187458 | JGI IMG/M metagenome (GOLD analysis project Ga0209164, IMG submission 187458) | Enrichment culture microbial communities from rom New York Harbor, USA that are MTBE-degrading - MTBE-NYH (New York Harbor Sulfidogenic)... | ecosystem: Environmental > Aquatic > Marine >... | reverse complement strand
CGTCGCCACCGGCATGCACCAGCGCCGGCTCGAAGTGCCGGGCGAACGGCGGCTGCTGCGGCGCGGCGTCTCCTATCACCTGGTGCACGAGCTGGCCCGTTACCGGGGCCGACCGGTGGCGGTGATCGGCGGCGGCAACTCGGGGATCGAGGCGGTCGCCGAGCTTGCAGACATGGGCTGCCGGGTGACACTGGTCTCCTCGGGACCGTTGACCGGTGACGCCAACGATATCGCGCAGGTCACCGCAGCGGAAAACATCACGGTGTTGACCGACTACGAGGTGGTCGCCATCGAAGGGGAGGAGCAGGTAAGCGGCCTGACGGTGCAGCCACGCGGTGGTGGCCCTGAACGTCCTCTGGCGGTCGAGGCGGTGTTCATCGAGATCGGTTTCCTGCCCAATACCGACTGTGTGGCGCACCTAGTGCACACCAACACAAAAGGCGAGGTCGAAACCGGACTCGACGGGGGAACCAGCGTTCCCGGCATCTTCGCCGCGGGGGACGTCACCAATGGTTATGGACAGCGGATCATCATCGCCGCCGGCGAAGGGGCCCGGGCGGCGCTGGCTGCCGGGGCATATCTGAGGGCGTTGCAGGGCGGTTCCGCGATTGCGGAGAATCCCGTATGAGGACCAGCCTGCCGGAGGTGCATCATGCTTCAGACCGTTGATGTAGGAACCAGGACGCTGGATGCTTATCGAGGCATCGCACCCGATGAGCTGCTTGACGAACTCGAGCACACCGCGGCCATATTACGTGGTGCACGGATCGCCCATGTCAATGCCACTCCCTACGGCGGCGGGGTGTCGGAGCTGCTGCGTTCGGTGGTGCCGCTGCTGAACACGCTTGGCATGGTCGTCGACTGGAAGGTGATCAGCGGCGACGACGCTTTTTTCCAGGTGACGAAAAAGATCCACAACGGGCTGCAGGGGGCGCCCGGGGAACTCACAGCCGCTGAGTGCGACATCTATGTGGAGAACGCCCGCAAGAACGCGGAGATGTTCCGTGAGCGGTACGACTTCGTTTTCATCCACGATCCGCAGCCGGCTGCATTGCTGTCGCTGTGCGGCGAAGCGAGTGCGCGCTGGGTGTGGCGCTGCCACATCGATACCTCGGAGCCAAACCCGTCGATCTGGCAGTTTCTGCGCCAATACCTGCAGGGTTATGCGGCGGCGGTGTTCACCCAGCGGGCCTTCCTGCCGCCGGACCTGCCGATCGATGAGGTCGAGATCATCCCGCCGGCGATCGACCCGCTCAGCCCGAAAAACCTGCAATTGCCCGAGACAGTCGCCCGGCAGGTGCTCGGTTGGATCGGCATCGACCTGCGCCGGCCACTGATCAGCCAGATCTCCCGCTTCGATCCCTGGAAGGACCCACTCGGCGTGATCCAGGCCTTCCGCCTGGCGCGGGAGGAGGTCCCTGATGTGCAGCTCGTCCTCGCCGGCTCCATGGCCCTGGACGACCCGCAGGGCTGGGAGATTTACCGCGAGATCGCCGTCCAGGCCAGCGAGGATCCGTTGATTCAGGTGTTCACCAACCTCACCGGAGTCGGCAACATTGAGGTCAACGCCTTCCAGTCCCTGTCGAATATCGTGGTGCAGAAGTCGATCCGCGAAGGCTTTGGCCTGGTGGTATCGGAAGCGATGTGGAAAGGGACCCCTGTGATCGCCGGGCGCGCTGGCGGGATCCCGCTGCAAATGGCCGATGGGGTCGGCGGCATCCTGGTCGACAGCGTCGACGGCTGCGCCCGGGCGATGGTGGAACTGCTGCGCGAACCGGAGCGGGCCCGGATGCTTGGCGAAAAAGGCAAAGAGCGGGTGCGCGAACGTTTTCTTCTGCCCCGGCTGCTGCTCAACGAATTGTCACTGCTGGCGCGCCTGGCCGAAGGACAGCCCCTCACCCCCTCCCCCGGCGATGAAGCGATACCACGCGACCCGGTCTGCGGCATGGCGGTGAAAACCGCTGCGGTGAGCCAGGTCTATGCGGGGCAGACCTATGTCTTCTGTTCCGAGGAGTGCAGCAGCCGCTTTCGCATCAATCCCACACACTACCTAAAGAGGGTGCAACAGGAGTGATGCGGTATTCCCGGAACGAACGGCTAGGCTGAGGCTCCACCGACAAGGGGGGTGTGATGAAAGTGAAAGGCTGGGCATGGACGGCGATCGGCATCATGCTCGTAGCGGGCGCCTCCTACGTCGCGTTTGAGCTGCTGCGTCCTCCGGGCCTGCCGACGGGCATCCTCTACGGCAACGGCCACATCGAGGGCACGGAAGTGGCGGTGAGCGCCGAGGTCAGCGGGCAGGTGGTCGAGAGCCGGCTGGAGGAGGGCAGGAGCGTGACGGCCGGCGATCTGCTGGTGCGCCTGGACGATGCCGATCTGCAGGCCAGGCTGGCGCAGGCACAGGCGCAGGCGGAGGCGCTGCGGCAGACGCAGGAGAGGCTCGGCCTCGAACTCGACACCTGGCACCACCACCTCGCCACCGTGCGCGAGGACCTGGCGCGGTTCCGCACCCTGCGCCGGGAGGGTACCATCACCCCCAGACAGCTTAACGAGGTCGAGGACCGCTTCCGCGAGACCGAGGGGCGGGTGCAGGGGCTGCAGGCGCTGCAGCGCGAGACCGGGGCGCGGCTGGAGGCGGCGGTGCAACAGGTGGCATTGCTTGGGTTACAGCTCGACCGTACCACCATCGAGGCGCCGGTCTCCGGCACCCTCCTCAGCAAGGCGATCGAACCGGGTGAACTGGCGACCCCGGGGCGGGTGGTGGCGGTGCTGGTCGACCTCTCACGACTGGAGCTCAAGGTCTACATCCCGGAGCGCGACCTCGGCAAGGTCGCACTTGGCGATAAGGCGCGGGTGCGGGTGGACGCCTTCCCGCAGCGTTATTTCGACGCCACGGTCAGCCGCATCGACCAGCAGGCGCAGTTCACCCCGCGCGACATCCACCTGCCCGAGGAGCGGGTGCGCATGGTGTTCGGTGTGACCCTGGCGCTGGAGAACCCCGGCGGGGTGCTCAAGCCGGGGCTGCCCGCCGATGCCTGGATCCGCTGGGACGAGACCACGCCCTGGCCCGAACGGCTGACGGTGCCGCAGTGAGCGGCGAGGCGATCATCGAGGTCCAGGGACTGCACCGCGCCTTCGGCAGGCAGCCGGCGCTGGCGGGGCTCGACCTGCAGGTCTCCCGCGGCGAGATCTTCGGCGTGCTCGGGCCGGATGGCGCCGGCAAGACCACGCTGATGCAGTGCCTCGCGGCGATCCTCGACCCCAGCGAGGGCGCCTGCCGGGTGCTCGGTTTTGATACGGTGCGCCAGGCCGCCGAGGTGACCTCGCGCATCGGCTACATGTCGCAGGGTTTCACCCTCTATGACCGCCTGAGCGTGGACGAGAACCTCGCCTTCGCCGCACAGATCCGCGGGGTGCCCGATAGCGCCTTTCGCGATCGGCGCCAGCGCCTGCTGGAGATGGCCAGGCTGGTGCACTTCGGTGCGCGCCGCGCCGGGGCGCTTTCCGGCGGCATGCGCAAGAAGCTCTCCCTCTGCACCAACCTCATCCATGAGCCTCCGTTGCTGCTGCTCGATGAGCTGAGCCTCGGCGTCGACCCGCTGTCGCGCCGCGAGCTGTGGCGCATGCTGCGCGCCTTTCGCGAGCAGGGCACCACGGTGGTGCTCACCACTCCTTACATGGACGAGGCGGCCTATTGCGACCGCCTGGCCTTTCTCCATGAGGGGCGGCTCCTCGCCGTCGACAGCCCGGCCGGTCTTCGCGCGCGCGCCGAGGGCAGCGTCTACCGGCTGCGCACCGCCAAGACCATCACCACCAGGGAGCGGCTCGACGATGCCGCCGAGGTCATCGGGGTGCAGTGGCTGCCCGGACAACTGGTGTTCCAGCTGGCCGCCGGCGTGCCGCTGCCGGAACCCCTGCGCACGGCGCTGGATGGGCTCGGCGAGCTGCAGCCGGTCACCGCCGAACTGGAGCACGCCTTCGTGCAGCTCGTCGGCGGTGGGCAGGAGAGACAGGGCGCAAGGCAGGCCGCGCCGGTCGCCAAGTGCACGGAGCAGACCGCCGAGGCGATCGCCGTCACTGATCTTAGCGTGCGCTTCGGCGACTTCACCGCGGTGGATCGGGTGTCTGTGAGCGTGGCGGCGGGGGAGGTGATCGGCTGGCTCGGACCCAACGGCGCCGGCAAGACCACTCTGATCCGCGCCCTCTGCAGCCTGCAGCGGCCGTCGGCGGGCAGCGCGCGGGTGGCCGGCCAGGACATCGCGCATGCGCCGCTGGCGCTCAGGCAGCGCATCGGCTACATGTCCCAGCGCTTCTCCCTCTACCCGGACCTGACGGTGGCGGAGAACCTCGCCTTCTTCGCCGGCGCCTACGGCCTGCGCGGGGAGGCCCGGCGCAGTGCGATGGCCTGGGCGATCGAGATGACCGGCCTTGAAGGCACCGAGTCACGCTGGGTTGGCGACCTTTCCGGTGCGCAGCGCCAGCGCCTGGCCCTGGCCTGCGCGGTGATGCACCGTCCGCAGGTGCTGTTCCTCGACGAGCCGACCTCCGGCGTCGACCCCACCTCGCGCCAGCGCTTCTGGGAGCTGATCCAGAGCCTGGCCAGGGGCGGGATGGCGGTGCTGGTGACCACCCATTACCTGGAGGAGGCCAGCTACTGCCATCGCCTCGGACTGATGTTCCAGGGGCGGTTGATCGCCATCGGCACCCTGGCCGAACTGCAGGTCGAGGTGGGGCTCGCCGCCGGGGCGGAGATTGAGGCGATCTTCATGGCATACATGGCGCGGGAGCGGTCGCAGCCGCCAGGGGAGGCCGTCGCGTGAACGTGCGGCGCGTCAGTGCGGTGGTGCTCAAGGAGTCGCGCGAGATCCTGCGTGACCCCATCACCGTTGGTGTTTCGCTGCTGATGCCGCTGGTGATGCTGTTCCTGTTCGGCTATGCCATCTCGCTCGATGTGCGCCACGCGGCGCTGGGGGTGTGGGACGGCGACGCCACGCCGGCGAGTCGCGAGCTGGTGGAGGCGCTCACCGGCAACGAATACTTCCGGCTGACCGCGCACTACGGCTCGCTGCACGACTTGGAGCAGTCCCTGCAGCGCAGCGAGGCGGACCTGGTGCTGGTGATCCCGCCGGGCTTTGCCGCCGACCTAGTGCGCGGCGCCCGGCCCGAGGTGCAGGTGCTGGTAGACGGCACCTATTCGGCCACCGCGCTGCTGGTGAGCGGTTTCGCCCGGGCGATCATCGCCGGTTACCGGCAGTCGGGGCGGCCGCAGCTCCTGCACCTGGAGACGCGGGTTTGGTACAACCCGTCGCTCAACAGCGCGAACTACGTGGTGCCCGGCCTCTACGCGGTGATCCTGCTCGCCTTCCCGCCGCTGCTCACCGCGCTCGGCATCGTGCGCGAGAAGGAGACCGGCACCATCCAGAGCATCTTCGCCTCGCCGCTCACCGCCGCCGAATTCATCACCGGCAAGCTCGTCCCCTACAGCCTGATCGCCTTCCTGCAGATGGTGATGGTGATCGCGGTGGGCTACGCCTGGTTCGGCGTGCCCTTCGAGGGCAGCCTGCCGTTCCTGCTGGCCGCGGGGCTGATCTACGTGCTGTGCACCGTGGGCATCGGCCTGCTGGTCTCCACCGTCACCCGCACCCAGCTGGTGGCGATGCTGCTGGCGCTGATCGTCACCCTGATGCCCTCGTTCCTCTTCTCCGGACTGCTGTTTCCGATCTTCACCATGCCCGAGCTGCTGCAGCTCTACACCAACGTCTTTCCCGGGCGTTACTTCGTCGACATCTCGCGCGGCGTCGCGCTCAAGGGCGCGGGTCTGGAGATCCTGGGATTCGAGGTGGCGTTGCTGGCGCTCTACACCCTGGCGGTGTTCCTGCTCGCGGTGTGGCGGCTGAAGAAGAAGGTGGCTTGATGCGCCTGGCGAGCCTGCTGGTCAAGGAGCTGACCCAGTTTCTGCGCGACCGGGTGATCCTGCTGCTGATCCTCTGGCTCTACACGGTGGAGGTGGTGCTCTGCGCCTACGCCCTGGGACTGGACCTGCGCCACCTGCCGCTGGCGGTGCTCGACCAGGACCGCACCCCGATGAGCCGCGCCCTGGTCGACGGCCTGACCCGCGGCGGCGCCTTCGATCTCGTCGGCCATCCCGCGGACATGCGCCGCGCCGAGGAGTGGCTGCTGCAGGGACGGGCGAGGGCGGTGCTGGTGATCCCGCCGCGCTTCATGCAGTCGCTGCTACGCGCCGATGCGCCCGACCTGCAGGTACTGCTCGACGGCAGCAACGCCAACACCGCGGCGACCGCGCGCAACTACATCCTGCAGGCGCTGCAGCACCTGCAGAGCGAGACCGGGGCGGGCCCGCCGGTGGAGGCGCTGGTGCGCGTCTGGTACAACCCGGACCTCACTAATACCCGTTTCATCGTGCTGTCGATGATCGCCCTGGCGGCGCTGATGGTCGGGGTGATCCACCCGGCGGCGAGCATCGTGCGGGAAAAAGAGGTCGGCACCATCGAGCAGTTGCGGGTCACCCCCATCCGTACCGCCGAGCTGTTCCTCGCCAAGACCCTGCCGACCCTCGCCATCGGCGTGCTGTCGGTGTTCCCCAGCCTGCTCATCGTCTGGTGGTTCGGCGTGCCGCTGCGCGGCAGCCTGGCCCTGTTCCTCCTGCTCACCGGGCTGTTCCTGCTCAGCGCCATCGGCATCGGCGTGCTCATCGCCGCGGTCTGTCGCACCCTGCAGCAGGCGCTGCTGCTCGCCTTCTTCGGCCTGTTCCCGATCATGTTCCTCTCCGGCACCCTGGCGCCGATCGCCAGCATGCCCGGGTTCCTGCAGACCCTCTCGCTGGGCAGCCCGCTGCGCTACTACATGGACGTGATCCTCGGGATCTTCCTCAAGGGCGTCGGCATCGAGGTGCTGTGGCCGCAGGCGCTGGCGCTGGCCGGCATCGGCGCACTGTTCTTCGGCCTCGCCGCGTTGGTGTTTCACCGTCAGCAGCCCTGACGTGGCCACAGCCGTGCTGCGCAAAAACAGAACCAGGCTGGGCAAGGTGTTCGGTGGCGTCGCTAATCCTGCCGCGATGCGCGCCGCCGCCACAGGGCAATGCCGAACGAGAGCGCGCCGAGCAGCAGCAGCGTGGTGGCGATACGCCGATATTCACCCGAGGCCATCTCTGCGCCGAAGTGGGCGAGCAGGAAACTGGCGGGGACGATCCCGGCGAGGGTGGCGATGAGGAAACGCCAAAGGCGCAACGGTGTGATGCCAGCGGCGTAGCTCACCATGTCGAAGGAGATGAAGGGCAACAGCCGGGAGAGGAACACGATCCACATCAAGGTATTTTGCGAACCGATCATGGTTCTGCTTAGCCGTGGCCCGAACCAGCGCTGCACAGTGACCTTCCCAGCCAGGCGGGCGATGGCGAAGGCGATGACCGCGCCCAGCTCCGCCCCCAGGACCACGTACAGGGTACCTACCGTGTGGCCATAGGCCGCACCCGCCGCCAGGGCGATGGGTGCACTGGGGATAGGACTAAGCACGATGGCCAGGGCCAGCAGGCCGATGATCGCCAGAGGGCCGACCGGGCCCAATTGCTGAAACCATGCTTGCAGCGCAGTGCCGTCTCCCAGAAAGTCGGTGACACCGGTGCGGGAGAACACGGCATAGGTAATAACCAGCGCTGCGAGGATGACGCCGAGTAGCACCAGTCGGGTAGTGTGAAGGAACCTCATTGCGGTATCTATCTCGTGAACGCGATCTGCGTGCTCTCCACGCAGTGGCGTGGGCTTGCGGGGTGTGTGTCCAATATTAATAGCTAGCATGACAGGGAGTTTTTCGCTACTGCGTAAAAGATAACGTCATGCCGGAAAAGTGGGGAGGAGGAGAATTATGATCCGGGATGCCGCGCTTTACGTCCTATACATGATCATGTGCGCATATTTCCTGTAGAAATCTTGAGAGTGACGTTTCCCCCAACAAGCTGCTGCACCAGCCGGGAACTGGTGAACACACCAATCACAACTGTAGCAGATACCCAGAAAAAGACCGCCCGAAGGCGGCCTGGGTATCAGGCGGCAAGCCGCCTGGCAAGTTCGACCTCGATGCTGTCTCCATCCTGGTTCAGCACGTCGAGGCCTGTTTCCGGCATGTCGCCCGATGTGGACTGGGCGACGGCGATCTTCTTGGCCATGAGGCTGAGACAGGCCGTCTGGGCCGTGTCCGCATAGCCGAGGAAGATCACATCCACCGGTTCCTTCTGGCCGATGCGCCATGAGCGCCTGGCAGCCTGCTGCAGGGTGTAGACGTTGTAACCGGTCTGCATGAAGACGATGGTGGGAAAGTCCAGGAGATCGAGGCCGGTCTTCACCAACTCAGGATTGGTGACCAGCACATCGATTCCCCGTTCCACCTGCTCCATGATCCAGTCCTCCCGGCGGGAGGTGTCCACGGAGGCCTTCAGCACCCCGACCTTCAGCCCAGCCTGCTCCAGGAGTGCCTTCAGCCTGCCCGAAGTGTCCCGCATGCCGGTGTAGACCGTGTAGGCCAACACACGTCGACCGCGGGCCTTCTCCCTGCGGCACAGGTCGATGAGGGCCTGTTCCTTGGGTCCCGGCTCGCCCTCGTCGTACACCGAGCCGGCGAAGGCGAGAAGCGACCGCGTGCGCGGATGCTTCACGACCTCCTCCCGGAAGCAGGTGTCCGGCCAGGCGAGGAGCGTGTTGAGCACGACACCAAGCAGACTGTTGTCGCCCTTGCGCAGCGCCTCCTTGAGCTCTGCGGTAAGGGTTGATGACAACTGCCCGTAGAGCTCGGCCTGCTCAGGGCTCATGGCCACGTCCACGTAGCGCTCCTCGTAGGGAGGAAGCACATCCGCCCCGATGTCCTTGAGCTTGAGAAAGGCCGTGAAGGGCAGCACGTAGCGGGCAATTCCCCGCGGGCCGAAGCCCGGAGCCTTGACCGTGCGTACTGTCACCTGCTTGCCGCGGGATGTGCGGTGAGCATCGCCCTCGGACTCCTTGTAGATGTCCTTCAGCACGCCATGCTGGCGCATGAAGGCCATGGCCGCAGAACCGAGACTGCCCCTTCCGTTGGCCTGGAATCCGTCCTCAACCATCCGCTGAGGCATGATCCGCCACAGCAGGAAGAAGAGGTCGTCGGCGTAGCCACCCATCAGCGTGCCGGTCAATAGCAGGACCTTGCGCACATGATTGGCAAGCACACCCATGGCCTGTCCCTGGGCCGATCCCTCGTTCTTGAACTCGTGGCCTTCGTCCACGATCAGCAGGTCGAAGAAGTTCTGCGGCAGATACCGCTTGATGAACTCCGTGGGTTGATAGCCGCCTTGCCCGAAGCCGAATTCGAGGGTTGCCAGCCTGCGCTCGATGCGAGCCGCCTGACGATCCGCGAACACCAGCTCACCGTTGCCATCCATGAGGTTGACGAACTCGTAGACATTGTCGGAGAGCATCTCCTCGAGCGCCTCTTCGCCAAACATGGACAGCAGCCGATCCGCTGACTTCGGTCCGATGGTCGGGATCTGAAGCAGAGCCCGGTGCACCAGGTCGCGCTGGCTTTTCGGTCTCCCAGGTCGGATCAACGTCCACAGCGCTGTCCCGCATTCGGGACAGTTGCGGCGTGTGTCGTCGGGGAAAACGGCCGGTGACAGCGGGTTTCCGTCCCCATCCACCAGCACATGGCCACAGTCGGGACATGAGGCGACCTCCAGCGTCCTGACGAAGGAGGGCGACCGCTCGTTCCCGGTCTCAGTGAACTGCCGGATGTGCTGCTTTCTTACATCCACGGCCGGCTTCCAGTGAAACCCCATGCGCATGCGCACCCGGCCGAGTACGAAGAACTCCGGCTCGTCGGTCGATGGCATGCCGGCCATCTCTCGCATGGTGATGAGCTTGCGCAGGGTGTCCGGGCCATTGAGCACCCACACCCGGGCCCCCGGAATGGTCTCCCTGATCTCGCGCCGCCACTTGTACACCAGGTGCGGTGGCGAGATGACCAGGAAGCGCCGGGCGCCCTCGGCGTGCATGACGGCCGCGGTGCTGATGGCCATCATGGTCTTGCCGGTGCCCATCTCGGCGTTGATGACCGCGGCAGGCTCGCCGGCGTCCACCAGCAGCCGGGTGACCGCTTGCACCACCTCCCGCTGGGCGTAGAACGGATTGCGTGCCAGGCCATCCATGACCATATCCCGATAGGGATCCGCCTGGCCGTCGTAGACGGGCGGATTCTGCCGGGCGACCGCATCCAGCAGCCCATCGCCGAAATCCTCGACGAACTGCGACAGTGAAACAACGTTTGAGCTTTCCATATAAACCTCCGGTAATGTTGAAGTGAAACCACCGAAGGCACGTCTCCCCACCGGGGAAGATATGCCCCGGTGGGGAAGATGACGCTTGGGTCAATGTGATCCGCAGAGCCGTTGCATGGCGTTGCTGGCCTCGGCAATCGCCTCGTCGGCCAGCTCTAAAGTCGTCTCGGTGAAATACTCCTCACCCGAGTCGGACTCGATGCCCCAGAGGCTGGCGTTGCCAAGCTCGATGCCGGCACGTCTGGCCGTAACCTGGATGCCGACATACCACCAACCATGCCCGTAGTCACAGGCACGGTTGTAGTCCTGCCTGGCATATTCCGGGTTGACCGGAACGAACCATTGGCAGTCCCGGGAGCCACCACGCCAGTGGCGTACGGCGCCCGGCCGCCACGCTATGCTGAATTCGCCGTAGGTCTCGATCCCGGTAGTCCACCAGGCATCGTTGTCCTCGACGATGTGAGCGACGATATCGAAGCCGCCCTCGGACCATTGTGCGAACTTCCGGTAGTGACGATCCTGCTGCCATCCAAACCCGGTAGCCGCGATCCTGTTATGGATAGCCAGTCTGTGTCGGGCCCACTGCAAGGCAACCCTGGCGGGCGCATTGTGGTGTTCCTGGCGTAGCTGGCGATAGAGTTGATGAAGGTCTTCCATGGTGTGTCTCCTCGATTGGTTCCGGAGGCACACCACGCCCCTGCAGGGGAATGTGCTCCCCGGCAGGGTTGACGAAGTAGTTGAACAGGGACCGGGACCCGAAGGTCCGCCTCTCTTCCCGATCCTGAGAGGCTTTGCAGCGCCGGTGTAACCGGCAGGGCGCGACTGGACCGCAGTCGCCACGGTAGAAACCGCCTTTCCGCAAGGCCCGCGCCGTAGGCCTTCTGGAAAGGCCCGCCCCCGGAGGGGCGGGTAATGTCAACGCTCGGGCATGGCTTCCAACGCAGCCTCAAGGGCCTGGTCGATATCCTCCCAGGCCACAGAGCCGCCACGCTCCTCACCGCGCCGATAGGCCTCAACCAGCAGGCCTGCGGCACGAAAGGCGGCATTCTGCCGTCGAATCGACTTCACGCTCGCCTCTGCATCAGGCCACGGCTCATTGCTGCGCAACGTTTGTTCGACGGTGAACTGGAGCGGGACACCCGCATCGCCTTGCTCTTCGTAATCATCGAAAAGCAACGGGATGTCTGGCGTGTCATTCCAAATATCACCGCTGTCGAACAGCTGCTGCGCCCTGGCGATTGCCTCTTCCTGACTTCCGGCCTCAATGCCAACCTGAACCCGGTGCACATAGGGCAACTCGTACTGGACAACGTATTTCATCCTCATGCCCTCCGTTACCGAATCGTCAGCACGTCGCCGAACGTCTCACTGCCAGGCGTAAAGTCAATGGCACGCACCACAGGGACGAAGCGGTCAAGGTGGATGCGGGTTTCACGCGTATCCCCGGTCCGCTCATTGACTTCGTGTTCCACACGGACCTCCTTCTCCTTGTGGGTGTCGCCCCTGACCAGGAATGTCCGCCCATCGCTGGATCGGACGGCGCCGGAGATCTGGCCTGCCGACAGTGCCAAGGCCAGGTGCCAACGGGACAACGCCCTCAACGGGCGCCGATGTTCCCGTGCGCCCGACTGGAACGTGGTCACGAACCGGTCCCACAGCGCGGGACCCGTACGCCGCGTTTCATCAGCAAGCTGCTTCGGGTCGAGCCGCAGCGTGAAGAACTTGGGTTCACCCTGCGGCGCGACGGGGATCGTGTAGTGACGGCCGTCCCAGAACTCGGGCAACACAGGCGCCTGACTGTCTCCCGCACCGATCCCTACAAGCAGATCGCGGGCTTTGGTGTCCATGCCTTCTGATACAGGCTTGTGAACGCCGAAGACCACCACTTGCTTGAACTGATCGGTTGCGCCCCGGAACACCTGCACTGACGAGCAGTGCCGTGCGATCCACGTGGCGAACTCCCGGTCCAAGGCATAGTGCGGGACGATCAGCACCAGCACTCCTCCGAACTGAAGCGACCCGATGGTCCGTTCGTAGAACAGCTTCTCCAGGCGCTTGCGGCCCTTCCATTTGGCTGCCGATGCGGCGACTTGATCGGAGACCAGGTCACCATAGGGCGGATTGAGCCACAGCAACCCGAAGGAGCGCGGTTGGATCACCGTGTCCATGAGGTCAGCGTGTATACACCGGTCGAGCAGCGTCTTCGCGTGGTAGGCCCGCTCCTCGTTGTACTCGACACCGAAGGACTCCACAGTGCCTTGCCCGGCCGCCACGAGGTGGTGGGCGGCTTCCGCCAACGCCACCCCTTCACCACAGCACGGATCGAGGATCCGCATCGGTCCGTCCGGGGGCGCCACCGCCGCGAGAATACGCGCAGTAGTTTCCTCGTCGGTCGGGAAGTACCCGTTTTTGATAAAATTGCGCGCAAGGCGCTGGAACATGAGTGCCATGATCACCTCCAATGGTTGATTGAAAAGTCACGGGAGGCGATGTCCCACAAGGGGGCATACGCCCCCGAGGGGTTTTGGCCGGCGTTGTCGGCCGATGGGTTAAATGAGCCCGCGCTCGGCGAGACTCACGGTATCGGTGCCGCCGACCACGATGTGGTCGAGGACGCGGATGTCGACGACGTTCAGTGCCTCCTTGAGGCGGTTGGTGATGGCTTCATCGGCACGTGACGGCTCGGGTACACCCGAAGGATGGTTGTGCGCGAGAATCACCGCCGCCGCATTGTGCTGCAGTGCTGCTTTCACGACCTCCCGCGGGTGGACCGATGCGCCGTCTATCGTTCCGAAGAACATCTCATCGTATTTGATCAACCTGTGCCGGTTGTCCAGGAACAGGACAGCGAACACCTCGCGTTCACGTTCGGCGAGTTTGAGCACAAGATAGTGCTTCGACTCATCCGGACTGGTGAACTTGACGCCTTCTGGTGAGTGGCGATACGAGAGCCGTTGTTCCAGAACCCGGCAGGCATAGTTGATGATTTCGTCATCGGACAGTTCGATGATCGAGACCTTTTTCGTCATGGGACACCTCCATATGAAAAAGCCGGAGGCATCCCTTGCCGGGTATGCCACACCCGGCAGGGTTGAAGAAATAGTCGAACAGGGATCGAGACCCGAAGGCCCGCACCTCTTCCCGATCCGAAGGTGCTTGGTTGGCGCCGGCAGAGACCGGCAGGGCACGACTGAACCGCAGTCGCCACGGTAGAAACCGCCTTTCCCGAAGGCCCGCGCCGCAGGCCTTCGGGAAAGGCCCCCCGCAGGGGGGGCTGAATGATGGCTAGGCCGCTTCGAGACAGGAGCCGACGTTTACCTCTTCAAGCGTCAATCGTCCGCTCCGAACAAGGAAGGAGATCTGGCTCTCGATACGATCTCTATCAGACAGGTCGATCTCGAACGCGCCGACGCGATAACCTTCAATCCTTCTTAGGCAACCCATATCGTCAAGGAGGGCAAGCAACACATCCTGCCAATGATTGAGCACGGGCACCCAAAGGATCTGTTTGAGCATCTGCCACAGGGCGTCGGTGATGTTCTGCGCTCCTTCGTGCTGAAGAAGCAGGGCCCGGCCGTTCGAACGATCGGCGTCGACCGCGAGTGCATCATAGAGCCAGAGGTGGACCAGCTCGCCGAACACTGAGCCTGAGCGGCGCGCTGTCAGGCGCATAAGGCCGTCAGGATCAGTGATGGTTGCGCTGCAAGCGTCCGCGTCACCTGGGCCACCGATACGGAACGTACGAAGTCCCCCGTCACGCTCAGGAAGGGAAAGTCGGGCCAGGAACTCCTGAATCGCTGTATCCCTTCCCCAAAGTGACAGGAAGCGTACGCCTCTGTCGTCGACAAGGTGGGCATCGACGAAGATGCCCGGTACTTCTCTGATCTCAAGCATGATGTTTCTCCTGGTTGACCGGGAACACCATGCCCCGTCGGGGATGATGCGCTCCCCGGTAGGGTGAAATGAACAGGTACTCAATACGGCACATCATCACCGAAGGGGTAGATGACGAATCCCGTATCGAAGCAACCTGTTTCGTTTGGAATAGACGTCTTTGAAATGCGGATCTCACAGTCAGGAAAACGCGCCTTGAGAGTCGAGGCGGCTTTCCTTGCTGCAGTTTTCGTGTAGGTGTAGGCGATGTCCTCAATGGTTCCAGGCATCACCGTCACCATCCCGAGTAGGTCAGGAGCAGTTCCGCAACGATCTCCGCGTGCCCACGGTCGAGTTTCGAGGCGATATCGCAGATGTTTGGGAACCCTGCGTCCTGCAAGAGCCTTTGGCCCCACTCGGCGTTGTAGAACGAGCACATCGCCCCAAGAAACGCGGCCTCTCCGCGGCTCAGTACGCCGATGCTCTCCTCGACCTGGTCCCAGTTGGGCCGCAACTGATTCTTGTCTGTTGCAGAGCCGATCGACGACGTCTTGACCTCGAAGAACCGCGTGCCGATGAGTGTGACTCCGCGCTTCCAGGCTTCCAGAAACCGCTGTGCGCGGATCCTGTGATCGTTCAATGGATGGGACAGTTCCTGTAGATGAGCTTCCAGCATGATGGCTCTCCTTAGTGAAGGGTTTGGACCGACAGCAGACGAATGGAGCCGTCCGCTGCAATGCACTGGCAGCACTGGCGACTGCCGCAGATCGCGACGTAGGACGGTTCACCGAACCTGCGCTGCCTGCTTGTCGGAATCCGCCGAATCGTTGAAAATGACGTTGACATGGTCTGTCTCCTCGAATGGATCCGGAGGCACACCTTTCCCGCTGCAGGGGAAGATGTTCCCCGGCAGGGTTGATGATAGGGTTGAACAGGGACCGAGACCTAAAGGTCCGCCTCTCTTCCCGATCCGGAGAGGCTTTGCAGCGCCGGTGTAACCGGCAGGGTACGACTGGCCGCAGTCGCCACGTAAAAATCGTCTTTCCCCAAGGCCCGCGCCGCAGGCCTTCGGGAAAGGCCGCCCCCGAAGGGGCGGGGGTTGTCAGGTAATCACCTCAAGCTCGAGATCCATTGCCTCCGGCGGTGCACCCACCGAAGTCGGTATGCTGCCTTCATACTGGTCCGCATACCGTCTTTCAAGAGCCTTCAGCTTTATCACTGCCTCGGCAAGCGATGATGCGGACTCTACGATGCACACAGCATCGACGATGCCATCGAGGCGACCAAACAGCTCGGCACGCTCAACCGGGTCAGTCGTTTCGACCCAGCGGCAATGCCGCATGACCACGGAAACTCCACGTCGCATGGCTATTCCTCCCTATGTTGCTTTCTGGAAGAACCGTCCGACCGGCTGGAACTGGTAGCCCAGCTCCTTCAGGCGTGTCGCCTGACGACGGAGCAGGGAACGGTCCACGGTCGGATCGAGTTTTACCTTATAGTCAAGCGGCCAGAGTTCACCGAACAGCTCGGCATCTTCGCCGGGCAGCTCCGTTTCCACTTCCGGTTCGGGCTCGACTGCAGCGATCGACTCCTGCTCGTCGACGCTGGTGTCGACATCGACCAGTGCGATAGCTTCGATGTCAGCCCTTACTTCAACGATGGAGCGACCACCGATGACATAAGAAGCGGGATAGATCCTGGAAATGGTGAACTCACCGGAGTAGACGCCGGGATCGAACTCCTCGATGCCGCGCTTTACGGCAAATTCACCTATCTCCGTTGTGAGCCGGCCCACGTTGAATGAGCCGTGACGGCCGTCGATGCTCCGGATTTGCACGGAGCCTGAAAGCTTTATCATGACTGATGCCTCCTTGAGTTGAGTATTGATACTCCGTCGGAGGCGTTCGTCCCCACCGGGGAGTCAGCCTGCCCGGCGGAATGGTTGCGTTGAAACAGAACCGAGACCCAAAGGTCCGCACCTCCTCCCGATTCGAAGGTGCTTTGTTGGCGCCGGCTCGCGCCGGCAGGGTGCCACTGGTGCCGCAGTGGCCACGGTAATAAACGTCTCTCCGCAGGGCCGTTCGGCGACCCTCTGGAGAGACACCGCAAAATGCGGCGTCATGACTATTCTTCGTCAGACTCTTCGCTGGCGAGAATGATCTCCTCGACCTCCAGCTCCTCCACCTCAATGCCTTCTGTGCTCATATCCAGTTCCTCCTCGTATTCCCGTTTATGAAGACCGGGGTCTCCCCCCAACACCGCACCGCGGCGCTCGGGGGAGACCCCGGCCATGGGCCGGGGAGGTTTGTCATCATAGGGTGATCGCCATTGCGATCATCTGGCTGACGACGAAATACAGCACAAGCATTTGAGGAGTGAAGATGGACGTAGACATGGTTATATCTCCTTGGTTAAAGCGCCGGAGACACACCACGCCCCTGCACGGGATGGTGTTTCCCGGCAGAGCGGTTGAAAATGTAGTCGAACAGGGACCGTGACCCGAACCCCCTAAGGGGATAAAGGTCCGCACCTCCTCCCGATCCGAAGGTGCTTCAAGGGGCCGGCATGAACCGGCAAGGGCACCACATTCTGGGCTGTGGCCACCACGGATAAAACCGTCTTTCCATAGTGCTCACGCAAGCACTTTGGAAAGACGCCGGGGTTGACCCCGGCGTTTGTGTGATGAATGTCAGGCCGCCTTCGGCAGGCGCCAGACCTTGGCCTGTCCGTCGAAACGGTAGCCCTTCCTCTTCAGCTCCGCCTTGCGGGCCTCGAAGTCGGGATCGTCCTTCGTCAGACTGACCTCTTCGGGCAGAAGTGCATCGATCTCGTCATCGGCATTGCCGGATTCCGGAGTCGTTGCGACAGATGTTTCGTCGCTCTGCTCATCGGAGGTTTCGGCATTGGCCTGGTAGACAATGTTGCCGTCAACCTTCAGCCAATCCAGGCGCAGCAGCCGGGCTTTGAGGCTTACGCCGGTCTCGCCCTGCTTTTGGCCTTTTTCGTAGGTGAACGTGTCGGTATAGAGATCACCGAGACGGAACCCTGCCAGCACCTTGTGACGCAGGGTGGTGCCGTCACCGGCCATGCGCCCCCGATCATTGATCTGGGGCATGAGCCGTTCGATGATCTCCTTTGCCTCACCGCCGACAACACGGCAGTCGAAGCGGGTCTTCTGGACGTTATCGGACGGCCCGTACAGGGCGGTCACATCGACGGCGATGAACGTCTCACCACGCTTGGGTGATACTTCGCGTGCGCGGTTGAGGTAACCGATGCCGTTGATGTGGAGGTCGAAGTACTTCTCGTTGGAGTTGCTCATGGTGTTTCTCCTTGCAGATGGTTGAAGGGAAACACCACGCTTGTGATAGCGCCCGCAACGGGAAGGTGATTCCCCGCTGGGGTTGGAATGAAGTGGAACAGGGACCGAAACCGTTAAGGTTCGCCTCTCTTCCCGATCCGGAGAGGCTTTGCAGCGCCGGTGAAACCGGCAGGGCGCGACTGGGCCGCAGTCGCCACGGATGAATGCGCAAATTAATAGACGATGAGGTCAGTCCTCATCAAGGATAAATGCGGAGCATTCATCGGCGAAATAATTGCGGACCGCCGATGAGAACTCCCTTAGTTCCTCCAGCTCCTCGGCCAGCGAAGCAAAATCCATGACTGTAGCGTGGCGAGTCAGGCGCAGCATGATGTTCTGTGCCTGCTCTCGCTGACGGTCGGTCAATGCATAACCGGTCGCTTCTTCAAATATTGTGGTGATTGCTATCGCGTCACCGGGTTCCGTTCTATCCAGAACAGGTGAATCCATCTGTTTCCTCCTTGTCTATCGTTCCAGTTGTACTCCGAGGCGCACAAGAATCCCTTCGAGTTCTTCGAGATTGTGGAACCTGAAGAGTATCGTACCGTCCTTCGAGACCTCATTGAAGTCGAGTGAAGTAGGGGATCCTACCGTCTCACCAACCATACGCTCCAGACGGACTATGTCGGGGTCACGCCCGGATCTGTTGCAGACTTCCTTGGCCTGCAGGCGCACCTCGCGCTCGAGGCGACGGACGGTCCAGTTCCTGGCGGCGGCCTGTTGCGCAACACGAATCTGTCGTGTTCCAGTCAGACCGGCAAGCACCTTCGCGTGGCCCAGCATCAGCCTGCCGGCTGCGATCAGTTCCTTGACCGGAACCTCGAGCCGGGAGACGCGAAGCAGGTGCGATATCTGCTCACGCTTGTACCCTAATGCTTCCGCGATCTCCTTGTGTGTCAGCCCCAGCTCATCCACCAGACGGGCAATGCCCTCCGCTTCATCGACCGGGTTCAGGTCCTCCCGCTGCACGTTCTCCGTCATCGCAAGCAATGCGGCTGCCTTGTCGTCCATCTCACGGACGACAACGGGCACCTCATGGATTCCTGCCAGCTGTGCCGCCCGCCAGCGTCGCTCGCCAGCGAGGATCTCGTAGTTACCATCAGGCAACGGTCGGACCACGATAGGCTGTACCACCCCCTGACTGCGTATCGAGTCGGCGAGTTCAAGGAGCGTTTCGGCAGGGAAATCATGCCGCGGCTGGAAACGGCCGCGGCGCAACTGCTCTACGCCAACGTGAAGCAGGGTGTCATTGACTCGGGACATCCCTGTCCCTCGCCCCTCCGGGGCCGCCTCCGGCGACCACGTTCCGCTGTCCTGCGGAACGTTCCCGATCAGCGCTGAGGCATCCATGAGAAGTACCGACACTTCGGATAGTTCGAGCACCCGAGGAACGGACGTCCCTCGTTCTTGCCGCTCTTCGTCGTGCGCTGGACCAATGTGCCTTTGCCGCACTCTGGACATGAATCGCCTGCGGATGCCTGGCGGCGTGTGTTTTGCGACAGGGACTGAGACCGGCCCTGTGCTTCTCCTTTGTTCGCGTCGAACAACAGTGTCAGCTTCCCATCCGTGATGCGGGCGCCCGTGTCAAACTTCTTGCCGGCCTTGCTCTTCAACCCCTTGAGCGCTACCTGCTCGCCTGCCAATAGCCCCAAGGCTTGTTTCTCGGACAGCTTCTTCCCGAACGATTCCTTCCACACGATGCTGTTGCAGGCTTTGCACTGCCAGGCCTTCGGTGACTCATGGATGTCACCGCCGCATTGACAGGTGCCGACAGCCTCGTCCCTTCGTCGTCCGGGCTTGCCGCCACTGTTGGGAAGACTGATTTGGCACTCAGGATATCCGGAGCAGCCCCAGAAGAATCCACTCCTGCCCTTGCGCCGTCGCAATGGCTTTCCACACTCGGGGCACGGATGCTGTTCTACGGGCATGCCGCCCAGGTCGCCGCTTTGCTTCGCACGCGTGACCATTGCCTTAACCCACTCGGCTTGGCGCCGCACAAACTCGTCCAGGTGACCACGCCCCTGCGCAATATCGTCCAGCGCCTGTTCCCAAAGCGCAGTCGTTCCGGGATCCTTGACCGGGTCGGGCAGGGCGTCGACCAGGGCCCGGCCGGTGTCGGTGGAGAGCAGGTTCTTCTTGCGCTTCATCATGAATCCGCGGTCGAGCAGAGTCTTGATGATGCCGGCACGCGTCGCCTCGGTACCGATACCGGAGGTCTCCCTCAGTACCTGTCTCAGCCGCTCGTCGGTGATCAGTTTCGCCACGTTCTTCATGGCGGCGATCAGCGTACCTTCTGTAAACCGCGCCGGGGGTTTGGTTTGCTTCGCCGCCACCACCGCCTCGACAACGGGGCAGGTTGCTCCCCTGGTGAGGTGGGGCAGCTCCTGAGCATCGGCGTCATCCTCGCCGTCCTCGCGGGATGACTGGTACAGGGACTTCCATCCTTCAGCGACAATGCGCCGGCCAGTCGCCTTAAAAATGTTCTGTTCGACGGAGAGGCAAGCCAGAGTCTTGTCGAACTCGTGGGCGGGATAGAACTGGGCCAGATAGCGACGGCGGATCAGGTCGTAGACTTTCCGCTCACCGTCGCCCATACGTGTAATGTCGGCTGGCGCAGTGGTCGGTATGATCGCATGGTGGGCTGTTATTTTGCTGTCGTTCCATGCCCTGGACCGTAGGTTCAGATCCGCGTTCGATATCGTTTGGACAAGTTCAGGTTCCGAACGGCTCATGGCCTCCAGCACTGCGGATGCCTCAGCCAGCATGCTTTCCGGAAGATAGGGGCAGTCGGTTCGCGGATAGGTGACCGCTTTGTGTGACTCGTAGAGCGCCTGGACCGTATCCAGAACCTGCTGCGCACCCATTCCGAACCGTTTGTCCGCCTCCTGCTGCAGCGTCCCCAGGTCATAGGGCAGGGGCGGCAGCTCGTGCCCGCGCTTCGTCTCGATGCTGGTGACAGAGCCATGTTTGCCTGAAAGCTGCTGCGCCAAAGTGCGGGCCGCCTGTTCGTTGATGCAGCGGCCCTCGGGGTCGGAGATATCCTCGCCGGGCACCCACTTGGCGCGAAACCGTCCACCTTCGGTATCGAACGTTACCAGCACATCCCAGTACGGCACCGGCTGGAACGACTCGATGTCCCTGTCGCGGTCCACCACCAGTCTCAACGTGGGTGTCTGGACACGACCGACCGACAGCACTCCGTCATGCCCCCGCTCACGGCCGAGAACCGTGTATGCGCGGGTCAGATTCATGCCGACGAGCCAATCGGCCCGAGATCGTCCCAGGCCAGCCCAGTAGAGCGGTTGTGTCTGCTCCCCGGGGCGAAGAGAGGCGAGCGCCTTTCGGATGCTCGTCTCGTCCAGGGCGGATAGCCACAGGCGCGACAGCGGCCCGTTCCACCGGCAAAGCTGCAACACCTCCCGCGCGATCATCTCGCCTTCACGGTCCGCGTCGGTGGCGATCACGACCTCACCGGCATTCGACAATAACGCCTTGATGATCCCGAACTGTTTGCGCGCATCCCGCTTCACCTCGAGCTGCCAGTCCGTCGGCAATATCGGCAGGGTCTCCAGGGACCAGCGTTTGTACTGCTCGCCATACCCTTCCGGAGACGCCATCTCCAGGAGGTGGCCGAAACACCACGTCACCGAAACGCCGTCACCATGCAGGCAGCCGTCGCCCTTGCCGCGGGCGCCAAGCACACGCGCGATGTCACGTGCCTGGGATGGTTTCTCACAGAGGAACAGGCGGGTCATGGCACCAGAATCCGCCAGGTCTCATCCTGGACGACCTCGATGTTGTCTGAGATGGGGTGGATATTCATCAGGCCTCCACCTCGCGCTCGTCTTCAAGAGAAATCAGCTCCCATCCACCGTCACGGGTGAAGCGGGCAACGCCATCCTGCTCAAGGCGGCGCAACTCAGCCCCAATTCGGGAGTCATGACGGGTGGAGGTCACCCGTCGCCTCAATGTGGAGACGGGAACTGGTGACCGCGCCGCTGCCAGGGCAGTCACCAGTTCCTCCCGTAACGTGGAACACGCTGCACTCACGGCTGATTCACCGCGTCGCGCAACACGCTGCCAGGCGCAAACCGCACCAGTCGCGATTCCGGCGCCACCATGGCAAGGTCGGACTTAGTCAGCTTCGGCTTCATCGGCTGACTCCTTCCTGCGCAACTGGATGTGCACCACGCGGTAAAGGTCGAGGTCAATATTGTCGGCCTGCACCTCGAGCCGGGCACGGGGCTCGCCGCTCTCCTTGTCGGTCCACTCATGATTGACGAGGGTACCCGTCACGGCCACGCGGGCGCCCTTGACCAAGACCTTCGCGGCGGCTTCGCCTTTCGCTCCCCAAAGGTTGACGTCGAGCCAGAATCCGCCACGGTCGACGAAGCCGCCGTCCCCATCCGGAACGCTACGGTCAAAATAGACACGCATCTCCGTCACGGCGCGTTTCTCACCGTCCACCTCGACCTGCTTGATCGACGGCGCCGCACCCAGGTTACCTCTGCCCCTGAACTCGTTAGCCATGTAACACTCCTTGGTGTGATTGGAATCCCGTGCAGGTTTATCGGGATGCGACCTTGCGGCAATGGACAATGGCGACTGATTCCGATGCCGATTACTGCGCTACACACAAATGCAATGCCCAGTCCCATATGCAAAAAACCCACGAACCCTCCGACCCTTACACCGCTGCTTCGCGCAAACGGTCAATACGTTCCAGAAAATCCTTCAGACGAATGCGCTCGTAGTCGGTGAGCGCCAGTGCCAGATTCAGGTATACCCGTCGCCGCTCGAACACCAGCCACACCTTCCGCACATCAGCCGGTAGGGTGTCCAGGAGGGCGCGCCCGGTTTCTGACGTCAGGTCAAAGCTGACTGCCTTGTGGCCTGCTCGGCGCCAGCGGTAGCCTGTCAGCGTCCTGTCCGAGTAGCGTGTCGGGTAGGCAGGTGCCGAAGGAAACCGTTC
>Ga0209164_1002098_pt1 | contig 22547 bp, 20 predicted proteins | sample MTBNYHSulfiMetaG_FD_187458 | JGI IMG/M metagenome (GOLD analysis project Ga0209164, IMG submission 187458) | Enrichment culture microbial communities from rom New York Harbor, USA that are MTBE-degrading - MTBE-NYH (New York Harbor Sulfidogenic)... | ecosystem: Environmental > Aquatic > Marine >... | reverse complement strand
GGCTTTGACTTCGTCCAGGGTGACGTCCTGGTGGAACCGGATGCCGCCTTTGTAGGGGCCCAGGGCGTTGTTGTGCTGGGAGCGGTAGCCGGTATATACCTTCACCGAGCCGTCGTCCATTTGCACCGGGATGGTCACGGTCAGCAGGCGCTGGGGCTGGCTGAGGATGTCCTTTACCGCCCGGCTTAAATTCAGTTTCTTTACTGTTGTGTCGAGCAGGCCGTTGACGATGGTGAAGCTGTTGGTTTCTTTGCTCATCATGACACCCCTTTTCTTGGTTCGAGCTTCCGCCCTTTTTTCATAGATAAAGCAAAAGGGATGCCAGATACATGATAATAGTTATAAAAAAACAAAACCCGCGCCACTCAAGGCTTTTCGGGCATCACAAGGGGACGGTTCTTACGGGCGCCCGCAAGGGGCGCCCCTACAACCACGGCGGCCCCCTGTTGCAATGTAATTTGGCATGAATTACTTAAAGCAATACTTGTATACAATAGACATTCGCCCATTTCAAGGGCCGGTGGAAAAAATAATGCAAAAACATCTATTATTAATGCACTAAGGCATTGATTCATCCGTCTCATTTTTGTCATCTCATTCTGATATTGATACCGGCGCCGCGCAGCTCCTTCCTTTTGATAAAGGACTTCCGGCCGCGGCGCCGAATTTAATATTAAAACTGATCCGGGGCATTTTAAGCCGGCCAAGGAAGTGAACGCAATGTCGCTGCTGTCAGCCATAGCCAACACGGCCCAGCAGGTGGCCGAGGCGATTTCCGCGGTGCTGGACGTGGAAACCCAGATCCTGGACGACGAATACACCATCGTCGCCGCCACCGGCAAATACAGGGAGCTGGTGGGCACCAAGGACGCCGAGGCCTATCATCCCAACGAAGAATTCCTGTATACGCGGGTGTTCCGCACCGGCATGTCCTTCGTCATCGACGATCCGCAGGACAGCATGTACGGGCCCATTTTAATCGGCGAGGTGGGGGAGATCTGCTGCCCCATCAAGCTTAATGAAAAAGTAATCGGCGTCATGTCGCTGGTGGCCTTTGACAAAAGCCAGAAGGACAAACTGCAGGACAAAAAAGAACAGCTTAAAAATTTCCTGCACCGCATGGCCTTCCTGCTGGCGTCCCGGGTATCCGAAACCGAAGCTTACAAGAAGCTGGAGTTTAACTCCCATAAAATGCAAATCATCGTGGAGTCCATCAACCAGGGTCTGTTTTCGGTGGACCGGTCCGGCGCCATCACTCATTGCAACAGTTATGCCGAATCCATCATCGGCATGGGGAAAAAATACCTGCTGGGCCGCCGCATCACTGAAATATGGCCCCACTCCCCGATCCCCGGGGTGCTGGAATCGGGCCGGGGCTACGAGGAAAAGGAGGAAATCTACGGCGCGCCTCCGCACCAGCTGCACCTGCTGGTCACCGCCACCCCCATTTCCGGCGGCGGCACGACGGTGGGCGCGGTCGTTTCCTTCCGCAGCATGTCCGCCGTCCGCCAGCTGGCCTACGACCTGACCGACACCAAGGTCGCCCTGGAACTGGACCATATAGTGGGCAACAGCCGGGTCATCGCCGAGGTAAAATATCAGGCCCTGCGGGTGGCCCGGAGCAATTCCACCATCTTGATCACCGGCGAAAGCGGCACCGGCAAGGAGCTTTTCGCCCGCGCCATCCACTACGCCAGTCCCAGGCGCAAAAAACCTCTGGTCATAGTAAACTGCGGGGCGATCCCGGAAACATTGCTGGAAAGCGAGCTTTTCGGCTACGAGGAAGGGGCTTTTACCGGGGCCAGCCGGGGCGGGCGCCCGGGCAAATTTGAACTGGCTTGCGGCGGCACAATTTTTCTGGATGAAATAGGCGATTTGCCGCTGCACCTGCAGGTGAAGATCCTGCACATCCTGCAGCGGCGCATTATCGAGCGGGTGGGCGGCAACACTTCCATCCCGGTGGACGTGCGCATTATCGCCGCCACCAACCGCAACCTGGAGGCCATGTGCGCCGCCGGGGAATTCCGCGAGGATCTCTACTACCGGCTGAACGTGATCCCCATGTCAATCCCGCCGCTGCGCAAACGCAGGGAGGATATCATCATTCTGATGGAATACTTCTTGCGTAAATACTGCGGGCTGCTGGACAAAAACATTGAGCGTTTCAGCGATAACGTGGTTCAGGCCTTTGCCCGGTACCACTGGCCGGGCAATGTAAGGGAGCTGGAAAACGCGGTGGAGTACGCCGTGAATATGGAGTCCGGCAAAGTAATCTCCTTAAACAGCGTGCCGGGAAAAATCAGAAACCACTGGCTGGGACACGGCCCGGAGGTCATGCGCCTGAAGCACCGCCTGGAGGACGCCGAAAGGGACCTGCTGGCCCAGAAAATAACTGAACTGGCCGGGCACAACTTGAGCAAAAAAGAGATAGCCCGCCTGATGGGCATCAGCCGGGCTACATTGTATCGTAAGATTAAACAGTACGATATCAAATAAAAGTCGCGCTCCAGAGTCCCTTATCAATCCAGCGGGGGATGTTAATCACTTCTGCATGTCCACGGATACCACTTCCACCGGGCCGATGCCATCCGGAAAATCAAAAACTTCCGGGCCCGACATGGGCTCCGTCGTGTACCAGCCCGGACCTTTTTTCCAGAATACCGGCGGGTTGGTGCACTCCTCAAGGACGCTCCAGATTGATAGCTTTACGGACAAAAATTTCAACCCAATCCAAATCCCGGCCAATGCTTTTTCCAACAGTTTACCGGCCGTTTATACAGCCGAACACTTCATAGATAATCTTCAGCGCGGCCCAGCTGGTAATGTCCGAGTGATCCAGGCCGGGGGACACTTCCACTATATCCATGGCTGTTACCGGCAGGTTGGTCACCACCAGCTTCACCAGTTCCAGGAGTTCCCTGCTGGTCAGGCCGCCGGCTTCGGGGGTACCGGTGCCCGGCGCGCAGGCGGGGTCCAGCACGTCGATGTCCAGGGTAAAGTAAACAGCGTCGTAATTACGGTAATGAGCTTCCATAGCCCGCCAGGCGGCTTCGATCCCCCGGCTGTACAGGTCAGGGGCCGAAAAGACGTTTATTTCCGGGTGCCGGCGCAAAAAATCCAATTCTTCCTTTTCGTAGGAGCGAATCCCCAGCAGGGTAAGGTCCTCCGGGTTAATTACTTCGTCCAGGCACCGGCGTTCGGTGCAGGCGTGGGACCAGTGATGGCCGTCATAGGAGCTGCAAAGATCGCAGTGGGCGTCAAAGTGAATAACGCCGATTTTACGTTCCGCGTTATGGCGACCGAAGGCCCTATGCAGCGGAATGGTCACCGAGTGGTCCCCGCCCAGAAACAGGCAGAAACCACCCCCGGCCATCAGGGCGTAAGCCCTGTCCTCCACGGTTTTGAAGTACCGGTCCCAGTTCAGGTCCACCGGCACGTCACCGGCGTCAAAAACCTTCACCCGGTCCAAAATGACGCCGGTTTCAGTGGTGGCCGGCTGGTACCGGGAAAGATGCCTGATCCTTTCCGGCGCTTCGCAGGTTCCCCTGCCGCAGCTCACCGCCAGGTCGAAGGGAACCCCCATGACGCAAACCCGTGCTTGATCACGCTTATTTGTAAGTAGTTCACCCCACGGGCGGGGGTCAATCATGATGTTCACCTCTTCATATGCCGCTTTCTTTATATCCCGCCAAACCAGTTTTTAACCGGCATTTCGTTGCCCTCCATGTCTTTAAGCGGCATCGGCGGACTGCTTTTTTGCGTCAGCAGCGATACCACCACCAACAGCACGATGGATACGATAAACGCCGGCACCGAGCCGATATATACCGCGTCCCAGATGGCCCACTCGGTGTATACCACGCCTTCTTCAATTATACCCACGTTGGCTTCGCTGGTGGCGGGCAGGTAGTAGAAAATAAAGGCGATCCAGGACAGGAAGCCGCCGGCCATCGCCGCCAGGGCGCCGGGCTTGTTGGATTTTTTCCAGAAGTAGCCGCCGATGTAAGGCGCCGCCAAACCGACCAGGATGACGCTCCAGGCTATAACCATCAGCCGGTAAATTGTTTCGGCGTACAGGGCCAAAAGCAGGGAGGCGATAGCCACCACCGGCACCATCAGCCGGGTCAGGCGCAGGGTGTCCTGCTCGCTGGCCTCGGGCTTGAAGTAACGCAGCCCGTTGTAGCCGATCACCGCGGAAGCCGCCAGCAGGGCACTGTCCGAACTGGACATCAGCGCCGCCACCAAACCGGCCACGAAAATGGCGGTTAATATTGGCGGCAGGAAGTTAATAGCCAGCCAGGGCAGAATCATTTCCGTATCGGGAACGCCCAAATCGGGCATGATTTCGAACATGGCAATACCGGCGACAACCGGGATCATGCCGATGGTGATGTAAAGCAGGGCCGCAATATAGGAAGCCCGGACGGCGGTTTTCTCGTCCCTGGAGGACAATACCCGCTGCATCAGGTCCTGGGCCGGGATACTGCCCAGGCCGATGGCCAGCCAGGCGCCCACGTAATAAAACCAGCCCGGCACGCCGGTGTAACCAAGGAAACCGGAGTCGCCCGCCATGCCCAGGGCAAAGGCGGGCAGTTCCGCCCAGTCGCCGGCGTTGGCGATGAAACTGTCCCACCCGCCCACATGGGAAATTACCGCGGGCAGCAGGATGAGCAAACCAACCGAAAGAATAATCATCTGCACAACGTCGGTCAAAGTGACTGACCACATGCCGCCCATATAGGTATAAGCCACCAGCACGATACATGATACCACGATACCAACCCACAAGGGAACACCCATGAAGATTTGCAAAATGGCGCCGAATGCCACCAGCTGGGCCCCCACCCAGCCCGATTCGGCCACCACCACCACGGCGGTGGACACCATGCCCATTTCCCGGCCGTAACGGATTTCAAAAAAATCAACCAGGGTCATGTAGCCGCCCCGGCGCATCATCCGGGCGAAGAAAAGGCCGGTCAGCACCAAGCACAGCGCCGCGCCCCAGGGATCGAAAATAACCCCCTGGTTGCCGAACAGGTAAGCATTGGCGGCGCCGCCCATCATGGTGCCGGCGCAAAACCAGGTGGCAAACAGGGTGCCGGTGGCAAAGAACACGTTCAGCCGCCTGCCGGCCACGATGTAATCACTGGCTCCCGAGATTCTTTTGGAAGAATACCACCCGATTAAAAGCATAATTACCATGTAGATACAAAAAACTATTGCCACAATGTTAGTATATTTATAAGTTCCTAATTCCACATCGCTGCCTCCTCATAAAAAGCTTTCATTAATAAGCCTTCATTCCATAATACCAGATTGCAACCAATCTTACGGTAGTCCGCCAACCTCCGTTTCATTCAATTCAAGAACCGTTCCCGGCACCACCACCTTAACCGAGTTTCATGGCTGACACAACCATCCTGGCAAGCATAAAACGCCGCCGGCACTAAAAATGTCAGTGACATTCTCGCACCCGGCGGCGCCTTTGCCGCTACCCGCCGGCAACCACGGGAAAGACCGTCAGCCGGTCATCTTCCCCCAAGTGGCTGTCCAGGTTTGCTTTAACGCTATTTATCGCCAGCAGGCCCACATGTTTCTCATTCAGGCCCAGTTCAGCCAATAATTCACGCACTATTGCCCGCGGAGGAACCTCAAGGGTAATCTGTTTTTCGCCCCGGCCGGCCGCAAGGGGACCCTTTAGTTCCACGGCAACCCTCATATAAGCACCCTCTTATCCGTTAACTGAATCATCTTTCAGGCAAACCTATTACAGTCCGAGCGCAATCAATTTGTCCGGGCGTGGCCGGCCGGATTCGTCCCAGCCCCGCAGGCTGTAGTACTCGCCCAACATGTTTTTGAAATCCGCCTCGGGCATGGTTTTGCCCGCGGTGGCGCCGGACGGCAATGGATGGCTGTATATCCGCGGCGGCAGAGTGTCGTCCTGTCCGGAAAACCCTTCCCTGATATTGAACAGGCGGGCCAGGTTGAAGATTCGTTCGCCGGCCAGTTCCAGTTCCCCGGCGGTGACTTCCCGGCCCAGTAAAGCGGTAAGCATTCCGGCCATCACGTCAAAGGAAAGAGCCCAGAAATCGCACAGGACCAGCGAGAATTTGGCGGCGTTGTAATGCTGTAAATCCCTTACCAGCGCGGCTTTGCCCTCGGTGGTAAAGGGGTCCAGTTCTCCGTAAGCCTCGTCGGCCGCTGGCCAGGCGCTCATGTGGCAGGCACCGCGAGGCGCGGTGGCGTAGGCAAGACCCATACCCCAGGAACCACGGGGGTCATAACCCGGGAATTCCAATCCTTTAACCTGCATGGCACAATCTTGGCCGCCGTATATCCCGGACAGGGCCCGCACACCCAAGGCCAGTTCCTTACCGATGCCTTCACCGGCGGCGATCAGGCCGGGTACCTGCAGGTATTTTTCCACATCCCCGAACCGGAGTCCGAAGTCATGCACGCCCTTTTCAGTGAGTTCCATGACAAAGGCCGTTACCCCGCCGGCGGAAATGGTATCCAGCCCCAAATCATCACACAGGCGGTTGAATTCCACAATGGCGTCCAGGCTGCCGATGCCGCAGTTGGAGCCGGCAATGGCCAGGGTTTCGTATTCGGGCCCTTCCACAGCCGAACGGCCGGCCCGCACAAAGTTGCCGCAGCCCAGCCCGCAGCTGGTGCAGCCTTTTTTGGCCGTCCGCAAAGCGATCAGCGCTTCGGACTTAATCCCGGCAAATTCATCGAAGGTGCCCTGCTGAAAGTTGTTGGCCGGCAGGATCCCGGCGGTCTGGGATAACTCCACAATCATGGGGGTGCCGTCGGTGAACGCCCACAGGTTGGTGTCCGTCAAGAGGTCATTTTTCAGAGCGTCATGGGCAACGTCCATTAACTTGGCGGCGTCGGCGGCAAATACCCCGCCGGTGCCCTTTACCACCACAGCCTTCAGATTCTTGCTGCCCATGACAGCGCCGACGCCGCCCCTGCCGGCCTGACGGTACAGTTCCGAGGAAATACAAGCAAAGGATACCATGTTCTCCCCGGCGGGACCGATGGTCAGCACACTGCATTCCGCGCCGTGCACCGCTTTAAGTTTGTTTTCGGTGGCGTGACAGCCCAATCCCCGGTACTCGCCGGCGCTCCGGAGCTCAACCCCGCTGTCTTCAATTAAAAGATATACCGGTTCGGCGGCCCGGCCTTCAATGATCACCGCATCGTAACCGGCGCGTTTCAGTTCCACGGCGGCGGTGCCGCCAATGGAGCAGTCCAGAATGGCGCCGGTGGCGGGGGACTTGGTGACAATGGAGAGCTTGCCCGAACAGGGTACCACCGTGCCGGTAAAGGGACCGGTAGTAAGAACCATTTTATTTTCCGGTGCGAGCGCGCCGGTACCGGGGGCCAGTTCCTCATACAGATATTTGATGCCCAGTCCCTTGCCGCCCAGGAATAAATCAGCCCAATCCGGATTCAGTTTTTCAACCGCGGAAGCGCCCGCGGCAAGGTCGACGCGTAATACTTTTCCCTGGTAACCCGGCATATCAATGCACCTCCCCGGTTGTAAGCGCCCCGTGGGGACACCATTGCACACAACGCGGGCTGCCCTGGCATCCGTCACACACCAGGGGAAAACCTTCGTTGTCCGCCCGCAGGACCCCGGTGGGGCAAACATCCACACAGGCGCCGCAGTTTGTGCACTGGTCCCGGTCCAGGGCCAGCCCCTGCTCACCGGATTGAATCGCGCCCGTAGGACAGGTTTCCACGCATTTCAAACACCGGTCGCAAAGCCTGGCTTCGTTCACCAGCTTATCGGACCGGTAGCCGGAAATTACCTGCAGCCTTGCCAGTGAAGGGTTAAACTGCCCTTCCTTGTGCCCCGAACAGGCCAGTTCGCACAGGCGGCAGCCGATACATTTTTCGGGCTGATAACTAAATTTCACAGCACAGCCTCCTTGTTTTAAAACGAATTCAGTAGTCAGGAGTCAGAATTCAGAATTCCTATTACACTTTTTTAGTTTTTATTCTGACTTCTGACTCCTGCTGTAGTATTTTACAGCGCGGCGTTGATTCCCTTCAACGTATCGGCCAAACGCTCGATTACCTGGTCCTGCTGTTCCCTGCTGATGGTGAGGGGCGGCTCAATACGGATGGACTTGGCGTTAATCAGGGTGCCGGCAACCAGCACACCCCTGGCAAACAGTCCTTTGGCCGTTTCATAACCCAGTTCGTTGGTAACAAACTCAATGCCGATCATCAGTCCGCGGCCCCGGACCTCGTCAACCACCGCGGGATACTGCTCAGCCAGCGGCAGCAGCTTGCTCATCATATAGGCGCCGGACGCGGCGGCCAGCTGAGGCAGCTTCTCTTCCAGCATCACGTTGATGTTGGCAATGGCCGCGGCGCAGCACACCGGGTTGCCGCCGAAGGTAGTGGTGTGCAGGAAGGGATTCTCGACAAGTTTTTCCCACACCGGTTTCCGGGCCACGGTGGCGCCGATGGGCATAATTCCGCCGCCAAAGGCTTTGGCCAGGCACAAAATGTCGGGCACCACGTTGCTGTGTTCACAGGCGAACATTTTTCCGGTGCGGCCCATCCCGGTCTGCACTTCGTCCAGGATCAACAGGGCGCCGTACCGGTCGCATAATTCACGCAGCCTGGGCAGATAGTCGTCCGGCGGGATGATCACGCCGCCTTCCCCCTGGATGGGTTCCACGATCACCGCGGCCACGTCCTCGCCCACAAAAGCACAGCTTTCCAGCATCATGGCCACTGCTTCCGCGCTGCCGTAAGGCACATGGTGGAAGCCCGGGACCAACGGCAGGAAGGGTTTGCGAAACACTCCCTTGGCGGTGGCGCTCAGCGAGCCCAGGGATTTACCGTGAAACGCCCTGGTAGTGGCTATGAAGCTGCGCCTGCCGGTGTACATTTTGGCAAACTTGATGGCTGCTTCAACGGACTCGGTGCCGCTGTTGACAAAAAACGCATATTGCAGATCACCGGGGGTCAGACCGGCCACCAGCTTGGCTAAAAAGGCGCGCAGCGGGTCCAGGAGTTCCTGGCTGTGCAAGGCCTGGCGCTTGAGCTGGTCGGTAACCGCCTTCATTACCTTGGGGTGCCGGTGCCCCACGTTGTAAATACCGTAACCGCCCAGGCAGTCGATAAATTCCTTGCCCCAGATATCGGTAAATGTGGAACCGGAATCTTTCCATTCCACAGATGTGTAATCGGTTGATACTGATTTGCGGTAATCCAAAAAACCCGGGTTTACATTTTCCCGGAAGCCTTCAACAACCTCCTTGACCACCCATTCCTTCTCCTCGCCGGTCAACTCTTCCCTGGCAATCAGGTCCAGGTATTTTTGTGACGAGGCCATTATGTTGTCGTAATTTTTACTCATTTTTTCCTCCTTAAAGCATTTTGTTCCCTACTAACTTTTAATGTAATAATGTTCATCTAAGCAAACAAAATACCACCCGGCAAGGGTGGCTTGAAGGCGCGTTAATCTTGGCCCGGACGGTTTATCGACCGCATCGGGCAATCTGGAAGTGTCTTGGAAATAAGACATCTCCAGCAGCAGGATTACAATACATTTTTGGTTCAACCAATGCCCCCTTTGTTAAAGGGGAGAAGCGCGCAAAGCGCGCAGAGGGGATTCTGAATCCCTCCACCGCCTGCGGCGGTCCCCTCCCTTTAACAAGGGAGGTTATTTCCGCTGACGACAAAAGTCTAAAATATGAGACACCGTCTCATATATGATACTATAGTATACAAAAAACGGTCTCCAAATGGAATATCAAATCATTTTCTGGTGAAAGACGTCGCCTCAACTTTCACATATCCAAACCGCTGAAGCGCATCGTCAGCGTCGAAGGCAGCAACGGGGTCATAGATATAAACACTGGTGATGCTGCCCTTCTGGTTACTCTCTTTTGTTTTGTCCGATGTTCTTGAAAGGGTCGTATAGCCATTCGCCGCTGTTTCCAAACGCTTTTTCCCCTGACTTTTTGGACAGTCATGTATTTCAACCGTAAGGTCGATATCTTCGGAAAAGCGCCTCATGCGGCCTATTGCCTTATACAAGGCGGTACCGCCTTTAAAGTAAGCAGGAAGTGAACCCTGTTTTTCTGACAATTCCCATAAAAGCAGGGTGAGGTAATAATCCTTTTCTATGATGTCGCTTCGGATCGGTTCTCTTACTGACATCGGAAAGCAAATTTCCAAACGCTTCTCTATCTTGATGCAGTTTCATTTTCTGCCTCCATAAGTGAGTCAATAAGCGGCAGCACAATCTTCTTCGGGTAATATTTGCGTGCCATAAAAATCAGTTTAAGGCTGTCTAATTGCTGCCTTTTGACGCACTGCAGCAGCAAGCGTTCCGGCTTCTCCGCATCCGTATGGGCTTCCGGCAGTTCGGCGAACATATCGATAAACTGAAGGTACTTCCAGTTCTCGTCCGTCACAACTGCAGGCGGCTTCCGCAGCTTGATACGGCAGTCTTCCGGCAGCTTGGCTCCATAACGGTTTGTGGTGATTTCTATATCGCGGGGAATGAGCGTAGTCAGCCCCAGCTTGTTGAGCAGGTAAGCCCCGGACTCATAACCTATTCTCGCGCCATTTTGTATAGTCAGTGTTTTCATCAGCACCTGTTCGACGCTGGGCGTGACCTTTCCAAAAAAGGCTTGTTTCACATGGCAGTAGACGCCCTTCTGTAGCCGCTCAATTTCACCCTTGTCCGCCATCCGTTTCAGCTTGACATTGGTTATGGTCCGGGCCTGATCATAAGGAAGTGCGAACTTATCGGCCAACTGCCCCGCGATGTCCTCGGTTTGGATTGCCGCTTCATAAGGCACATTTCTGACCGTATAGGCAATGTGTTTCCCGTATCCGGCTTGTTCCATATTCTCGACCCTCCTAAAATGATATTATAATAATGAATTTCATCTTATATTATTGCCATTATAATATCATTTTATTCAGCGAAAGTCACGTCACTATGGGATGTGACATTATTTACCGGGACTGCCGGCGTGACGCAATAGTTTCCATGGCCTCCAGCGCCCGATCAATATCGCCGTCGGTATTAAACCGGTCGGGGCTGAAACGAACGGCGCCTGCGGCGGCCAGGCCGTATACGTCAATTTCGATTCTAATAGCGGCCATACTCGCGGGCTGCTTTTACCATCATATAGATATTAACGGGAGTAGCCAAAGGCGCTAATTCACAACCGGGCATGAGAATAAATCCCCTCGGATGGTCTATTCCCTCTTCGATGGCCCTGCGGCACATCTCCAGCACTTCCTCGGACGATCCCTCTTGAAAAATAGTCGGATGCACGTTCCCAGCGATAATATGATTCGGAAACATTTCACTTGCCTTCTTCAAAGAAACTTCATGACCGAAACTCAGAATGCTTATTTCCCCATAAGGAAGCCGCTGCCAAAAAGGTAAATTATTATTATGCTCTCCGCATATATGGGTAAAGAATAACTGGTATCCCAAATCGATCATCTTCTGATTTAGCTCTTTCATGTAAGGAAAAATAAATGTTTCGAATTGCTTGGGAGATACAAGAGCGTTACTATCGGTGGGGGCAATATTATGAACAACAACCCTCTCGGGCCCAAATTCTTTAGCCCAGTGTTCACCTAGCCGAACACCGAAGTCAGTGGCCTTTCGCATTACATGATGGACAATTTGCGGTTTTTTGATCATCCATCTCATCAATCTCTCTACACCAACCAAGTTCCCTGCCCATGTAAAAGGGGAACCTACGGTAACATTGCATGGCAAGCCGTTTTTTAATGCTAACCTTGAGAATTCTAAAGCGATAGGTAATGTACCTCGCGTCATTAAATCATTAGGGATTTCCAGTTTCAATGCGTCTTCTTCTGTTTCCGCTGCGGGCCTAACCACGTAAGGGGCTCCAGCATATTTTTTATACGGAAACTCGATTTTACCGCCTAATTCTTCTGCACCATACGCAGTGTGACCATAGACCGGACTTCCATCGTAACCAAACATCTCCTGGGTAAGTAATTGACTCTTAAAACTGATTTCTGCATTATCATAAGCATTGGCAATTTGATACCCGCAAACAACAGTTGCCGTCCCGAACACTATGGACATAACCGGCACTCGGTCCGGTTTTTTGCCGCTGAACAAAGCAAACATCCGCTCCTGAGAAGTCATTGCATCCCGGTACAATTAATTCACCCCCCGAGTTTGATAACATTTGCCTAACACGCAGTTTCCTTCTACTTTTTGTTTTGGGTATCTGTTATAAGCAGCCTTTTTAAAATCTTGCCGGTAGGGTTTTTGGGCAACTCGGATAAAAACTCGATATTACGTGGCGCCTTATAAGAAGCCATTTTCTGTTTGCAAAAATCCACCATCTCCTGAACCGTCATTTTTTCTCCATCCTTTAAGCGAATAAATGCTTTCGGTACTTCACCGCGAACGGAGTCCTTAATCCCAAGCACGGCTGCTTCCAGCACTTTGGGATGCTGGTAAATCACTTCTTCCACTTCTCTTGGATATACGTTATAACCACCGCAGATAAGCATATCTTTTTTACGGTCCACAATATAAAAACACCCATCTTCATCATACCTGCCCAGGTCGCCGGTGTGGTACCATTCTCCCTCGAAAGCCGCTCTGGTAGCCTCCGGCATTCCCCAGTAACCTTTAAAAACACCGGGGCCTTTGACCAGTATTTCACCTAATTCACCAGGTGGTAATTCATTGCCTGATTCGTCTACCAACTTGACATGGATATCGCGGCCGGCCGGCCCCACCGCACCGGCCTTACCATGGCCTAGCCTGTTATAAGTAATGGTGGAACTGGTTTCGGTCGCACCATAACTTTCAACAAAGAAGACGCCAAATTGCTTCTCTATCTGATTAACGTATTCTACAGGCATGGAAGCGCCGGCGGACCTTGCCACCCGCCAGGCTTTTAGGTTGTACTTTGCGCTTTCGAATTGCTGCAGCATAAAAATATACATAGTCGGCACCCCGGCAAAGTGCGTTACCTGGTAACGGGATATTAGCTCCAAAGTCTTTTCAGGGTTGAAGCGCTGCATTATGACCACGCCTGCACCGGCGTAAAAAGGATTGATGACGGATTCAACGAAGAATATGTGACAGAAAGGAGTAGCTGTCATAAACAGGTCCTGGTCGTTTATATGCACCATTATGGAGCTTAGAGCAGCGAGAGACTGTAAGTTGCTGTGGCTGAGCATAACCCCTTTAGGCTGTCCGGTGGTACCGGAAGTATAAATCAATGTCACCAGTTCGTCAGGACTACAATCCACGGTTTCTAAATTTTCCGAAGCGCCTGAAATTAATGAATAAAAATCAATGGCGCCTTCCACTGGTAACCCGACCGTAATAATTTTTTCCAGGTACGGAAAATGTTCTTTTACTCTCATTACATTCTGTTCCGTTTCACCGGAAAAGCCAATTAAAATGCAAGCCTTGGAATCATTAACGATATAAGATATTTCTCCCGTCTTAAAAAGGATGTTAAATGGGTTGGCTATAGCGCCTATTCTTGCCACTGCAAAATAAGTAAATATGTATTCAAGGGAGTTCGGCAGGTAGATTGCCACTCTGTCTCCTTTTTTGACCCCCATATTCAGCAAAGCATTGCCCAGTTTGTTTACAATTTTATCTAATTCCGACCAGGTGTATTTCCGCCCATCGTCACCGCAAATAACCGCCGTTTTACGGGGATGATAAAAAGCGTTGTTTGTAATAATGTAATTACCTTACCAACAATGGACTTGTGAAGGCCTTTTATTATAGAAGGCATCAGATTAATAACTTCAGACTCTGCAAATACGCTGCATATACTGCTGATTAAAACAGGCTCGCCTTCCTGAAAGTGAATTCGGACCATATCATTTACAGTTAAATCCATGGATCTGGCCATAAAATCCAGGAACCTGCCGGTACCCGCGGCACACTTGTCATTCATTACAAATTCTCTCGTTAAACCGGAATTGCCGATACTTATAACTTTGGTATCCTGTCCGCCAATATCAATAAGGGTCCTTACTGTTGGCAGCAGGTAATAGGCCCCTTTAGCATGACAGGTAATTTCCGAAACATTTTCATTGGCAAAGTCAACCTTCATTCTGCCGTACCCGGTACCCACAACATAGTTTACATTTTCCCTGTCAATATCAGCCCGGGACAAGACCTCCTGGTACACTAATTGTGCGGTTTTTCTAGGGTTAACCGTACTGGCATTTATAAAATAGGAAGCTATCTTTCCGTCTTTAAGAACGACGGCCTTGCTGGTAGTAGACCCAATATCATACCAACCGTCACTTTTGCTTCAGCTTTTGAAGTTCACTGCCTACCACTGTTACCATTCCGTTTGCAACGATATCGTCTCTATCTGTGATTAAGCTCATGCATATTGACGATGTAACAGGATGTCCCAGCTCAATTACAGTATCTCCGGCACCAATTATGGTTTCCCCGGGCTTACTGGCTTTTAAATACTTCTTAAACTGGAAGTCCTCAGCAAAACAATAACGTTTAAACCCCATGCCGTTCTTTTTTAATGTATCAACTATATTTTTAACTTTTTCTATGTTCAGTCTATCGTCGTATATGCTAAACGCCTCGCTAATCAATATAGTCAACTCCGGTTTCAGCAAATTTTTGAGCGCGGTCATCAAGTGAGAAATATCCATAAAAGCATGTTTCCCTACTCTATCCCGCGCCTTCATCTGCTTTACTTAATTGACGTATGCAAATCAAAAATTGGCCGGTTTTATCGCCTGTAACGCTAATGGTAATTCATCCCGTTAAATGGTTTTCGTCCCAAAATAATACCTTGCCACTTCCAAAAGACGCAACATGTGTCCGCCCACAACAAATTGAGCCGGCTTAATATCTCTGTACAGCTTTTCCATCTTGCCTTCTTTGGAATATCCATAAGATCCCATTAATTCAAGACTGCGATTAATCACTTTAAAAGCAAACTCAGTGGCAACGTTTTGACAATAGCTTGCTGTTACCAATTGTTTTTGCTCCCATGGCGGCCCGTAGGTTTCCGGATTGTCAATTCTTTCCAGAGTGTTCCATAAGATAGCTTCCGCAGAGAGCATGTCGGAAGCTATTTGTCCCAGTTCGTGCACTATGACTCCATGTTCTTTCATTGGTTTTCCGGCAATTTCTCTATGCTCAACATAGGATTTTAAAATTTCATACGCTCTTCTCATTATTCCAATCGCGAAAGAAGAAGAACAAGCTCGTCCTATTGTACACTTTGCAATAAGTGATCTAATCTCATCCTCTCCTTCATGGAGGCGGTTTTCTTTTGGAACGCGTACATTTTCGAACCAGATGTCGCCATTGGTATCTATAGCTGCGCCCATTTTTCGATAAGGCTTACTGGTTGAAACTCCCGGAGTATCCGCGGGAACAAAAATCTGCGCTATGTTATTGGGAAACTGTTCACCTTCCACCAAACATACCACAACGAACATCTTGGCCTCCCGAAAGCCGGAAGGCCACAGCTTATGACCATTAATTACCCACTCATTTCCGTCGAGGCGGGCTCTCGTCCTGGTCTGTGCTCCTTCCAACTTCATATCTTCAATTGAACCTCCACCATGAGGCTCGGTGATGGCGCTGCATATGACGCAAGGTTCCTTCCCCAAAAGGGATTCGGCAACTTTTTTCATAATATTTTCGTTTGGTTTGGGAATCGTTATAGAAGCTACGGCCCAGGAAGTAATGAACGCAGTTTCGGCAAGCCCGTGGTCGCCTCTGGCCACTTCAATTATGGCTGCACCACTCTCCACCATCGACATACCACCGGGTCCACCATACTCCGGAGGAACGAATCCTTGCTGCAACCCCAGGTCAATCCATAATTTTTTAAAGATGTTTTCTGAAAGCGTAGGTTCTTTTTTCTCCGTCCAATCCCAATCATCGTCAAGTTTATCTTCGTTGGGCAAAACTTCTGTATCTATAAATCTTCTTAAGGTGTTTAAGTACATCCTAACTTCGTCTCTTATCAAGTGATCGGGCCTTAAAAAGTTATCTAATCCATTTGCTTGCTCAACCATTGCAGAAACCTCCATTTCTTATTAATTGCTCAACTTCCTAAAACTTTGCATTAACTGAGCGCACAACACAACATTATTTTAATATTTTAAAATTTCATAAAATTTAAACAATAAACATTGGCATTGCGAGATTTATGCCGTTAAATAAATAACGCGTACGCCTTTGCCACATCCATACCCTTATTTACTTTCTTTACCGCCCTGGAATATTTCTTCACCAAAAAGAATTTGAAAATCCGATACTTTAGTAACCCATTCCTTCATAAATGCGCCAAATTCAGAGGAGTTTGCATCCTTTGCCCATTCCTCCGGACCGGTTAAATCAGCAATCCCGACATAGTTATATGGGATCTCGCCTTTTTTTGAACCTGTAACGCGAAGCAAGGTAAATGATTTAATTGAAGGAAGCTGTGCGAAAAATGGTCCTTTCTTCTGCAGTGTATACTCTTTGTACTCTTCGTCGCTAACGCTGTCAGCTAAATTATATAAAATTATCTCTTTGGCCATCTTAAGATTCCTCCTTTTTTAATTTACGCCAAAACTCTAAAAAGGGAATGGGTTTTTGTGGGTGTTAATCGTAATCCATTTAAGTTCCGTGTACTCGTCAATTGAAAAATGGCCGCCCTCTCGAGCGTTGCCACTCTCTTTTACACCGCCAAAGGGAGCAGTGTTTTCAACGAAAAATGTGGCGTTGTTGACGTGCACCATTCCGGCTTCCAGTTCCCGGGCCACTTTAAACGCCTGAGAAATATCCTGGGTCATTACAGCGGCGGACAGACCATACGAGGTGGAGTTGGCGATATTAATTGCTTCATTAACATCTTCCGCCTGAATTACAACCGCCACCGGTCCAAATGTTTCTTCACTATATACTTGCATTGATGAGTTGACGTTCGCTATGATGGTGGGCTGATAAAACAGGCCTTGATGGGTTCCCCCCGCAACAATCACAGCTTCTTTAGTCCTGGCGTCTGCAACGTGAGCCTCAACTTTATTAAGCTGTTCTTGGGAAATCAACGGACCTACAACGACCATTTTGTTACTCTCTGTGCCAATGGGCACCTGTTTCGCTTTGGCTTTGAATTTTTCTAAAAACTCTTCATAGACCGGACGCTCAACAATAATACGAGAATTTACGCAACAAATTTGCCCCTGGTGAAAAAATATCCCAAAATTTGCCGCGTTCACTGCGTAATCCAAGTCAGCATCTTTCAGGACGACTAAAGCGCTTTTTCCTCCCATTTCCAAACTTACTTTCTTAAAACTCTCACTGGCCATCTGATTGATGTGTCGTCCAACCTCCGTAGAGCCGGTAAACGCCACCATGGCAATTTGCGGGTGTGTAACCAGGGCATCTCCGATTTGAGAACCCCGTCCGCTGACTGCATTGACCAAACCCGCCGGGACTCCGGCTTCAGCAAACAGAGCCGCTACCTTATAAGCTATAGCGGGTGTTTCACTTGATGATTTGGCAACAACAGCATTGCCGCAGGCTATGGCATAGGCAGTTTTCTGAAGCAACAAAATTAAAGGGAAGTTAAATGGTCCGATAGCTGCGATCACTCCGCGGGGTTTCCGGACTACCATTGAAACCACGCCCGGCGCTTCAGCTGAAAGAATTTCCCCGGAGATACGTCGACACTCACCTGCCGCCACCCTCAAGATGTCTGCGGAAATTCCCACTTCGACCCTGGCCTTGGGAATCGCTGACCCCGATTCGTTACTTAAAAAGTCTACAAAAGAATCAAAATTTTGTTCCAGTATGTCCGCTGCTCTTAACAATACCTTTTCTTTTGCGGCCGGCGGCACGTTTTGCCACTCTTTTTGCGCCTTGGCGGCCGAGATAACAGCATCATTCACATCCTCGACTGTTGCCGCGGCAACCTCGGCAAGCAGCTCTCCTGTCCATGGGTTGTAATCGGCCAAATATTCTTTTGAACGCGGTTCTGTCCATTGCCCTCCGATAAAAAGATCAAACTTTTGTTTTATCACTCTTATCCCCCTTTATATGTTGTCTGCATTAAAGCTGTTTTGTTTCTACTAAGCAAAACTCATTCCAATTAAAAATGCATCAAAATTTGTTTTTTATGTTATTGATAAATTTTTATCTTCTTTTGCAACCGTGATTTAGCAATCGTTATAGTAACTTCTGAATTAATAATTGAAAATTTAGAATTAACTGTATACTTTAAACTTCCCTACAGAATACAGATTATCTTGTATTAATTATTTGATGGGGAATACCCTTTACGCAGAGCGTTGTTCCTAAAATACACCACATTATTTATGGAGCATTCCAGTTTCTCTGCAGCCATCCGGAGGGATAGCCCTTCCTCGTACAGCAAGCAAACGACATCCTTTTCCTTTTTTGATAACTCTTCCTTTGGCGCGGTCAAGTAACCATTTATAACCAGCCAGTTATAATACCTCTTGGCTTGAAGAATAGATACGCCTAGTTTCCTGGCAACACCGGAATGGGTTTCATTACTACGATACAACTTCAACGCAATATTATAATTTTCGTTTTTAGGCAGAGGTTTAAGGTTTGCATCAGGACTGTTTTCAGTCTCACTGGCTGCACCGGATTCAGTTTCATTACTTGCGCGGCATGTTATTGTCCCGGGATCTTTAAGATAGCTGGAATTGTCAATCTGCCTTAGGTGATCCGGGAGATGCTCAACCAAAATTTGCTCCCCGGCGGCAACATTGATAGCCCTTTCAAGGGCATTTTCCAATTCCCGTACATTACCCGGCCAGGGATAACTGGTCAACCTTGCCATCACAGCGGGGTTGATATTTAATAAGGCCTTTCCTTGGTGACGGCTTATTTTACTTGCAAAGTAATTGGCAAGCAACGAAATATCGGGTTGTCGCTCCCGTAAAGGCGGAATAGTAATGGAAAAGATATTGAGACGGTAAAATAAATCTTCCCGGAACTCCCCTTTCTGAATCCCCGTTTTCAAATCGCGGTTGGTGGCGGCGATAATCCGGACATCAACCGGAATAACCTTGCGCCCTCCCAGTCTCGTAACCTGTTTCTCCTGCAAAAACCGCAGCAATGTCACTTGCAAATCAAGCGGCATATCCCCAATTTCGTCAAGAAAAACAGTACCTCCTGAGGCAAGTTCAAATTTACCGGAACACCCTCCGCGACGCGCCCCGGTAAAGGCGCCTTCCTCGTAACCGAAAAGTTCACTTTCAATTAGCTCCCGGGGAATGGCGGCGCAATTTACCGCGACAAATGGACCTTGTGCCCGCATACTGGCGTTGTGGATGGCCTGGGCAAATAGTTCCTTCCCGGTGCCGCTTTCGCCCTGCAGTAAGACAGTGGAATTGGAAGCCGCCGCCTTGCGCGCCATAGCACATACCTTCTGAAAAACTTCGCTGTCGCCGATTAAATTATCAAAGGTGAACCGGGCTTTAGCCCCGACCATATTAGTGACCAGCCGGTGTACATCTTTAATTTCTCTTAGGGTTGATACGGCGCCGATAATTTCACTCTCGTTTTTAATAGGCTGGGCCGTCATAATAAAATGAAAGCGCCCCCGTTTATTTTCCAAGACAATTTCGCGGTCGGAAAAACTGCCCTCGTAAAGGACTTCCTGCATAGACATCAATGCGCTTCCCAGTTCATGTAATGCGTGTCCGATATAATCTTTTGGCTCCACTCCCATTATCCGGCCACCGGCTGCATTAATCCAATTGACATTTCCTTTTTGATCGACGGTTATTAGCCCCTCGGTGATTGACTCCATAACCGCTTTAGAAAAATCGTGCGCTTTTTTCAGTTCATCATGAACTTTTTCCAGTTGAAGCTGGTTTTCTATTGCTTTTACCGCTGCCACTACCATGCCCATTGTATGGGGGTGAACCTTGCTGTAATGACCACATATACCCAGAGCGCCAATCAGACGCCCATTAGGATCGAGTATCGGGGCTCCGGAACTGGTCCAATCGTGAAAAACCTGGCAATAATTCTCCCGGGCCGCCACCTGCATAGGCGTCCTCTCCACCAGAACGGTTCCCAGAGTATTAGTTCCCATTACCCTTTCACTTACATTTGCCCCTTTACCAATCTGATCCTGTTCGCATAAAGCCAAAAGCTCCGGGTCTCCAAGCATTTCCAGTACATATCCTTCTTTATCAACAAGCAATACTTTAAAACCTTCACCGCAGGTATCTATGAGCAATTGCATAAAAGGAACAGCCACCCGGATTAGATTGCAATGGCGATCCAACCGTTTCTTCAGTTCAATACCGGTTAAAACCTCTTTACCAAATTTGGTGTAAGGGTCAATGCCGTGAGAACGGCACCTTTCCCAAGATTTCATAATTATCGGGCGAACTAAGCAATCATCAATTTTTTTAGATTTTACAAATTCTTCCCAAGCCCGATCTATATTGGACAAGTTATCCGTTGATGCTAGAGTAAGCATATCGTTGCACTCCTTAATAACAGATTATGTTTAGGTCAACAATATAAAGTCCTGGTTAAACATACAGTCCGTGACAAAGACATTCCTTTAAAATCAAGCGATGCTAACCTCCAGGATTCTTAAACAGATACGTTTAACAAATAATTTTACAATAGTTCTTCAATTCCTCTGCCGAAAAAGTAAAAATTCTTAATATTCATAATTTACCATCCAGCATAAAAATAGACATAGTCAGGCCGGCTGCCGCAGTCCGTTAACGATACAACGATATATAAGACAGCTAAACAAAAAGACAAGAATTTTTCAGGGAATTTAGGGGCGTATTTGCAGATAGATTCCTTATATTTGGAGAGCATAACGTGGACATTTCAATTCCCGCGCGGGTCAAGCATGGCGGTATATAAGAGCAGTATTTTTCTATTTACCGGGACTGCCGGCGTGACGCGATGGCATCCATGGCCTCCAGCGCCCGATCAATATCTGCGTCGGTATTAAACCGGCCCGGGCTGAAGCGTACGGCGCCGGCGGCGTCCGTCCCCAAATCGGCGTGTACTAAAGGGGCGCAATGCAGCCCGGTCCTGACCGCGATCCCGTAATCACCATCCAAAATAGCCCCCACATCCTCCGCTGTTAACCCCTGCACCGTGCAGCTGAGTACCGGCACATCGTGCTCCGCGGGCTTGGGACTGTGCAGTTCTACCCCGGACATGGCGCTAAGTCCTGCATACAGGCGCTTGAGCATGGTCATTTCCCTTTGATGGCCGCGTTCCAGGCCTTCTTTTTCCAGGTAGTCCAGCCCGGCGGCCAGGCCGTACACGCCGAGAACGTTCAGAGTGCCGGCTTCAAGCCGGTGGGGGAAATCCTGGGTATGCACGGGACTGCGGGAATCAACGCCGGTGCCGCCGAAGCGGGTGGATTTGATTTCCAGCCCGGAAGCAAGCACCAAACCGCCGATGCCGCTCGGCCCCAGGAGTGCCTTATGGCCGGTAAAAGCAACGGCGCTGACGTTCCATTTGTCCATCTCAATGGGGACATGCCCCGCGCTCTGGGCCGTATCCAACAGCAGCGGGACTCCCCGCTGGGCGCACACCCGGGCGATATCCGCCACGGGCTGTACAGTGCCCAGGACGTTGGAAGCGTGGGTGCAGATGACCAGCCTGGTGCCGGGTTTGATGGCCCGGGCAATGGCGTCGGGATCGACGCGCCCCTGTTGATCGAAGCCCACCAGATCATACTTGATCCCGCTTTGCTGCTGCAGGTGGAACAGCGGCCGCAGCACGGAGTTATGCTCCAGCCGGGTGGACACCACATGGTCGCCCGGACTGGTCAGGCCTAAAATGGCCAGGTTCAGGGCATCCGTGGCGTTGGCCGCGAAAATGACCCGGTCCGGGTCGGAAGCCCCGAAAAAACGGGCTGTTTTTTGTCTGATTTGCGAAACCAGCGCGGCGGCTTCCATGGCCAGGTCATAGCCGCCCCGGCCGGGTGAAACGCCCAGCCGGGCATAGGTATCCACCATCCGGTCCAGTACCTGCCGGGGTTTGGGAAAGGATGTCGCGGCATTGTCAAGATAAATTAATTTGTCGTCCACAGCGTTACACCTACAAACATGATTTGGGGTTGGGCAAACCGGCCAGCCGGCGGGCGCCCTGTTTAATCCCGCCGGGGAAAAGCGCCTCGATGGCCAGCATGCTCATTTGGGTGCCCGCCGTCAACTGGCGGTTTAATGGCGCCCGGCCGTTGGCAAAATAGAAATCCCGCAAAAAGCCAATCACTTGCCAGTGTTCGGCGGTGAGCGCGTCAAGTCCGCACTCCCGGGCCAGGGCCGCGGCGATTTCTTCACTCCAGTCGCCGGGATGCCAGAGAAAGCCTTCCTCATCAAACAATACTTTTTGCCCGGCGATCTCACGATACCTGCGGGCGGGCCGGGCAGGCGGGCCGGAGTTATTCATGCCGCTGCAAAGCCGCCTTGATCTTGTCCGGTGTGGCGGGCAAATCGCAGATCCACACTCCGACGGCGTCCTTAATGGCGCTGAT
>Ga0209164_1002097_pt1 | contig 22548 bp, 19 predicted proteins | sample MTBNYHSulfiMetaG_FD_187458 | JGI IMG/M metagenome (GOLD analysis project Ga0209164, IMG submission 187458) | Enrichment culture microbial communities from rom New York Harbor, USA that are MTBE-degrading - MTBE-NYH (New York Harbor Sulfidogenic)... | ecosystem: Environmental > Aquatic > Marine >... | reverse complement strand
AATTGCCGTTTTTGCGCTATCGCTCATGGCCTTGAGGGTCCTCCGGATCTTCAGGAGCCTCAGCGCGTGGCCGAAGCGGTAAGCGCGATGGCGCTGAACTATGTGGTCATTACTTCCGTCACGCGCGATGATCTGCCCGATGGCGGTGCAGGGCTGTTTGCTCAGACCATCAAAGCCGTGCGTGAAATAAGCCCGGGCGCCATGGTGGAAGTGCTGATCCCTGACTTCCAAGGCAATGATCAAGCCCTTGAGAAAATCATGCGCGCGGGGCCGGACGTCCTCAATCACAATGTAGAAACCGTGCCCCGGCTTTATCCAAGGGTCCGGCCCGGCGCGATCTACGAAAGATCCATCCGTCTCCTGCGTCGAGCCCGAGACATGGATCTCTCAGTGCCGACCAAGTCCGGCCTCATGCTCGGTCTCGGCGAATTGGATCATGAAATACGACGCACCCTCGAAGATCTCGCTTCAACGGGATGCAGGATGCTCACCCTCGGTCAATACCTGCAGCCCTCAAAACAGCATTTTCCGGTAGAGCGCTTCGTTCCTCCTGAAGCGTTTGCTCGATGGAAAGAGACAGCCCTACAGGCAGGCTTTAAAGAGGTGGCGAGCGGCCCCTTTGTGCGCAGTTCCTATCACGCACACGAGCTTTACAAGAAGGCCAAGGGAATCATGCCGGAATATTTGAATGGTGGAATAATGGAATGATGTTTTCAGGGAAGATCTCTGTTGCCTTTCTTCATGACTCGCGATATGCTACGCTCATGAGTCGGACAAATCCTTTCCAGGGCAAGGAGCATGAGGGATGACCACGGTGTGCGTGACGCAAGGACCTGCGAAAGGCAAACAGTTCGAGTTGGAAGAAGACGTTGTTTTCGTGGGAAGAGGCGCAAAGAACGACATTCAGATTAATGACCACACCGTTTCCCGAATGCACTTGAAAATCTTCAGCATTGGAACAGCGGTTTTTGTCGAGGATCTAAAAAGCTCCAACGGCACGCTCATCAACGGCACGCCCCTCGAACCGGGCGACGGCCGTCAGGTTGACGGAGAAGACGTCATCACCCTGGGGGATACGGTGATCCGGTTGGAGGACGTGATCTCACCAAAGGATCCGGACTTCGAAGAGCTCGCGCCCGGACCGTCTCGACAGACCGATGAGGCGTCCATGGTGCCCGAAGCCGGAGAACGTCGCGCGCGCTCTTTTAGGGAAACGGAGTTCATTTCAAGGCTCTCAGAGCTTCTCCGCGGCCCTATCAAGCTGGGAGAAGCCCTGGAGAAAATCTCGGAGCAACTCCTGGAGATGTTGCCGAGGATGGACCGGGTTGCGGTTTTTGTGCGAGACAAAGAAACGGGCGATGTCAAGCAGGGAGCCGTCAGAACAAAACATGACAGGGAATCCATACCCTACAGCCTCGAAGCCGTCCTAGAGGCGTTTGATGAAGGAAGAGCCGTGACCGTTGCGGACGCGAGCGGCCGAAGCACCGCAGACGCCGCGGATGAGGGAGGGACCATGGAAATCAAGTCTCTTCTCTGTGTACCGGTAACCGCTCACGGCAGAGTTTTCGGCGTCCTCTACCTGGATGGCATTGAAGGGCCTTATGCCTATCGCAAAGAAGACATGCTTTGGATCGAGACGGCCGGCACGCTCATCGCCTACGCCATCGAGAATGCCGAGCTCTCCTCCAGAATGTCCATGATTGCCGGCCTTTCCTCTTCAAAACAAAAGTAATAACATTCCCACATCGTTTCTTTTATGCTACAACTTCTCATAAACGTGCCCCATCTCCCCACCCGCAATGCCCCTGCGTGCAACAAAACTGAAAAATAACTCTTGATTTCCATTTTTAAAAACATAATATGGATGATACGAAACGCATTATAAGAGATGGTTGTCATCCGGCTGATCCGATTTATTGTAGTCATCTTCATGGTTTGTCTCTGCATTCGTCTGGGTTGACCTTGTTAAAAGATCCTTCCCATGCCTAGGGGGGAAGGTCTTTTTCCGATATATCCTCTATACGACATGGTATGAAGCAGTGGGTAAATCCTTGCTAAGAAATGGCAAAGAGATTCCCATTTTCAGTCCTTCGGATTGCACGGTTTCTGCGGTAAAAACTCGTGGGAACCAGGCAAGTGTCTGAAATAGGATAGGATAATCACCCGAACCCGACATTGGCAGGGAATTTGCTCCTACAAGAGTGCTGATGAGACTACAGGCCCTTGCCAGGCCACGCCATAGATAACCGGGTAAGATTTGAACGCAGGGGGGTTCGCCCCAATGGAATGCCGGAATCATGGAGTGATGGGTTCAGAAAATTTCTTGAATAGGCGTTAGACCTTTTTTTCTTTGAACATGATGAAGCCGCTAAGATTTCATATCGTTTTACTGCCACAAGGTCTTGGGAAGATCAGGAAATTTTCTATGCCCGGACTGCCGGCCGCCGTCGCTGCGGTATTTCTTATTTTCTCCACCGTGACGATGACCTATCTCTTGTTCGATTACTTTTCAATAAAGCGGCTTGAGCGAACCCTGACGAGACTGGAAAGGGAGCACAAGGAGCAACAGAGTCAATTCGTGGTCATGGCCGGCGAAATCGCTCTCCTCGCAGACCGGCTGGCGGAGTCGCAGGGACTGACAGCGCACGATCACACGATAGCCGCGCTCAGGGAAACCGTGCAACGATTATCCTCTCAGGAGGAAATGCCAAAACAACCCGCTACGATGATCTCCGCATTTCTTGCTTCCGGGCCTCATGAGAACATGATTCGTCGGATGCATGAGAGTCTGGATTATCTTCATGCGGAAGTCAATGCGGCTGCGCTTCTTCGCAACACTGAGGGATTTGATCTCGCATTGAACACAGAACAGTGGTCGGAACCGTCGGTCGATGCGGGAAAGGCGATCAAGGTCTATAAGAGAACCATGATCAAAAGCCAGCTAAGAACTATCGCCCGGGAACTCGGGCTTGCGCCCCGGCTTGCTCTCAGCATGGCTCAAGTCGAGTCCGGCTTCAACCACAGGGCCGTGTCCCCGCGAGGAGCCATAGGAGTGCTCCAGGTGATGCCCAGCCTCGCATCCGAGCATTTCGATGTGGATCGGGAAATGCTTTTCGATACGGAAATCAACATTCGTGTCGGACTGCTTCATATGAAGTACTTGCTTGATCGTTTCGATGACAATATCGATCTTTCTCTGGCTGCATACAATGCAGGCGTAAGGCGTGTGCTCCTCGCGGGATACAGGGTTCCCCCCATCACGGAGACACGAGAGTATGTGAGAAAGGTCAAAGAAGCCATGAACGATTACGTAGCGGTCACCACCTGGGAGAACTAGCGAGCTGCGGAAAAGCACCTGATGAGCAGGCTGTTGAAAAATGTCCAGATGCAAGGCACATACACGGCGCAAGGCACAAGGTGCAAGGCATCCGGCCAAAATAAAAAACAAGCGCTCCGTGACCCGTGCGCCGTGAACCGTGCACCTTTCTTTATGTACGCCGCAGTGACGAGGAAGGAGGGTAACGCCGCAGATGGGCGTTTTTCAGCAACCTGCTAGCGAAGGATGCACTGCTTCACCCACGGCTCGGCCAGGGATTTTAGAAGCTCCATCTCATCGTGATCGTAGCCGGGCTCGCTGTTGCGGAAGAACTCGGGATGAAGGAGTTCATTTTCGCGGAAACTCTGAAGAGCATAAAGAGACGCCCCTTGGATAATATGGGTGATCTTTTCGATCACAGCGGCATCCACCAGAGGTTTGACACAAGTGGTTCGAAACTCGTAATCCCCACCCCATTGCATAACGATGCGAACACTTGAGAGCAGGCTCGCCGGGTCATATCCCTTCTTGATGTAGCGCGGGTACCAAGAGGGATCGGTCTTGATATCTACGGCAATGTAGTCGATCAACCTTTGATCCATCAGCGCTTTGATCACATCAGGCCGGCTGCCGTTGGTGTCCAGTTTGATAGAATAACCCATCGCCTTGATCCTTCGACACAGGGAACTCAGCTCACGGCTCAGGGTGGGTTCGCCTCCGGAAATAACCACGCCGTCAAGAAATCCCTTCCGGGCCTCCAGAAAGGCATACAAGCGGCCCTCATCCAAAGGAGAAAGCCTTGTCCTATCCACTCGGACCAGGTGAGGATTGTGGCAATAGGGACAGGAGAAGTTGCACCCCATGAGAAAGCACACGCAACTCACTTTTCCAGGGTAATCAATGAGGGAATGCTTCTGCAAGCCGCCGAGGATCATGGCATGGAAATACGCCTCAGCAGGCGCTCCGCTTAAGGTAGAGCCCTTCCGCTTCGTGGATGGAAGGAAAGAGGTCGCCCCCTTCTGAATCATCCGCGGCGGCGGGCAGTTTGAAACGTTTTCTCATGCTGAATTCCGCGCGTTTCCCTTCATTCCACTGCTTGACGGGCCTGAGATATCCCACCACTCTTGAATAGACTTCCGTCTCCGCCTGACAGGTGGGACACCTTTCCTGCTCGCCCTTCAAATATCCGTGGCTGGGGCAAACGCTGAAAGAGGGGGTCAGGGTAAAGTAGGGCAATCTGAAGCGGGTCACGATTTTTTTGATCAGGCCCCTGGTGGTTTCCATGTCACCCACCTGCTCGCCGAGATAGACATGAAGCACGGTACCGCCCGTGTACTTGGTCTGGAGCTCATCCTGAAGCATGAGGGTTTCGAAAAGGTCATCCGTGTAGTTGACAGGAAGCTGGGTGGAATTGGTATAAAATGGAGCGGCCCCATTGCGGTATTCTTCTTCATTGGCGCAGCAAATCTCCGGATAGTGCTTCTTGTCGAGCATGGCAAGACGGTAGGAAGCCCCTTCTGCCGGGGTCGCTTCCAGGTTGAACATCTCTCCTGTTTGTTCCTGCTTTTTCGAAAGTCTCTCCCTGATAAAATCCATGATCTTCAGCGCAAAGGTTAGACCGCGCTCGCTGCCTATTCCTGTGCCAAAAAAGTTGAGGCAGGCCTCATTCATGCCTACCAGGCCGATAGTGGAGAAGTGATTCCTCCAGAATAGGCCTGTCCTCTCCCTGACCTCCCGCAGATAAAACCTCGAATAGGGATAAAGGTTCCCTTCCGTGAACCGTTCCAGAATCTTTCTTTTGATGGAAAGACTTTCCATGGCGCGATCCAGCAGGTCCTGCAGCCTCTCGAAAAAATTCTTCTCACTCACCGCAAGGCACCCGATCCTTGGGAGATTGACGGTCACCACGCCGATGGAACCGGTGAGAGGATTGGCGCCGAACAATCCCCCTCCCCTCTTGAGCAACTCGCGATTGTCCAGGCGAAGGCGGCAGCACATGGATCTGGCATCTTCAGGGTGCATGTCGGAATTGACAAAATTGGAGAAATAGGGGATGCCGTACTTTCCCGTCATCCGCCATACCATGTCGAGGTTTGGGTTGTCCCAGTCAAAATCGGCTGTGAGGTTGTAGGTCGGGATGGGAAAGGTAAAGACCCTTCCCTTGGCATCTCCCTCCATCATGACTTCTGCAAAACCCCTGTTGATCAGATCCATCTCCGGTTGGAAATCCCCGTAAGTCTCCGCCCGCTCCCTGCCTCCGATGATAACGGAGTGGTGTCTCAAAGAAGAAGGCGCCTCCAGATCCAGGGTGATATTGGTAAAAGGGGTCTGAAATCCCACGCGGGTCGGGATATTGATGTTGAACACGAACTCCTGAATCGCTTGTTTCACTTCTCTGTAGTCCAGTCGGTCATACCGGACAAAGGGGGCAAGAAGGGTATCGAAGTTGGAAATGGCCTGGGCTCCCGCAGCCTCGCCCTGCAGCGTGTAGAAGAAGTTGACGATTTGGCCGAGGGCGGAGCGGAGGTGTTTGGGCGCTGCGCTTTCCACCTTTCCCTGAACGCCCCGAAAACCCTGCACCAGGATATCCTTCAGGTCCCACCCCACGCAGTAAACAGACAGCAGGCTCAGATCGTGGATATGAAAATCTCCCTTCTTGTGAGCGTCTCTGATTTCGGGGGGATAGATGCGGTTCAGCCAGTACTCCGAGGTAATATCCGAGGAAATGTAGTTATTCAATCCCTGCAAAGAATAACACATGTTGCTGTTTTCATTGATCTTCCAGTCCATCTTCTGGATATAATTCTCAACCAGATCCACACTGGCTTTGGCCACGATGGCCCTGATCTGTGCGTGCTGCTCCCTGTAAAGGATGTATGCCTTGGCCGTTTTATAGTAGGGAGAATCCAGGAGCACCCTCTCCACGATGTCCTGGATCTCCTCTACATCCGGAACAGCCCCAAGGCGAATTTCGTGGGCAAGGGTCAGGACCCGCAGCGTGAGTTTCTTTGCTTCCCGGTCACTGAACTCTCCGCTAGCTTTGCCCGCGCTCGCTATAGCTGAAGTGATTTTTGAGGAATCAAAAGGCACAACCCGCCCGTCACGTTTCCTGATTTGTTCAAACATGGATGAACCCTCGATTGGAATAAGAGGTGAATGAAGATCTTCGCCTACAGGGTTTGGCTTTGATTGCTCCCGGTGGGACGCAACTTTTTCGCTACTTCAAAACTGCATTAGCTGTAATTATAATCACAAGATGTTGTGATCTGTCAAGACCAAAAATGCGATATGTGGGGTTGCTACGGTGAGTTCTTTTCGCGAAGGCCTGCTTTGAGTTTTCTTCGAACGGCCAGGTAGGAAATGATGACAATCGCAATCCCGATCAAAAACACGAGATTGTCTTTCTGGATCATACCGTAGGCGACAAGCGCTATGCCTGCTCCGCAGCCGACGGCAATGAGCAGTTTCTCTTTTGCAGGGGTCATGTTGATTCTCATGATGAAAAGCCTCCTCCTTTTTTTATCATGGCCGTTTCTTATCGGCAAGCCTTTCAAAACCCTCCTTAGACCTTGACCTCCTTGGATAGGTTTCGTACAAGGAACAACACGGAGGCTGATCGTGAAAAAACCCATCAATCGAATCTTTATCATCGGCGCGGGTGCCATGGGCGCAGCTTATGCCAGCATGTTTTATGACATGGATCCGGCATGTGTGTCCTTGATAGCGAAGGGGCGGCGCGCCGAACGCCTTAAGGAAAAGGGCCTGGTCATCAATGGCCGAACCTACGCCTTTGAAGTGGTCGCCCCTGAAGAAAACATTCCCCCTCCTGATCTCATCATGGTGGCGGTCAAGAATCACCACTTGTCCCAGGCCATCGAGGATATGAGACCCCTTGTGGGAGACCGGACGGCTCTTCTCTCCGTGATGAACGGCATTGAGAGCGAAGAACAACTCGGCGCCCTCTTCGGGATGGATAAAGTCCTTTACGCGATTGCTGTGGGCATCGATGCTATGAGAGAAGGCGATGGGGTCACCTACTCTAAAAAAGGAAAACTCTACTTCGGTGAAGCCCGCAATTCCGAACTTACCGAGCGTGTGAAAGCGCTTCAAGCTCTTTTTATCAGGGCGGGCATCCTTTGTGAAATCCCCGAGGACATGATTCGAACCCTCTGGTGGAAGTTCATGATCAACGTGGGCATCAACCAGACATCGGCCGTGCTGCGAGCGCCCTACGGCGTGTTTCACTCCTTTCCCGAAGCCATGGAACTCATGGAGTCGGCCATGCAGGAAGTCATCACACTGGCCCGAGCGGTAAACATCAATCTCTCTGAAAAAGATGTGAAGGAATGGCACACCTTTTTGTCATCCCTTCCGCCGACCGGCAAAACGTCCATGCTTCAGGATGTGGAAGCCGGCAGAAAAACAGAGGTGGAGATTTTTGCAGGAAAAGTTGTTTCCCTCGGGAAAGCGTGCGGCGTCCCAACCCCTGTAAATGAGACCCTCCACAGGATACTCAAGATTATGGAACAAAGGTTTACGCGAAGAAAATGAAGAGAATGATTGAAATTGGTCTAAAGGGTGTGCAAGAAATCGTGGTGGAGCGAAGAGACTTGGCCAGCGCCGTGGGAAACACCGGGGCCGAAGTTCTCTCCACCCATCGCGTGGTTCTCCTCATGGAACTGGCTTCCCGCAAGGCCATCCAAGCCTTTCTTCAACCGGGTCAAATGATCGTGGGCACAAGGATCGCCATTCGCCATATTGCCGCTGCGCCTTTGGGCGCCAGGATCAGGGTGGAATCCATATTAAGGGAGATTCACGGACGAAGGCATGTTTTTGATGTGGCTGCTCACGACGAAGTGGAAATGCTCGCTGAGGGCCAAAACGAACTCTTAATTATTTCCGTGGACGCTTTCCTGGCAAGAGTGAAGGCCAAGGTGAATCGCTTGAAGTCATGAAAGAGGCTGCACAGAGCGATCTCATTCACCCATGATCTCGATTGCATCGCCGCAACGAAAGGTTCCCCCCTCGAGGACTCTGCCGAAGACCCCTTCTCTGGGCATAATGCAGTCGCCTGCCTGGTAATAGATGGCGCACTTCTTGTGGCACTCCTTGCCGATTTGAGTGATTTCCACGATCACCTGATCCCCCAGTTTCACACAGGTTCCCAGGGGCAGATCTTTCCAATTTACCCCTTCCGTTGCAACATTCTCCGCAAAATCACCGAAATCGACCTGGAGACCTCTTCCCCGGGCTTCCTGAATTTGTTCGTGGGCCAGAAAACTGACCTGTCGATGCCAGGGTCCTGCATGGGCGTCTCCGATAATGCCGTGATCTTTCAGAACCTCGGCCGTCTCTACAGGGGTCTTCCGTGTTCCTTTTTTCTTGCTGACGGCGATGGAAACAATTTTTTTCATAAGTGCTTTCCCCCTCGATGATTGTTCTTTGACATCAAGTCGGATAGACGCACCTCTGCGAGTTTGTCATACATGGCCTGAGTGGCCTCCTTCCACAGATGTCTCACGGCACACCAATCAGCCCGCTCACACGACTCAGGATGGACCTCACACCGGGTCAGGGTTTTTCCGGCTTCGAGCGTGTTGACGATTTCATCCACGGATATTTTATCTGCAGGTCTGGCCAGGCGATACCCCCCACTCGCACCTCGCGAACTTTCCACCAGGCGAGCCTTTTTCAGGGGAATCATGATTTGCTCCAGGTATTTTAAAGAGATGCCCTGACGCTCAGAGATTTCCTTGAGCTGAACATACCTCTCTGAATTTTGCTCCGCCAGATCCAGCATGAGCCTCGTGCCGTATCGGCTTTTTGTCGAAAGCTTCATGGTGACTCCCTTTTTCATAGCACGGTTTTTTGGTCCCTTTTGTTCAATCAATCAAGGGTGATGCACTCGCAAAAAGTCCCGGGGAGTCGTCACTCCCGCGCCCGTCCTCCGCAGTAGCTCTGCTACGGAGGGTAGACAGGCGGGAGTCCAGAAGTGCTTGAAAAGACTGGATTCCAGCCTTCGCGGGAATGACAGAAAAAGGGATTTTCGGGCTTTTTCCGAGGCCGTCACATCTGACGGCTTTCAAATTCTGTAATTAGATTAAGAAAGTATGAAATCTCCCATGAAAGTCAAGGCGACGCCCATTGGTTAAACACCGAAGCGTCGTCCTGAACACAAAATCAACTGTGCACTCCTCCATTTGTTCCCTCCCCTTCCTGGGGGTGAGCGGGATGAGGGAGAATATTCTTTTCCTACACCTTTACTAGGATCAATCGGTGATTTATATTGTTTTGTAAATAAAAGGAGGATCTTGCCATGTATTCAAAAACAGTGATGGATCACTTTAGAAAGCCCAGGAATGTGGGGACCATAGAAAGCCCGGACGGCGTCGGAGAGGTGGGCAATCCGCTTTGCGGAGATATGATGACCATCCATTTGAAGGTCGAAGATGATCGCATTGAGGACATTAAATTTCAAACCTTCGGCTGTGGCGCGGCCATCGCGGTATCGAGCATGCTCACGGAACTCGCCAAAGGCAAAACCCTGGATGAGGCGCGAAAAATAACCAACAAAGATGTGGCCGATGCCCTGGAAGGCCTTCCAAAAAACAAGCTTCATTGTTCCAACCTCGGGGCTGACGCCCTTCAGCTTGCCATCAAGAATTACGAAGACCGGAAATCCGGGGTCGCGGCGGCTGAGCCGATCCGACGGGAAAAGCACGAGCATCGCGAGGGCGAGAAGTGTTATTGCCCATACTGCGACGCCCAATTGCCCGAAGGCGAGGCCACGTGCCCCAGTTGCCGACTCAATGTCATCCAGGATCACCGCCGCTAGAAAGGAGCAACAACCATGACCGAACAAATTATCAACCTCGACCACATGTCTGCCAATCCCCTTTTGCCTGAAGTCCAGGAAGCGATGATCCACGCCATCAGAGCGGATTACGGGAATCCATCGAGCCAGCACAAGCTGGGGGATCAGGCCGCAGAGGCGCTTGACAGGGCCCGAGAATCCGTTTCCCGGTTGCTCAATTCTCCAAGCCCGAAGGACGTGGTTTTTACCTCCGGAGGAACGGAATCGGTCAATCTGGCCGTCAAGGGCGCAGCATGGGCCAGGGCGAACAAGGGCAAACACATCGTGACGTCCAACATAGAGCACAATGCCGTTTTGCGAAGTCTTCGTCGACTCAAGATGATGGATTACATCGTCAGCTCCGTGCCGGTCGATAAATACGGCCGCGTCAATCCAGAGGATGTAGCAAGGGCGATCAAAGACGACACGATTTTGGTTACGATCATGCACAGCAACAATGAAATAGGAACCATCCAGCCCATTGAGGAGATTGCCCGGATCACGGGGAAAAAAGGCGTTCTCTTTCACACCGATGCTGTGGACTCGGTAGGGGTTGTTCCGGTGGATGTTCAAAAACTGGGGGTGGATCTACTCAGCTTCGCGTCCAACACCTTTTACGGCCCCACAGGGGCGGGTGGACTTTTTGTTCGAAGGGGCACAAAGATCTGGCCTCTCCTGGACGGCGGCGTCCAGGAACACAACAAGAGGGCGGGCGCTGAAAACCTGATCGGCATCATCGGCATGGCAACAGCCGCAGATATCGCGGTTCGCGATATGTCTTCTCGAATCGCCCACGCTAGGAAGCTCAAGGCCAGGCTTCTTGAGGAATTGCCCCGATATGTGGACGAATACATCGTGAACGGCCATCCCGAAGAGAGTCTTCCTCATCTGGTTTCCGTGTCGATTAAGTACATCGAGGGAGAAAGCGTAGTTCTCATGCTGGATGACGAAAATTTCGCCGTATCCACGCGATCCGCATGCGCTGCAGGCGCCCTTCAGGCCTCCCATGTGCTCCTTTCCATCGGCCGTGACTTTGCCGATGCTCAGGGGACCCTGGTCATTACCTTTGGCGTGGACAACACGGAAGAAGATGTGACGCGGTTCCTGGCCGCCCTAAAAGATGTGGTGACCACCTTGCGCGACATATCTCCGCTGTATGGAAAAAAGGCAGCGCATGGATAAGGGCAGATTCAACGCAGAGACACGCAGGATACGGAAACCACAGATGACGAAAACTCGAATATCGAAATCCGAAATCCGAAACAAGACCCAAACCCCAATGTTCAAAAGAGAAAAGCAGTGCTGCCCCGTTTGATCTTTTGAATTTCGCTCATTGGATATTGTTTCGAGCTTCGATATTCGAATTTCGGATTTTCAAGTTTTGCATCATTGTGAAATGCCGAAATCAAGGGGAAGCTTTTAACACGGCACAACAGGAGGATAGAGGACGTTACGTCGGCGGGCCGAGGAGCTCATCGAGTTTGTTCTGCATGCTCGATTGTGACATGGCGCCCCGTGAAATGAAAAGGGGTTCCCCGTCCTTAAAAAAAATAACCGTGGGGACGCTTCGGATCTCGTACTTTTCGGCAGTCTTGGGGTTGTCATCCGCATCGAGCTTATAGACTTTCACCCGTCCTTTGTTGGCTTCGGCAAAAGCCTCAAGTCCCGCTGCCATTTGAAGGCACGGGCCGCACCAGGGCGCCCAGAAATCGACCACCACGATGCCCGCGGCCTTCAGCACCTGTTGGTCGAACTGCGAATCGTTCAGGATGTCGGGTTTATTCTCAGACATGAATCCATACCCCGTAGATGCAGGTTTTTTGGAGGATATCATAAACACGGATGCTTATGACTGCAACCTTTTCCTGAAACTCCCGGAGCACGGATCATGAAAGAACGAAAGTGCCATGCCTCTCGATTCCCGGTCTTTGTGTTTTTCCTATTTTGGCTCGTTTTATTCTTTACGCCCTTTCTATACGCGCAAGAGGACAGGGCGACGATCTTGGGTCCAGCCTCAGATTCGGAACACAAGACCCTGGAAATGCTCTCCGACTATCTCACCCAGGCGGCGACCCAGAATCCCGAACTGGAGTCTGCCTTTTACCGGTGGAAGGCGACTCTTGAAAAAATACCCCAGGTAAAAGCCCTTCCTGATCCGCGGTTCACCTTCGCTTATTATATTCGAAATGTTGAAACAAGAGTGGGTCCTCAGCAGGCAAGGCTTGCCCTTCTTCAGAGCTTTCCCTGGTTCGGGGTCCTCGGCCTCCGGGAGAATGTCGCCGTCCAGGAGGCAAATGCTGCAAAAGCCCAGTACGATGCATTGAAATTCAAGGTTTTTTACGATGTCAAGAACGCATTCTATGAATACGCCTATCTGGCCCAGGCGCTCCAGATCTCCAGGGAAGACATGGAACTTCTCCGCTATTTTGAGAGCGTGGCAAGGGCGCGCTACTCAGCGGGCGCCGTTCCCTATGCGGACGTGGCAAGAACCCAAGTCCAATTAGGACGCCTTGAAGACCGCCTCAGGACCCTGCAGGATCTGCGAAAACCCCTTATGGCCAGACTGGCCGCATCCATGAATTTGCCTCCGAACACGGAATTCCCCTGGCCTCCGGCGGTTCCCGTCATGATCCTGTGCCCGACCGAGGAAGAACTCTTCGAGGCCCTTCCGGAACACAGCCCCCAAATCAAACGGCTCGAATACCTGGAAGCAAGGGATAAAGCCGATATCGAGCTTGCCAGAAAACAGTTTTATCCGGATGTGACTTTCGGCATTGAAAACATCGTCACAGGATCGGCGCTGATGCCGAACACCCCAGACAGCGGCAAAGACGCCGTTATCGCCTCTGTGACCATCAACATCCCTTTTTGGTGGGAGAGGCGCAAAGCCGCCGTAAGAGAAGGCCAAGCAAAAATGAGCGCCACCTCCAAAGGCACGGAAGCCCTGAAGCGGTCGCTCCTCTCCGATATGGAATTGGCCCTTTACAAATACCGCGACGCCCAGCGGAAAATCGACCTTTACCTGCACACCCTCATTCCCCAGGCGGAGGAGGCTTTGGGCGTCACCCTGGAAGCCTTTCAGGCGGGCACCCGGAGTTCCCTGGATCTCATCGATGCGGAAAAAACGCTTCTGGAGTTCCAGCTTTCCTATATTCGAGCCCTGACCGATCAGGCTCAAAGGGTGGCTGAATTGGAGTGGATTCTCGGTCAGGAAATACCCTGCGACATCCACGGCGCCATATTGCCGGCCCATGGACTCGAGGGTTTTAAGCAATAGAATGAAGGAGGAACAACGTTATGACGTCTTACAGGAACCTTACCCTCGCCGCGGCTCTGGTCCTCGCTCTTGCGTTGGTTTCAGGAACGGCTGCTTACGCCGAGGAGCCCAACCAAATCAAATGCCCGGTCCTGGGCTCACCGGCAAACAAGAAGGTTTACACCGATTACCAAGGCAAAAGGATTTATTTCTGCTGCCCCCCCTGCATTCCGCAATTCAAGAAGAACCCTGAGAAGTATATGAAGCAGTTGGAAAAAGAAGGCGTGATTCTTGAAGATGCGCCATCCAAAAATAAGAGTTAGAGAATGAAAGAGCAGAAGAAACGTTTTCCCTTTCGTTTCCCCTTGCTCCTCCTTCTCCTGGCCGCCTTTCTCGCTCTGGGCTATTACATCGGCGGCCGGGGCGGGCACTCACACCTTGATGAGCCTGCCCGTGAACACGCCCATGAGCACGTAGCACAGGAAGAAGGCGGCGTTATCTGGACCTGTTCCATGCATCCCCAGATCCGGCTCCCGGAACCGGGGAAATGCCCCATCTGTTTCATGGATCTGATCCCTGTGAAGCAAGACCCCGAATCGGGTGCTGCTGAAGCGGTGAGCCTCAGGCAGGTCAGGCTTTCTCCTGAGGCAAGGAAGCTGGCGGAAGTTGAGGTCTTTCCTGTTGAGAGGCGGGCTGTGCATGTGGAAATTCCCATGTTCGGCAAAGTGGACTATGACGAAACGCGCCTGGGATACATCACGGCCTGGATGGCCGGAAGGATAGACAAACTCCATGTAGCATATACAGGAAGCTCCGTTCGCAAAGGAGATCCCATGGTCTCCATCTACAGTCCCGAACTGCTCACGGCCCAAGCCGAACTCATTCAGGCCGTGAAAGCCGCCCAGGAGGTCGATAAGAGTGGATTGAGGCGGGTGAGGGAAGCGGTGGACCAAACGGTGCTTGCGGCAAGGGAAAAACTTCGCTTGCTGGGCCTCACCGCCGAACAACTCCAGATGATTGTGGAAAAAGGGGTTCCTTCGGAACACATCACCCTGCATTCCACCATGGGTGGCGTAGTGATCCGGAAAGACGTCCTGGAAGGCATGTACGTGCAAACGGGCACCCAAATTTACACCATCGCGGATCTCTCCAGGGTTTGGGTCATTCTGGAAGCCTATGAATCCGACCTTCCCTGGGTCAGATTGGGAATGGAGGTGGAATTCCAGGCTGAAGCATACCGAGGAGAGGTATTCAGGGGGAAAATTCTTTTTGTTGATCCTGTGGTAGACGAGAAAACCCGGACCGTCAGGGTAAGGTTGGAGGCGGCCAACCCGGCAGGGAAACTCAAGCCCGGAATGTTTGTCCGCGCCCTGAAGAGAAGCCCGGCGGTAACCGGCAAAGAACCCTTGGTCATTCCTGCATCGGCACCCCTTGTTACCGGCAGACGCGCGGTGGTCTATGTTCAGGTCCCGGAAAAGGAAGGAGTCTACGAGGGAAAAGAAATCCTGCTTGGGCCCAGGGCCGGCGACTATTACGTTGTCAAGCACGGTCTGTCCGAAGGAGAGCTGGTGGTGACAAGGGGGAACTTCAAGATCGACAGCGCCGTGCAACTCCTGGCCAAACCAAGCATGATGAGCCCCTATGGAGGAACCGCCGCCTCTGCTCATGACCACGGCCCGAAAACACCCGCGGGGGAAAGCCCGTCGCCACCTTCAATAACCCCTGTTCCACCGGCTCTTGCATCCCAGTTGCCGGAACTTGCCCGCACGTACGATACCCTGAAGGCGACGGTGGAAAAAAGGGATTTACAGAAAACCAGACAAGCCTACCAAGTCTTCTACGACGTTCTTTGCGCCATCGATCCCACCTCTATCCAGGATCAATCGGCCCTGGTGTGGAAAGAACTCACCATGCTCCTTCGCAATGATTCCATGTTGGGCAGGGAGGCGGACACCGACGAAGAGGCATCGAGACTTTTTCGAACCCTTTCGGATCACTACCGCATTCTCGCTGAGCATTTCCATTTTGAACACATTCTTCAGGCCGAGGCGGTTTCCGACTCTGTGCCTTCGGCCTTCAAGAAAGAACTGGGAGAGTTGCTCCTCCAATACCTTGAAATCCAGGAGGCCCTGGCAAACGATGATTTTCCTCGGGCCAGGGAGGGAGGAGACAAATTCGCCGCTGGGTTGAAAGAAATGGATATGGGCCTTCTGAAAGGAGAAGCGCATGGGATCTGGATGGAGACGCTGGGCCCGCTCAACAAAGGAGTGAAAACGCTCACCGCCGCAGAGGACATGGAGACCGCAAGGAAAGGTTTCGAGTCTCTTTCCACCGGCATGAGCCTGGCTATCGAACGATTGGGCGTGGAAATCAAGGGACCGATTTTCGAACTCTACTGCCCCATGGCGTTTGATAACAGAGGAGCCGCCTGGCTCCAGCAGAGCGAGGACATTCGCAACCCTTATTTCGGGGCCATGATGTACTCCTGCGGCGAAGTGAAAAGACAACTCAAAAAGGAATAATGAATCGTATCATTCGTTTTTGTCTTGAACAGAAGCTGATTGTTTTCCTGGTCACCCTTGCCATCATCGCCTGGGGGGTCATGGTTGCGCCCTTTGACTGGGAATTGAGACGTCTTCTGCGGGATCCTGTTCCGGTCGACGCCATCCCCGACATCGGAGAGAATCAACAGATTGTGTTTACCGAGTGGATGGGCCGGTCCCCCCAGGATGTGCAGGATCAGATCACCTATCCTCTGACCGTCTCCCTCCTCGCGATTCCCGGCGTCAAGACCGTGCGAAGCTTTTCCATGTTCGGGTTCTCAACGATCTATGTCATCTTCGACGAGAAGGTCGAGTTCTACTGGTCCCGCTCACGGCTCCTGGAAAAACTGAACAGCATCCCACCGGGTATCCTTCCTCCAGGCGTGCGGCCCACTCTGGGGCCTGACGCCACGGCCATGGGGCAGGTCTTCTGGTACACGCTGGAAGGCAGAGATCTTGAAGGCCGGCCTGCCGGAGGATGGGACCTCGAGGAGCTTCGCAGTATCCAGGACTGGTATGTCCGCTACGGCCTGCTCTCCGCCCAAGGCGTGAGCGAAGTCGCCTCCGTAGGCGGTTTTATGAAGGAATACCAGATCGACGTGGATCCGAATGCCATGCGGGCGGCCGGCGTTTCCCTTGAGAGCATCTATGATGCAGTGAGGACGTCGAACCTGGACGTGGGGGCCGGGACCATTGAAATCAACAGGGTGGAATATGTGATCCGTGGGGTGGGTTTCGTCAAGGACCTGAAGGACCTTGAAGAGGCCATGGTAAAAGCCGCCGGCGGCCTGCCGATCAGGATCAAGGATGTGGCGCACGTAACCGCAGGGCCGGCTCTTCGCAGAGGGGTCCTGGACAAAGGCGGTGCAGAGACTGTCGGCGGCGTGGTTGTGGTTCGCTTCGGCGCCAATCCGCTCCAGGTCATCAAGAACGTCAAGGAAAAGATCAAGGAAATATCCCCCGGCCTTCCTTCCAAAACCCTGGCCGACGGGACCGTGAGCCGGGTGGAAATCGTCCCCTTTTACGACCGGACCGGCCTGATCCATGAAACCCTGGGCACGCTTCACAAGGCCCTAAAGGAGCAGATCCTGGTGACCATCGTGGTTGTCATCTTCTCTCTCATGCATTTGCGCTCTTCTCTTTTGATTTCAGGCCTTCTCCCTCTTGCTGTGCTCCTGTGCTTCATCGGTATGAAAACCTTTGGGGTGGACGCCAACATCGTGGCCCTATCCGGCATCGCCATAGCGATCGGAACCATTGTGGATATGGGCATCGTAATTTGTGAAAACATCCTCAAGCGCCTGGATGAGGCTTCACCGGAATCCAACAGGTTGGAGGTGGTCTACCATGCCGCCGTGGAAGTGGGGAGCGCCGTGTTGACCGCCGTTTCCACCACCATCGTGGGATTCCTACCCGTATTCACGATGGAGGCGGCGGAAGGAAAGCTCTTCAGACCCCTGGCTTTTACAAAAACCTTTGCCCTTATAGCCTCCATCATCGTGGCTCTCACCATCATCCCGCCCTTTGCTCACATGCTCTTTGCCGGCAAGGAAAAGAAAAAAGCCTTGGGCCTTTTGTTGCCGTCATCCAGCATCTTCCTGGGGATTGCCGTATGGGCGTTGGTTGCCTGGTGGCTCGGGGCACTTTTGGTCTACATCGGGGTGCGAAGGCTCCTTGACAGGAAGCTCACGGAAATATCGAAGGTTTGGCTGAAGCGGGGCGAGAACCTCGCGGTCATGGTCGCGGTGGTTGTCCTTCTGGCCACCCAGTGGCTCCCCCTCGGCCCTGAAAAAGGCGAACTTCGCAACATCCTTTTTGTCTCCTTGTTCCTTTTCGGTTTCTTGGGTTTCTTCCGCCTCTTCCTGTGGACCTACCCTTTCATCCTGCGGCGTTGCCTGGATCACAAAGCCCTTTTTCTCACCCTTCCTGCAGTAATCACCTTGGCCGGCATCATCATCTGGCTCGGATTTCCCAGGGTCACCGCCTGGGTCCCTGAAGTCATCAGAAAATCAGGCCCTGCCGTTGCCGTGAACCATATGTTTCCGGGTCTGGGCAGAGAATTCATGCCTGACCTGGACGAGGGATCGTATCTTTACATGCCCACCACCATGCCTCATGCCGGGATTGCAGAGGTGCAGGATATTCTGAGGAAACAGGACATGGCCTTCCTCAGCATTCCGGAAGTTGAATCCGTGGTGGGGAAGTTGGGCCGGGCCGAGACGCCTCTGGATCCCGCGCCTCTTTCCATGATCGAAACCGTGATCATTTACAAGCCGGAGTATTTGGTGGATCAGAGCGGTCAAAGGCTTCGTTTCAGCTTTAACCCCGACAAGCGGGACTACTTCAGGGCCGAGGACGGCTCTCCGGTTCTCGCTCCGGACGGGAAGCCCTACCTGGTTCAAGGCAAGTTTAACCGCAACGAAGAGGGGCTGCTCATCCCGGACCGGGACGGGATGCCCTTCCGCCTGTGGCGTCCTGCCCTAACCCCTGACATCAATGAGGGCCGCAAGGCCTGGGCCGGCATACGGAAGCCTGACGAGATATGGGATCAAATCATCGCAGCCGGAGAAATCCCGGGCGTGACCTCCGCTCCCAAACTTCAGCCCATTGCAGCCAGGATCGTCATGCTCCAGTCCGGCATGCGCGCTCCCATGGGGGTCAAGGTCAAGGGCCCTGATTTGGAAACCATTGAAGCTGTGGGGCTTCAAATCGAAAGGCTGCTCAAGGAAGTGCCCTCCGTGCAGGCTCACGCAGTGATCGCCGACCGCATTGTGGGGAAGCCTTATCTCGAAATCGTCATTGACCGGGAGGCCATATCCCGATACGGGATCACGCTCGGCAAAGTTCAAGAAGTGATCGAAGTGGCCGTGGGCGGCAAGACAATGACCACCACGGTTGAAGGCAGGGAGCGTTATCCCATAAGAGTGCGCTATCTTCGTGAACTGAGAGACAGCTTAGAAGGGTTGGAAAAGATCCTGGTGGCTTCCCCTGCAGGAGATCAAATCCCGCTCATCCAGTTGGCGGACATCCGCTATGTGCGCGGCCCTCAAATGATCAAGAGCGAGGACACCTTTTTGATCGGATATGTTTTGTTTGACAAAAAACCGGGATTCGCCGAAGTGGACGTGGTGGAGCACGCGCAAACCTATTTGAATCACAAAATAAATACCGGCGAACTCATCCTCCCCCGTGGGGTGTCTTATGCTTTTGCAGGGACCTACGAAAGCCAGGTGAGGGCACAAAAGAAGTTGGCCGTTGTTTTACCTCTCTCCCTCTTCATCATTTTCCTGATCCTTTACCTTCAGTTCAAGGCCGTGTCCGTCACCCTGATGGTCTTCTCCGGCATCCTCATCGCGTGGTCGGGCGGGTTCATCATGATCTGGCTTTACGGCCAGAACTGGTTTCTGGACTTTTCCGTCTTTGGGACCTCCATGAGGGATCTTTTCCAGGTCCACACCATTAACCTGAGTGTTGCCGTCTGGGTGGGCTTTTTGGCCCTTTTCGGGATTGCCACGGACGACGGCGTGCTCATGGCGACCTACCTCAAACAGAGCCTTCAGGAAAAGACGTATGCAAGCAAAGACGAATTGCGGGATGCCGTGCTGGAAGGGGCCCTGCGCAGGATACGGCCCGCCCTGATGACCGTATCCACAACCATTCTGGCCCTTCTGCCCGTTCTCACCTCCACGGGCCGGGGAGCGGACATCATGGTGCCCATGGCCATTCCTTCCTTCGGCGGCATGCTCATCGCCATTATTACGGTTCTGGTGGTTCCCGTGCTTTACTGTGCCCGGGAAGAGCGCCGGCTCCACGGGAAATAATTCCAAGCAAAGTCAAGAAATTCAATGTCGCCATGAGAAGTTCCTGAGGCAATGCGCACAATCGGTGCACGGCGCAAGGCGCACGGCACACGGAAGGGAAACATGACAGAATCGGGTTTGCCGTGACCCGCTTGGCCTTCATAGCCTAAGCAACTTCAATGACATCCACAAAATCCGGAATCCAGAAACCAGTATCCAGGATCGGCCATTACCGACACGGGCTTTCGTATCAACGCCCTTCGTCTGAATGAGCCCTTTTACGCAACTGTGGGAGAAACAGTTTCTTGACATTGCTCCCCGCCTCCTTTATTCTTCCCCCAGCCTGCCTCTTGCGACCGGAGGTTTTCATGTCCGTTCTCTACATGATCAACGGCCCCCTTTCAGGAGAGTCTTTTGAAATCGAGGATGATGAAATCCTTATAGGAAGAGCCCTCGACAACCACATCCAGATCGTGGAACAGTCCATTTCCCGGACCCATGCAAAGATCCTCAGAAGGGATAATCACTATTTTCTTGAAGACCTGGAAAGCCAGAACGGAACCTACCTCAACGGCCACCCCATCAGTGCGGGATTCCAGCTCGAATTGAAAGAAGGGGATTTTGTCGCCCTCGGCAACATTCTCATGAGTCTTGGCCCCCCTTATGCCGAGGACGGCATGGTCACCCAGTATTCCATCAGCCTGCTGGAGCAACCCGAGGAACTCCGGGGAGATGCGCTTTATCGCGACCGCCGCATTACAGACCGGGACAAACTGGAGAAGATCTACGAGATTTCCACCCTTCTGATGCAGTCCCTGGAGATCCAGGACATTGGACAAAGGATGGTCGATTCCGTCTTTTCCTGTCTCAAGGGCATCGACAGTGCCGCGCTTCTCTTGCTGGATCGGGAAACGGGCGAATACAAACAGGTTGCGGTCAATTCTAGGAACAGCCTGCAAGAATCTCAAATGACTTACAGCCGGACCATTGTTCATCAGGTGATCAGTTCCGGCAAGGCGATCATGATGTCCGACACAAGCCTTGAACAAGAAGGAGACCTCTCCCAGAGCATGATCAGGCTCCAGATCAAATCGCTTATGTGCGTGCCCCTGATCAGCAAATCCCAGGTGTACGGCATCATTTACGTTCACTCGACCCGGATGCCCTTTGGTTTCACAAGAAGCGATCTCTCTCTCCTCACCGCCATGAGCACGCCTGCGGCCCTTGCCATAGAAAACGCTCTCCTCTACGCCACGAGGAAAAAAGCAGAGGAGGATCTGCAAAAAACCCATGCCGAACTGGAGATTCGGGTTAGGGAGCGCACCGAGGAACTCTCCGAAGCCAATGCCCGATTGAAACAGGAAATCGCTATCCGGAAAGAAGCCGAAAAGAACCTGGAACTGGCCTATGCGCGCATGCGGGATTACAAGGACCAATTGAGCCTGCACCTTTACGAGGAAGATATCGCCTTTCTTGTCGACGAAAGCGGCCATATCCTGGGAATGACCCAGAAGGCGCTTGAGATATCGGGAAAAAGCAGGTTTGAGCTTTTTGGAAAACCTCTGATCGATCTTCTTGATGAATCCTCGAGAAGCGCCCTTGAGGAGGATATGCGAAATGCTTGGAAGGGAGTGTTCGAGCAAACCATCCTCCATCTCAAGAACAAGCCGTCCGGGGGCCATGAGATGCAGGTCAAGGTCGTTCCCCTGAGGCTCAAGGCCGGGACCATGCTCCTTGTCTTGATGCGGGAACAGCCCACGGAAGAGCAACCTTGAAAGCCCATTGTTATGGATAGGGGTTATGCCATGGAAACATCCATCCAAAAAATCACCGATTCTGCAAGGCAGTTTATGGATGAAAGGGGCATCGATACGGTCACCTTTCAATTGATCGAAGACACTGTGGGATGCTGCATGGGCGTTGTGAAAGAGATTGAACCTATCTATGATGCGCCCGCCGATGCCTCGCAATATCTGTATGTCAAGGCTGAGGGCCGTCATGTCTTCATCTCGCGCAACATCAGGATTGTAGGCCCCCTGAAATTGAAGACGGAAGGACTTTGGAAGAAAAGACTCGGCCTGTCCGGCGTTACGGTCCCCCTTTTGAAGGACTGGTGATCCGCGAACATTCCCGGCCGCTGGAGGAGGTGCCATGGCCTTGATAAGCTTGACCTCGGGCATAGGTTGTGGAGCTGAGGAAATAGGCCGATCGGTTGCCGAAAAGCTTAAGCTGGAATTCTACGATGATCGCAGGATCGCGGAAGAGGCCATCAAACAGGGGATCTCCCCCAAAGACCTCAGCGGTTTCGATGAAAAAGCGCCCGGGCTGTTGAACCGCCTTTTCGGTCAGAAACCGGAAATATACCTCAATCTCATGCACTCACTCCTTTATCAGGTATCCAGTGGCGGCAAAGCGGTTTTGCTGGGACATGGGGCCCCGTGGCTGCTTCAGGACTTCGGGTGCGCACTGCACGTGTGCATTTACGCGTCCAATGCCTCACGCATTCAGCGCTTGGTGGACCGACACGGTCTGAGTACCGGGGCGGCGGAGAAACTGATTCAAAAGAGCGACAGCGAACGAAGCGGTTTCTTTCAGTATGCTTTCCAAATGGACTGGAATGATGCATCTCTCTTCGACCTGAAGATCAACCGGGACAAATTGGACAAAGACCTGGCTGTCGGAATCATTATCGAGGCGGCCCAATCCGAGGGAATCAAGGCATGCAATCTAACGGCTCTGGATGCTATGGAACGGATGTCCTTGGCCAAAAGGGTTGAAGC
>Ga0209164_1002096_pt1 | contig 22557 bp, 15 predicted proteins | sample MTBNYHSulfiMetaG_FD_187458 | JGI IMG/M metagenome (GOLD analysis project Ga0209164, IMG submission 187458) | Enrichment culture microbial communities from rom New York Harbor, USA that are MTBE-degrading - MTBE-NYH (New York Harbor Sulfidogenic)... | ecosystem: Environmental > Aquatic > Marine >... | reverse complement strand
TCGAGGACGGCCGGGCCCATCCCGAAGATGAACGGCGCCCCCGGATGGCCGAGCTGGTGGATCACGAGGCCGAAGAGGGACTCAGCCGTCCCCTGGGCGACGTGACCCGCCGGGGTGAGCGGTGCCGTACCGCCGGCCAGCGGCGCCGGGGAGTAGATGACCGGGATACCCTGGTCGGCGCAGAAGAGCAGCTTGTCCAGACTGTCCGTCGGGTGCCTCAGCGGGCTCGTGGGCTCCGCGTACACCGTGAAGTACGGTCTGGCGCGGAGCGCCTCGGCCCCGCCGCGCAGCGCACAGGCGACCTCCCACATGACGCGCAGGTCCTCGAGGCCGCGGCACGTGACCACCAGCGGCTTGGTCGTGTGCTTCACCATGGCGCGGAAACTCTCCACGTGGTTGCGCCGCGGCTCGACGTCGTTCGGGTAGGCGGACGACATCACGAAGTCGATGTTCGGGAGCGCGTCGACGAGCCGGGCGGCGCGGCCGACGTCGGCGAGGGCGCTGCGACGGTGCTCGCCGGTCTCTAGGTCGTAGGTGCTCATGAGGTCGGAGCCGGTGCCGAAGTAGCTCGCGTAGCCGCCCACGGTCATCGCCGGCTCGCCGCCGCGGTCGAAGACCTCGATCGCCGCGGGGGCGCTCGATCGCGCCCGCTCGACGAGCTCCCGGGGGATGCGCACGAGGTCGGGCTCGACGACCTCGCACCCGGCCGCACGCAGCACCTCGAGCGCCTCCGCCTGGTGCACGCGCATACCGATGTCGGCGACGATCTCGAGCGCGGCCGCGTAGAGCACCGTCGCGCCGTCGTCGCTCAGGTAGGACAGGCGACCCGCCTGGGGCCGCGCGCCTGGGTCATGGGTCGTCACGAAGCTCCTCCTGCGAGACGTGCGCTGCCGACTCGCCCCGTCACGAGAGGGGCGGCGGGCGCGGGCCGGCTGGCCGGCCCGCGCCCGCCGAGTGTACGACACGGCGGAACGGCGTCACACCGGCGATCGGCGCGTCGGGCGTGCGTCGGGCGTGCGTCGGGCGTGCGTCGGGCGCCGGTGCCACGCCGAGACCGTGTCGCACGGGTGTGCGCTGCGAGGCGGGGGTGCGTGGCGGGGGTGGATGTCGCCCGGGGGTGCGATGTAGGGGACGTGATCGATCGACGTCTGGCCCTGGGTGTCGGCGCCGAGGACTTGGGCAGGCGTGCGGCCAGGAGCCGCGCAGGAGACTCCGCGACCAGGGCCGACGGGGGCGCACCGATGGCGGTGCATGAGGTGAAGTGGCGGGAGCGACGAGACTCGAACTCGCGACCTCCGGCGTGACAGGCCGGCGTTCTAACCAGCTGAACTACGCCCCCGCGTGAGGCATCGACGGCCGGCCATGACACGGCCGGCCGCACTGCAGCGAGACGGTACTGTAGCACACGGCCGGGGATGCGGCAAAGCGCCGACCGGGGCGCGCCGCGCGGCCGGAGCGGGGGAGCGCGCTGCGCGGCCGGAGCGCGGCGAGCATGCGCCCGGCGGATGCCGCACGGAGTCGGCGCGACCGGCCGCCGGCCGACGTTTGACGCGCCGCGGCTACCTCGCTGCGGCCGCCGGCAGACTGATTGTCGCGGCGAGGCCGCCGCCCGGCCCGCTGACCAGCGACAGCTCGCCACCCATCTGGGCGACGAGTTCGCCGGCGACCCAGAGCCCCAGCCCGAGGCCGGGCCGCTCGCGGTCACGACCGCGCTCGCCCACGTACCCGAACTCCGTCACGCCGGCCAGCTCGTCGTCGGCGACGCCGGGCCCGTCGTCGCTCACCGTTATCTCCACCTCCACCGCGGACGCCGCCACGACCTCCAGCGTCACCGCCGCCTCGGGGCCGGCGTGGGACGCGGCGTTGTCGACGAGCGCATCGAGCGCCTCGAGCAGTCTCCAGCGGTCGGCCAGGACCGGCGGCAGCCCCACGGTGACGCTGAGGTCGGGCACCCTCTCCCCGAGGCGCTCGCGCGCGGCCGCGTACTCGCGTACGAGCGCGGCGGCATCGAGCTCCTCGCACGAGAGCGGCCCGGCGGCGCAGTCGAACCAGCCGGTCGCCGACACGCTGGCGATGGCACCGTCCAGCCGCCGCACGCTCCGCTCCAGCGCCTCGAGGTACTCGCGCTGTTTGGGCGTGAGTGAGCCGGCCTGCCCGGAGAGCAGCAGCTCGAGAGCGGGGTACATGACGGCGAGGGGCGCCCGCAGCTCGTGCCGCACGAACGACTGGCGCTCACGGGCCGCCGCAGTCACGGCCGGCCGGCCGGCCACAGCCTCGTCCAGACTCGCGGCCGGCACGCCCACCGGGGCGCGCCCGGAGGGCCCGGCCTGCGCGTCGTCGTCCTGGCTTCGTGCCATCACTCTCCTCCCGGCCGGACCTGCGACTAGCCTATCTCACCGGTCGCACTTGCGAGGAGCACAGGCTCGCGGTGTGGCGCGCGAGCCGAGAGCGGGCTGCGGGCCGGCCAGCGGGGCCGGCAACGCGCAGCGGGGCCGGCAACGAGCGGCGGGGCGGGCAGCGGGGCCGCCGGTCCCAGCAGGGCCGCTGGTCCCGCCGCCCGCCGCCCGCCGCCCGCCGCACTCAGGCGTCCATCTCCATCGAGTCGACGAGGTAGCGGTCGCCGACCTGCTTCACGGCGAAGTTCTCCTGGTACTGCGAGTCCGAGAACGCCTCGGTGTCGCTCATCCGCACGAAGGTGACGTACGTCCCCTCGTAGATGCCGACGTCGGTCATCTGGGCGATGGACACCGCGCCGGCGTCGTCACGCAGGTAGTCCTCGGGGCGTTCGTCGATGCGCTCCTGCAGCGCCGGGGTCGCAAGCTCCTTCATGCGCCCGATGTCGCCGGCGTACTGCGCCTTGATGAACTCGATCACCACCTGCTGCACGGCCATCGTCACCTCGTCGGGCACGTCGTCCTCGGAGGTCGGGACGACGTTGACGTCGTCGCCGGTCAGCTCCTCGATGCGCGCCTCGAGCTTGTCGATGCGCTCCTGCATCGCCGCGTTCTCCGCACGGACCAGCGCGCTCTCGCGCTCGAGTTCGCTGAGTCGCGCTCCGACCGGCAGCGGCACGGTCCGGGCCAGCGACGGAACGGTCACGACGGCCACGGCGCCGATCAGCGCGACGGCGAGCACGGCCGCGGCGGCGGCCCAGAGCTTCGTCCACGACCGTCGCCGCCGCCGCTCCGCTTCGCCCCTCACGTAGCCGGTCACCTCCATGACCTCTTCGAAGACGTGCGTCGGGCGGAGCACGTCTCGCAACTCCTTGAGCTCGCCGACCAGCAGCCGGGCCTCCTCGTAGGCGACGGCGCACGCGGCGCAGCCCTTCAGGTGCTCGGCCACACGGCTGGCCTCGAGATCGTCGAGATCGCCGGCGATATAGCCCTCGAGCACGTCGTTGACCTCGCGGCAGTTCATTGCTGCACCTCCAGCGATGCGCGCCGGCCGAGGTCCGCGGAGAGCCTCGCGAGGGCGCGGTTGATGCGCGACTTGACGGTGCCCGCGGGCACGTCCAGGACGGCGGCGATGTCGTCGACCTTGAGGTCGTGGAAGTACCGCAGAGCGATCACCGTGCGGTGGTCCTCCTCCAGCCCCCGGATGGCGCGCAGCAGGTCGAGTTGCGCCTCGGTGCCCACGAACGCGTGCGCCTCCGCCGACGACTCCCGGCCGCGGTCGGCCTCGGGCACCTCGGCCATCGGCACGACGCGCCGGCGCGTCCCGATCGTCCCGTAGCAGCTGCGCACCAGGATGCGCAGGAGCCAGGGCTTGAAGCGGGCTGGGTCGCGCAGCGTGTCGAGCTTTGCGTAAGCCTGGAGGAAGGCGTCCTGCACGGCGTCGCTCGCGTCCCAGCTCGAGCCCAGGATCGAGTACGCGGTGCAGTAGAGGGAGCGCTGGTGCGTGCGGACGAGCACGGCAAAGGCCCGGTCGTTGCCGCTCCGCGCCTGCCGCACGAGCAGGTCGTCGTCCACTGCCCCAGCCTCCTTCCCCCGCCGCCGCTGTCTATGACCGCGGGGAGCGGCGGAACGTTCCGTCGACGCGACGACGACTCACAGCCTAGTCGTTGAGGCACGCGGTGGGAACGTCGGCGAGCGACGCGGTCGGGGGCCGGGAGCAGCGGCGACCGTGGCGAGATCAGCACATGCGCCGCAGCGAGAGCGGCGCCGGTCGCCGTCAAGGCGCCGGCGGTGGTGGGCGATGCTGGAGTCGAACCAGCGACCCCCTGCTTGTAAGGCAGGTGCTCTACCTCTGAGCTAATCGCCCGAAGAACGGCAGTATATACCCCGGGCGGGAGCCCGGCCGCGCGGTGGGATACGCTGTGCGGCGTGACCGATGACGCACATCCGGCGAAGCTCGCCGCCGAAGAGCTCCGCGTCGTCGCGAGGCGCGGCGCCGAGGAGGGCCGGCGGATCGTCGACGCCGTGAGCTTCGCCGTCCCCGAGGGGGGCGTGTTCACGGTCGTGGGCCCCTCCGGCTCCGGCAAGTCGACCCTGCTGCGCGCCATCGTCAGGCTGGTCGAGCCGGACTCGGGGAGGGTGCTGCTCGACGGGCGAGACGTGACGGCGCTGCCCGTCCCGGAGCTCCGGCGCCGCGTCGGGATGGTCTTCCAGCGCCCGGCGATGTTCGAGGGCACGGTGACGGACAACGTTCTCTACGGCCCGCGCCTTCGTCGCGAGCACCCAGAGCGCGACGGCCCCGAGGCGCGCGACGCAGCCGTCCCGCTGCTCGAGCGCGTCGGGCTGCCGGCCGACTTCGCCGGCAAGCCCGCGGACGAGCTTTCGGGGGGCGAAGCCCAGCGCGTGGCCCTGGCCCGGGCGCTCGCCAACCGGCCCGAGGTGCTGCTGCTCGACGAGCCCACCTCTTCGCTCGACCCGACCGCGAGCCGCTGCATCGAGGAGTTGCTCGCCGCGCTCGCGGAGTCGACCGACCTGACCTTCGTCTTCGTCACCCACGACCTGCACCAGGCGCGGCGCATCGGCGACCACGGCCTGCTCCTCGTGGAGGGCCGGGTCGTCGAGCGGGGTCCTCTGCCCGGGATGCTCGACGACCCGGCCCACGACCTCACGCGCCTCTTCGCCACCGGCCGCCTTGGTGGTCGCGCCGGCGGGCCGTCGCCGGACGAGAAGCCGGCTGCCGGCGCGAAGCCGGACGAGAAGCCGGCGGCCGGCGCGGACGCGGACGACACGGAGGCACTGCCGTGAGCGGCGACCAGTTCACCTACGTCGACGTCGCCGCCGCCCTCGTGCTCGTCGCCCTCGCCCTGCTGCTCTCCTGGCGGCAGCGGCTCGACCTCGAGAGGGACCTGCTCATCGCCTCGGTGCGTGCCTTCGTGCAGCTCACCGCGATCGGCTTCGTCATCGCCCTGATCCTGGATGCCGACCGGCCCCTTTGGGTGCTTCTCATGCTCGCGGCGATGCTGACGTTCGCCGCGTTCACCGCGGCGCGCAACGTGCGCGTGGTGCCCGGGGCGCTCTGGCTGATGGTCGTCGCTCTGGGACTTGCCTCGGCGACGACCCTGGGAGTCATGGTCGTCCTCGGCATCATCCCGACCGGGGCCCGCTACGTGATCCCCATCGGCGGCATGATCATCGGCAACACCATGAACGTGGCCTCGGTCACGGCGCTGCGCATCGTGCAGGACGCGAGCACGCAGCGCGGCCGCATCGAGGCCGCCCTCGCCCTCGGCGCCGCGCCGCGCGTCGCGGCGCACGGGATCATCCGTCAGGCGGTGCGGCTGGCGATGGTGCCCATCATCGACAGCACGAAGACGATGGGTCTCGTCTTCCTGCCCGGGGCGATGACCGGCATGATCCTCGCCGGGGCGCCGCCGCTCGAGGCCGTGCGCCTGCAGGTCGTCGTCATGTTCATGCTCATCGCCGCCACCGGGCTCGCCGCCACGACGGTGACATGGCTCATGCCGAGCCGCCTCTTCACACCGCACCAGCAACTGCGGCGCTTCGACACGTAGGACGAGCGCCGGCCACACCACCGTGCTGGTGCGCCGCCCGGCGAAGCCCCCGGGAGCCGGCCGGGCAGAGCACGAGCTCACCGAGACGGGCGCAGGCCGACGGGGCGGGGAGCCTGCCGGCTCCCCGCCCCGTCGGTCGATCTGCGCCTCTCCTTACGCGAGCTACTGCGGCTGGATCTCGCGCCAGGTGTTCGGCACCCGCCGCGTCGCCGACGGGAAGCGCTCGTCGAGGCGCGAGATGCAGTCGTCGTTGTAGCGGATGTCGGGCGTCCCTCTCAGGCCGTAGTCGGTGTTGACCACGCACATGCCGTGGATGTCAGCCGTCCCTCGCGAGAAGTCGGCCGTCCCCTCGACGTAGATGACACCGTAGAACTGCGCGGTGCCTCGCCAGTCGAGCGTGCTGCCGCCGAGGACCATGAAGATGCCCGGCTGCTCCTCGGTGTTGAGCACGGCGCCACCGGCGGCGATGACGGTCGTCGGTATCGGAGGCTCGATCACGCAGAGGCCGCTGAGGCCGCCCCATGGACTCCACACCGGGTCGACGGGGCTGTTCTCGGCCTCTTCCTGCGTGGTGAAGTAACGACCGTTGGCCTGTGCGGTCAGCTTCAGGGCGTCGACCAGAGTCTGCGGGAAGACCTCGTCGAGCGGGCTGATGTCGCCCCCCAGGACCTGCGCGATGCCCGCTTCTGTCACCGTTCCGACCCCGTCGATGGTGATGTCCCCGCCGACGTGGATCGTCGTCACGGTGCCCTCGGGCGGCGGGACCTCGACCACGATCTTCGGCTGGACGCCGCCGCTCTCGAGGTCGCCGCCGGCCCAGAGCGGGATGCCGCGCGGCAAGGCCATCGTGAACCACGTCCGCTCCACAAGGGTGAGCACGCGCGTCGACTCGGACCCGACGCCGGCCTGCGAGACCAGCCACATCATGCCGTTGTCGTTGGAGTCCCAGTGGACGTCCGGGTCCTCTGGACTGAGGTCGTCGTACCAGTCCACGGCGATGAACGCGCCGCTGTCCGGGTCGGGGAACTCGTCGCTGGGGAACCGCGCCCTGAACGCGGCGGTGTCGAAGGTGGCCGTGCTGTCGACGGACACCGGCCACTTGCCCGAGAGGAAGGCCATGCCGGATTCGAGGCCCGCCTCGCACACCGCGAACGACTTCGTCTTCATGCGCGTCTGGGAGGTGTTGTGCTGCACGTTGCCCGTGAACGTCACGATGGCGGCGGCCGAGACGGCGAGTGCCGCGACGACGCTGATGATGACGACGAGCCCCGCCCCCCGCTGGCGGCGGGCCGCGGCCTCGCTGCCCTTCCTGGATGGTCTCATCGTCCTCTCACCTCCACGGGGGCGTCGCTCTCTGTGGTGCTTCGCGCGCTCGCCCGACTGACTACGCATCCGTCATCCTCCTCGTTCACCGCGTGTTGCGCAGCTGCGCCGTCGAGCGCAGGTGCGTGTACACCGGCGATTTGCCCGGGTTCATGTCGAGCAACAGGTTGATCTCGACCGTCCTGACCTGTGAGCGCTCCGTGGAACTGCGGACGTCGATAGCCGTGTCGAAGGCGCCGTCGTCGTCGTAGCTCGAGTAGGTGAACAGGGCGGTCGGCGCGGCGGCGCTCGGGTTCGACATGTTGACCACGTTCTCGACCATCAGCTGTCCGCCCTCACCCGTCGTGCGCTCGTCGAGCGGGAAGGTGATGGTGGGCCACGACTCCAGCGTGATGTCCACGCCGGCGATGCTGCCGCTCCCGTCGGCGTCGTGGAAGCGCCACAGCTCCCCGTTGGAGTAGAGGCGGTACATCACCAGGCGCGGCGGCGTGTCGGCCGACGCGTTGCCCGCCTCGTTGAAGGTGGTGAACAGGACGGTGTAGTAGGGCCGCGCCCGCACGAGGCCCACCTCGGCGATCGCGGGCGGGGGCTGCTCGACGTCGCGGATCTCGCGCACCATGCGCGCAGTCGTGACCCGCGCCCAGTCGCCCGTCTTGCCGCGCTTCGTCGTGTTGGCGTACGAGCCCGAGAGCGCGAACCAGCTCACGAGGATCAGGCTACTGATCACCAGGCTGATGGTCATGGCCGCGAGGAGCTCGATCAGCGTGATGCCCCGCTGACCGCGGCCTCGCCTGGACCCCTGCGACCGGTCGTTCGTGCTCGCTGCGGTCATGATCGGACCTCGCTGTCGCCGTCTCATCATGGATACGCCGTCGTGCCGTTGCCGCTGCTCACGTCGACGGCCTTCGTGACCGTGACGTCGCCCCAGGAGCTCGACGTCGCGAAGTAGGCGTTGTAGATGCCGGGCGGCAGGTCGCTCCAGGTCCTGCTGTTGTTCCGCTTGAGCCAGACCCCGCTCGGGCGCACCACCGAAACTGTCCCGTCGTCCGTGTACCACGTCATGGTGGAGACGTTCTGCAGCCACACGTGGATCTGGTTGTTGGTGCTGTTGTTGGTGGCGGTGATCGTGCGCATGGGTTGCACGCCGGTGGTGGCCGCCACCGGACCCGCCCACGGAGAGGCGTTCCCGACGAGGTCGATCGCCATCACGCGGTAGTACCACGTGGACGACCAGCCGGCGTCGATGTCGTCGTAGTCGAGCGCCTGGTAGAGGCTCTCGACCTGCGCCCAGTCGGTGGAGCCGTTCGGGCTGCGCTCGATGATGTAGCCGGCCATCCCCACGGCCGGATTGCCGGTGTCGAACGACTCGCCCCATGTGAGGCGGATCGTCGGCCGGTCGGTCACGGCGATCGCGGTGAGCGGCACGGGGATGCTCGGGGCCGCCGTGTCCCCGGCCACATCCGGGGTGGCGGCGACGACAGCGGTGAAGGGACTGCTCAGGCCCCCGCCGTCGATCGTGCAGACCTTGTAGTAATACGTGGTGCCGTTCGTCACGTCAGTGTCCGTGTGGCTCTCGGCCGTCGCGTCGGCCAGCTTGCCGTAAGTCACTCCGTCTGTAGAACGCCACACCTCGTAGTGGTCGAGGTCGCCGATCGCGGGCGTCACCCAGGTGAGGTAGACCACGCCGTCACCCGAGAGTGCAGCGAGGTCGCTCGGCGGCGGCGGCGTGTTGTCCCGGAACCACATGGCGATCGACACCGGGGCGCCCTGGGTGCGCGAGCCGAAGCCCGCCACCGCCACCGCCTGGAAGATGTAGATGCCGTCGGCGGCGGCCGAGTTGTCCCAGGTCGCCTGGTAGTGGGCCGGCTCGCCGGCGCTGACCGGCAGGTCGACCGTCTGGGAGGCGACCACGGTGCCGTTGAGGCTGGTGACCGTGAACAGCACGTAGCCGCGGAAATCTTCGGCGGCGTCCTGGTTCATGCTGAGGATGTCTTCGGGCAGCAGATACGCGTCGAGGACCACCGGCCCTGAGGCGATGCTGTAGGCGCCGTTCTCCTCGACGAGGATGTTCGGGGGCCCGACCTCGAAGCGCACGATCTGCGGCCCGGCGTACTGCTTCGACACCATCGTACTGAGCACGACGGGCTTGGGTGTCGGCGGCGCCGTCCAGGTCACCGTCACGGTGACCTGCTTGTGCGACTCCGTGCCCTCCGCAGAGCCCTCGGGCAGCAGATCGACCTGGTACCCGACCGTGAACGTGCGCTGGTTCCCGCCGCCTGTGGACCACTGGACCGAGGTCCCGAACTGGCCCCCCATGAAGGTGCTGCTGTCGAGGTTGGCCTGGTCGATCAGGTCGTAGTCGAGGGCGCGGATCTTCTCGAGCTTGTCCTGCGCGAGCTGCAACGCGGAGTTGCGCAGTTGGTCCCCCGCCACAGCGCTCTGGCTGCCCAGGAAGACCGGCACCATCGCCGCGAAGACGATGCCGGCGATGACGATGGTGACGAGCAGCTCGACGAAGCTGAAGCCCGCTTCGCGCCGTCGGTGAACCCTGTCCATGGCATGCCTCCGAGATGCGTCGATACGCCTGCTCGTTCTATCGGTCCCGCCGGAGGCAGGCTTGACGACGCCCGCGAGGCGGAGTCGCGCGGCCGGGAGGCCGCCTAGGCTCGCGGAGGCCGGGTGTCGCCGGGCTTGGCGACGCTTTCGCCGTCGTCAGACCGGGAGATGGGCGAGCATGGCCGCGCTACTGGAGGGACTGGAGCTGCTGGAGGGTCTGCTCCAGGGCGTCCAGCTGACGGCCTTCTCTGCCGCCGCGAGGCGGGCCGAGCATGGCCGCGCTACTGGAGGGACTGGAGCTGCTGGAGGGTCTGCTCCAGGGCGTCCAGCTGACGGCCATACTCTGCCCAATCCCCCACCCTCTGCGCCTCCAGCGCCGCATCGTACTGCTGGTTGGCCTGCTCGATGAGTTGGGTGACGGTGGCCGTCGCGTCGGGCGGCGTCTCGCCGGGAGCTTCGCCGTCGGGCTGCTCGTCGTCGGGCTGCTCACCGTCGACCGGGCCGCCCACGGCCTCCTGGCCCTCTTCGGGCAGCGTGCCGAAGATGTCGGTGAGCGCCTCGCCCAGCGTGTTCTGCATGCTCACCGACTGAGAGGCCTGCACGCCCTCGGCCGCCGGGGCGCGGTAGAAGACGATGACACGCTTGAGCTGCGGCAGCCGCGTCGACTCGGCCTCGAGGTAGAGCGGCTGCACGTAGAGGATCGAGTCGGCGACGGGCACCACCAGCAGGTTGCCCATGATCACGTTGGAGCCCTGCTGGTTCCAGAGCGTGCGCTGGGCCGAGATCGCCGGGTCGGCGTTGATCGTCGCCTCCACCTGGCTGGGCCCGAACTGGGTGATCCCCTCGGGGAAGACGTAGTTGATCGAGGTGCCGTAGTTGGGCGTGTCGGAGCGGGCGCCGAGCCACGCCACCATGTTCGGCCGCTCGTTCGGGTTGAAGGGGATGATCTGCAGGTACTCGTCGCGGTCCTCGCCCGGCAGCCGCATGATGACGTAGTAGCTGCCCATGCGGCCGAGGTCGCCCATTCGCTCGAGCACGGGGATCTGCCACTGGTCGCCCTTGTTGTAGAGCACGTCCGGGCTCTCCACGTGATACGTCGTCCAGGCCTCGGCCTGCACGTTGAAGAGGTCTTCGGGGTATCGCACGTGGCTCATCAGGTCGGCGGACATCTCGTCGCGCGACACGAAGAGGTCGGGGAAGACGGCGCGGTAGGCCTTCAGCACGGGGTCGTCGTCGTCGAAAACGTGGAATTTCACCGAGCCGTCGTACGCATCGACCACGACCTTCACCGAGTTGCGCACGTAGTTGGCGGGGCCGGTGGGCTGCGAGTAGGGGAAGCGCTCGGTGGTCGTGTAGGCGTCGATGATCCAGACGAGGCGACCTTCGGAGATGACCATGTACGGGTCATTGTCGTAGGTGAGGAACGGCGCGAGGCGCTCGATGCGGCTCATGATGTCGTTGCGGATGATGATGCGGCTGTCGTCGCGGATCGCCGAGGTGGTGAAGAACTTGATGGTGCCGAAGTGCCAGCCGAAGGCGAGGCGCCGCAGGAAGGGCGAGATCTCGATGCCGCCGGTGCCCTCGTACTCGGTGAAGACGTCGCCCGCCGACCCCGGGTAGTCGAACTCGCGCTCGGTCGTGCGCACCAGCTTGTAGTCGGCGGGCGTCTCGCCGAAGTAGATGCGCGGCTGCTCGACCTCGAGGCCCTCGACGGCGCGCGCCGGAACGTCCTGGATGAGGAAGTCGGGCGAGCCGTCGGCAAGGACCTGGTTCACCGCCGACATCGCCACGCCGAAGCCGTGTGTGTAGGTGATGTGCTCGTTGACCCAGGTGCGCGCCTGCGGCGGCAGGCCCTCGAGGTTCAGCTCGCGCGCGGCCAGCATCGTCTGGCGGTAGACGCCGTCGATGGTGTAGCGGTCGATGTCGACGTTGAGGAACGCGTAGTAGGGGCGCAGCTGCTGGAGCTGCGTGTAGCTGCGCCGCAGCGTCTCCGGGTCCCAGAGGCGGATGTTGCGCAGGGTGCCGGGGTCGTCGGCGAGGTCCTGGGAGTCGAGGCGGCGCGCGGCCGGGAAGTCCTTCTGCTCGATGATGTCGAGGTTGAAGGCCGCGCGCGTGGCCTCGAGGTTGCGCGCGATGTAGGGCCGCTCCCGGGCGAGCTCGTTGGGGTTGACGACCAGTTGCTGCACGATCGCCGGCACGGCGCCACGAAGCACGACCAGGGCGACGACCCATACGGCCAGGGCGATGACCGGCCACCACTGACGCCGGCGCCAGACGTTGACGATGAGGAGCACCGCGAGGGCGAAGGCCAGCACGAGGGTGATGCGCGCCACGGGCAGCCGCACGTTGATGTCGGTCCAGGTCGCGCCGAAGACGACGCCGCCCGGGCTGACGAGCAGGCCCCAGGCCCTGAAGAGCTGGCCGATGCCGACGAGGGCGAAGACAGCGGCGAAGAGGGCCGACAGGTGGGCGACGGCGCGCCCGCCGAGCTTGATGTCGACGTTGGGGCGCTGAGGCGCGGCGACCGGGCCGTCGGACGGCCGCGCCCTGCCCGCGTCGACGGTGTACTCGATGCCGCCCAACACGAGGTGGACGATGCCGGCGGCGATGATGGCGGCCACGACGGCGCCGATCAGCAGCGAGAGAACCGCCTGCAGCGCCGGCAGGCTGAAGACGTAGAAGGCGAGATCGCGGCCGAACTGCGGGTCTGTCGCCCCCCACTCGCCGGCACGCCAGGCCAGCGCGTAGACGAGCCAGTCGGCGGACACGGAGTACCCGACCGCCGCGCCGACGACGAAGGCGACCGCGGGCGCCGCCCGGCGAACGAGCTTCTTGAGCCGTTCGTCGCCGGGCTCGAGCAGGTCGCCCTCCTCGCTGACCCGCGGGTAGTCGGGGGCGAGCCGGCGAGCGATCTCGATGTTGAGGTAGACGATGACGAAGAAGACCACACCCACGACGAGCGCGACCACGACACGCCACGAGATCGCCGTCCAGAAGACCGCCCGCTGACCGACCTCGTCGAACCAGAGCCAGTCGATGTAGAGGCCGAAGGCGCGGCTCAGAAGGACGGCGCCGACCACGAGGACGACGGCGACGGCGCCGAGGATCAGGCGACGGCGGCGATCGCGCGCACTCATGTCGCTCTTCTTGGGCCGGCCCCGCGGGGGGAAGTCGTGTACGGTCGCCACCCCCCCATTATGCCAGAGTCCGGCGCATCCCAAGCCTCGGGGTCAGCAGCGAGCGGTCGGAGGCGGCGGCCGGGCGCTCCGCGGGCCATCGCCCAGCGCTCCTGCGAGTCAGCCTCGGCGGGCCACCGCGGAGCGCTACTGCGAGTCGACCTCCGTGGCGCGCACCATGCTGGTGAAGCGCTGGACCATGCGCGGGTCGTACTCACGTGAGGCCTCGCCCCGCAGGCGGTCGAGGCCGGTCCCGTTGCCCTCGTGGAAGCCGCGACAGACGGCGAACGCGCGGGCCACCCGCGGGATCGCGACACCCCTGCGGCCCTCGGGGTAGCCACCGCCGTCCCAGCGCTCGCTGCCGTAGAGGAGCGCGTCAAAGGCGTTCTGGCGGACCTCGTCGGCCGCCGGCCCCGGCTCGGCCACGGTCTCGCCGAGGATCGTCTGGACCTCGTCGCTCACCCGACCGCCCGACTCGTAGACGGCCAGGGCGGTGATGAGCCCCGCCGCCTCGCCCTCGGAGAGTCCCAGACGGTCGGCGAAGCGGCGACCGAGCGCCACGAGGTCGCCCTCGAGGGCCGAGACGGCCGCCGACTTGTCTTCGCTGAACAGGCAGACACGGTTACGCCCACGCGCCTTCGCGCGCAAGAGGGCCGCGTCGGCCGCGCCGAGAACCCCGTCGGTGTCGCGCGCCGACTCCGGGAACGACGCCACGCCGACCGACACGGTGACGCGCAAGTCGCGCCCGCCGACGCCGACGGCGGCGACCTCGGCGCGCACGCGCTCGGCCACCACCTGGGCCTCGGAGAGGCTCGTCTTCGGCAGGATCATGACGAACTCCTCGCCACCGTAGCGGGCAAGGTAGTCGGACTCGCGCGAGCAACGCTTCAGGGCGGCCGCCACCTCGCGCAGCACGTCGTCCCCCTTCTGGTGGCCGATCGTGTCGTTCACGGCCTTGAAGTGGTCGAGGTCCATCATCAGCAGGCAGAAGGTCTCCCCGTAGCGCTCGGCCCGACTGACCGCGGCGCGGAGCTCGTCCTGGAAGTGGCGGTAGTTGTGGAGCCCGGTCAACCCGTCGCTGATCGCCTGCCGCTCCATCTCCTCGTAGCTCAGAGCGTTCTGGATCGCGATGGCGGCGAAGTTGGCGAAGAGTCTCACCGTCTCGAGCTCCTGTTCTTCGAAGACACGACCGAAGAGCCGGTCGACCGTGAGGACCCCGGTGACCTTCCCGCGTACGTTGAGCGGCACGACGATCGACGCCTGCGGCTCCATCTCGGTACCGGGGACGACGACGCCACGCGGGTCCTTGGTCATGTCGTTGACGAGCTGGGCCTCATTGTGGCTCACGACCCACCCGGTGACGCCGACGTCGAGCGGGCTCCTGAAGTCGAGCATCACCTCGGCGTTCTCGTCGCGCGCGTAGATCGGGACCAGCTCGTTACGGGCCTCGTCGATCAGCCGGATGTCCATGGTGTCGAAGTCGACGATGCCCTTGAGCATGGTCGTGAGCTGCGGCAGCACGCTCTCCTGGTCGAGGGTGGAGAGCAGGACCGTGCTGAGATCGTGGAGGTCGTGCCACAGGGCGAGCTGGCGGGCGAGCTCGGCGCTCGTCTTCTCGAGCTCCTCCCACTGGCGGGCGTTCTCGATCGCCATGGCCGCGTGAGCCGCGAACACGTCGAGCGACTTGACCAGCTCGAGCGAAGGCTGGGCGCGGTCGACGGGGTCGTACAGGTCGAGCACCCCGAGCAGGCACTGGTGCTTGTCGAACAGCGGCAGGAACAGTGCGTCCTCGGGGTGGAACTCGTCGTCCAGGCGCTCGCCGAGGTCGACGGACGGCAGGTAGTGGAGCTGCTCGGGCGTCCACTCGTGGCGCCGATGGTCGACGTAGAAGGACGAGCCCATCTGGAACTTCTCGAGCAGGAGCTCGTCCCAGATGCGCTGCGGGACCGGCCGCGAGAAGACGATCTCGTCGTAGTCGGGCCGCTCGCTCACCGTGCCCAGGGCGCGGAACTCGTCCGACCCCGGCTCGCGCAGGTAGAGGGTCGCCTCGCGGAAGCCGAAGGTCTCGGAGACGGCGGTGACGATGACGCGCACGACCTCATGCAGCTCGAGGCTGCTCTGCAGATCGTTGGCGAGCTTGATGAGGCTGCGCAGCAGCTCGAGCTCGCCACGCTCGGACTTGCGGTTCTTCGCACCGAACACGTCGTACCCTCTCTCCCCGTGCCGTCGCCCGCGACGTCACCCCGCCCAGTGTACCCGCAGGCGGGCGGGGACGGTGACTGGTCCTCTCACGTCATATTGTCGACGGCTGGGTGGCCCAGCTTAACGCGGCCGAGGCACGAGGCGTGCGGACGCGAACGCACGCCCGATGCGGACGCGGTGCGGTCTGCGCGAGGCGAGAGCGCATGGGCGGCGGGCATTCGGTGGCACGGCGGGGTGGCGGGGCACCGGCCGCTGCCGTACCCCGCGACTGCGTCAGTCCCCGTCGTACGGGGCGAGCTTGAGAATGCGGCGCGCCTCGTCGGGCGTCGCGCACTCGCGACCCCACTCGGCGGCGAGGCGCGCGACGCGCGCCACGAGCTGCGCGTTGCCGTCGGCGAGCACGCCCTTGTGGTAGAAGATGTTGTCCTCGAGCCCGAGGCGCACGTTGCCGCCCAAGGCGAGCGCGGTCATCGTCACCGGCATGTGCCAGCGGCCGATGCCGGTCGCCGTCCAGGTCGAGGCCTCAGCCGGGATGCGGTCGACGAGGAAGGCGAGGTTGCGCGGCTCGCCGCTCATCGACCCCGGCACGCCGAGCACGAAGTCCCAGTGCATGAGCGGGCCGGCGGGGCCGAACTGCTTGACGAGGCGCAGGGCGTTGTCGACCTGGCCGCCCTCGAAGATCTCGAACTCGGGGCGCACACCCTTGGCCTGCATGCGTGTGTAGAACTCGCGCATCAGAGCCGCGTCGTTGAAGAAGACCTCGTCGCCGAAGTTGGCCGTGCCGGTGGTGAGCGACGCCATCTCGGGGTCGAGGTCGAGCGGCTGCAGACGCTCGTCGGCGGTCATACCCATGGCGCCGCCGGTAGACGTCTGGACGATGATGTCGGTGCGTGCGCGGATCTCGGCGAGGGCGGCGGCGAAGACGTCTTTGTCCTGCGTCGGGCTGCCGTCGGGCCGGCGCACGTGCAGATGGTAGATGCCGGCCCCGGCCTCGCGACAGCGGGCCGCGTCCTCGCCGATCTCCTGCGCCGAGATGGGCAGGTTCGGCTGCGCCGCCCTGGTCGTCTCGGCGCCGACGCCGGCGACGGTGATGATGAGCTTGTCCATCGTCATCCCCCTGGTCACTCGGGCTGCGGCGGGCCGGCGGTGACGGGGCGGGCGGGCCGCGCCGGCCCGCCCCGTCACCCGGGGTCACGCGCCGTAAGGATACTCCTGCGCCACGTACGCGAGGCTCTCCTCGACCACCTCGAGCGCCCGCGCCAGGTCCTCCTCGGTGTGCCGGTAGGCGATGTACCAGTGGTGGTACGGCTGCACGAAGAGCCCGCGGCGGATGCACTGCGTGTAGAACTCGGTGCGCCGCTCCTTGTAGTGGTCGTCGACCTTGTCGAAGGTGAGGAACGGCATCGGCGGGATCCCGCTCTTCGTGACCGGCACGCCGGAGGCGTCGACGACCTCGCCGAGGCGCTCGAGGAAGCGCGTGCCGCGCTCCCAGATCACGTTCTGCACGTCCTCGCGCTCGAGGATGTCCATGCACTTCATGGCGGCGACCATCTCGAGGCTGTTGGGGAAGAACGTCGAGCTGAGGAAGGCCACCTTCTCGTACATCGAGAGGACCTCGCGCTTGCCGACCACGGCGGCGATCGGGTAGCCGTTGGCCATCGCCTTGCCCACGGTCGTCAGGTCGGGCGTGACGCCGTAGCGCTGCTGGGCGCCGCCCATGGCGACGCGGAAGCCGGTGCGGATCTCGTCGAAGATGAGCACGGCGCCGTTCTTGTGGGCGACCTCCTTGACCTTCTCGAGGTAGCCCTCGGGCGGCGGGATGATCGGCGCCGCCATCGGATGCCCCACGGGGGTGATGATGACGGTCGCGATCTCGCCCGGGTTCTCGGCGAACACGCGCTCAAGGTCGGCGATGTCGCCGTAGGCGAACTCCCTGGTGAGGTCCTGGACGGCCTGCGGGATGCCGCCCTTGACCTCGACGCACCAGTCTCCCCAGCCGTGATAACCACAGCGCGCGATCTTGTCGCGGCCGGTGTAGGCGCGGGCGGCACGCACGGCGGCGTTGGTCGCGTCGGAGCCGGTCTTGACGATGATCGTCTGTTCGCCGCAGGGGAGGACCTGGGCGAGGCGCTCCTCGAGCTCGTTCTGGACGGGCTGCACCAGGCTGAAGCAGAAGCCTTGATCCATGCGCGCCTTGACGGCCTCGTTGATCTCGGGCTCGACGTAGCCGAGGATGATGGGCCCGTAGGCGCAGAGCATGTCGATGTACTCGTTGCCGTCGACGTCGAAGATGTGACCGCCCTGGCCGTGCGTGATGAACACCGGGTACTCGCCGACCACGAAGTTGTAGGGTCGACGGATGCCGCCCACGCCGCCGGGAGTGAGGCGGTAGGCGTCCTCGAGCATGCTCATCGACTTCGCGAGCTCGAGCTTGGGGGCGCTCTCGACGGGCTTCTTCATCTGGGCTCCTTTCGACCGCAGGCGCGGAGAGGGTCAGAGTGGCGTGGGGCGGGGACCCGCGAAGCGGGGCCCGGAGGACGCAGGCGGATGGGGAGCTGCGCCACGTGTCTACCTCCATGACCGGCCGCGGGCCGCCCTGCCCGCGCACAGGGCGCGGGAACGCGACCGGCGTGCGGCGCGCCCGCCGAGGGCGGGCGCGCTACCGGCCGCAGCCTATCGAATCGGCGGCGCCTTGGCATCCCGCGCGAGTGGCGCGGACGCAGTGGACGCGGACCCAGAGGCCGCGGCCTCCACCGCCCCCCCTGCGTGCACCTCGAGCGGCGGCCTCCCCGGCTCGGGGGCCACGTCGGCCGCACCGTAGCGCACGATGAGGAGGCCGGCGACCACGATGAGCGCGCCGCCGGCGAGCGTCGTCACAGCGGTCGCCTCGCCGAGCAACACGAGCGCGTAGAGCGGCGCGCTCACGGGCTCGAGGTAGCCGAGGATCGAGGCGTGCTCGACGCGCACGCGACGCACGCCCTCGATGTAGAGCATGTAGGCGAAGGCGGTCGCGAAGAGGCCCATGACGACAGCCGAGACCCAGTCGCGTTGCGTGAGGCCCTGCTCCATGCCCGCCGCCTGCCAGAGCGCCAGCGGCAGCAGGAGGACGATGACGCACGTCAGCTCGACCAGCACGATGGTCGAGCTGCGCACCTGACACGAGACCGACTTCACGATCAACTGGTAGGCGGCGAAGAGGAACCCGGTGGCGACCCCGCAGGCGATGCCCGCGAGCGAGAGGTCGCCGGCGCCGAGGAGGGCGGGCAGCAGGATCGCGACCATGCCGGCCAGGGCGACGACGAGGGCCGGCGCCACGATGCGGTCGGGGCGCTGCCCCATGAGGCGCGGCGCCAGGAGGGCGACGTAGACCGGCGCCATGAAGAGCAGGAACATGCCGATCGCCACGTCGGTGAGACGCAGGGTGACGAAGAAGAGCAGCAGGCAGGTCGGGCTGATGATCCCCATCAGGAGGAGCCGGCCGCGCACCCCGCAGGTGCGGAGCTCGGCGAGTGTCGCGCGACGCGCGAAGAGGGCGCCGAGCACCGCCACCGCGATCGCCATCCGCATGACGATGAGGATGCTCTCGGGAGCGTCGGCGTACCGCACCAGTGCCCCGATCGATCCCCAGACGAGGTACGTGACGGCCAGCATCGCGTAGCCCTCGAGCGTGACCGGCGTGCGGCGTGCGTCCTGAGCAGTCACCGTCATCCCTGGAGCTCCGGCCGGGTCTCCCCGCCGAAGGCGACGACCATCAGGCCGGCGAGCACGATGAGCGCACCGCCGGCGATCGTCCACGCCGACGGGCGCTCGCCGAGGAAGACGAACGCGTAGACAGGTGCTGTGACCGGCTCGAGGTAGCCCATGATCGGGGCGTGCTGCACCTTTATGTACCGCAGCCCGTCCATGAACAGGCTGAAGGAGAACGCGGTCGCGACGACGCCGAGCAGCAGGCCGATCACGAGGTCGGTCGCCGTCGGCGTGTAGCGCCCAACGACCTCGTACAGCCCGAGCGGCAGGACCGCCAGCGTCGTGAAGGCGCTCTGCGTGAAGACGACCGCCGTACTGGGGACATGTCGCCGCTGCAGCGACTTGCCGAGCAGGAGGTAGACGGCGTACAAGACCCCGGCGCCCCAGGCGTAGAGCAGGCCGAGCACCGAGAGGCGCGCCTCGGCGAGCCCGGGCACGAGTATGAGGGCCATCCCGCCGAGACTCACGAGGAGGGCCACGTAGACCGCCGGCTCGGTCCGCTCGTGGAAGACGAGCGGGGCGACGACCGCGAGGTAGACCGGGGCCAGATACGAGAGGAAGATCGCCACCGCGACCCCCGTCTCTCTGATGGCGAGGAAGTAGAGCAGCAGGTTGACGGCGAGGGTGGCGCTGATGCCGAGCACACGGACGGGGACGCCGGGCGCACGCAACGTGGCAAGCAGACGGCCGGGCAGCACCACGCCGCCGAGGGCCAGAGTGGCGAACGCCATACGCATGACCAGAAGCATGCTTGCCGGCATCGTCGCGTAGCTGACCATCGTACCGATGGAGCCGTTGACGACCGCGGCGCCGCCCGTCTCGAAGTAGCCGCGCAGGCGGCCGGGGCGCCCGCCCGCGGGCGCCCCGGCCGGCGGTGCGCTCTCAGGCTCGAGGGGCAAACTGCAACCGCCGCGTGAAGACGTCGTTGAAGCGCGCGTCGGTCGCCAGGTCGAGGAACTCAATACGCGCGCGCAACGCGGCCATGCGCCGCCGGGCGCGCACGTCGATCAGGGCCATCTGGGCGCCGACGCCGGCGGCGTTGCCGACGAACGCCACGCGGTCGCGCGGCACCGGCGGCAGCAGGTCGAGGCGCAGGGCCGCGCCGACGTCCAGGTAGTTGCCGAAGGCGCCGGCGACGTAGACGCGGTGCAGGTCGCCGGGCTCGAGGCCGAGGTTCTCGAGCAGGAGCAGCCAGCCGCTGGCGATGGCGCCCTTGGCGAGCTGCAGGGCGCGCACGTCGTGCTGCGTGAAGACGATCGGCCCCGACGCACCCTCGGTCACCAGGTACTCGAGGCCGCTGTCACCCTGACGCACGCGGTCGTGCGGCTGCATCCGCCCGGTCCGGTCGACCACCCCGCTCGCCACCAGCCCCGCGAGCACGTCAACGACGCCCGAGCCGCACAGCCCCAGCGCGGGCTGGTTGCCGATGGTCGTCACCTCGGTGGGCAGGCCGGCCTGGTCGAAGCGCACGCGCTCGATGGCCCCAGCCACAGCCTTCATGCCGTGGGCGATCTGGTAGCCCTCGAAGGCCGGTCCCGAGGCGCAGCTCGTCGCCGTGACACGCCCGCCGTGGGCGACGGCGATCTCGGTGTTGGTCCCGATGTCGAGGGCCAGGCACGGCCGGCGCTTGGATGCCAGCCGCGTCGCCGCGACCACGGCCAGCGCGTCGGAGCCGACGAACCCGGCGATCGGCGGCGGGAAGTGCACGCCGCCCTCGGGGTTCATCGCCAGCCCGAGCTCGGCCGCGCGCAGCGTGAGCGGGGCGGCGACGGCGGGCGCGAACGGCGCCGAGCCGAGCCCGACGGGCGAGAGGCCGAGGGCGAGGTGATGCATCGCCGTGTTGCCGACCACGGTCATGTCGTAGATGTGTCGGGGGTCGACCCCGTTGCGCTCGCAGAGCTCGCCGAGGACCTGGTTGATGCCGTCGCGCACAGCCTTGGCGAGCTCGCGCGCGCCGTCCGCGTCGACGGCGCGGGCGATACGCGAGATCACGTCCTCGCCGTAACGCATCTGCGGGTTCTCGGCCGCCTCCTGGTCCACCAGACGGCCGGCCTCGAGATCGAAGAGGTAGGCGATGACCTTCGAGGTGCCGATGTCGACGGCGGCGCCGTAGGCGGCCGCCTGCACCTCGGGCGGCTCGGCGTCTATGACGCGCCCGTCGTACGAGGTGACCGTCGCGCACCAGCCGTGTCGCCGCAGGAGGTCGGGCAGCTCGCGGGTCGCTCCGAGGGCCGCCTGGCGGCCGTCGCCGCACGCGGCGCAGGTCGCGAGCAGGCGCTCCTGGTCGGCGCGCTTGTCCTCAAGCGTGGCCGGCGGCAACTCGACGAGCCGGCGGGCGACGGCCGGCTTCGCTTTGCCGTGGTGCAGCTTCGACGTCGTGAGGATCCGCCGCCGGCCGCCGGTCTGACGCACCTCGATGCTGACGCGCCCCGACGCCGGCCGCGCCTGGCAGGCGAGGCGCCAGCCGTCGTCACGCAGGTGCGCCGACAGCCGCCGGGCCTCGACCTCGGTGACCTCCGTGAGTTCGCCCGACCCCAGGCGCACGAGACACTTGGCGCAGGTGCCGCGGCCGGCGCAATCGCTGGGGACAGCGATGCCGGCGGCCAGGAGCGCGGTCAGCAGATCCTGCTCCTCGCCGACCTCGATCGTCACCCCGACGGGCTCTATGAAGACCTTCGCCACCCCTGCCTCCTGTCGTCAGCGGTCCACCGTCACGCGCGCATCGGCCCGTCGCTCGCCGCTCAGTGCTTGACCTCGAACGGCTCCGTATGGATGTCGGCCATCAGGGCCTTGCGATCTTCGACCTTCTTCCAGCGCGCCGCCCACACGTCCTCGAGCATCGGCTTCTGCGTGTCGAAGAGCTGCGCCACGCCGAGCCGCTCGCGGTCAGCCTCGCAGTCGTCGCAGTGACACTCGAACTCGTAGTCGTCGGGCTCCGTGTACTTGGAGATGATGCCTTCGTAGTTGCGCAGGATCACCTGGTGCTCGGCCTGCGAGATCAGGTACTGCGGGAGCACCGGCGTCTTCCCGCCGCCGCCGATGGCGTCGATGATGTACGTCGGGACGGCGAAGCCGGTGGTGTGCCCGCGCAGGCTCTCGTAGATCTCGAGGCCCTTGGCCACCGAGGTGCGGAAATGCCCGGTGCCCTCGGCGAGATCGCACTGGTAGTAGTAGTACGGCTTGACACGGATCTGCACCAGACCGTGCACCAGCCGCTTCATCACCTTGGCGCAGTCGTTGATCCCCTTCATGAGGACTGACTGGTTCCCCAGCGGGATGCCGGCGTCGGCGAGCATCGCGCAGGCACGCGTCGACTCCGGAGTGATCTCCTTCGGATGGTTGAAGTGGGTGTTGAGATAGAGCGGATGGTACTTCTTGAGCATCGCGCAGAGCTCGGGGGTGATGCGCTGCGGGCAGACGACGGGCATACGCGAGCCGATGCGCACGATCTCGACGTGGGGAATCGCCGTGACCTCCTTGAGCAGCCACTCCAGCCGCTCGTCGGAGAGCGTCAGCGGGTCGCCGCCGCTGAGCAGCACGTCGCGCACCTCGGGGTTGCGGCGGATGTAGGTGAAGGCGTTCTCGAAA
>Ga0209164_1002095_pt1 | contig 22575 bp, 19 predicted proteins | sample MTBNYHSulfiMetaG_FD_187458 | JGI IMG/M metagenome (GOLD analysis project Ga0209164, IMG submission 187458) | Enrichment culture microbial communities from rom New York Harbor, USA that are MTBE-degrading - MTBE-NYH (New York Harbor Sulfidogenic)... | ecosystem: Environmental > Aquatic > Marine >... | reverse complement strand
GCATCTTGGGAAGTACAGAGCCGGAACTGCATGGGAGGCTCTAAGCTGAAGCTTGCTGAAGTGGAACTTGTTCGCATCGAATTTTATGAAGCGTCCCTCACCGTAGTCTATTCCGATGAAGCCGACGACTCCTCCAAAATTCATGACGTCAAGAACTTCGGGAATCACGTAAGGCGGTGCGGTTACGAGAGCTCTATCGACTCCGCCCTTAGGGAATTTATAGGAGCTGATCGGGGTCTTGTCGACGAATATGACATCCTCCACTCCGAAGCTCTTTGCGACATCAATCCTTATCTTAGATCTTGAATGGTTGGCGACAAAGATTCTTCTAGCTCCCATGGCTTTGACTATCTGAACGGCCATGAGACCGATCGGGCCTAGGCCAACGACCAGCACGTCGTCGTTCAGCTTGGGATCAACCGTGTATGTGAGGTCCAGCGCAACTCCCATTGGCTCGACGAGAGATGCCTCCTCAAAAGGAACTCCCTCGAAGGGAACTGCATTTTGCTTGTCAATTATTACCTTCTCGGCAAAGCCCATCGTGAGATTCTCTTTTTCGGCCCTTATGAAGACGTTGGGCGCTCTGTCATGGCAGAGATCTACTCTCCCGTTTCTGCAGTCCTCGCAAGTCCCGCAAAAGGAGCCGCTTTCTACCAGCACGCTCTGACCGACCTCGACATTTTCTACATTTGAACCAACTTCTTCTACAATGCCGACTATCTCGTGCCCGAAAGTCTGCCAGTCTTTGGCTTCCGTTCTAGCTGTGTGAAGATCTGTTCCGCAGATTCCCGAGGCCTTTATCTTCAGCAATACGTCATTTGGTTTCAGACGGGGAAGATCTACCTCCCGGATCTCGAATTTAAACGGTGATTTCACAAACGCGGCTTTCAAATAGACACCCCCTACAGCTCTAGATTGGAACTGGAGATTATCTCCTCTATCCTTTCGTATAGGTCATCATTCATATCCCATTCGACGGCGCCGAGATTCTGCTCTATCTGTTCGACCTTCTGAGCACCCGCGATAACCGATGTAACCGCTTCATTTCGGATAAGCCAGTTTATAGCTATGTGACTCAGAGGCTTACCTATCTCATGGGCCAGCCTGTTCAGGTCCACGACGACCTCGTAGTATTTCTTGAACTCAGGTGTACTTAGCTTCGGATTTGCTGCCCGCACGTCATGTTCGCTGAACTTCTTCTTATCGCTTATCGCTCCAGCCAAGAGGCCCTGGAAGAGCGGGCTGTATGGCAGAAAGGCCATTCCATTCTCCAGAACGAAGGGAAGGACTTCCTCTTCGACTCTGTAATCGAGCGGAATATTGTGGTAGCTCTTTGGATTCCTTTCGAGCAAATTGTAGAGGCCCTGCATGCTGCATATCTCTCCCACCTTCATTGCTCTTCTTGCCTCGGGGATTGAGAAGTTTGACAGACCTATGTATCTGATCTTTCCCTCTCTCTTCAGATCGACCATAGTCTCCATTGTCTCTTCGATTTCGACTTCTGGATCGGGCCAGTGTAGCTGATAGAGATCCACATGATCTGTTCCGAGTCTTCGGAGACTATCTTCGATCTCTCTTCTTACGCTCTCTGGTTTGAGACAGTTTCTCGTTCTTCCCTGATCGTCCCAGAGAAGACCGCACTTGGTTGCAATAAAGATCTTATCCCTAGAGCCTTTCATTGCCTTCCCAAGTACCTCCTCAGCATGTCCCAGACCGTATACCGGCGCCACATCGAAGAAGTTTATTCCTCCGGCTATTGCCCTCTTAATGGTCTTGATCGAGTCTTCGTCTGTCGTCCCATCCCAGAATGACGGACCGGAGATTCCCCAGCAACCGTAACCGAGCGCCGATAGCTTCTCTTCTATCTTTTCGACTTTTTTGTACTTCAATTCCTTGGCCTCCCTTATTCGAGATTTGCGTGGTTCTTGAACATCATTTCAGAATCTATGCTCAATTTCTCCATTAAATTCATTACAATAATATCCGTTAGAATCAACAGTGATTGTTCAAATAGATTCCCCATCGGTTGAACCGAAGAGACGCCAGCCCTGTCGGGCACTTTTGGTGTCTTAGTGGGAATCGTAATGACTATGTCGCTTACTTCCGCCACAGTAGATTCACTGCTGGCAGTTATAGAAGCTATTCCGGCTCCAAATTTTCGGGCCTTCTTGCAGTTAAGAACCACTGAAGGAGTCTCCCCCGACGCAGATCCGATGATTAAGAGGTCTCCCCCTCCCAAAGAGGGGCTGGTTACTTCTCCCACAACATGGACCTTCAAGCCCAGATGCATAAGCCTCATCGCGAAGGCCTTGATCGCCAGGCCAGAGCGGCCCATCGCAAAGAGAAAGACTCTTCTTGCCTTTAGAATACTTCCGGAAAGCTCTTCGATCGATTCATCTGTAACTCCGGAAAGGACGGATCTGATCTCGTCAATAACAACATCAAGCGTGCCTTCGAATTTCATGAGCCCTTCTCCAGTCTCTTCTTTATCTCCGATGCCACACTTGCAGGGTTCTCAGCCTCCCAGATCGATCGTCCCGCGATTACCACATCGGGCTTCAGCGGGAAGACATGGGAGAGATTGTCGGGAGATATTCCGCCCGCAACGGCGATCTTTGCTTCTGGAAGAACTCTCCTTATGATTTCTATTTTTTTCGCATACTCGAGAAGGTGCATGCTCTCACCCACACCGCTCAGATCGGCCGAGGTGTGGATGCATACGTAATCCGGTGATAGTGGAGAGACCTTTTCTGCAAAGGATTGGAGATCGGAAATCTCTATTGTATCCAGCATAAGTTCTCCGCCAAACTGGTCGGCAGCCTTTCTGACTTCCGAAATCGTCTTGAAGGAAGCAAACCCGAGAACCGTCACGATATCTGCCCCATTTTCAAAGGCCATCGCCGCTTCGAGATAACCTCCATCTACAATCTTCATATCGGCGAGGATCTCATGATCGGGCAGGATCTCGCTTACCTCTTTTACCAGAGCTACTCCGTGCGCAAGAACGGCAGGCGTACCGACTTCGAGAATGTCTATGTAATCCGCGACTTCACTTGCGGTCTTTAGAAAGCCGGCCTTTATGTGAGTGTCGTTTGCGAGCTGTAAACGGATCATCAATAGGTTACCCCGCCAACGAGAATGATACTGGAGTACGGTATCTGCTCGCCGGTTCTGATTACTCCTTTTGACTGCGTGTTGGTGAGTTCCTTGAATCTGACATGGGGAACGAATTCCACTTCTATGCCTTCAGGAAGATGCTTCAAAGTCTCCTCGAGGCATTTCGGACTAACGCTCTTCATCTCTTCGGAGAAGATTACCTTCTCGACTTGAAGCTCTTCCAGCACAGGATCGAGAACATCGAAGACCCCTGGCTTTCCGCCTACAATACTTACGTCTATCCTGTATCTGTCAGAAGCAATAGGCAGGCCTGAGTCAGATATTACCAGCAAGTCTGTGTGACCCATCGAACCTATTAGATTGCATATCTCCTTATTCAGAATTCCGCTTTTCTTCATGATTATCGCTCCCTTCAAATCTTTGTAGTCAAATGTATCCGAAATTTGTAGTGGGTCGCTTCGTACCAGCACTGCACCAGCTCAACATGCTCACCCAGAGCAGTGCAGCCTACTCTTTCGTAATACAAGATCGGCGCTCCCTCTTCTATCTTGAGAAGCTTCGCTATTCTCCCTTCTGCAAGCCGTCCCTCTATTATCGCGTCTCCCTCGACTACGGCCGTTCCCCTATTTCTCATCAGTTCATAAAGAGAACCCTCAAAGTTCTCTTCTCCGGTGAGGTTTGATCTAGACGTGAGAAAGGATATAAATAGCGCAAGAGGGAAGTAGGATTCATTTCCCCTCAGTCTGGTAACCTGAAGCAACTCCTCATCTTCCGATACCTGGAGAATTCTCGCCATCTCAGGACCGGCCTTGACTTTCTTTACCTCAACAACCTTCGTTATCGGCACATGACTCTCGAGCCTCATCTGTTCAGTGAAGCTTCGAATAGTCGTAAGCTGCTCCTGAGAAGCGTTGTTCGTTACGATAGTCCCTCTTCCGCGGGATCTGGAGATCTGTCCGCTGCTTTCCAGGGCCTGCAAAGCTCTCCTAACAGTCGCCCTGCTGACATCGAACACTTTCATCATGGCTTCTTCCGTTGGAAGTTTTCTGCCAACGGCGCCCGGTTCCTTCATATAATCAGAAATTATCCTGTATATCTGGTAGTAGAGTGGAACCGGACTTGCTCTATCAAGGGCTATTCTTCTGTCTGCATTAAAAAGCATGATGAAATCACATCCTTCTTTACGATACTCGAGAGACAAACAGGTTAATTCGAATACGGTCTCAGTTTGGCAAGGTCCTCATAGGTTTCTATGAGCGAACTGTAGGCTTTATCGAAAACTTCGAAAAGTCTTTCGTAGTACCTGTGATTCTCTGGGTTGTACTCGATAAACTGAACATCCCTCACAAAAGTAGACGCTTCCTTGAACGTCATCTCTCCAGCTCCAACAGCACCAATAATGGCCGCTCCCATTGACGTTGCCTCTTCGAGATACTCGGGAACCGTAACTGTCTTTCCGAATATATCGGCCACAATCTGTTTCCAGTTCCTTCCCTTTGCTCCTCCGCCGATAAGGCGAATCTTGTCGAATTTTCCCTTAGTCTCGAGAATATCCAGGACTATTTTCAGGTTGAAGGCCACACCTTCGAGTACCGCTCTAAGCATGTCGGCCTTTCTATGTGTCGAGGACAGTCCAATGAAGGCTCCTCTAGCGTTAATGTTCCACCTCGGGCTTCTCTCCCCAAGCAGATAAGGCAGGAAGACCAGGTTTCCCGCACCGGGTCTTGTCTGGTCAACAAGATCGTCCATAATAGTGAAGGCGCTTAGCCCCAGTTCCTTTGCCTTCTCTTCTTCATGCTGGCAGAGAGCGTCCTTAGCCCAGTGATACGAAGCTCCCCCGGCCTGCATTGTTCCAGTCGGGCAATAGAAACCCTCAATGGGATATGCGAAGTTAAACGTCCTCGACTTCTCGTCGAAGATCGGTTCCGTGGAACACGTGCTCACCCAGCTCGACGAACCGAGATAGAGATAGGCCTCGTCTGGACTGACAACCCCTGCTCCCAGGCAGGCACAGGCGCCGTCTCCGCCGCCGCGAACTATTAGAGTCTTCTTCGACAGTCCCAGTTCCTCCGCCACCTTCGGCAGTATCTCCGAGACGACATTCGTGGAGGAGGTCACATCGGGAAGTTTTTCCATATCAAGTCCGAGGACTTCAACGAGTCTTTCCGACCATTTCAGCTTTTCGATATCGAAGAGAAGCGTCATCGACGCATCTGAATGATCAGTCCCGAACTCTCCGGTGAATCTGGAGACGATGTAATCCTTCGCATTCAGGAATTTATGTGCCTTGTTGTATATTTCAGGTTCGTTGTCTTTTATCCAGGCAATCTTCGGACCGGAGTAAGTAGGCGTTATCCTCGATCCGGTAAGCCTGTAGACGAAATCATTGCCCACTTCTTCGAGTCTTGCCGACTGTTCGACGCTTCTCTGATCGGCCCATATGATGGCTCTTCTAAGAAGCTTTCCATCACTGTCAACGGGAATGGCCCCCATCATCTGACCGCTGAAGCTTATAGCGACTATCTCTGCGGGATTGACACCGGCCTTGGCGATGAGATCCGAGGTCGTCTTTTTGACGGACTCCCACCACTCCAGAGGATCCTGCTCTACCTGATTCGGACCGGGATGATAGGTCTTGTAACCTGAGAAAGAACTCGCCAGGAGCTTCCCGTCTACTCCATAGAGTGTCGCCTTGTTCCCGGTAGTTCCCAGATCGTATGCGATGACGTATTTCATTTCTTATCGCCCCCGATCATCTCATTAACGAGAGCTTCGATTTCTTCCCTTTCAGGCATTGAAGGGGAAGTACCGAATCTAGTAGTGGAAATGGCCGCCCCGGCACGGGCGTAGTCAATAGATCTCTCCAATCCCTCTCCCCTCGAGAGATATGCCGCAAAGACACCGGCAAATGCATCTCCAGCTCCGGTTGTATCGATAGTCTTCACTCTGCAGGCGGGGACGAGTCCTGCATTTGCTGATGGGCAGTAAACTCCCTTTCCTCCCAGAGTTATGAGTACAGTGTCCACCGACTTCTTCAATTCAGATGCTATAGCCTCGATCGAATCCATGCCGTCGAGGGGAATTCCTGTCATGAGACTGGCCTCTATCTCGTTTGGCATAATAACGTCGACATATTTGAGGATCGAATGATCAAATTCCTTTACGGGTGCGGGATTTAGCAAGACTCTTGCTCCGGAGTCCCTGGCGAGTTTTATCGCCTCATAAGTTGCGTCGAGATTCGCTTCAAACTGTGTAAGAAAGACATCGGAAGAAGTGAAGATATCTCTGTTCCTTTTAACATCCTCAACAGCCAACTCATTGCATGCCTCGGGCGCAACTGCAATAGCGTTGTTTCCATTGTTCTCGTCTACTATTATCAGGGCGACACCGGTTCCGGCAGTATCGGACTCGAGAAGATACTCCTTTGTAATTCCAAATCTATCGAATGCATCCTTCACAAATGGAGCAAACAAGTCTTTACCGATCTTTGTCATGAACTTGACATCAGATCCAGCCTTTCTGGCAGCCACAGCCTGGTTGAATCCCTTGCCTCCGGGGCCCATCTTGAAGGGTCCGGAAAAGACCGTCTCTCCTACAACGGGAATGTGGGGAGAAAGGGTAGTGAGATCCATGACATAGCTGCCGAATACCGTCACTTTATTCATCTGATACCTCCAAGCAATGTAATGATTCTATCTAGGTCTCTTCTCTTCAGCGATCTCCAGCAATTCGCCGCCCGGACCCTTGAATGTATTGTAGAAGACCTTTCCGTCAAAAACCGGAATAGGATCGGGCGATTCGAGTTCAATGCCGTTGCTCTTCAGGTAATCCATTGCCTTTTCAATGTCATCCACAACAAAAGAGAGGTGCTGAAAGTGAGACTGTGATTCGGGAGCGAATTCCCTCTCTTTGCTATCTTCATAACACATAAGCTCGATTTCACAGCCTTCACCGGCAACGAATGCCACTTCGAGTTTCTTTTCAGGCAGCTTCTCTCTGTTGACAAGTCTCAGTCCGAGAAGACCGATATAGAACTCTAACGCTTCATCGAGATTGGGAACTTCTACTGCCACATGAAAGAACTTATTTATCTTCATTATCTATCACGCCCTTTTAAAGAGTTTCTTCATACCTTCGCCCTTTTTTCTACTCTTCACAAACTGGTCGAAGAAGACTGCTAGTATGATAATCGCTCCGATGACAATCTGCATTATAAACGGATCTACTCCCAGCAGATTACCGCCATTTCTGATCGTCTGGATTATCAGGGCACCCATGGCCGTACCAAGAACAGTACCGACTCCTCCGCTCAGACTTGCTCCGCCGATGACGACCGAGGCTATAGCATCCAGCTCGTAGCCGTTTCCTCCAGTCGGTACTCCTGCAGCCATTCTCGTTCCGAGCATCAAACCGGCTATCGCACTGAAAACCGCAGCAACAATATAGAAGGAATACATATTGCGTCGAATATTAATACCGGATAGTCTGGCTGCCTCCTCGTTGCTACCTATGGCATACAGGTTACGACCAAACTTTGTGTACTTCAATACGAAAATCATTATCGCGGCAAGGACTATCCACGTCCATGCAAGAGCCGGTATCCCGAGGAATTCGGCGACTGCGAACTGCCGGTATTCAGTGGGAACACCGGTAACCATTCTCCCACTTGAAATGTACATTACAACGCCTCTTACGAGAGTCATCATACCAAGCGTTGCTATAAAGGCCGGTACCTTCCCATCATGAACTGCCACGGCATTTATGAGCCCTACAAGGGCGCTTATCCCAAGGGCTATTAGGATTCCCACGTAAGTCGGAAACTGAAACTCTCCTCTTGTGGAAGTGAAAATCGCATAGACCATTCCACTCAGACCGACTATCGAGCCTACCGATAGATCTATTCCACCTGTAATGATAATCAAAGTCATTCCTATCGCAACAACACCATTTATCGAGGACTGCCTGATTAGATTGGTTATGTTAGCCCATGAGGAGAAGTTCCCTCCCGTTGCGATGGCCAGAAAGACCCACATCACAACTAAAATTATCAAAAGGTTTCTTTCCGTAAAAGCCTTTCTATCTCTCTTCCCAGCCATTTCAGACTGCCTCCTTTATCTTTTCTTTCGAAACTAGATTCTTCATTGCAAGTGTCAAGAGATGTTCCTCGGAAAAGTCCTTCTTTTGAACCTCGGCTGCCATCTTTCCGTTCGAAATCACGTAGATTCTGTCAGACATCCCCATTAGTTCTGGAAGGTAGGAAGAGATTAGAACAATTCCCTTTCCAGATGCTAGAATCTCTCCGAACAACTTGTATATTTCAGACTTAGTTCCAACGTCGATTCCGACGGTCGGTTCATCGAATATCAGTACATCAGTGTTCTTGCAGAGCCATCTTGCTATAATTACCTTCTGCTGATTTCCACCGCTGAGCTCGGAGACTTTTTGGAAGATACTCCCGATCTTTATTGAGAGTTTGTCGACATAATCTCTAGCCTGTATATGTGCCTTCCGATAGTTTATCAGTGGCCCAGCCATTGCTTTGTCGAAGTTGATTATGTTTATGTTGAAATCGATATCCTGCTGCAAGAATATTCCCTGTTTTCTTCTGTCTTCAGGCAGATAACCGATTCCGTTCACTAGCGCATCTTTGGGGTTCTTTATTGAAACTCTGGAACCTTCAACAAATATCCTTCCATCCTTAAGATTATCAACCCCAAAGAGAGCTCTCGCTATTTCCGTTCTTCCAGCACCGACAAGCCCGAAAAGCCCGACCACTTCGCCCGCTTTAACGTTGAAAGAGACATTCTCGAATCTATCGCCCGATAGGTTCTCTACTCTTAGAAGCTCTTTTCCTGGCTCTGTATCTTTCTTGTGGTACATTTCCTCTATAGATCTTCCGACCATTAGAGGGATTAGCTTATCAACGTTTTCCAATTCCTCTGTCAAATAAGTGCCAACCGTAGCTCCATCTTTTAGAACAGTCACCGTATCGCAGATGTCAAAGACCTCATCTAAGTTATGGGAGATATAAATGATGGCCGCTCCTTTCTTCTTGAGCTCCTTGATTATCCTGAATAGTATCTGAGTTTCATTTCTAGTTAGAACAGCAGTTGGCTCATCAAAAATGACCAGTTTCGGTCTTTGCCAGAGAGCCTTAGCAATTGTAATCATCTCACTCTCGGCTATGCTGAGCTCTTTGATGTTTCTATGAACGTTTATATCCAATCCAATTTCATCCAGAAAATCTTTGGATTCTTTGTACATCTTTCTCCAGTTGATAAATGGACCAATCTTGGGTTGCTGCCCCAGAAAGAAGTTTTCTGCTACTGAAAGATCGGGAGTGACCATGACATCCTGATAAACAGCATAGATTCCCAGCGCTTTAGATATCAATGGCGAATTTCTGGTAATTTCACTTCCCTCAAAGATCATTTTCCCTGAGTCCTTTGTATAAGCACCCGTTATTATCTTTATGAGTGTCGATTTTCCGGCTCCGTTCTCTCCTACAAGACCTCTTACTTCACCACTCTTGACGGAGAGGGAGACATCGTCAAGAGCTTTTACAGCAGGGAAGCTCTTGTTTATCCCTTCAAGATCAATTACAATCTTTTCCTCAGGCATGCCATCGCACTCCTTCAACTACCGTATTTCTTTTCATACTCTTCGTATATAGAGACGCTGGAACTGGAACCGAATACTGTAGCTCCCAGTTCCATGAATTTCTCGACCTGTTCTAGAGTCCTGACGCCGCCGGAGACTTTGATCTCTTTCTTCCCGGAAACGACGGAGTTAATCAGTTCAACATCGCGATAGGACGTTGCCCTGGGACCAAAACCTGTCCCCGTCTTCACGAAATCGATTGTTGGAACATCAACTATCAATTCACACACTTTGATTATTTCCTCTTCAGTCAGTCGGCTGGTCTCGATGATGAATTTGCAGATTCTGTTTTCTTTCTTCACTCGCTCGGAAAGAGTCACGAATTCCCGTTCCATCAGATCCCAGTTTCTCGATTTGACTGCAGATACGTTTATGACAATGTCGAAATCAGTAACCGCCTCTCCGAGAGATACATAGTATTCGATTTCTCTCATTTTCAACTCTGTGGGAACCATGCCAAGCGGGAACCCTCCCGGGCCAACGTTAATTCCAACGTCAGTTCCCTGGACTTTTTCAATAACATAAGTCGGAACTGCATACCAAGGCACAACAACATTTCTGAAATTGTACTTCAGCGTTTGATCTACGAATGTTTCTATGTCTTCCCATTTGGCCTCGGGGTTGAGCAAAGTATTATCGAATCTTCTATTGAAAGCCAACTCGTTTTTCATCTAATAGTTACCTCCATGTGGCTAAAATTCTGAAAATGGGCAGCTTTCGCTGCCCATCGTTTTTGCTGACAAGTGCTTGAGAATCAATACCTCTTTCTGGAGAATGGGTCAAGTATCTCCATGGACTCTTCAAGAATGTCCTTAGTGATTACATATACTCCCGTGTCATAGTATTCGGGAAGAGGTTCGCCATGAATGGCCATGAAGGCGTACATGACACCCTTGTATCCCATACCGTGGGGGTCCTGAACGATAAGGGCTTTAAGTGCTCCGCTATCAAGAGCCTCTATTTCCAGAGGATCTGAGTCATAAGCAACGGCCATTATCTCATTTTCGAGACCTCTCTGCTCAATAACCCTAGCTACACCGATACCAGTATGGTTGTTGTCAGCGAAGAAGCCAACAAGGTCGGAATGAGCAACAAGTAGATCCTCTGCTGCATTGGCTGCTCTGGAAATGTCGTTGTCAACGTAAATAGTAGGGAGAACTTCTAGATTAGGGGCAAGCTCCTTCAGTCTGTTCATGAATCCACTGTCTCTGTCTGTTAGAACCTGGACACCAGCCATGGCGCTAATCAAGCCAACTTTTCCGTCGAGAGACTTGTTGTTAGCCTTCAGAGCCTCAACTAGCTTGTCAGCGGCAGCAGCGCCACCTACGGCGTTGTTCGTTGCGAGGAATGAGTTGTAATCAGTGTCATAGACAAAGTTGTCAATAAGGATTATCTTGATTCCCTGCTTGAAAGCTTCATCCAGAATAAGAGACGGAGCCTCTGAACTTGTGGACGAGATGACTATTGCATCAGGCTTCTTGTTAACAACATCTTCGAGTATGGATATCTGGAGATCGATATCGGCTTCGGACGGAGGTCCGTAGACAGTGACGTTAACGAGTCCCTGGAGATCGTGTTCGGCATTCTTGCCACCTACAATTGTGTACTGCCAGAAGTCAGAGTCGGTTGCCTTGACTATGAAGGCAATTTCGTAAACTGCAAAACCTAGAGTGGCTCCGAATAGAAGTGAAGCCATAACGAGTAGCATAAGTACTTTTCGCATTAGCAAAACCCTCCTTATAAGGTTGTTCTGTACATACGCATGTACACATGTACGTACAAACACTGTAATTATAGCAAGCGAACGAACTCGCAACAAATCTGAAAAACAGAGGAAATTTTCGCAATTAGAAGTTTGGAGTCAAAAAGAAGACATAATCGTCTTTAATCACTCTTAATCATCGTGGATTGCATCTGGAAAGTTTGGCACTCTGGAATCAGCTCTACCGCTCAGTTCTCTTTTCTTCGAATACATTGCAAGTTCTGCATTCCTAAGCACATCATAAAAATCAGTTGCCAGATCTTTCTTAGTGGCAACTCCAAAAGAGGCGCTAGCTTCCACGGAGAAACATCCCACCTTGCTCAGGTTTTCCTCTATCCTTGAGACGATTTCCTCTGCCTTTTCGGTGTCTGTTCTCAGAAGAAGGACAACAAACTCATCTCCACCCCATCTAACGACGAGATCCTCGTGCCTGCAGGATTCCTTAATTGTGCGAGATATCGTCTTCAGATAATCGTCGCCGTAGAAATGGCCGAAGCAATCGTTTAGTGCCTTCAGACCGTTGACATCCGCGAAAATGACTGAAATTGGAAGATTTCTCGAAGTGTCTACCCTGGACACTTCTTCATCGAAGAAGGTCCTATTGTAAAGCCCTGTCAGCGAATCGTGGAAAGCAAGGAAACGTATTTCTTTAGTCTTCTTGATCTTTTCAAAGGCTCCAAGAGCGTGAAGCATCAACAACTCAGCAAGCTCGGCATCTTCTTGTTTGAAACTCCCGGACTCAACCGTGACCGTTTGAAAAACACCGAAATTTCCAATAGGAACACTAAGTAGTGCCTTAATCTTACTGCTTGAAGGCTTGGCGTCGATTGCCTTCGAAACGTCATCGATGATTATTGTCTTGCCTGTCTTAAGAGTCTTTCCAGCAATTCCCTCGTACTTTGGAACCCTTGTGTTTACTTCAATGTTCTCCGAGTTTCTCTTTACGATAAGACAGTCTCCCTCGACAATATCCAGACTGTAATAGTCGAAGCTGAGAATGTCAGTGGCTGCTTCAACAATGAGATCATAAACTTCTTCTTCCTCGATACAGCTCTCCATCTTGAAGGCAATATCGTGGAGGCTTCTTATTTTGGCTCTGAGGTTCTCATTTTCCACTGCCTTCTTCTCAAGCTCCTCTGTTCTTGCCTTTACTCGCCCTTTCAAAGCATAGTTCCATATCCACAGAGCAAACAGCACGACTATGAAGGCGATAAGTATTCCAATAGACCAGAGCAATGCCTTTCTATTCTGTTCAAACCAGTTTGCCGAACCAAACCATTTTTCGAATATTTCCTTATACTCACCGCTCTCTCTTACGAGGAGAAGGCCCTTATTGAGCTTGTTGAGAAGAACAGAATTATCTATCGCGGTGGCGAAGGCATAATCTCTTTCGAAGACCGTGGAATCGGAAACCTTTAGATTATTGATCTCGTTCTCTTTCGCAAAATATAGAGATTGATACTTCTCGAAAAGGCCAAACTCCCCGGTACCCGCCGAAAGAAGCTTCAATCCGTCAAGGGGAGATTCAACCTCTACAATCCTTTCGGTTATGGAGTTTTCCAGGAGATAGTCGTGCATGACCCCGTTTCGCTGAACTACAATTTCGCTACCTTTTAGATCATTTACGCTAGGCTTTCTAGAACCATCCCTGTAGAAGATCACCATGTGCAGAGCATTGTGTGGAATAGAAAAACCATATATCTTCTGTCGCTCGGGAGTGACGGCCATCCCGATTAGCCCATCGAGTTCTCCCGACTTGAACCTTTCGACCACGAGATTCCATTCACCGAGCTCAATTTCGATATCCAGCTCGGAAGCTCTAGAGACGGCGTGCATCAGGTCCACATTGAATCCCGTGTGAACGCCGCTTTCATCAATAAACTCATACGGAGGATAAGCATTATCCCCGCCGAAAGTGAGCTTATCTGCGAAACCAAAAGTACATAAGAGAATCAAAACAAGTGACAAGAAAGTCTTTCTGTTCTTCATCGATTCACCCCGATTAGAAATATGATAGCACAATCATTACGAATATTAGAATCTCCACTAATTTGGAATTTACTGAGAATCATTTGTGTGTCTTGTTTACCGCTCCTGATCAGACCGTCTAGTAATCTCGCTTCACGTCAAAGCCATATTTTGGTAATACCCAAGTAAAACATTAAACGTGTTTGCCGTGTACATTTGTTCGCTTATACTTTGTGCTAACAATTAAATCAATCTACTAACTTTTCGTCAACTTGAAGAAAGATATTCAGGAGTTCATTTATTTGGCTCAAAACAACTCATTCAAAGACCTTCGGTTCGGAGTTCAGACTTCGACCGCGAAAGAAATCGGCATGTGTATTAAGATTGAGAAGAGACTACTCAGTTAGGGGGAATTGCTTTGAAAATACTCGTTCTTCTAAAACAGGTCCCGGATTCCGATGAGGTGAAGCTCAATCCCGAAACGGGAACGATGATAAGAGAGGGAGTTGGTACCGTTATCAATCCTCTCGATTTGCACGCGCTGGAAACGGCATTGAGAATCAAAGAGACCGGTGATCATTCCGTTGCGGTTGTTTCTATGGGACCTCCTGTGGCAGAAGAGGCCGTAAGGGAAGCAATCGCAATGGGCGCCGACAAGGCGGTGCTGCTGACAGACCGTAAGTTTGCAGGTGCGGATACGTGGGCAACGGCCGTGGCACTCGCGAGATTTGCGGAGAAGGAAGGTCCTTTCGACCTGATCCTTGCCGGCGAGAAGGCTACCGACGGAGAAACAGGCCAGGTCGGACCTGAAACCGGTTCGATGCTGGGTATTCCCGTCGCCACTTATGTTTCGAAAATAGTTGAGCTAGATGGATCGGGCATAACAATTGAACGCGAAGTGGAAGATGGAAAGGAAGTGTGGAAGCTTCCCCTGCCTTCACTTGTTTCGGTGACTAAGGACGTCAATGAACCCAGACTTCCGACATTGAACGGAAAGAAACTCGCCAGAAACTTCCCGGTAGAGCGGATCGGTAACGATTTTCTGGCCATAGATCCATCGGAGATCGGCTTGACAGGATCACCCACAAGGGTAGTAAGGATAGGAACCCCGAAGCTCTCGAGGATGGTGGAGATGTATGAGGGGAGCAATATTAGAGATGGAATAGATGAGATAAAGAAGAGGTTGGTACCCTATCTGGAGGTGAACCATGAATGATCTCCTGGTAATCGCAGAAAAAAGAGGAAGTGAAATCCACTCAAGTACATTCGAACTACTTGGAAAGGCAAGGGAGTTATCCATGAAGCGGCCTCTTACGGTTTCCGTAGTGATCCTCTCCGACAAGTCTGTCGAAGAGGATTCGTCCAGCTCTCTCTTCTCAGGTGGAGCTGATCGAATCATCCTGGCAGTTGATGGAAGCTTCAAGAGATTCAATTTCGAACCATACACTAAGACTCTGGCCGCTATAGTAAGAAAGTTATCACCTGAAATCGTTCTCGCACCGGCCACAACTTCCGGCAGAACCTTTATGCCGGGACTGGCGGCTCTCTTGAAGACAGGCCTGACGGCAGACTGCACCGGTCTCGATATAGAGGAGGGAACGGGAAACCTTCTGCAAACGAGGCCTGCTATAGGCGGCAACATAATGGCAACTATAAAGACCCCGAATCACAGACCTCAGATGGCCACCGTGAGACCAAAAACATTCTCGCCTCTTAAGGAAGCATATCAAAGCAAATGTGAGCTGGTTCACTTTGACGTGACTCCGGATTTGACCCAAACGGCAGTGAAACTCATAGAGTTCCATCCAATAGGAGAGGGCCAGAAGGGTGTTCAGGACGCCGAAGTGATAATCGCTGGAGGCATGGGACTTCGAAAGGTTGAGAACATGGAACCGGTCTACAGGCTTTCAAAGCTTATTAACGGAACAGTCGGCGCTTCAAGAAAGATCGTTGATTCGAAGTGGGTCGGACACGAAGCTCAAGTAGGATTGAGCGGCCATACAGTAAAACCGAAGATCTACATAGCCGCAGGGATTTCGGGCGCCGTTCAGCATATTGCAGGAATGCAGACAGCGGAGTTTATCGTTGCGATAAACAGAGACAGAAACGCCGCGATTTTCAATTTCGCAGATATTGGGCTTGTTGGAGATGCGGTCGAGATTCTGAATGAACTTGCCGAGTCGCTTGAGTCGGAGGTGAAGAAATGAATTACGGACAGTTGAACGCGGACCTGATTGAAGAATTGCAATCTCTTCTCAAAATCTCAGTCAAATACGATGAGGAGTCATTGGATAGATATTCGAAAGACGAGACGGCAGAATTGAGAGCCGTCAGACCGGAAGTCGTCACATTCCCTGTAAGCACTGAGGAAGTGTCGGAGATCATGAAATTTGCAAACAGACACATGATTCCAGTTACGCCAAGAGGTGCGGGAACGGGCCTTTCGGGAGGCGCCGTGCCTTCGTACCGCGGAATCGTCATGAGTTTCGAGAAGATGAACAGGATTCTTGAATTCGACGAAGCAAACATGATGATTACCGTTGAACCGGGAGTGATAACCGGTGAGATTCAGAAACTTGCAGACAAGCATAATCTCGTTTACGGAGGTGATCCCTGCAGCAGCGAAAGTTCCTCGATCGGAGGCAACGTTGCGGAGAATGCCGGTGGAAACAAAGTCATGAAACATGGACCGACGGGATACCATGTTTACGGCCTTGAGGTGGTCCTGCCCTCGGGAGAGGTGACGCACTTCGGAGGAAAGAGACTTAAGGACGTCAGCGGTCTGGACTTCGTCCACCTCATGGTCGGATCTGAAGGCACGCTTGGAATTGCCACGAAAATAACCTTGAGGCTGCTGCCAAAGCCGAAGTATTCGGTGGCGCTGCTCGTACCATACCCGGACATCGATACGGCAATTGCCGCAGTACCCAGGCTGATGAGCGGTTCTGGTGTCGTCCCAACTTCCCTTGAGTTTATGGATGGTTCTTCCATAAGGGCGGCCTGCAGCTTCCTGAATATCGAATTCCCTTATTCCGATGCCGGCGCTCACCTGATAATTGAAGTCGAAGGCAACAGCAAGGATTCGATATTCGATGATTACGTAAAACTAGGAGAAGCCGCTATCGAAGCGGGCGGTCTAGAAGCCTTCGTGGCAGACAACCGAAATACAAGAGACAAACTATGGAAGGCGAGAAAGTCGATTGCGGAGGCACTGGCTGCAATAAGCCCTGTGCATAGTATGGAAGACGTCTCCGTTCCGATGGCAAACATACCCAAGTTGATAAAGAGGTCTGAAGAGATCGCAAAGAAGTGCGGGCTAGAAATGATCGCCTTCGGACATGCCGGCGACGGAAATGTCCACGTGACTTTCATAAAGGGGGAGCTTCCTCAAGAAGAGTGGAACAAAAATCTCCCGCTGGCCGAGAAAGAGCTCTTTGACGAAACGACAGAGTTAGGGGGCTGCATCAGCGGAGAACATGGTATAGGTATCAAGAGAAAGAAGTACCTTGCATCAATTGTCGACGAAGCTCAACTTGACCTAATTCGAGGCATAAAAAAGGTCTTTGATCGAAACAACATACTAAATCCGGGGAAGATCGTGGATCTTTGAAAAACCGGGGTCGGGGGTAGCGGGCTGGGGGTTGGAAAGAGCAAGGGATCAGTTGTAAGTTGCAAGTTCCAAGTTGTGAGTTGTAAGACCGGGGTTGGGGGTCTGAGGTCGGGTGTTGGAAAGAGCGGAATAAGATGCAAGGCTGGCTTCGCCAGGAAGTGAGGCTCGCTGGCGCGAGGAAGTGATGCCCGGAAGGGCATCCGGGGAAGTGATGCTGGCGCTTAGGCACCAGGAAGAAAAAGAAAGTGAGGTTCAGGAACAAGGTCCTGTTTAGGTGCATATCGGGATACCGACCTTCTTGGGTTATTCAAAAAAACATCACATGCCGCCATTCTGACAAATCTAGTCAGAATCTTCGTCTTCTCGTGAGCGAAGTGGTTCTAAGGACGAGATCCTGAACAGGAGCACTTCAGGATGACGTGAAGGACTGTCATCCCGTATAGCCTGCCCCAATGAGCCTGTCCTGAAATGATCCTGTTCAGGGCCTGTCCTGAAATGATCCTGTTCAGGGATCCTGTTTGGGGGCTCCTTTTTTGGACTACTATTCGGTGTCATCCCGTGATGATCCTGCACGGGATCCCGGTTTTTGAAGACCGTGGCCGGGAGTTGGGGGTTGCGAGTTTGAAAGCCAGAGTGAAACAGGATCACCGTTGAATGGTTCTCCGTTCGCTGAATAAAAAATTAGTTCTTCGTTCCGACGCTACGCGTCCAAGTTCTTCGTTCTTGGTTAGGCAATGAAGCAGTAGCATCAAGATTCCGACCAGGAGCTTTGTCGGAATGACAGGAAGGACAGTCATCCCGTGATGCTCCTGCACGGGATCTCTTTCTTCATCTTCAATGGCAAAAGTGGGGATTAACCGATTGTTGGATTCTGTACCATTATTCACGGAGGTCCTTACCACGAGCTTTGTCGGAATGACGGGATTTGACGTCTTCAGAGAACCCTCGGGGACGCTGTAACAAGTTCAGCAAGACTCAGTGTTAGATTCTCTGAACGATCTTGATCTTCCTACATCTATCCTAAAACCTCTGACCCCGGCCTTTGCTCTCACAACTCACAACATGTAACTTGGAACTGATATTTTGCTCTTACCAACCCGCAACCACCAACCCCGAACCTCGTCATTCTTGCAACTTGAAACTGACAACTTCCAGCTGCTCTATCTCGATTACGGAGAACCGATGACGGTCAATGTGACCTTCAGCAGCGAACATCGGATATTCTCCCCAACAAATCCAAGAACAGCTCGCACATGTCATCCATAGTGGTTCTGGCAAAACACAGTTGCACTGGCTTTGTCATCGTAGTGATTCTTCCAGGTCGCGCAGGTTTATTAGCAGGACTTCTTTCGGCATGTTCGCTTTGAACCCGGATTTGCTTATAATCACCGGTACTTTGACCCTCTTGTCAGGGATGTATTGAATCTTCTCAATCAACTTTTCTGCTATACCACGTCCAACCGGGTCCTTCCTCCATTTGCACTCGAATACCAGAATTCTGTCGCTCGTCTCTCCAATTAGATCTATCTCATAGGTCTTATCCCTTGTGCCCGGAACTTTGCCCCAATGCTTGCCGAGTCTCTCCGGAAGAAAGGGAATTTTTCCGGCCTTGTAGAGATCTGGTATGAGTGATTTCACTGTTGATTCAAATGTTCTGCCAATGTATTCTCCAAGATTCTCAATAGTATGTGTTAGGGCCTGTTCGGAATCAAATTCAACGGCGTTCTGTCTTGAATAAATGTATTTCATCCAGAATGAAAGGAAGTTGTCCTGAATATTGTATCTCAGGCCGCGTTTCGATTTTGAAAGGAGGTTTTCTACCCTGCCGATTATTCCGTAGCTGCTTGTGAGCTCAGAAAGGTATTTCATTGCCTTTGTGCGTTCCATTCCCGTTCTGTCGACAATCTCGCCGGCATCTCTATCAAAGTAACCGACTGCCTCAAGTATCGAGAAATAGCCGGGATGCTCCGTTCCAAACTCACCGACCAGAAGATTCTTACCCTCCTCCCGAAGGGGCGCGAATCTGTCAAAAAAGAGTTCTCGAATCTTCATCTCAAAGGAAGCCTTTTCTTCAAGAAGCCATAAGTACTGCGGAACACCACCGAGTACCGAGTACCACTCTACAGCCTCTTCAAATGAATAACCGAAGCTTCTTATCATCTCCAGAGCCTCATTGAAGCGGAACTGACTCAGCTCGATCTTGTGGTCGCACCTTCCGAAGAGCGGCGCCTTCTGGTCTAGAAAGATTCGCTTCATCATTCCTACATATGATCCACAGAGAATCAGCAACCCTCTTCCGGAATTCTCATCCCATACTTTCTGAAGGACCGAAAAGACCGACTGATCGACTTTCATGAAGTTCTGAAACTCGTCGAAAATCACTACTTCATGAAGGCGAAGCAATGCCCTGAAGAAGCCTTCCCAGTTGTCAAAACTTCCTTCGAATATCTCCGAAGAGAAATCTTTCAGCAGAGTCTCTGAAGAGCGAGTATCTACAAAGAAGTATCGCGCATTCGGATAGACCTTCTTCAAAAGGGTCGTCTTGCCGATCCTCCTGCGTCCGAATAGCGCAACCATTTTCTTTGACTTTCTCTTCGTGAGCCCCTCGAAAAACGCCAGTTCATCGGCACGATCAAAAAACTTCATTCTTGCCTCCAATTTGTATACTGGTCAGTAACTTACTGTATAGTATACAATTTTCAAAGTAGCATCGGCAAGCTCTCTTCTGACACACCAGCTCCACTCGGCCGAAGTGAACACACGTTTTTCTGAACCCGATTGTCGCATCGCTTGCGTACGCTATCGGCGGAGGGACTTTAATCTTGAACTCAGAACTAAAACTCCTCTGCTTCTTCCCTTTCATACTTACCCCCTCTCTACTCTTCTATCCTATCTGTTCTTCTATTTATCTCCAATATCCTTGCGGGGTAAATATGGGGGGTGCGGAGAACGGCAGACCTTTGACGGCCGACGTGGTTTTCATTACCGTACAGCGTGTTCTATCAATCGTGCAGCGGCGCTTTAGACGGGTGGGTTTATGGTTTTCGACGAAGGACCAAGAACGCTTTTCACAGAGAACAGCGGGTTCTCCGCTTTTAAGCGTTCAGCGGTTCTTTACTCGCAAAGCGGAACTGGCATCTACAAGCCAGGACTTTCCGTATGAAACCCCTAATGTCTAATCTGTAATCGACGGATCGGGAAGATACTCGGGAATCATCTGTTTCAGCGTCCTGAACTTTCCGTTCTCAACCTGGATAATCGAGACCGATTTATCTGGAATCTTGCTACCTTCGTTATAGCTTATTATTCCGGAGACGCCTTCGAAATCTGCTATTTGCGCGAGACCTTCAGGGATTCTTGCCGGGGAATCGCTTCCGGCTAGTTCGATTGCCTTTGAGACCAGTCTGAGCGCGTCGTATCCCAGCGCTGCGAAGGCATTCTCGGGTAGGGTTCCAAACATTGATTTGTAATCGGACGCGAACCTCTGGACAGTTTCGTCTGGATCTTCCAGTGAAACGTGAGTCGCAAAGACGACACCTTCAGCCGCCTCTTTTCCGATTTCTACAAGGAGCGGCGTATCGAAGCCATCCTCTCCGAAAATCGGAATTGTGACCCCGTTCTCCCGAAGCTGCCTTGCGATTAAGCCACAGTTGTCCGGGACCGCGCCGATGTATACGAAATCGACCTCGCCCCGGTCCTGATATTCCTTCAGGCGGACGGCCATTGAGGAGAAGTCCTTCATACTCACCTCGAAGTAATCTTCAAGAACGGTTTCACCTCCGTAATGATCAAGCGCGTCCATGAAATACTCAGTGACAGCGACGCTGAAATCCACAGCCGTGTCGATCCAGACGGCGCCTCTCTTCAGTCCAAGCTCTCTAACCACATATTCTGCAATCGCCGAAGCCTGGGCATTGTCTCCGAAACAAGCCAGCCAGGCCCCGAAACGTTCCGGAATCCTGGGATGTGTTGCTCCGGGCGTAACGAATGGGACTCCATATTCTCGGGCAAGAGTAGCCGCAATGTTTACCCAGTGCGTATCGCAATAACCTATCAAAACAGATACCTTCTCATTCTCTATGAGCTGAACGACGGCTCTTCTGGTTTCTTCTTCATCGGCCATGGTATCTACAATTTCGAGGCGAATCTCGCGCCCCAGAACACCACCGGCCTCGTTGATCTGCGATGCAGCCAGTCTTACCCCGTTTGCGCAGGGAGTATCTATCGAGGCCCAATGCCCGCTAAGGTTCATCACAACGCCTATCTTTATCGGTTCCTGCGCCGAGGCAGCTGTAAATAGAATAACGATAAAGAATGAAACAGCTACTATCAGATGTTTTTTCATGAGTTCAATCCCCCCTCTGCAGCTATTCTACAGTACCAGGCAAGTATTATTGAGAAGAAGAATATTACTATTTCTTATAGGAACACGTTGCTAATGAGCGTCTGAACATCGTCGACACGACTCAGTGCATTGTCTTCAAGAATTATGCAGAAATCTTTTATGCGAAGACGAGTCTTCTCAAGGCAAGGGCAGTTCGCATTTTAAAAGAATTGCGGAATCTACTGACACCGTTATCCCGAAGTTATTTCGGGTTCTGGGCTTTGGAGGAACCGTGGCGGGGGGTAGCGGGTTGGCCGGAAAGAGCGGAACAAGACGCAGGGCGCCGAAAAGCATGGCGGACGCAAGGCTGCCTTCGGCAAGAGGCCTTCTCAGGTCAACCGTCAACAGTCCACCGTCCTCCGAATCGGAACGCGGATCGGGATCGGATTAGGAAGTGATGCCCGCAGAATCGTCCGGGGAAGTGATGCTGGCGCTTACGCACCAGGAAGAAAAAGAAAGTGAGGTTCAGGAACAAGGTCCTGTTTAGGTGCATATCGGGATGCCGACCTTCTTGGGTTATTCAAAAAAACATCACATGCCGCCATTCTGACAAATCTGGTCAGAATCTTCGTCTTCTCGTGAGCGAAGTGGTTCTAAGGACGAGATCCTGAACAGGAGCACTTCAGGATGACGTGAAGGACTGTCATCCCGTGATGATCCTGCACGGGATCCCGGTTTTTGAAGACCGTGGCCGGGAGTTGGGGTTGCGAGTTTGAAAGCCATAGTGAAACAGGATCACCGTTGAATGGTTCTCCGTTCTCCGAACAAAAAATTAGTTCTTCGTTCCGACGCTACGCGTCCAAGTTCTTCGTTCTTGGTTAGAGTCAATGAAGTAGTAGCATCAAGATTCCGACCAGGAGCTTTGTCGGAATGACGGCATTTGACGTCTTCAGAGAACCCTCGGGGACGCTGTAACAAGTTCAGCATGACTCAGTGTTAGATTCTCTGAACGATCTTGATCTTCCTACATCTATCCTAAAACCTCTGACCCTGGCCTTTGCTCTCACAACATGCAACTTGGAACTGATATTTTGCTCTTACCAACCCGCAACCACCAACCCCGAACCTCGTCAT
>Ga0209164_1002094_pt1 | contig 22585 bp, 21 predicted proteins | sample MTBNYHSulfiMetaG_FD_187458 | JGI IMG/M metagenome (GOLD analysis project Ga0209164, IMG submission 187458) | Enrichment culture microbial communities from rom New York Harbor, USA that are MTBE-degrading - MTBE-NYH (New York Harbor Sulfidogenic)... | ecosystem: Environmental > Aquatic > Marine >... | reverse complement strand
CTTCAGGCTGATCGGGACCGGCCGGCTGGGGCCGGTCCCCCTGTGCCTCCTCATCGCCGCCGGGGTGGTGGGGCTGGGCTGGTTCATCGTCTCCCAGACCAGGTTCGGGGCCGACCTCAGGGCCGTGGGGGACAACGACCGGGCCGCCTTCCGCCTGGGGGTGAACCTGGCCGGGATCAGGCTGGGGGTCTACGCCCTGTCCGGGGCCGTGGCCGCCGCGGCCGGGCTGATCGTCACCGCCAGGCTCAACACCGCCGAGGCCATCGCCGGGATGGGGCTGGAGATGGAGGCCATCGCCGCGGTGATCATGGGCGGGACCAGCTTCCAGGGCGGCGAGGCCAAGATCGGCGGCTCGGTCCTGGGGGCCTTGATCCTGGGCGCCCTCCAGAACGGGCTGACCCTGGTCAACGTCCCCTCCTACTGGCAGCAGCTGTGCATCGGCTCGATCTTCATCCTGGCGGTCCTGGCCGACCAGATCCGCCGCCGGGGCAACCACTGAACCCCCATAAGGGGGTCCAGTTCGCGTGGCTCGCCATGAATTGGCAAGTCGCTATCCCTGGCGACACCTCGCTGGTTGCGGCGAGGTCGTTCACTTAAGGAGGTTTCCATGTCTTCCAGATACCTGTCCGTCCTCGTGATCTCCATCCTCCTGGCGGCCCTGGCGGCCGGCCCGGCCCGGGCCGAGAAGACCCTTTTCCAGCAGTCCCGGGAGGCCACCTTCGCCAAGGTCGGTCCCCTGCCGGCGATCGAAAAGCCCATCCGCCTGGGGGTGGTCTTGAGCACCCTCTCCAACCCCTTCTGGGTGACCATGCGGGACGGCTACCAGGCCGCGGCCCAGGAGCTGGGCCTCAAGGCCGACATCCAGGCGGCGCCCCAGGAGAACTCGGTCACGGCCCAGCTCAACATCCTGGAGACCATGGTCGGCAAGGACTACGACGCCATCTGCGCCCACCCCATCACTGCCAGCAACCTCATCCCCGGGCTGGTCAAGGCCGCGGAGAAGGGCATCCCCCTCCTGACCGGACGGCGGGTCGACGCCAAGGCCGCGGCCGAGGCCGGGGCCAAGCCCATCTACATCGGCCTGGTGGACTTCTACGAGCAGGGCCGGCTGGCCGGGGAGTGCCTCGTCCGGGAGCTGGCCAAGACGGGCGGGGGCAAGGTGGCCATCATCGAGGGGCTCCCGGGCTCGCCCCAGTCCCAGGCCCGCCGGCAGGGGGCCAAGGACGTCTTTGAGAAGGCCCAGGGGATCGAGCTGATCTCCATCCAGCCGGCCAACTGGGACCGGAACAAGGCCTACACCGTGGCCACCAACCTCATCCAGGCCAACCCCGACCTCAAGGGGCTGATGTGCGCCAACGACATCATGGCCCTGGCGGCCCTCGAGGCCTTCAAGGCGGCCGGCAAGGCCGGCCAGGTCATGGTCACCGGGATCGACCTGATCTCCCAGGCCAAGGAGTCCATCGCCACCGGGGAGCTGGCCGGCTCGGTGGCCTTCTCCCCCTGGGTCATCGGCGAGCTGATGACCCGGGCCGCGGTGGCCGTGGTCAAGGGCCGGCCCATCCCCAAGGACCTGGCCGTGACCAGCGTTCTGGCCACCAAGGAGAACATCCACCTCCTGAGCGATTGGAAGTAGGCTTCCGGGCGGGGGAGGAAACCCCCGCCTTTAAGCCGGTTAGAGAGATGCCCCCGCCGCTCGTCCAGCTCGAGGATATCCGCAAAAGCTTCGGGGCCAGGAAGGCCCTGGACGGGGCCGGGCTGACCCTCCACCAGGGCGAGATCCTGGGCCTGGTGGGGGACAACGGGGCGGGCAAGTCCACCCTCCTGAAGATCCTCTCCGGGGATCTCCGCCGGGACGGGGGGCGGATCCTGATCAAGGGCCGGGAGACGGAGATCGGCGGCCGGACCAGGCCAGGCGGGCCGGGATCGAGATGGTTTACCAGGACCTGTCCCTGTGCGGCAACTTAAGGGTCTACGAGAACGTCTTTTTGGGTCGCTTCCTGACCCGGCCCCTTTTGGGCCTCCTGCCGGTCCTCGACAAGCGGGCCATGGCCCGGCAGACCAGGTCCATCCTGGCCCGGCTGGGTCTGGAGTCGATCCCCCCCGGCGAGCCGGCCCGGAACCTTTCCGGCGGAGAACGGCAGGCGGTGAGCCTAAGCCGCTGCCTGCTCTTTTCGCCGGAGGTCATCCTCCTGGACGAGCCCACCGCCTCCATGGCCGTCTGGGAGCAGAAGAAGATCCTGGGGATGATCCGGGAGCTGAAGGACCAGGGCGCTTCCCAGATCGTGGTCAGCCACAACCTGGAGGAGATCCTTCGGGTGGCCGACCGGGCGGTGGTCCTCAAGGAGGGCCGTTCCGTCTGGGCCGGGGAGCTCAAGGGGCTGACCACCGAGGACCTGGCCCGGCTGATGTTTTTAGGCAAAACCTGACCCAGGGCCACGGCCCGAGAAGAGGGGGAGCCAATGGTGGACGTCCTGGGCCTGGGCACCGCGGCCATGGACGTGGTCTTGAGCTGCAGCGATCTGCCCCGGGAGGACGGCTTCGCCCTGGTCGGCTCCGAGGCCCTGGTCCCCGGCGGGAGCTGCGCCAACGTCATGGCCGCCCTGGGGGTCCTGGGGTTCTCCAGCGGCCTGGCCTGCAAGCTGGGCGACGACCGTTACGGCCGGGAGTTCTTGGAAGACCTGGCCCGGCGGGGCATCGACTCGTCTTTAGTCAAGGTCAAGCCCGGCGGGGTGACCCTCCACACCTTCATCACCGTGGCCGGTAACGGGGCCAAGGCCATCTTCGCCCACCTGGGCGACAGCCTCCTGGAGCTGGGGGAGGAGGAGGTGGGGCCGGAGGCGCTGGAGGGGGTCAGGGTCTTTTACACCGACCTGATGCCGGCCGGCCCGGCCCTCAAGCTGGCCCGGGAGTGCCGGAAACGGAAGATCAAGGTGGTCTTCGACCTGGAGGTGCCGGTGGACTTCCACCGGCTGTGCGGCACGGGAGAGGACCGGATCAGGGAGATGATCGGCCTGGCCGACCTGTTCATCGCCGGCGGGGAGGCCCTGACCCGGCTGACCGGCCGGCCGGACCCGGCCCGGGCCCTGGAGGAGATCTGCGGCCGGCACCCCCTCCCCGAGGGGGCGGCGGCCACCTTGGGGCCAGAGGGCTCGCTCTGGCTAAAGGAGGGGGAGCTTGTCTCCCGGCCGGCGATGAAGGTGGAGTCCAGGGACACCACCGGGGCCGGCGACGCCTTTGCCGCCGGGCTGATGGCCGGTCGGTTTCTGGAGAACCGTCCCCGGCCGGAGGCCCTGGACCTGGCCACGGCCTGCGCCGCCCTGAAATGCACCCAGCCCGGCCCCAGATTGAGGGGTGACCGGGCCCAGGTGGAGGAGCTGTTGAAACGGGCCGGAAGAGGGCTGATCGAGGCTCAGCCGAGGTAGTCCCCGACGTTCTCCCGGGTCACCAGCCGGCTGGCCACGCAGTACTCGTCCGGCCAGGCCTCTCCGGCCAGGGCGGTCAGGGCGGCCCGGAGGACCTGGCCGGCCACCTCCTCCCGGGAGAAGGCCACGCTGGCCGCCAGCCGCCCCTGGGCGATGGCCCGGGCCGCCTGGGGGATGAGGTCCACCCCGACCACGGTCAGGTCCGGCCGGCCGGCCTCCTCGGCGGCCCGGAGGGCGCCCAGGGCCATCAGGTCGTTGGCGCAGAAGAGCCCGGCCAGGCGGGGATCATGGTCCAGGAGGACGGCCGCCTCCTCCCGGGCCCGGGCCAGGTCGAAGCCGGCGAACGATTCAGCGGCGATGACCACTTCCCCGGCCTCGAGCTCCTTCCTGGCCCCGGCGCAGCGGCCCAGGGACTGGGCCGCCGTGGGCCGGCCGCCGATGAGGGCCGCCCTGGACCCCGGCCCCAGCCACGAGGCCAGGAAGCCTCCGCCCAACCGGCCCTGCTCCTGGAAGTCCACGGTTTTGACCGGAACGTAGCCGGCCCCGGCCGCGGCCACCAGGGAGCGGTCGGTCTTGGAGCCCACGTCGAGGACTTTCACCCCCCGGCCAGCCAGATCGACGATCTCCCCGGCCAGGTTGGCCGAGTCCAGGGGGTTGACGATGACCGCCGGATAGCCCTTTGCCCCCAAACGGGCCAGCTCGGCCGCCTGGGCGGCCGGGTCCCCGGTAGGCGAAGGGTAAAAGCACTCCACGGCCAGCCCCAGGCCCGGGGCCAGGCGGCCGTAGTCCCGCTCCATGCCGGTCCAGAAGGGGTTGAGCTTGTCCCCCATCAGGACGGCCAGCTTTGTTGAGTCAGGTCGAGCCATAACCGGTCCATCATAGGGCCCCCGGGCCGGCCGGTCGAATCGATTAAACAAATTTTAACCGGCGGTTCCTATTCGATTTTTCATTGATCAGGCGGTTGACAACCATCGCTTCCGGACCTTAACTGGGTGACCAATAAATTTTTTACCATCGGCGGCATCAATAAGATGACCCAGTCTCCCTCAACCCCGGAACCCCGGCCGGCCATCCCGGTCATGTCCTTTGCCAACGGCTACGCGGCCCGGCTGGCCGGCCTGAGCTTAAGGGAGTACCTGACCGACATCCCCCTCAACTTCCGGGTCCAGGGGCTGGCCCAGAGGCTCCACGGCTACCAGGACACCCCGACCTACGGCTGGGCCGACTGGGGCGGCTGGGAGTTCGGGGGGGAAATCCGCTGGCCGGAGAGCTACCTGGAGGGCGCCCCCTCCACGGCCAGGAGCCCGGTGGAGAGGCCCTCCGACCTGGACCGGCTGGACGCCCCGGACCCGGAGACGGCCGGGGCCGGGCCGCTGCTGACGGCCTTCAACCAGGAGCTGGCCCGGGCCGGGCTGCCGGTCAAGATCCGGGCCGGCTCGCCCACCTCGGTGGCCGCCGGGATGATCGGCCAGGAAAGGCTCCTGCGCTGGTTCCTGAGGGAGCCCGGGGCGGTGGAGACCGCCTTTCGGATGGCCGTGGACTTCATCCTGGGCTCGGCCGCCCGGACCGTGGCCCGGTTCGGGACCAGGGCCTCGGCTAGTTTAAGCGCCCCCCTGGACGCCAACACCCTCATCAGCCCGGAGATCTTTCAGCGCTTCGCGGTCCCGGCCCTGGAGAGGATCATCGAGGGGTTGGCCGGGTTGGGGGTGACCGCCCTGAAGGTCCACCTCTGCGGCGACCACCGCCGCAACCTGGAGCTGTGGGCCGGCCTGGCCTGGCCGGAGGAGACCTTCTTCTCCATCGGCTCCGAGGTGGACCTGGAGACGGCGGCCGAGGCCTTCGGCCACCGCCACCGGATCGGCGGCAACGTCAGGACCGACCTCCTGGCCGGCGGCCGGTACGAGGAGGTCTACCGGGAAGCCCGGCGCTGCCTGGAGATCGGCTTCCGACTGCCGGGCGGGTACAGCCTCATGCCGGCCTGCGAGATGCCGGTCACCGCGCCGCCGCTCAACGTCCAGGCCCTGGTGGACGCGGCAAACGACTTCAACCGGGAAAAAGGGCTACCCCGGATATTTCATGAGGAACGCCAAAGAGGAAGGTAAATTGGCTAATATCTCAAATAGATACATCGAGTTGGGCGCTATTTTCCGTGGTGCCGGTATGTAACCTTTGCCAGGAGGGGAATCTTTGGTGTTCTTCACCCCCCTGGAAGTCAATAGACCGAGCCGATTTGGCCGCATCTGCTGCGTTGCGTGACACTCGGCATAGAGCGACTATAGCCTCGTGTCCCGTGCCTTGCATCTGCGGCCAACTCGACTCGTGAAATATCCGGGGCACTTGGAGAGATGGAATGAGCGACCTGGACCTGAGCTACTTCGAGAACCTGGGGGAGCACTTTCTCCTGGAGATGACCCAGCGGGCCGAGGAGGGGGTCCAGGTGGCCGGGATCTACTGCATCTTCGCCCCCCTGGAGCTGATCCGGGCGGCCGGGGCCATCCCGGTGGGGCTGTGCGGCAAGAAGCAGGAGCCCATCGCCGCCGCGGAGAAGGAGCTGCCGGCCCGGCTCTGCCCCCTGATCAAGTCCAGCCACGGCTATGCCCTGACCGGGACCTGCCCCTTTTTCGCCGCCTCGGACTTCATCGTCGGGGAGACCACCTGCGACGGCAAGAAGAAGATGTTCGAGCTGATGGCCCGGCTCAAGCCGGTCCACCTGATGCAGCTTCCCTACCGGCCGGCCGGCCCCGGGGCGGCCGAGTTCTGGCTGGCCCAGGTCCGGGAGCTGGGCCGGTTCCTCTCCGCCCTGACCGGGCAAGAGGTGGAGGCCGGGGAGCTGAGGCGGCAGATCGGGATCCACAACCGGATCAGGCAAGCCTACCTGGACCTCTCCCGGCTCATGGCCCGGCCGGCCCCGCCGCTGACCGGCCTCCAGATGATGACCGTCACCGAGACCAAGAACCTCTACTTCGACGCCGAGGACCATTTGGCCCGCCTGTCCCGCTTCCTGGACCGGGCCGGCCGGGCCCCCGGGGCGGTGCCCCCTCAGGCCCCGCGGATCCTCCTCACCGGCTGCCCGGTGGGCAAGGGCTCGGAGAAGGTGGTCCGGCTGGTGGAGGAGCTGGGCGGGGTGGTGGTGGTCATGGAGAACTGCTCCGGGATCAAGAGCTTCGCCCGGCTGGTGGACGAGGGCCAGGAGGACCCCTACCGGGCCCTGGCCGACCACTACTTAAGCACGCCCTGCTCCTGCATGACCCCCAACGACGGGCGGCTGGAGCTGATCGGCCGGCTGGCCGGGGAGTACCGGGCCCAGGGGGTGGTGGATCTGACCTGGCTCTACTGCCACACCTACAACGTGGAGGCGGAGCGGGTCAAAGCCCTGGCCCGGGAGACCTTGGACCTGCCCTACCTCCAGCTGGAGACGGACTACTCGGCCAGCGACCTGGGCAACCTCCGGCTCCGGCTGGAGGCCTTCCTGGAGATGATCGCCGGCCGATGAGGGAGCCCAAGGAGATAATCGCCGGCCTGGGCCGGGCGGTGGTCGGCCTGGACACCCAAGCCGCCGGCCGGCTGGCCGCCCGGGCCCTGGAGGCCGGGGCAGAGGCCCGGGAGATCCTGGAGGCCGGGCTGACCAGGGGCATGGAGGAGGCCGCCCGGCGCTACGACCGGGGGGAGTACTTTGTCCCCGAGCTGCTCCTGGCCTCGGACGCCTTCCAGGCCGGGCTGGAGGTCCTGGGCCCGGCCCTGGCCGGGTCCACCTCCCAGGGCCGGGGCAGCCTGGTCCTGGGCACGGTGGAGGGCGACCTCCACGAGATCGGCAAGAACCTGGTGGGGATGCTCTTCCGGGCCTCGGGCTGGCGGGTCCACGACCTGGGGCCCAGCGTCACCGCCGGCCGGTTCGCGGCCGCCTGCCGGGAGCACCGGCCCGACCTGGTGGGCCTCTCGGGGTTGATGACCACCTCCCTGACCCTCATGCCGGGCATCGTGGCCGCCCTCCGGGAGGCCGACCCCGGGGTCCGGGTGATCATCGGCGGGGCCTCGGTCACCGCCGAGACGGCCCGGAGGGTGGGGGCCGACGGCTACGCCCCCAACGCGGCCGCGGCGGTCAGGGAGGGGGAGAGGTTGAGGGGGAGGGGTAACCCTTAGGAGGCAACCATGGCGGTGAAAAAGCAGGCTCCTCTTCACCCCGGAGATATTTTGCTGGAGGAGTTCATCAAACCCCTGAACCTGAGCCAGAACCAGCTTGCCCGGGAGCTGAAGGTTCCGCCTCGCAGAATCAATGAGATCGTTCTCGGCAAGCGTGGCATCTCGGCCGATACGGCTTTGCGGCTGGCCCGACGCTTTGGGACGACACCGGAGTTTTGGTTGGGGTTACAGGCTGATTATGAGTGGAGATGACAAGGGATCGGGCGGGAAGGTAGAGCAATCGGAATCAGGTAAGGACCAAGGGAGAGGGGAGGCTAAGAAGGGTGCAATTGCATAGGATGGTAAAGTGATTCCATTTGACACTTTCCTGTTGGTTTGGGCCTCTCGTAGATGTGTGAAACCACCTAAGATGGTAATATCCTACTAAACAAGGAGGAGAGTGGAGAGGAAAACCAGGATTCTAACGATTGAATTGAAGTTGGGAGCATGAAATCAGGGCCCCAGCACCCAAGGGACTGTGGTAAAAAAATATGTTGATATCAGATAAGAATAAACAAGATATTTGAGTTACTGTTAAATAAAGTTATTTATATTTATCTCCGGCCGATTCGCAAAGTTTCATACATCTTTTTAGCCATGTTTCGTACCAATACCAACTCCCTGCGACCTCTACACCATAACCCTTACCGGGGGTTTTCGCTTTCTCGGATTTCCACATTTCAACGTGTTCTGGATTAATTCTGAATTTTGTAAAACCAGCTGCTTGAATCTCCGCAACGATATCGCTGGGGCGATATTTTTTCTTCTCAACTTCCTTTTTTACCCAATATTCTTTATCAATGGCCTTGGCTATATCAGATTTTGGATCTATAAACTCAACAACTTTGTCGGCTTGACCAGGTCTATTAACAAGTTTCTTCTTGAATAGGAGACGGTAAGAATAGTTAGGGCTATTGTACTCGTCATGGTCCAATGCCTTATCAAATTCAACAATGTATGCTCTTAGTCTCTCAGGAATTTCTGCTTCCAATTCTTTTCCAAGAAGTTGTTTTTCGGAAAGCTCTAAAAATTGTAAAGAATAGCTAAGATGTTCGTCCAAAGAGTGCTTATTCCCAAAAATATTTTTAATATAATAGTTAAAATTCATAATGCAGGCTTGATATCTACCGCTTAAGTAATTATCAAGAGATAAAGTCATTTGATGTTCAATTTCATGGCGAAGCCCAATTAAAAATTTAAGATTATTGGTAGTATTTTTATCAATAAATGACATTTTGTCATTAAGACATCGCTCAAGTTCCCAATATTTAAAAGATCTATTTTTTGTTTTGTCAAAAAATCTTCTTTTCCCTCGTTTTTGAAAATATCTATATTCAATTCTCTTTGATCGAAAATAAGCATGAAATAAATAAGTCCAAGCTATTACCATCAAAACAATAAAAGTTTCAGATTTAAATTTTATTAATGGATCATTGAATATTTTTACCGCTGACAAGGCTGCTTCTTTAGATTTAGAGACTAATTCGTTTTTGACTGATCCTATTCTGCGTTTTGCCATTTTTAAACCTTTAATTTATATATTATTAATTTACATGCTCTAACATGAGAGCCCTGATTACAAATTATTGAGGTAATTGTATCGGATAGTAAATCATTTTTTAAGTTAATAATATTTCCTATGAAAAATTGACCTGCCAATTATGCGGCCAAATAAACGCTATTCGGCGGTTTTTGGTCTAGCCTAAGATGCCTAACTAATTATATATTGAACTATTCTAAAAAATTGACATAGCCCTTAAAATGGTTCGGGTGCCTAACATAAATACTAATGATATAACATCTGAAATATTTTTAGGCCTAATATCATGAATCATTCGGACCGGCTATGGAAATGCGCGAACCAAAAAGAATGTTTAACTAATTTGACGCGACAACTCAGGTTTCGACCAATGGCTGTAAGAACTAAGTAAGAGGCAAAAAATGTATACGTTAAACGCCGGAGACAGTCACACTCCGCAGCCCAAACATAATTATTTAGTGTATTTGGTGGGGCGGGGGGGAATTGAACCCCCCTGCGCTCACTCCCATATTTCAAATGACGGCAGTGGATCCTTTCTGGCACCTTCCCCTCTGAAGTTGGAAACATGCCGCCAATATCGGCCACCCCAGGAGCGCTGTCCCCACCATCAGAATGGCTGCTTTCGCAATAGTAACGGTCATGTTAACCTCCTTGGAAAAGCTCAATGGAAAGGCGACAGCACAAAATAGCACAATGCTAACTGATGCATACACCTGAATCCAAAGCCACCAATTTGGCGACATGATCCAGACTAAGAAAGTTACCTTCAAAGATCCAATGACGTCTACGTATGGGCTATTCCTCTTTTATATTGCTGGGTAACAATGCACGCCACAGAGGTGTATAGGTAACCCCAATAAATACAAAATAATATTACATCAATAACTATTGGCAATGCAAGGAAAAATATCGAAGAATAGCCGGTCCTAGAGTGGGAAGGAAACGCGAAAAGCGAGCCAGAGTAGATCAACCAGACCAGTGGTCCTGGATAGGAACCCTATATTCCCGCCTTGGCGGGAGTGATGGGGAGCGTCTTAGGAGTGTGCGGCTGAAGCGGGATCGGGGATCCCCCTCACCCCAACCCTCTCCCCCAAATGGGGGCGAGGGGGCCGGAGGGAGACCCGGATCGGGGCGCCTGGTTGGCCGATGGCAGCGGTTCAATGTCTCCCGGCGATGGAAGGCAGCCGGCAGAGACCCTAGTAGTCGATGCTGAACCCCGCCCCGTACCTGGTGGTCTCCACTTGAGAAAAGACGGCCGAGGGGTCGTCGCCGTCGTAGTAGAAGGCGTAGAGCCTTAAGTTCAGCCTGTTGCCCAGCCCGGCGATCTTGATCCCCCCCTCCAGGGAGAGGTTGAGGCCGTTGTCGGTCCGGTCCTGGGACTGGAAGTCGGCCGCCAGGTAGGGGGTCAGGGCCGAGTTCTCCAGGGGGTAGGTCAGCTCCACCCCCCCCTGAAAGTCCACGCTCCCGGCCTCGTCCCGGTGGGTCAGGTAGACCCTCCCCCCGGCGTAGATCCTGATCCAGTCCTTGACCTGCCAGGAGATCAGGCCGTGGAGGTCCTCCCAGTAGATCTTCTCCGCGTCGGCCCACTCCCCCCTGAGAGCGTCGTCACCGGGGTGGGAGGAGAGGTGGCCGAACTGGAGCCGGCCCTGGATGGGCCCCCGGGAGTAGCTGACCACGAACCCGACCCGGTAGTCGGCCGCCTGGCTCTCCAGGGAGCCGCCATCGGCCCAGTCGAAGAGGGCGAAGAAGCTCCCCTCCAGGCCGAACTGCCAGGTCTGGTCGAACTCCGGGGCGTGGTGGCGGCCCAGGCAGACATAGGCCCCGATGGAGGCCTCCATGGAGGTGTCGTCCCGCTCCTCGGACCCGAAGATCTTGACTCCGGTGTAGGGCTCCCGCCAGTCGGCCAGGATCCGGTCGAAGTTCCTCTCCAGGGTCAGGAAGGACCACCCCGCCGGGAGGGCGGGCTTGTCCCGGTCATCGGCCTGGGCCGCGGCCGGGGAGATGGAGACCAGACCCAGCCAGACGGCCATGGCCAGGCACAGGAGCGAGCGCCGAAAGGACATCAGGACCTCCTTGAGAGGCTGCTCCCCAAGCCCCGGCTTTCGGACTCCGGGCAACGGGTGAAGGAGGCTGGCCGCCAAGGTAGGGCCGGGCCGACACCCCCCCGATTATCCCAAGGACTTTTGGGAAACAGCCGACAGGCTGAAATTAATTGAAAACCGGCGGGCCGGTCAAGTCCCTTTCGGCCGGCGGCTTGACCGGGGGTCTGCCTCTACCTATGATCACCCCCGGGGTTAAACATGATTTATGATCAAGACCGGCCCTGGGCGGCCGACCTCCACATCCACTCCCGCTTCTCCAGGGCCACGGCCAGGGACCTGGAGCCCGGGGAGATCACCCGCTGGGCGGCCAGAAAGGGCCTGGCCCTGGTGGGGACCGGGGACCTGACCCACGCCGGCTGGCTGGCCGAGCTGGAGGAGCGGTTGGCCCCGGCCGGGGAGGGGCTCTTCAAGCTGGCCGGGGCCGGGGGACCGGAGGCCGGGGTCAGGTTCGTCCTCTCCGGCGAGGTCTCCTGCATCTTCAAGCAGGGAGAGCGGACAAGGAAGGTCCACCTGGTGGTCCTGATGCCCTCCCTGGAGGCGGCCCGGCGGTTCAACCAGCGGTTGGCCGGGGCCGGGGCCAACCTGGTCTCCGATGGCCGGCCGATCATGGGGCTCAAGGCCCGGCAGATCCTGGAGCTGGTCCTGGAGACCGACCCCCTGGCCGAGATGATCCCGGCCCACATCTGGACCCCCTGGTTCTCGGTCCTGGGGTCCAAGTCCGGGTTCGACTCCTTGGAGGAGTGCTTCGGGGACCTTTCCCCCCAGGTTCACGCCGTGGAGACCGGGCTCTCCTCCGACCCGCCCATGAACTGGCGGGTCTCCGACCTGGACGGGTACAGCCTGGTTTCCTCCTCGGACGCCCACTCGCCCTCCAAGCTGGGCCGGGAGGCGACCCTCTTCTCCGGCCCCCTGACCTACGCCAACCTGATCCGGGCTCTCCGGACCGGGGAGGGGCTGGAAGGGACCTTGGAGTTTTTCCCCGAGGAGGGAAAGTACCACCTCGACGGCCACCGCAAGTGCGGGGTCCGGCTGGAGCCGGGGGAGACCCGGGCCCGGAAGGGGCTCTGCCCGGTCTGCGGCCGGCCGGTTACGGTGGGGGTCCTCCACCGGGTGGAGGTCCTGGCCGACCGGGAGGCGGGAAGGCGCCCGGAGACGGCCCGAAGATTCGAGTCGCTCCTGAGCCTGACCGAGATCCTGGGCCAGGTCCTGGGAACGGGCCCCAACTCCAAGAAGGTCCAGGAAGCCTACGAGCGGCTTTTGGAGAAGCTGGGGCCGGAGCTGTCCATCCTCAGGGAGCAGCCCTTGGAGGAGGTTGAGCGGGCGGCCGGCGAGGTGGCGGCCGAGGCCATCCGCCGGGTCAGGGAAGGGCGGGTGGAGGCCCTGGCCGGGTACGACGGCGAGTTCGGCAAGCTCAACCTCTTCTCGGCCGGGGAGCGGGCCGTCCTGGCCCGCCAGGGAAGCCTCTTCGCCCTGGGCGGGCCGGGGAAGACCCGGGAGAGGGCCCGGCCGGGCCCGGTTGAGCCCCTAAAAGATTCCCCCACCGGCCAGGACCTGTTTCCGGCCCCGGGCCCCCCGCCCGGCGGCCGCCTCCCGGACCCGGACCAGGAGGCGGCGGTAGAGGCCGGGCCCGGCCCCCTGACCATCCTGGCCGGCCCGGGAGGAGGCAAGACCGGGGTCCTGGTCCGGCGGGTGGAGGGGCTGATGGAGCGGGGGGCCGACCCCTCCCGGATCCTGCTCCTGACCTTCACCCGCAAGGCGGCCGGGGAGCTGGCCAAGCGGCTGGAGGGACCGGGGGAGGGCCAAGGGGAGAAATTGACCACGGCCACCTTCCACTCCCTGGGGCTGGGCTGGCTGGAGAGGTGGGGGCTCAAGCGGCCGGTCCTGAGCGAGGAGGAGCGGCTGGAGCTGATCAGGCCCCTGGCCAAGGCGGCCGGAATCAGGGCGGCCAGGGCCTCCGAGCTCATCGCCCGGGCCAAGCTGGGACCGGCCGGGAACGGGCCCGAGACCGGGGACGGGCCGCCGAAGGGGTTGCTGAAAGGCTATGGGGAGGCGCTTGAATCGACGGGGGTCTACGACTACGAGGACCTGATCACCGTTCCCCTGGAGCTGGCCGCCAGGGACAGGGGAATGGCCGAGGAGCTGGCGGCCGGGTACGACCACCTCCTGGTGGACGAGTTCCAGGATCTCAACCGGGCCCAGTATGACTGGCTGGAGAGGCTGGCTCCGGGGGAGGGGAGGTCCCTGACCGTGGTCGGGGACCCGGACCAGTCCATCTACGCCTTCCGGGGAGCCAGCCCCAGGTTCTTCCAGGACCTGGCCCGGGACCGGCCGGGGATGAGGACCCTGGAGCTGAGAACCTCCTACCGCTGCCCGGGTCCGGTCCTCTTGGCCGCCCGGGCCCTCATCGCCCGCAACCCGGGCCGCCACCTGGCCCTGAGGCCCCTCCGGGACGAGGGGGAGAGGCCGAGCCTGGCCAGCCTGGCCTCGCCCCGGGCCGAGGCGGTCTTCATCTGCCAGGAGATGGAGAGGCTGATGGGCGGGACCTCCCACCTGAGCCAGGCCAGGGGCGGGATGGACGGCCGGGAGGGCTACGGCCTGGCCGAGATCGCCGTCCTCTTCCGCCTCCACCGCCAGGCCGAAGACCTGGTGGAGGCCCTGGAGAGGGCCGGGCTGCCCTACCAGCTGGCCGGCCAGGAGCCCGGCCGGGAGCAGGACGACCTGATCCTGGGGGCGGAGAAGATCACCCTCCTGACCTTCCACGCGGCCAAGGGGCTGGAGTTTCCGCTGGTCTTTTTGGCCGGCCTGGAGGAGGGGCTTCTGCCCTACCGGCCCCCGGGCCGGGAGGGGGGGCTGTCGCTGGAGGAGGTGGAGGAGGAGAGGCGCCTGTTCTACGTGGCCCTGACCAGGGCCCGGGAGCGGCTGGTCCTCTCCCGGGCCCGGAAGCGAAGCCTTTTCGGCCAAAGCCTGAGCCCCGGACCGTCGCCCTTTCTGGCCGAGCTGCCGGCCGGGCTGGTCCGGGAGGTGGAGGTGGTCCGTCCGGCCCGCCGCCAGGTTCAGCCAGCTCTTTTTTAGTCCGGATATTTCATGAGCAATCTACTGCGGGGTCCATCTCCTGGTTACGACGCTTGAATTCGTCATTTTGGTCCTCGACATACGTTTCAGGTATGCCTGCGTCCCAAAATGCCGAATTGCTGCGCGTCTCACCGACGGATCTGGCCCCCTCGCGACGATCGCTCCTGAAAAATCCGGGCTTATCCCACGATAGACCGGCCTGAGTTTATTTATCGAATATTGAGAGGATCAAATAAATTTCAGATTCGAAAGAAAAAAGGCCTTTCCGGTGGACGAGGCCCTGATCCTCTTCACCCGCTTCCCCCGGCCGGGCCGAACCAAGACCAGGCTCGTCCCGGCCCTGGGCGCCCTGGGGGCGGCCGGCCTCCAGCGGGAGATGACCGCCCGGACGGCCGCCCAGGCCCGGCGGGCGGCAAAGGCCCGGAGGGCCGGGCTCCTGGTCCGCTTCCAGGACGGTACCAGCCTCGAGATGGCCCGCTTCCTGGGGCCTGACCTGGACTACCGGCCCCAGTCCGGGGCCGGGTTGGGGGAGAGGATGGAGCGGGCCCTGGCCGAAGCTTTCGGTCAGGGCTGCCGGCGGGCGATCCTCTTCGGGACCGACATCCCGGGGCTGAAGGCGGGGATCATGGAACAGGCCCTGGAGGCCTTGGCCGATCACGACCTGGTCCTGGGCCCGGCCCGGGACGGGGGCTACTACCTGGTCGGCCTGACCAGGCCCAGGCCCGGGCTCTTTAAGGGGGTGGACTGGTCCACCCCCAGGGTCCTGGAGCAGACCCTGGCCCGGGCCGAAGGGCTCAAGGTCAAGCTCCTGGAGAGGCTCTCCGATGTGGACCGGTCCGGGGACCTGGAGCTTTTCCAGGCCGAGAACCGCCTCGGCCCGGGCACGGTCTCGGTGATCATCCCCGCCCTCAATGAGGCGGAGAGCTTAAGCTCCTGCCTGGACGCGGTCCTGGCCGGGGACCCGGACGAGGTGATCGTGGTCGACGGCGGCTCGCGGGACGGCACGGCCGAGCTGGCCCTGTCCCGGGGGGTGAGGCTGACCGGCCGGGCTCCGGGCCGGGCCGGCCAGGCCAACCTGGGGGCGGCCGAGTCCAGGGGCGAGATCCTGATCTTCCTCCACGCCGACACCCTCCTTCCGCCCTACTATCAGCGGACAGTGAGAAGGACCCTGGCCCTGCCCGGGACCTCGGCCGGGGCCTTCACCTTGGCCCTGGACCGAACCTCCCCCTCGCTCCGGCTGATCCAGGGGCTGGCCAACCTCCGCTCCAGGTTTCTGGGACTGCCCTACGGCGACCAGGCCCTCTTTCTCCTGGCCGAGACCTTCTGGCGGGCCGGGGGGTTCCCGGATCAGCCCCTGATGGAGGACTTCGAGCTGGCCAGGCGGCTCAATCGGATGGGGCGGGTCCGGACCGCCCGGGCCAGGGCGGTGACCTCGGCCAGGCGGTGGCTGAAGATGGGGCCCCTGAAGACCACCCTCCTCAATCAAGCCGTCATCCTGGGCTACCTTTTAGGGGTCCGGCCGGAAACGCTGGCCCGGCTGTACAATAGGTCAAAGGGCCTCTAAAACAGGTTTGCGGCCTCCCCTGAAACCCGATCGAAGATCCTGAAACCGGTTTCGCCCCAAGGCAGAGCCCCCGGACTTAAAAGCAGCCGCTGGTTGCCGCCGTCCCTGGAGGGCTGCCGGTCTGCCTCGGTTTTTTTGGGGTTCCTTCAAATTGTACTTGAAAAAAACAATCGGGTGTGGATAATGTTTTCTGTATTTAATAAGTACAGAAAACAGGAAAATTATGGAGTGGCAACAATATAAGGATCGGACGCTCCGGGTGTCACCGAGAAGTTGACACAAAACAGCCTGATCTGCCAAAACAATTCATGATTTGAAAAATTTGTCCTTGCGAGAATAAAAAATTCATTACAAGATTAAATCATCCCATCAACATTCGAAGGAGGTTCCCATGGCCCAAAAGAAGGTCTTCCTGGGCGAGGAGTTTATGCCCCGGCAGTGGTATAACCTCAACGCCGATTTTCCCAGCCCCATGCCGCCTCCGCTCCACCCCCTCACCGCCGAGCCGCCCGGACCTGATTTTGTTGAGTACATGGCCCATATTTTCCCCATGAACCTGCTGGAGCAGGAGATGTCCCCCGAGCGCTGGATAGATATCCCGGAAGAGATCCTGGGCATCTATAAGATCTGGCGGCCGACGCCTCTTTACCGGGCCGAGGGCCTGGAAAGGGCCCTGGACTACCCCGGTCAGATATACTTCAAGAACGAGGGCGTCTCCCCGCCCGGATCCCATAAGCCCAACACGGCCGTGGCCCAGGCCTACTATAACAAGGCCTTTGGGATCAAACGGATCACCACCGAGACCGGGGCCGGACAGTGGGGCTCGGCCCTGTCCTTTGCCTGCCAGTTTTTCGGTTTGGAGTGCAAGGTTTACATGGTCAAGGTCTCTTTCGAGCAGAAGCCCTATCGCCGGCTGATGATGATGACCTGGGGGGCGGACTGCGTCCCCAGCCCCACCGACACCACCGAGGCCGGCCGCAAGATCCTGGCCCAGAACCCAGACTCGCCGGGCAGCCTGGGGATCGCCATCTCCGAAGCCATCGAGATGGCCGTCCAGCGGGAGGACACCCGCTACTCACTGGGCTCGGTTCTCAACCACGTCCTGTTGCATCAGACGGTCATCGGCCTGGAGGCCAAGAAGCAGTTCGAGGCCCTGGGCGTCTATCCGGACGTGGTCATCGGTTGCGCCGGGGGCGGCTCCAACTTCGCCGGGGCGGCCTTCCCCTTCCTGGCCGACAAGATCGCCGGCAAGGAGGTTCGGATCGTGGCCGTGGAGCCGACCTCCTGCCCGACCATGACCAGGGGCCCCTACGCCTACGACTACGGGGACACCAACAAGACCGCCCCCATAGCTCCAATGCACACCCTGGGCCACGATTTCGTCCCGCCTCCTATCCACGCCGGCGGGTTGCGCTATCACGGCATGGCCCCCATGGTCAGCCACGGGGTGAACCTGGGTCTGATAGAGGCCCAGGCCGTGGACCAGATCGATACCTTCGAGGCCGGCATAACCTTTGCCCGGTCCGAGGGCTTCATCTCCGCCCCGGAGACCAACCACGCCATTGCCGCGGTGGTGGCCGAGGCCAAAAAGGCCAAGGAAGAGGGACTGGCCAAGACCATCTTCTTCAACTGGTCGGGTCACGGCTTGGTGGACCTGGCCGCCTATGACGCCTATCTCTCGGGCAAGCTGACCAGCTACAGCTTACCGGAGGAAGAGATCCAACGGGCCCTGAAGGCCATCGAGGGGTTGCCCAAGTTAGGTTAACCGGGATAGGTCATAAGACGATCTGCTAGAGAGGCCGTCTCCTGGTTCCGAAGCCTGAATTCGGCATTTTGGTCCTCGACATACGTTTCAAGTGGGCCTGCGGGCCAAAATGCCGAAATGCTGCGCGCCTCACAGAAGGATCAGGCCTCCTCGCGACGATCACTCATGACAATTCCGGGTTATCCGGATAACTACTCTGAATCAAACCGAAGGTGAGGAAAGGATGTCCCACGAAGCCTTTGACAAGGTGGCGGTCCGCTGCCCCAAGCTGGGCGGGGAGGTGTATTTCGGCTACTGCCGGCAGGTGGAGCAGGGGCTCCCCTGCGCCCGGGCCCTGACCTGCTTTCAGCTCCTCTTCCCGGTGGCCAGGTACTTCCAACTGGTGCTCCGGGAGGAGACCTTTGAGCGCTGCTTCAGCTCACCGCCGGTGCCCAAGCTGGACCGCCTCCTGAAGGCCGTGGACCAGGCCCGGAAAATCCGGTCCGATCCCGATTCGGCTGTCATAGCCGACTAGCTTCCCTGTCGCCGCCGGCCTCATTCGGATGCTCCAGGAAGACCACCAGAATAAAATAAACTTCTAAATAAAGCGGTTGTATCAAGCTGGAGGCGATTCGGGGGGCAAGGCTGGTAACCTGGACCGGGAGAGGATTCCGGGGTCGGCCTTCATTCGGTGGGCGGGACCGATTCGGCCGCACCTCCTGGGCCCAGGTGACCCCCGCCGGAGGGTGACCCCGGCTTCGGCTCCCGCGCCATGCCTCCGCAGCCAACTCGGCTGGTGAACTTTCCGGGCCGGAAGCTCCGCCGAGCCCGGCGCGCCCCCGCGGGCGGTCCTTCCAAGGTACGGGTCAAAGGGAGCCCGGTCGGCCGCCTTTGAGCGGGACCGGGGGCATAAAAAAAGAAGCGGGCCGCCGAACCCGCTTCTTTTATTCCCAGATGGGAAAAGGGGAGAAGAGTTGCTGCCCTAATCACTTCCAAAATACGTGCCAAACGGCCATCATATTTATAACATCCTTATTTTGTTGACATATTTTCAATAAACCGCCCTCCCGAACTGATCCCCGGCGGATCTTTTTGGTACAAATTATTGTACCCGGTCCTTGGCGGAGATCCCATATTTATGGTAACCTAGTGATATTAATTGGTATTTGTGTCAAGGGGAAGGCCGGTTTAAACTTTTGTACCGGTTGGGGGAGGACGAGGGAGGAAAAAAGGCAATATCCTTAAATAACTTATTAAATCCAAATGAACCCGATCCGGCCAGGATATTGGCCCCGGGGGGGTGGGGGCGATAAAAAAGGGCGGCCCAGGCAGGCCGCCCCTGAAAAAAAACTAGATCCAGGGCTCTTCTCCGGCCCCCTCACTCCTCCTTGGGCTGCTGCTCCTGATTGGCTTTGAGCTTCTTCTGCAGATCGGCCACCTCTTTCTTATACTTCTCCGACTCCTCCTTGACCCGGTTGAACTCCTCCTGGCTGGGGGAGGGAGGCGGAGGCGGCGGAGGGGTGGCGGGGGCGCCGGCCATCTCCCGCTCTATGGCCTGCTGATCCTTGCGCTCCTCGTAGCCCAGGTAGGCGGCCAGGGCGCCCCCCACCAGGAGGAGGATGGGGATCGTCCCCGCCAGGACGATCAGGAAATTGTCCCACCAGACTATCAGCAGAATCAGCCCCAGGACTAGAGCTCCTACGCCACCGGCCAGAGCTGTCATCGTCTAACCTCCTTTATTGGGCCTGTTTATATAACAATCTTTCCGGTCGGCGCCACGGCCGGAGAGGTTCGGTCAGGCTTTTGGGTTAACATATACCATTGATTGTTGTCAAAACCAAAGGGGTGGGGGAATTTCCATCTCAGCCCCTCTCGGCCACCACCGGTTTTTGCTCCTTGGCCCGGCGCTTCTGGTTCTCCAGGACGTAGCGGTGGATGGCATCCCGCTGGTCCGCGGCCAGGTTGAAGAAGGCGCCCCGGGTGAGTTCCGGGGTGACGTCCACGACCCTGATGGCGGTCTCGACGGCCTCGTCGAGGTAGGGCAGGGTGAAGACGGCCTCCAGCCTGTCCCCGATGGCGGCGCCGGCGACCTTCTGGAGCGACACCCCGCCGGCCGAGATATCGTGGACCCGGTAGGTTTGGCCCTCAACCTCGATGAGGATCGGCTCTTCGGGCAGAGGGCGGACCCGGTAGGAGCTCCGGCCATCGCTGGCCCAGCTTACCTCAAGATCGTTCCTATCTTTTCTTTTCCAGAACAAACTCCACCCGTCGATTGGCCATCCTGTTCTCCTGGCTGTCGTTGGGAGCCAGGGGGTCTATATCCGCCAGACCGGTGGCCGTCATTCTATGAGCCGGGATCCCCTTTGACAGAAGGTAGCGCAGGGTCGAGGTGGCCCTGACCGCGGAAAGCTCCCAGTTGGAGGGGAATTGGGGGGTGTTGATGGAGGTGTCGTCGGTGTGGCCGCGAATATCCACATCATACTCGGGGAAGGCCTCCAAAACCTTGGCCACCCCGTCCAGGATCTTTCTCCCGGCCGGGACCAGGTCGGCCCTGCCGGCCCCGAAGAGGGCCTGGGAGTTGATGGTGATCAGGACCCGGTTGCGGTCGAACTGGGCGTTGACGGCCACCCCCTCGGGGGTGCCCTCCATGGCCCGGTTGATCTCGTTGATCATGTTCCTCTGGCGGACCCCGACGATCTGGGAGATGACCTTGGTGGGCCTGGTCTGGACCGTGGGCAGGGATCTCTTATTCATGGCCGACTTGATGGCCCCCATGGTCTCCTGGAAACGGGGCAGGTCCATGGTCGAGATGGCCAGAAGAAGAATGAAGAAGGCCAGGAGGAGGGTGATCATGTCCGCGTAGGTCATCAACCACTCTTTGGAATCTTCTTCGGTGCTCTCCGGGACCTCTTGACGGACCGACATGCTAGGTTGACCTCAACGCCTTCATGCTCATCTGGACCCTCCGGGTGGGGGCGATGAAGGAGGACAGCTTCTCATAGACGATGAGGGGGTTGTTGTTCTCCAAGATGCCGATGGCCCCCTCGAAGATTATCTCCAGGGTCAGGACCTCCTGCTCGGTCCTGGCCTTGAGCTTGCCGGCTATGGGCAGAAAGAAAAGGGAGGCCATAAGGGAGCCGTAGAAGGTGGTCAGCAGGGCCACGGCCATGGCCGGACCCAGGGAGGAGGGGTCGGATATCTTTTGGAGCATCTGGACCAGGCCGATGAGGGTCCCCAGCATCCCAAAGGCCGGGGCAAAGGTCCCCATCTTCCGAAAGACGTCATGACCGATGGCGTGACGGTGCTTGAGGGACTCGATCTCTATCCGGAGGGTGTTGCGGATCATCTCCTCCTCGGCCCCGTCGGCGATGAGCTGGGCCGCCTTCTGCAGAAACCGGTTGGGGGTCTTGATGTTGGCCAGGGCCAGGAGGCCCTGCTGGCGGCTGAGGTTGGTCAGACGGAGCATGATCTTGATCACGTCGTTGGGGTCCCGCCGGGGCTGCCTGAGGACCTGCCAGGCCGAGGTGAAGGCCCGGAAGACGTCGCCAATGGGGAAGGTGATCAGGGTGGCGGCCACGGTCCCTCCGCCGACGATCATCATCCCCGGGACGTTGACGAAGATGCTTAAGGAACCGCCCAGGAACATGGCCCCCACGATCAGGGCCAGGCCGGCCACGATTCCAAAGATGGTACCAAGATCCATGGGAGATTGATCCGGCTAGGTCCGGCGGACTCCTGAGAGGAAATAGGCCATCACCAGCTCGGCCACCCCGTCCGGGTCCAGGGGCCGGGTGGAGACAAGCCAGTGGAAGGCGGCCTGATGGTTGATCATCCCCCACAAGGTGATCGCCGAGATGAAGGGGTCCAGGTCCGATTTCAGCTCGCCCCGGTTGATCCCGTCCTCAATGACCTCCCTGAACCTGGAAAGCAAAGGCTCCAGGACGGCGACCAAGGCCTGCTGCCGGTCCACCTCGTGGGCCGCGGCGGTCCTGATGAGCATCTTGGCCAGATCGGTCTGGTTCTGGTAGAAGGCCAGCAGGACCGAGGCCAGGACCTTCAGCCGGCCGTGAATATCGGGCGGCCGGTCCTTGACCTGGTCGAGCATCCTCTCCAGCCGTTTTCCGGCCCAATCCAGGACGGCCAGAAAAAGCTCCCTTTTGGATGGGAAATAGTTGTAGACGGTGCCCTTGCCCAGGCCGGCGCCCACCGAGATCAGGTTGATGTTGGCCCCCTTGATCCCCTGAGCCGCAAAGGAGGTGGCCGCTGATCTGATCAGCTTGAGCTTGTTGTCGGCCTTCTTTTTCTCCCGCTTCGACATTTCGCCCTCGGTCTAACCGGGTTTTAGCCCAACCGCGTTCTTAAAACTGGGCCGGAGGCCTTAGAGAATTATCCTCACCACCGCCTCATGGTTTTCACCATAACTATCAACAGCAGTCTATAACTTAGCGTAACCTCCTGTCAAGTATAAGGATTTTCAATATTCACAACCCACTATGTGGGTTTTTAACCATAGTTCACCACAAGAACTTGGGGTCATGCCCGAGATTAAGGGACCCGCCCGGGGCAAGTGAATAAAGCCCTTATCCATGGGCCCGTGGCTTTGACCCTCCGGGCCCCGGCGGCCGGCCGACAAGGGCCGGGGGGTTGGCGGGAAGAAGACCGAATCAGGCCCGCCCCGGGCGGGATATCCATTAAAGGTTGCCCTTTATTGAGTCGTTAAGAAGAATGGAGGTGAAGCTGGATGCTGGTGGATCGGAGTAAAATCAGACTTATCAAGGATCAGCCGGCGCCCAAGTTCGGAGACGGGCAGCCCCGGGTCGAGCGGAAGAGCGATCCCGAGCGGAACGACGAACGCCATCCCGGGGGAAGAAACGGCCGCGGAGCGGCCGCGCCCTCCCCTTTAGGCGGCGTGGACCGCTATCTTTGAAGGCTCGGGGGGCCTGATCCGATCCCGGGGGTTCC
>Ga0209164_1002091_pt1 | contig 22591 bp, 20 predicted proteins | sample MTBNYHSulfiMetaG_FD_187458 | JGI IMG/M metagenome (GOLD analysis project Ga0209164, IMG submission 187458) | Enrichment culture microbial communities from rom New York Harbor, USA that are MTBE-degrading - MTBE-NYH (New York Harbor Sulfidogenic)... | ecosystem: Environmental > Aquatic > Marine >... | reverse complement strand
GTGTGGAAGCCACAATCCCCCCCGCCGATGGGACCCGGATTCAGAGACCCGGGGTAATCCCGTCCGCCTTCTCAGAGATCGCCGCGCAAGGCTCCGCCAAGGCACGCCGGCAGGCTCTTCCTCCTGCGCCGGCAGGCAGAGGACAGGCAGTCTCACAGGCTGAGCAGAGGCAAGCACTGTCAGCGTAGTGCTAACCCACGTCCCCGGCGCTACGCGCCCAGGCCAAGCACTTGCCATCCGCATCTTGCCTCTCTTCCTCTCGTGGATTGGCTTGAAGAGCAGTAGTGAGGAGAGTAGTTGCGCCGGCCGGAGGGTCACGGGAAGCGAGGGACGGAGCGCTGAGGGCATGAAGAAGGGGAGCCCGTGGGCTCCCCCGGTCTTCGGTCGGTGGGCTGTGCCTAGCTCAGGCTGACCGGCTCACCGTGGACAGAGAGCCAGCAGGCCCCGCAGAGCCAGCGCCCCACGGTGATCGCCACCTCGTCGCCACGCTGGCTGACGGCGAGCTCGGCTTGGAGCGGTCCTTCAGCGCCGCAGGCTTCGCAGTGCTCGGGCTGGTCGTCCTCGCGCTGTGACTCCCCGGCGACGGCACACATCGTCTCCATCGCTACGGCGCGCTTCGCCTCTTGTGTCTGGCGGTCAGAGATCATGGTCTCCCTTCTTGTGGGGTGTCTGCCGGGTGACCTCAGATCGTCGCCAGGTAGCGCGACGAGGAGTCCCCGGGGCGTGCATGCAGGTATCGCGACGTAGTGGCGAGGTTGGCGTGTCCCAGCGTGTCTCGCACGACATGGACGCCGGCTCCGGCGTCGAGAGCGTGTGACGCGTGCGCATGGCGAAGCCAGTGGGGTGAGAGCTCCGGCACGCCAGCTCGTCGGGCGGCAGCCTTCACGATCCGCCACGCCTGCCCGGGTGTGAGCGCGCCGCTCCGACCGGGGAAGAGGGGATCATCGGGACCGGTCGTCCCACGCAACTCCTCGAGCTCGGCAGCGAGGCGCGCGGGCAGCAGCACCACGCGAGTCGCTTCACCCTTGCCGCAGACCGTCAGCTGTGCGCCGTCCTCACGCGGCTGCACGTCGCGCCAGCGCAGGCCGACGACCTCCGAGACCCGCAGGCCGCCGATGTAGAGCAGGCGCAGCAGGGTCCGGTTGCGGGGGTTCGTCTCACTGGCGACCAGCGCAGCCACCACGTCAACGCCGACGATGCGCTCGGCAAGCGTCAGCTTGATGCGCGGCAGCTTCTCGGCGGCGCCGACATTGACGGGCAGGTAGCCGATCCGGTGCGCGAAGGTGAGCAGCGACTTGACTGCGGCGAGCGCCCGCGCCCGTGTCGCAGGAGCGAGACCGTCTGTCTCCAGTTTGTCGGCGTACGCCTGCACGTCGGCGAGCGTGACCTGCGTCAGGGGAGCGCCACCGACGAACGCCGAGAAGGCCGCTGCCTCACGGGCGTAGGCTCGCTGTGTGTTCCGCGCCTTGCCGTGGAGCCACATCGCGACGACCTGGGCGTCGGTCTCGGCTCGCCGTCCGGCGAGGCCCCGCTCCGCACTCTCCCTGACCATTACCGCTGTCTCGCTCACTGCCCCTCCGTGCGAGGAAAGGTTACTTATCTCGCGTGTCTCGACCCTCTGGTGACACCCTAGAACGATGCTCTGCAACTGTCAACGGTTCTGCAGTATGCTAAAAGTAGCTTCCACGATATTCAGCTCGTTCACAAGACACCAGGGACATGGAGCCGTGGTCGGTGTCTCCGGTAGACTGCGGGCAAGCGATCGGGGGGTGGGATGAGCGAGCGACTGTTGAGCGCCAAGCAGGTAGCCGAACGCCTCTCGTTGAGCCCGCTGACGGTGGCTCAGATGATGCGAGACGGCAGGTTGCCGGCGGTGGAGATTGGACGCCTGCGACGCGTCCGCGAGACTGACCTTGATGAGTACATCGCAGGCCTGCCGGCGACGAGACCACGGCGACGGAAGACCGGCCTCACCTGAGAGCCGCACGGCAGGCTCTTCACGGGCGCTTCGCCAGTGTCAATGACGGTCCAAAGTGGACCCCCTGTGACGGTCCAAGACGGGCGCCCTCATCAGGTTCGTAGCGTCAACGTTCCTTCGCCTTCACGACGCCGGCCTTGCGCTTGCCCCTGAGCCGGTAGATCAAGTGACTGCGGTGCAGCAGGTGGTCGAGGATCGCCGTGGCAATGACGCCGTTGTCTGAGCAGACCTCGGCCCACTCGCCGAAGATCTTGTTTGACGTCAGAGAGGTTGAGCCGCGTTCGTATCGCCGGCTGATGAGTTGGAGGACCATGTTGCCCTCGGCGCGAGAGCAGGGTGGGTGGCCACCTCATCGAGCACCGACGGCATCGGCTTCAGATGCGTTTGCGGCTACGCAGCGAAGCGCCTTGCGGTCTCCGCGGTGCGCGCCTCGAGGTGCCCGTGATTGGCGACACCGGGGAGGTTTCGAAGGAGGGTCGGTTCCCCAAGGAGCGGGCTACCGAGCGCGCCACGACCGTCCACGCGACCACGATCCCTTCTCGACGCCCCGGGGCGCGTTCTCAGCGCTGCTACGCCCCTGGTTTCTCGGGAACTCACCCTGAAGCTGAGTCGGTGGCGTCGACCTGCAACGCCGGTGATCAGACGTGACGGCCAGTTGATGTTCCACTCAAGAAGTCGGGCAGTGACGACTCAAGCATGGACTGAAACACGCGATAGGGGCGTGCGATGTCAAATCCCTCGCGACCAAGCGCGTCCTGGATGGCGAGGCCATCCACTACTGCCGCCAGCAGCTCCGTCAGTCCTTGAATGGTATCGGGATTGGCGGATTCACTCCGCGACGCCAGCCAACCTAGCTTGACTTCATAGTACCAACGATAGAGCTCTTGCAGCCGCTCTCGAAGTGCAGCGTGCCGGAGAGCGTAGGGGAAGAGTTCGTAGGACACGACCCACTCATCTTTGAAGGCATCGAGTCTGCGCATTTCCTCGATGATTGCTGCGGGAAGCTCGTCAGGAGGCACGTTTTCCAGGAGCGACATGGAGGCTAGATACTCGTCGTGGATGACTGAGTCCATCACGGCCGATATGAGTCCCGACTTATTTCCAAAGTAGTACGCCGTTGTCCCTTTGCTCTCTCCCGCTTCGCGAGCCACGGCGTTCAAGGTGACTGCGCTCATGCCCTTCGTCAGGATGAGTCGCTTGGCGGCAAGCACGAGATTCTGGGCAGCCGCTGGCATAGATCGAAGTGGGTCTTCGGGGCGAGGCGGCCCACTCTTGGGGCGGCCTCTTCCGCGTGACGGACTCACCGTTTCACGCACACAGTGGGCATCTCGACTCTCATCTTCCTGCTCCTTCTACGCATACGCTTCCGTTCCCTTGCGACAGGGTCGAGTTAAGGCCGCAGTCGCGACCTCGAACCCGTGACGAGGACGAAGCCAAGCCATACTACAAGCAAGCACCCTAGGTTGTCCATTCGGTCAGTAATTCAGGCTCGCGGAGAATACATGTTGACACGGAGTCGAACGTAACTATACTGACCAAGTGGTCGATATCGACCGATTGGTCAGTCACCGTCTACGCCCGCGGTGAGTGCAAGTGCTCAGTATCGTCGTGCCCAGGTCTGGGCCTTCGTTGCACCGCCAAGTTCGGCCTGCGGGAGGAAGGGGGCGAGGCATTGGGATATGTCAAGACGCCGCAAGAAGTGGCGCGAATCCAGGAGCTGCTGTCGACGGGGCGATTTCAAATTGATGGGCTCTCGATTCAGTTCGAGACGACTCGCGAGTTCGTCTGCGAGGTACTGCCTCCTTGCTTTGAGCCGGTCGAAACGCCCAGGGGGTTGGCCCGGGTCTCACGCTGGCAGAGCCACGTCTGCGGTGAGTTCGACACAGCCATCGTGGGTCTGATGGCAAGGTACGACAACATTGAGGGCTTCTACACCTTGCTTATGGTGGTGAGCGGCGACATGCCGGTCACAATCGGCCGTGAGCTGTGGGGAGAGGTGAAGAAGACCGGGTCGGCCCGTCTTCACAGTAACGGTAGCTCCATGTACGGCTATGCCGAACGCAATGGGTCGCGAATTGTGGAGATCGAAGCTGAGCTCGGCCAAGACCTTGGACCGCAGAGCACTGATGATCTGGCTCTTGAGGTCAAGGCGTTCCCCAGCGCGGACGGTATTGGACTCCAGTACGATCCGGTCGCGGTCGCGCTGTGTGCACATGGTTCGTATGCGAGTGTGCGCGAGGGCGCTGGCACCCTGACCCTCACGGGCACGCCGTGGGATCCCCTGGACACGATTCCGGTGGTCTCTGTCGGCATGGCGCGTCACGTCATCGGCACCTCGATCTACTCATGCGTGCGCCAGGACTCGCTGCCGAACAGGGAAGCGTACCTGCCCTACGTCTACGGTCGCCACTACGATGACTTCACCTTGTTTCACACGGCCGGGTGCTTCCGCAATGAGGCTGCTAACCAGACGGAAGCGTAGACGTGAGACTGAAGGACAAGGTGGCGATTGTCACCGGCGGTGCGGGGGGCATCGGGCGGGCGACAGGGTTGCGCTTTGCCCGCGAGGGCGCGGTGGTTGTGCTCACCGACGTCGATGAGGCGGCGGCGCGCACGGTCGATCAGATTCGTGCCATGGGCGCAGAAGCCCAGTTCCTGTGCCACGATGTGACCCAGGAAAAGGACTGGGCACGCGTCGTGGAGGGCACTCACCGAACCTACGGCAGGGTCGACATCCTCTTCAACAACGCGGGTGTCTACATCATTCGGCCGCTGGTCGACACGACGATGGAGGACTGGAGCCACGTCATGTCGGTCAACGTCACGGGGCCATTCCTCGGCATGAAGCACGTCGTTCCACTCATGGCGAAGCGTGGAACCGGTTCGGTCATCAACGCCTCGTCGGACGCCGGTCTTGTGGGTTCGGCGAACCATGTCGCCTACTGCTCAAGCAAAGGTGCGGTCCGCCTCATGACCAAGAGCATTGCCTTGGAGTACGCGCACATGGGCGTGCGAGTGAACTCGATTCACCCGGCGTATATCGATACGGCGATGGTGGACTACGCGTGTGAGGTGATGGACGTGCGCAAAGGGAGCTTGAGTAGCGCGCCCCTCCGAAGGATTGGTTCGGTGGACGAAGTCGCAAGTCTGGTGGTGTTCCTGGCGTCCGATGAGTCGTCCTACTGCACGGGTGCCGAGTTCGTCATCGACGGAGGGTGCACAGCTCGATGACAAGACACTGCCCTTCTGAGTCGGTCGTAAGTGCTCCAGCGAGACGGCTGCACATGTGGCTTGAGGCATCCGACCAGCACCGATGAATGCGGAACAAGGGAGTGTGGACGGTGACACTTGACGACAGACAACTCAAGGCCGGTTCGTCGGCGCTCGGTCTCTTCGAGCGCACGCACACGCGACGCGATGTGCTGAAGGGCGCAGCCGGTGCCGGTGCCCTGCTAGCTCTCGGCCCGCTGATGAGCGCATGCGGCGAGTCCACGACCGAGTCTCCGTCTTCAACGGGGAGTTCGGCGCCTGTTCGCGGGGGGTCCTTGACGAGCGCCATAAGCGGCGGCTCGACGAAGGAGGATTTGGACGCACACTCGGCCACAATCGAGCCGCAATACGCCATGCACTTCATACTGTACGACCCTCTTCTTGGCTACGATCCGCAACAGCGACGCGTCAATCTGCTGGCGGAGTCGCTGGAGGTGAGTCCGGACGCGAAGATATACACGGTGCGTCTGAAGCCTGGTCTAGAGTTCCACAATGGCAAGACGGTGACGGCCGACGACGTCGTGTATACCTTCAAGCGGATTCTCGATCCCGACAATCCCAAGATCAATGCGAGCATGCTGTCTGATCTTCCGGTGAGCGGTATCAAGAAACTAGATGAGCTGACTGTCCGCTTCACGCTGGATAGCGCCAACGCTGCTTTTCCGGATGCACTGGCCAACTACAACAGCGCCATCGTTCCCGTTGGATACGACAACAAAGGCGTGAAGGACGCCATCGGCACAGGGCCGTTCAAGATCGAGAGCCACACGCCCAACGAGAAGGCTGAGTTCTCTGCTAACGAGAACTACTGGGGTGAAGGTCCATACGTTGACACACTGACACTGCTCCAGTTCACTGAGCCGACCGCACGGCTGAACGCTCTGCTCGGCGGCAGCGCTGACCACATGACCATGCTGCAACCAGCGCAGGTCGAAGTGGTGACTGCATCCACGGGCTTCGAGGTGCTCGAGGCGAAGGCGGGCTCCTGGGTGCCCTTCACAATGCGTATTGACCGGAAGCCATACGACGACGTGCGCGTACGCCAAGCCTTCCGTCTCATCGTCGACCGGCAGCAGATGATCGATCAAGCTGTGGCCGGATACGGTTGGCTGGGGAATGACATGTATGCCGTGTACGACCCGGGCTACCCAAAGGACTTGCCGCAGCGAGAGCAGGATCTCGAACAAGCGAGAGCTCTGCTCAAGCAAGCCGGCTACGACAATGACCTGACGGTCACGCTCGACGCTTCGGAAGCAACATCTTCGGACGCACTTGCCATCGCCCAGGTTTTCGCAGAACAGGCCAAAGGCGCCGGTGTCACCGTGAACGTCAACAAAGTAGATCCGAGCGTCTTCTACGGCGAGCAGTTCACTCAGTGGGATTTCGCTCTCGACTCGTGGGGAACCCGCCCATATCTCGCCCAGACGATGCTGGCGACAATGCCGGGCGCGCCGTGGAGCGAGACTCACTGGGAGAATGACGAGTGGTATGCCATTGTGCGCGAGGCGATGGCCACCGGGGATGAGGATAAGCGCAACGAGCTCATTGGCCAGGCGCAGACCATCGAGTACAACGAGGGCGGCTACATCATCTGGTCCTTCGCGACGCTCCTTGACGCCTATAGCGACAAGCTGGGCGGGCTCGTCCCCGACGTGTGGCACCTCTCAGCATCAAGGTGGCGTTACAACCTTATGTACTTCAATGCCTAGACGACCTAGTCCGCTGCGGGTCGAGTGAGCCCCCTGTGCCGATGTGTGTCTCAGTCGGTTCGGCTTCAGGGTCGGCTGTTCCGTGTGACGTGTACGAACCGGTGATGTGAGGTGACGGTGGGCGTCCCGCCCAGCGGGACTCCCACTGTCTCTCCTTAGTAGACGGAGGGCAGGCTGCCGCCGCTTGTCAGACTCCTCCTCATACGGCTGGGCTTGGGCGTGCTCACGCTGTTCCTGGTCTCGTTCGTCGTCTTCGCCGCCACCCAGGCGCTGCCTGGCGACACCGCGCGGGCGATCCTCGGCAGGGAGGCTGCAAACGTCGACTGTTACGGGGCGTCGCGCGAGCAGCTCGGGCTGAACGTGAATTGGCTGGGCGGGGTCGTGACCGGGGACATGGGCGACTCGCGCGTCCAGGACACGCCGGTCGCCGAGTTGCTCGCGCGGCGGGTCGCGAACAGGCCGACTACACGAAGAAGCTGCTCTCGGACACGCCGACGATTCCACGGCGAAGGAGACACGCGGCGTGAGAGACATGACGCAGTGAATGACGTGAAGGAGGGAGCATGAACGTCTGTGTCGTCGGCGGCGCCGGCAAGATGGCCGAGGCCGCGATTCGCGACCTGGTCGAGGCGGACGAGGTCGAGCGGATCGTCCTCGCCGACCTGAACGAGGCCGGGCTCGCGGCGCGGGCCGCCGAGGTGGCCTCGGCCAAGGTGACGACGGCGACCGTCGACGTCACCGACTCGCAGGCCCTGGCCCGCGTGCTCGAGCCGGTCGACGTCGTCGTCAACTGCTCGATGGCCTACTTCAACGAGGCCGTGATGGAGGCCTGTCTCGCCGCCGGCTCGCACTACACCGACACCGGCGGCCTCTTCCACTGGGCGAAGAAGCAGCTCGCCATGAGCGAGCGCTTCGAGGCCGCCGGCCTCACCGCGATCCTCGGCTCGGGCTCCGCACCCGGCATCGTCAACGTCATGGCGCGCTACGCCGAGCAGCGCCTCGACACGGTCGAGTGGGTGCGCATCTACGACGGCATCGTCAACTTCGCGGTCTCGCCCGCCCCCCTGGTGCCGCCCTACTCGCTGGACACGATCTTGAACGAGTTCCTCATGAGCGCCTGGCCCTTCGAGGGCGGGGAGTGGCGCGAGTACGGGCCCTTCCAGGGTGCCGAGGAGGTCGACTTCCCCGCACCCGTGGGCACCCAGACCTGCTACTACACGATCCACTCCGAGCCCGCGACGATCCCCGTCGCCTTCGCGGACAAGGGCATCCGCGAGTGCTTCTTCAAGCTCGCCCTGCCCAAGCGCTTCGAGGAGAAGCTCAGGTTCCTCTGCGACCTCGGCGCCGCGGGCACCGAGGCCATCGCCGTCAAGGGCGTGGGCGAGCCCGTGGTGCCGCGCGCCCTCACCCTCGAGCTCGTCGAGCGCGCCCTCGCCGAGGCGAAGGCGGCGGCCGCCGCCGGCGAGAAGCCCGAGCTCGACGACCACAAGGTCCTCAGGGTCGACGTGCGCGGCACTGCCGGCGGCCAGACCCAGGACTGGCGTCTCGAGACCGTCCTCCACTGGTACCCCGAGTGGGAGATGCCCTGCAGTACCTTCACCGTCGGCTACCCGGCGGCGCTCACCGGGCGCCTCCTCGGGCGCGGCGCTATCGAGAAGAAGGGCGCCTTCGGCGGCGAGGCGGCGATCCCCCCCGAGACCTACTTCGCCGAGCTCAACCGGCGCGGCATCCACGTCGAGGCCACGCAGAGGGTCGAGTATTGAGGGGGGCGACGGTCTCCCTCGGCGCCGGCCGGTCTTCCCCTTTCCGGCCGGCGCCACCCGCATCCGGGGAGAAGGACCGTCATGTGCGTGCGGTCGTGGCGGATGACCACCCAGCGTCCGAGATGGAGGAGCGACGATGAGAGCGGCGGTGTTCGAGGGTGTCGGCCGGCCTCTGCGCGTCGAGGACCTCACCCTGGACGCACCCAGAGCCGGTGAGGTCCGCGTCCGCCTGGCGTCGGCCGGCGTGTGCCACAGCGACCTCCACGTGGTCGACGGCGGGTGGCGGCACCACACACCCATCGTCCTCGGTCACGAGGGCGCCGGCGTCGTCGTCGAGGTGGGCGAGGGCGTCACACGGGTGGCGCTCGGCGACCACGTCATCGTCTCCTGGATGCCCTCCTGCGGCACGTGCCGGCAGTGCGCCGCCGGGCGGCCGTGGCTGTGCGAGGAGGCGCTCGAGGCCATGGAGACCGACACGCTTCCGGACGGCACGATGAGGCTCCACCGGGCGGACGGCAGTCCGGTCCACCAGTACCTCACCGCCGGCGTCTTCGCCGAGGAGGCGGTGATCCCGGAGGGCGGGGCGGTCAGGATCCGCGAGGACGCGCCCCTCGAGTCGGTGTCGATCATCGGCTGCGCCGTCGCCACCGGGTTCGGGGCGGTCGTCAACACGGCGCGCGTCGAGCGCGGCTCGAGGGTCGCCGTGATCGGCCTCGGAGCCGTCGGCCTCTCGGCCGTCCAGGGCGCCGTGCACGCGGGCGCGCGCACCGTCGTGGCCGTCGACGTCGCCGGCTGGAAGCTCGACCTCGCGCGCCGGCTCGGCGCGACCGACGTCGTCGACGCCGGCGCCGGCGACCCGGTCGCCGCCGTCACCGAGCTCTGCGGCGGCGCGGACTACGCCTTCGAGTGCGCCGGCCGCCCCGAGACGGCCGAGCACGCCGTCGCGATGCTGGACACGCACGGCGCCGCGGTCGTCGTCGGTCAGGCGGAGGGGGGCTCGTCGGCGTGCTTCGACCCCCTGCTGCTGAGCTGCTACGAGCGCCGCATCCTCGGCTGCAACTACGGCAGCAGCGATCCGCGGGTCGACTTCCCGAGGCTCGTCGACCTCTACATGAGCGGCGACCTCGAGGTCGACGAGCTGATCACGGGGCGGCGGCCGCTCGACGAGATCGAGGAGGCGTTCGCCGACCTCCGCGGGGCGAGGGCGGTGCGCACCGTCCTCGACTGCTCGGCCCGGCCGGCCGGGCCGGCGAGGACGAGCTGAGAGCCGGCGAGGCCGGGCCGAGGGAGAGCGAGGCCGAGTGCGGCCGAGACGTACGAGGGCAGCGATGACGAAGAGGCCGGTGAGATGAAGGGGAAGGCGCCGACGACGAAGACCATCCTCTGCCTCTGCCGCGACGTGACCGAGGAGGACGTCCGCCGCGCCGTGGCCGAGGGCTACGACGACATCGAGACGCTCAAGCGGCTCACCGGCGCCTGCACCGGGCCCTGTCAGGGCAAGACCTGCGTCGAGAGCATCCGGCGGCTGCTCGCGGAGCTCGCGGGGCGCGAGCTCGACGAGGTGCCGGCGCCGCCGCGACGGCCGCCGGCGACGCCGGTGAGGCTCGGGACGCTGGCGGCGGAGGACGAGCCGTGAGGCCGCGGCGACGGGCGGGGGCGGAGGGCGTGTCGTGAGCCCGCGTGTCATCCCGGGCGCGGTGACGGGCGAGCTACCGGCCGCCGCCGACGCCGTCGTCATCGGCGGCGGCCTCCAGGGCCTGGCTCTCGCCTACGAGCTCGCGAAGTGTGGCTGCGGCCGCATCGTCGTCCTCGAGGCCCACTACCCGGGTTCCGGGGGCAGCGGCCGCAACGGCGAGATGATCCGCTCGGCCTTCGCCACCGACGAGTGGATCGGGCTCTTCGACGACAGCCTGCGGCGCTGGCAGACGCTCTCCGCCGAGCTCGACTTCAACGTCCTCTTCACCAGGGCCGGGTACCTGCTGCTGGCCTCGACGCCGGAGGCGTTCGCCGGGGCGCGGCGCAACCTCGAGATCCAGCGTGCGCATGGGCTGGGCGTCGAGCTCCTCGGCCCCGACGACGTGAAGCGCCTGTGCCCCGAGATGGCGCCGGAGATGATCGCCGGCGGCATCGTGCAGCACGACGCGGGGTTCGCCCACCATGACGCCACGGTCTGGGCGTACGCGCGGGCTGCGGCCCGGCTCGGCGTCGAGCTCCACCCGTACACGACGGTGACCGCGATCGGCATCGCCGGCGACGCCGTGCGCTCGGTCACGACCGACAGAGGGGTGATCTCGACGCCGGTCGTCGTCGACGCCGCCGGGGGCCAGGCGCGGGAGGTCGCGGGGCTCGCCGGCGTCGACGTACCGGTCCAGGTCTTCCGGCTCGAGGCGATGGTCACCGAGCCCCTCGAGCCCTTCCTGCGCCCGGCCGTCAGCTCGCCGGCGATCATGGGTTACTGCCACCAGACCACGAGGGGCGAGTTCGTCGGCGGGACGGAGCCCGAGGTGCCGATCCCCTGCGACAGCATCCGCTCGACGCTCGACGGCGCCCGCGACATGGCGCGCAAGTTCGTGCGCCTCTTCCCGCGCCTGGCGGGGGTGCGCATGATGCGGCACTGGTCGGGCGTCGTCACGCAGACCGCCGACATCGCGCCGATCCTCTGCCGGGCGCCCGGCCTCGAGGGCTTCTACCTCGACTGCGGCTGGGTCTACGGCTTCGTCGGCGCCCCCGCCGCGGCCGCCCTCATGGCCGAGCTCATCGTCACCGGCGAGACGCCGCCGACGCTGGCGCCCTTCGACGTCGACCGCTTCACGACCGGCAAGCTCATCCGCGAGACCTCGCTGGTGGTCGCGGCCTCCGAGGGGAGCGCGGCGTGAGCGCGGGGACCGGTCGTCCTGCAGCGCGGGTCCTCGGCCGAGAGGCGGCTGCGGCGGCGGGGGCCGAGCTCACCTTCGTCTTCGAAGGCAGGCCGCTGGTCGCTCGTGAGGGCGACAGCGTCGCCGCCGCGCTGATCGCGAACGGGGTCGACGTCTTCGGCCGGAGCTCGAAGTACCACCGGCCGAGGGGCTACCGCTGCGGGCGCGGGCACTGCTCGTCGTGCGCGATGCGCGTCGACGGACTCCCGGGGGTTCGCACCTGCGTGACCCCGGTGCGCGCCGGCATGACGGTGGAGCGCGAGCACGCCTGGCCGAGCGCCGAGCGCGATGTGTTGCGCACGGCCGAGCTCCTCTCGCCGCTGATGCCGCCGGGCTTCTACTACCGCCGGTTCCGCCGTTCGCCGCGCCTCTGGGGGCTGTTCGAGCGCGGCCTCGCACGGGTCGCCGGCCAGGGCGACATGCCCAGCCCGGAGGCGGTGGAGCGGCTCGGCGCGGCGCGCTGCGCGCGCCGCGCCGTCGACGTCCTCGTCGTCGGCGGCGGCGCGGCCGGCATGAGTGCCTCCCTCGCCGCCGCCGACGCGGGCGCGCAGGTCCTGCTCGTGACGCGCGGCGACCGTCTCGGCGGCGGCCTCGCCGACGACGTCCCGCCGGGGCCGGCGCTGGCCGCCGACCTCGCCGCGCGCACGGCGCGCGCCGGACGCCTCGAGGTCCTGACCATGAGCGACGCCGTCGCCTGGTACGAGGAGGGCACGGTCGCCGTCGACCGGAGTCCGGATTTGCTGCTGGTCGACCCCTCCACGGTGGTGCTGGCCACCGGCGGGTACGACGCCGGCCTCCCGTTCCCGAACTGGGACCTTCCCGGCGTCATGGCGGCGACGGCCGCTCGCCGCCTGGGCAGTCGTCACCGTGTGCCGCCGGGATCGCGGGCCGTGGTCGTCACCTCCGACGACGGCGCCTACGGCGTCGCGCTTCAGCTCCTCGAGTGGGGGGTGGAGGTGGCCTGCGTCGCGGACTTCCGCGAGTCGGGTGGCGAGGAGGGCGTGGCCGCCACCGCCGGCGTCCCGCCTCATCCAGTCGCCGACCGCGACGTCCTCGTCGATCTCGCGGGCCACGGTGTCGACCTGCTCACCGGCCTCGGGAAGCTGGTCGGTCACGGTAGCACCCGCGTGCGGTCGGTCACCCTGACCCCGCGTGACCTCCCCGGGCGCGCGCGTCGACGCCCCCGAAGCTACGCGTGCGACACGATCTGCTACTCGAACGGCATGCGGCCGGCGGACGACCTGGCCTACCAGGCGCTCGCGTCAGGGTCGCTCGTGCTGTCTGCGCCCGGCGACGTCACGACCGGCGCCGCGGTCACCGGAGACGCGGTCACCGGCGCCGCGGTCCCCGGCGGCGCCTCGCCCGGCGGCGCCTCGCCGACCGGCGCGGCGCGCGAGGAGGGCGGGCCGGGTCCGCGTCGCCCAGGCCTCCGGCTCGCCGGCCTCGTCGCCGGCGCGACCTCGGCGCAGGACGCCGTCGCCCAGGGTGAGGCCGCGGGTCGGGAGGCGGCCGAGCACGCGCTGCGGAGCTGAGGCCGTCTGCGTCCGCGGCGGCTGCTGCGCGGCGAGCGGCGTGACGGCGCGGCCGCCGCCGCGGCCGCCGCCGAGTGCTCCCGTCCGGCGTGAAGTCCTCCGCCGCCGGGCGCCTGCCCTGGTAGAGGTCCGGCGTGCCGCGGGGACGCGCCGGCCGTCAGGCGCCGTCGTAGGCGACGCCCGGCCGCCCTGTCGCCACCGGCTGTGCCCTCGTCGTGCCGGCGGCCGCCGGGCCGACGGCCGTTGCCCCGGCGGTGGCCTTGGTCGCCGCGGGTGCGCGCAGCAGCGACCAGCAGACGACGGCGATCCCCGCAGATGCCGCCAGCAGCACCCACGACGCACGGTACGAGCCCGTGCGGTCGACCAGGAGGCCGAAGGCGGGCGGGCCGACCACGATGCCGACGTTGACCATGGCCGAGCAGAGGCCGGCCGCGAGCCCGGCACGCCGTGCGCCGCCGATCTCGCCCGCCATCGTGCCGTAGAGCCCGGCCCACCCGATCGCGGCGACGCCGAATACGGCGAGACATGGGTACAGGAGCCAGCCGAGGTCGCCGCCCGAGACCGCGAACACCGCGCACACGGCGAAGGCCGCGATGGCGAGCGCGAGAAGCGCGGGCTTGCGGCGACCTCGGAAGAGGCGGTCGCTGACGAGGCCGCTGCCCGGCTTGCCGAAGGCGCCGGCGGCCTCGCAGACGGCGAGGAGGCCGCCGGCGGCCACGGCCGTGTAGGCCAGCGACTCCTTCAGGTAGAGGACCATGTGCGCGAGGGCCGAGAACTCGACGATGCCGAGGAAGAGCCCGCCGGCGGCGAGCAGCCAGATGTCGCGCCGGCGGAGGAGGGCGAGGACACCGGCCCAGCCGCTCTCGTCGTGTCGGGCCGCGACCCCGTCGTCGACCCCGCCGTCGAACGGCGCGCGCCCCGCCTCTCCGGTGTGCGCTGCCACGACTCTTGCGCCGACGCCTTCGACCACGCCCGCGCCGACGCCTTCGACCACGCCCGCGCCGACGCCTGCGTCCACGCCCGCGCCGGTGACCGCGTGCCGCCCGAGCGGTCGGAGCGACTCGCCCGTGCCGGTGACCGCGTGCCGCCCGAGCGGTCGGAGCGGCTCGCCCGGGTTCCGTGGCCGCAGCGGCTGCCCGGCGGGCTCACGGTAGAGCACGAAGCACACCACGGTGATGGCCAGCGCGAGGAGGCCCACGAAGAGGAAGCCGTACTGCCAGCCCATCGCCAGGGCGACGGTGGGCAGCACGGCCGCACCGGCGATGCCGCTGACGTTGATCGCCGACTGGTTCAGCCCGATCGCGGTGGCCCTCTCCCGCGGCGGGAACCACGTCACGAGCGCTTTGACCGCGGAGGGGTAGATGCAGCCGCAGCCGATCCCGGAGAGCGCGAGCAGCATGAGGAGCACCGGGTACGACGGAGCGACGAAGAGCAGACCGACGCAGAGGCCGGCGAGGAGGGTGCCCGGCACGAGCACGCGCTTCACACCGATGCGGTCGACGAGCAGTCCGGCGGCGATCATCGCGGGGGCGTAGGTCACGGCAGTGGCGCTCATCAGAGAGCCGACCTCGGCGTTGCTCAGATCGAAGGCGTCCTTGAGGAAGGGAGCGAGGGGACCGACGCTCAGCCGCGAGAGGTACACGATCAGGTAGGAGGCCCAGACGGTGCCCAGGATGACGAAGCGATACGAGGGCCCTGCGGGCCGGATCGCGGCGCGGCGGTCCACGTCCACGTCCTTTCTCTTCGGGAGCGCCGGCAGACCGGTCTCGAGGCGGCGGCGCGGGCCGCGCCGGTGAGGGCGCCGATCCCCGGCTGATCCGGTGGTCAGTGAGGGCGATGTCGCAGCGCGCCCGCGGCGGTCTGCGCGTCGCCCGGCCGCTGCGGCAGGCCGCGGGGAGACGCGGGGCGAGCGGGGCAGCGTGCCGGGAGTGAGGACGAGGGGGCCGGCTGCCGGTCGGCTGCCGGCGGCTGTCCTCAGGCACGGTCATTGTAGCGCGGCGCCGGCGGCGGCGGAGGGGAGACGGACGCCGGCGCCCGTACAAGCCGGCCGAGCGGCACCTGCCAGAATGGCCAGTCCCGGTGCGTCCCTCACACTGGGAGAGCTACAGATGGGACAATCGGCTCCGTCGCGGACCCATCGAAGGGCCGTCGCGAGCGGCTGGCCCGCGAGCGGCAGTGGCGTCGGGGCCACCGCTCACAGCGGCCGCGGCGCCGGTCCGCCTATCCGACCGCCGGCTGCATCGCTCCCAGCAGGTTGATCAGCAGCCCGATCAGCAGGCTGCCGATCGCGAAGGCGACGACGATCCAGATCGCCGCCTTCTTGCCGAAGAGCGGCACGAGCAGGGCGATCGACGAGAGGCAGATGCCGTTGCCGGCGATCGTCAGGGCGATGGCGTGGCCCATCGGCAGGCCCGCTTCCATCAGCGGCGCGAGGATCAGCACGTCCTCGCCGGAGCAGAGGAAGATCGGCACCCCGATGCCGGCCGCGAGCAGGAGCCCGAACGGCCCGGAGAGATAGTCGCCGACCACGTAGGCCGGCAGGTACAGGGCGAACGCGGTGCCGATCAGCATGCCGATGATGATGTACGGGGCGAGCTGGCGCATGAGATCGAAGGCCGTCTCCATCGACGAGTCGGTCTTGCCCAGCTTGACGGCGCTGCTCGAGCAGCCCTTGCAGGCCACGCAGCCGCGCTCGGGGAAGGCGGGGTCACGCTCCCCGAGGAACTCCTCGATCAGCGTGCCGGTGACCATGCCCAGGGCGAAGATCGAGACGATGCGCCAGAAGGTGTACTCGAGCCCCAGCGTCCCGTAAGAGAAGACGATCACGAACGGGTTGAGCACGGGCACGACCATCATGAAGGTGATGACCGCCCGCAGTCGCACCTTCTGCGTGATCATGAGGCTGAAGGCGAAGGCGACGGCGGCGCAGCTGCAGACGGGGAGGAGCGAGGCGAAGAGGCCGGCCCCGAGCATCGACTTCGGCAGCCAGCGCGTGTCGTCCATGACGTCGCGGGCGACGACGCCCGACAGCACGCAGCCGGCGACGAAGTAAGGGAAGGTGGAGAGCGAGAAGGTCGTGAGGATGTGGAAGAACGAGGCGTCGTGGGCGGCCTTCTCGGTGATCGACTTGCCGCAGTACATGCACCAGGCGTAGGCGAGGATGGCGAGGATCGAGAGCGTCCAGGCGATGCGGCGCTTGGTCTGCGGGGACGGGTGGAGACGCCGGCGGTCGAAGAGCGCATCGGTGCGCTCGCGAAAGCGCGCTGAGTGCTTGCGGCCCTCCCAGACCACGAGCGTGAGGGCGTAGGCGATCAGGAGGGGCACGCCGATGATGCCGAAGGTGGCCTCGATCTGGTTGATGAGACCACGGAGGCCCTCTTCCTCGAGACCCTGCCCGGGGACGTGCTCGGCGACCGCCGTGAAGGCGTTCGCGGCCCAGCTCATGACGTCCGGCACGTTGCGGTCCTCCCCCAGCGGCTCCCCGAGCCCCCTCGGCTCGTCACGCCGGTCCTCGGTTGAGTGCGCCGCACTACTCTACCGGCCCGCAAGGCGCGACGCACACGACATGTATCGGCATGCCGGCGCCGTGTCGCGAGTCGCGCCGGCCGGGCGCCGTGAGCGCGCCGGAGCCGCGTGCCGCGTCGCGCCGGCCGCGGCCGCGTTCGAAGGATCCGGGCAGGGGCCGGTCGCCGCGAGCGTCGGGCGGGCGGCGATAGTGACATGTGAGCGTCGCCATACTACGATGCTGGCGAGGGCACGGGATCCGAAAGGGGCAGGATGTCGGACCATGCGGATGTTGGTCAGGCCGTCCGCGCCACACTGCGCCCGTCGCGCTCTCACCGTCTCTTACATCCCGATCTCAATGGAGGGACACGATGATGCGCTCCGCACACTCGAAATCCAGGCTCGGCCTGCTCGTCCTCAGCCTGGGCGTCCTCCTCGCGGTCGTGGGCGCCGCCTCGGCGCTCGCGGGGAGTGCGCCCTCCGGTGTCGTCGAGACCGAGGCCGGCATCCCGGTCACGAGCCAGACGGTGACCCAGACACAAGAGGGTGACGGCCTCGTCACGACCACGACGGAGCCGGAGCAGCTGTCGACCTTCGTCGTCGACTTCACGCCCGCCTGGACGTGGTATGTGGACGGCACCGGCGACGCCGCCGCCTACGACATCGTCGCCACGGGACTGCGCACGGTGTACACGGCGGCGACCGCGTGGAACGGGAGCACGTACGACCTGGAAGTGGCCAAGTACGTCGACGGCGCGCAGCGCTGGGCACGACTCTACAACGGGCCGGCGAACGGCTACGACCGGGGCGAGGCGGTGGCCGCGCGCGGCAGCGCGATCTACGTCGCCGGTCGGCGCGACCCCTCGGGCGCCGACACCGGCGACGTGCTGCTCACGCGCTGGGACACGGCCGGCAACCTCCTCTGGAAGAAGGCGTACGACTCGGGGTCGCACCAGCTCGACGAGGCCGTCGACGTCGCCGTCGACGGGGACGGCAACGTCGTCGTCGCCGGGTACAGCGAGACGACGGCCACCGGCAACGACTGGGTCGTCATCAGCTACCGGCCGGACGGGACGCGGCGCTGGGTGCGGCGCTACGACGGCCCGTCTCACCTCGCGGACCTTCCGCGCAAGATCGTGGTCGACTCGTCCGGCCGCACCTACGTCGCGGGCTACAGCCAGTCGGCGACGAACGGGCTCGACGCGCTGGTGGTCAAGTACTCGGCGACCGGGACGAAGCTCTGGGCGAGGCGCTTCAACGGCAGCGGGAGCGGAGCCGACGAGGCGCTGTCGCTGCGGCTGCGGCCGGGCGGAGGCGTGTACGTGGCCGGCTACACGACGAGCGCGACGACGGCGCGCGACGGCCTGCTGCTCGGTTTCACGGGCGCGGGCTCGCGTCTGATCACGGTGGCTGAGACCGGTGCCGCCGTCGACGCCGACTGGCAGCAGTTCAACGACGTCGAGGTGCTGCCCGGGGGCGACATCATCTGCGCGGGCTACGACTACTACCTGACGAGCCAGGACCGCTTCTACGTGAAGTACCACCCCACGGGTGCGTACTATGAGAAGGGCTGGCGCTTCTCGGAGTGGGCCGAGTACGTCGTCGCCCTGGCCAAGGACACCCAGGGGGGCATCTACCTCACAGGCACCATGGGCACGGCGACCGGCATCCAGATCTTCACACAGCGTATGAGCAACGGCACGGGCACCGGCTGGTACTCCGGCTGGCCGGGCACCCCGACCGGGAACCACGAGCCGGCGGCGATCGCCACCTACGGGGTGAACGCCTATGTGGCCGGCTTCGAGTCGTACAGCGGGTTCGACGAGATCGTGCTGGGCTACGTGTACTGAGCAGACCCGACGAGGTCGCGGTCCGCGGCAGGTGCCGCGACGATCCGCGGCGATCGGCCTCGGCTGCGCGTGACGCCACGAGCCCGCCGCGCCGCTCGACGCTGCGGCCGGTCGCCGGGTCCGGGCGACCGGCGCCGCGTCGTGCCTCGTGTCGGCGCCGCGTCGCGCGTCGCAGGGTGGCGGGTCGCGCGTTGGGCCGATGCCGCCTGCCACGTCGCGCCGGCGTCACGTCGAGCGTCGCGCGGGCCCTCGGGCGCGAGCGCGCCGCCGTCTTTCGCCGGCTGCGGCAGGGGTGTAGGGTGCGTCGCGGGCCAGCGAACGAGGAAGGCGGTCGCACATTGGGCACGCGCGGGAACGTACGCACACTCGACCTGGAGAAGATCGGCGAGGCGCTGAGCGACGCGACACGTCGTGCCATCCTCCAGTACATGCTCGACTCGGGGCAGCCGTCCTCGGCCGCCGAGGTCGCGGAGGTCTTCGGCGTCCACCGCACGGTCGCTCGCGGGCATCTCGAGAAGCTCCTCGCCACGGGTCTTCTGAAGAGCGGCAAGCGGCCGTCGGTCACCGGCTACGGACGTCCCGTGAAGACGTACGTGTCGAGCGGCGCACGGCTCGAGCTGATGCTGCCGCCGCGGCGCTACGAGTCGCTCGCCCGCCTCCTCCTCCACATCGTCAAGGACCTGCTGGAGACGCCGGAGGCCGTCGAGCGCGCGCGGGCGGCCGGGTATGACTACGGCGTCAGCGTGCGTCGTCAGCTGCAGGGCGGCGACGAGGGGCACATGGCGCCCGAGGCCGCCTGCGCCTGGCTCAGGCAGGAAGGCTACGCGGCGCACTGCGAGCGCGGGCCCGACGGCGACGTGTACGTCTTCGAGAACTGCGTCTACCGCGAGATCGCCGCCGAGAACACCGAGATCGCCTGTTCGTTCAGCCGGGGCATGCTCTGCGGGCTCATCGGCGCGGCGCCGGAGGACCTCACCCAGTCGCACAACCTGGTCGCCGACGGCTACTGCCGGCACGTGATCTCGAAGTAGTCTCGGACGAGGGGCCGGGCGTCGGGCCGTGCGCGTCGCCGCCGGCGAAGGCTCCCGCCGGCACCGGTGACGGCTTCAGCCGCGGGCACTGCCAGCGGGGGCTCACGGCAGCATCGCTCACGGCGGCGTCACTCACGGCGTCCGCCGGCCGTTCCGAGGGTACGTTGGAGACGGCTCCGACCGTACCCCTGAGCGGGAGCACGTAGACCTGATGAGGAAGAGCGTGATGCGAGCGTGTGACGAGCGGCTCGAGGCGGCGCATCACGAGGCGGGCCACGCCGTCGCCTCCGAGCTGATGTGGGTCGTGGGTCTGCCGGTCCGGCGCGTGCTGCGCGTCGTCTTGGCTCCGGCCGGGACCGGCGTGACGATACTGGAGGCGCCGCCTCGTGCGCCGGCCCAGCCGGCGCAGACGGCGGCGCTCGTCGTCTTCACCCTGGCCGGCCCGCTGGCCCAGTACCGGTTCCGCCGCTGGTCGATCTCGGCGCGGACGATCGGCGACGGCGCCGGCGGCGGCGAAGGCGACGCCGCCGCCGCCGAGCGCCTCTGCGCCGGTCTCGCCTGCGGCCTGCGCCGGCGCGACGTGTGTCTCGAGCATCTCTTCGAGGAGACGCTGCGGCTGGCGCGAGACCCGGCGTTCTGGCCGAGCGTCGACGACGTCGCCGCCGCCCTCGACCGCGCGGGGAGCCTGAGCGGCCACGAGGTGCGCGCGCGCCTCGTCCAGGTGCGCATGCGCATGGACGACGTGCGCGCGCCGGTCGACGAGGTGGCGGCGCGGGGCGTGGTCCGAGGAGCGCGGCGGGCAGACTCGGGCGTCCCGCTCACTGCCGAGTGAGCCCCAGGCCGGCCTCGATGGTCCCCCCTTGGCGGCTCTGTCCCCGCCGCGTCCGGCGCGATCGACCGCCCTTGCGGGCCGCTGATACCCGGCCGGCGAGCCGCCGGCAGCGCATGCGTCAACGAACCTTCTCGTAGGGCCGGGGCGGACGTAGAGTCGCTCGCAGGGCGAGGTCTCGGATCGGGGTGCGCACGGTGACCGTGCGGGGCGACAGAAAGGCGCTTGGCATCGGCAAGCTGGCCGAGGCCTTCGCCGACCCCACGAGGCGCGCGATCCTGCAGCACGTGCTCGACGCGCCCACGCCGCTCTCCGCCGCCGAGGTCGCCGACGCGTTCGGCCTGCACCGGACCGTAGCCCGCAACCACCTCGAGCGGCTGGTCGACACCGGCTTGCTGGAGACCGGCAGGCGACGCCCGGCAGCGGGGGGCGGGCGACCGTCCAAGGTCTACGCGCCGAGCGGCGAGCACCTCGAGGTGACGCTGCCGCCGCGCCGGTACGAGTCGCTCGCCGAGATCCTCGTCGACGTGGTCGAGCGCCTGGCGCCGGTCTGGATGGCCGTGCAGCACGCGGAGGCCGCGGGCTACGACTACGGCGTGCGGCTGCGGGCAGAGCTCGGAGGCGACGAGGACGCGGGCGTGGACGCCGAGCGCGTGTGCGGGTGGCTCGCGGAGGCGGGGTACGCGCCGCGCTGCGAGAGGGGCGCCGACCGCGAGGTCTTCACGCTCGAGAACTGCGTGTACCGTGATGTCGCCGTGCAGCACCCCGAGATCGCCTGCGCGGTCACCAAGGGAGTGCTCTGCGGCCTGCTGGGCGTGTCGCTCGACGATCACACGCAGACCTGCACGCTGGCCGACGACGGCGTCTGCCGGCACGAGATCAGGCGCTGAGCCGAAGCACGCGCCGGCGCCCTCGACACCGTGGCGGTCGAGCCGTCCATGCTCGCTCGGTCCCAACCTTCTGCCCGACGAGTCGAAGCAGGGGCATCCACAGGCACGCGCCGGACTGCGCGGGCCGGAGTCTCGTGCGGCAACAACTTGCGGGCCGGCAGAGCAGGAAAGATGGCGCTTGAGCGAAGGCCAGTGGGAGGCCCTGCTCGACTACCTCAAGGCGCTGCCCTGACCGCGCCCGGACCGTGGGCGATGTGGCGGAGGGGGTGGGATTCGAACCCACGAGCGAGTCGCCCCGCTGGCGGTTTTCAAGACCGCTGCCTTCGACCTCTCGGCCACCCCTCCGGCGAGTGCGTTGCAGGTGCACCGCGGGCGCGCGACGGGCGCATCACAGGCGCGTCACAGGCACGCGTCGCGCGTGCGACGGGCGCGTCGCGGGCGCGCGCAGGTAGTGTAGCAACGGGCCCTCTGGCATACTAGGCGCCGTGCACGCCGTTCTCCTCGCCTGTTCAGACGCCTCCCTCGCAGCGGTCCTCGATCGACTCCAGGCCGACCTCGACCTGACCGACGTCGACCGTCTGCTGGTCCCCGGCGGGCCGCTCCTTCTCTCGCGCCCGGGCATAGAGCGCCGGGTCGGTCTCGAGTGTCTCGCGAGCCTCGTCGAGACCCACGGCGCGCGCAAGGTCGTGCTCGTCTCCCACCAGCAGTGCTCGAGCTACGAGCGCGCCCTCGGCGGCTTCGGCTTCGACCAGCGGGAGCTGCTCGAGCGCGACCTGCACCGGGTACGCACGGTGGTCGAGAGCGCCTTCCCGCAGGTCGAGGTCCTCAGCTACTTCGTCCCCTGGCACGAGGACAACGAGGCCGCCTGCTTCGGCGAGCCGGTCCTCGTCGAGTAGCGCCCGCCGGCCGCGTCCCGCGCCGCCCGCGTCCCGCGCCGCCCGCGTCCACAGCGTCGCGCGCCGCCCTCAGCCTCCCAGCGTCTCCTTGCCCACGTAGGGCCGCAGCATCTTCGGCACCAGGATGCTGCCGTCGGCCCGCTGGTGGTTCTCCATGATCGCGATCATCGTGCGTCCGATGGCGATGGCCGTGCCGTTCAGGGTGTGGACGAAGCGCGGGCCCTTGTCGGTGCGGTAGCGGCAGTTGAGGCGCCGCGCCTGGTAGTCGGTGCAGTTGGAGCAGCTCGTGACCTCGCGGTACCGCTGCTGGCCGGGGAGCCAGGCCTCGCAGTCGAACTTCTGCGCCGCCGGGGCGCCGAGGTCGCCGGCGGCGATGTTCACCACGCGGTAGGGGATCTCGAGCAGCTGGAGGAGGTCCTCCTCG
>Ga0209164_1002090_pt1 | contig 22592 bp, 16 predicted proteins | sample MTBNYHSulfiMetaG_FD_187458 | JGI IMG/M metagenome (GOLD analysis project Ga0209164, IMG submission 187458) | Enrichment culture microbial communities from rom New York Harbor, USA that are MTBE-degrading - MTBE-NYH (New York Harbor Sulfidogenic)... | ecosystem: Environmental > Aquatic > Marine >... | reverse complement strand
AGCATGGACGACGATCCATCCAGCACAAACGCCAGATGCTCCACCTTCTGCGTCCACATCCCTTTTTGAATCGGCTCCGGCGTAAATTGCGGCGGCGGCGACAACGGCTGGGACGCACATCCCACCATGGCCACAATCGACACCATTGCCAACATCATCCATCCCCATCCTCGTTTCTGCATAAAATGCTCCTTTCCTTTGCTCTTTCAATTCAAATGCATACACCCTATTCACTCGCCGACGAACTCGACCGATCCACGGCACACCGTGTTTCGGACGGAAAACCGACGCATCTCCCTTCACTTCAGAAAGAACCGGATGGAACCCATTGTATCTTCGTCCAAGGATGAACCTTCGCGCATGCAACCCACGGCATGGGAAAACGGCAGGCGGATAGTTAAACAAAATTAATATAGCCTTGAAAAATGAATTTGCAAGGGAGGGAAGCACAAAGACCGTCATGCCGGCCAGCGTTGGCATCCGGTCAGGTGAAGGGATATGAAATCTCCATGATCCGCTATGGTTACGCCAGGCCCAAGGCCGCGATCATCTCCAAGTCCATCGCGATGCTGCGGCCCTGGGTGGTCAAATAGTTACCCACCATCAGCCCGTTGGCGCCGGCCAAAAAGACCCAGGACTGAAAATCCCCGAGAGTTATCTCCCGGCCGCCGCACACCGTGATGTTCCTGTGGGGATGCAGGAAGCGAAACAAGGCGATGCAGGCCAGGGCCTCCAGCGGTGGCAAAAGCGAATGCTCTTCCAAGCACGTGCCCGGGATGGGATTGAGAAAATTGATGGGCACTGAATCCACATCCAGCTCTCTGAGCAGAAAGGCCAGCTCGACACGCTGAGGCCAGGATTCGCCCATCCCGAAAATACCACCGCTGCACACCTCCAGTCCGGCCGCCCGGGCCGACCGAATGGTGGCGATCATCTCGTCGTAGGTGTGGGTGGTGCAGATCCGGTCGAAGTGGCTGCGGGCCGTCTCCAGGTTGTGGTGATACCGATCGATGCCGGCGGCTTTGAGCTTGCGCGCCGCAGCATCGGAAAGCATTCCCAGGGAGGCACACAAGCACAGCCCGCTGCCCGCCCGCAACCGCTCTGCGACCCGACACACCGTGTCGATCTCCGATTCGTTCAACGCCGTGCCGCTGGCCACGATTCCGTAGTGCGTGGCACCGGCTTCCGCCAACCGCAAGCCCTCATCGACCAACTCATCTGCCGAACGCAGCCCGTAGATCTCCACCGCGCTGCGATGGTGCGCCGACTGCGCGCAGAACGCGCAATTCTCCGCGCACCGGCCGCTCTTGGCATTGACAATGCCGCACCGAAAAACCGGCTGCGGCTTGAACCGCTGCCGGATCTTGTTGGCGCAAACGATCAAATCCAAAATCGACTCCTTATTATCGGGAATCAGCGCGAGGGCCTCCTCATGGGAAATTTGAAAATCGTCGGATGAGATGATCCGCTCGGCGATGTCGGTGGTTATGGAATTGAGCATAGCCCTTCCCTTCTATTTCGTTAACCCTGTATGTTTGGATGGTTTACCAGAAATCCCCGACGTAATAGCAATCAACGCACAGCCAGTCAATGGTGTTTTAGAATTCTTGGCACCCTGTTCATCTATATATGGTATAGAGATCACAGTGCCAGCGTCACGATGCAAATGCCCAATAAAAAACAACTACCGGCATTCCACAGGAAGCGGTGATACCAACCGGCCCGTCCCCCAGTACCCCGGCTCGCTGAATCACGCGCAACCGCCGGAAACAACCCCCGACGAGATCGTCAATCCAAAATGATCGATCATCTCAACTTATTTTTTCAGGCTCCGATTTTTTTAGACTGTGTGACCTGATCTGTCACAGAGGGGTGATATGAACCTACGATATGAAACAGTTTCCCAAAAAGGATACGATCGATTTTTCTGTCACGTTAACGATAAAAGCATCTTGAACATGCACAGGAAATGAGGGGCCCTCATGTCTAAACAATTCTTTGCTCACAGCCTTCCGGGCAGGCCTGCCTCTGAGTGGCAGACATTAGACACTCACTTGGAAAATGTGGCTGAGAAGGCCTTCCACTGCGCCTCATCTTTTGATTCCAGCCATTGGGCCTGGAATGCGGCCTGGCTTCACGATCTCGGCAAAGCCGCCGCTGAGTTCCAGGCCTACCTTTTACGAGAAAATGGTCTGGACGACTCGGAGTATGATGACGCCGGGCCTGGGCGAGTGAACCACTCTGGTGCTGGTGCGGCTTATGCTCAGGAAACTTTTGGCCTCATCGCCGGATTGACGATTGCATACATCGTAGCTGGGCACCATGCCGGTCTGCCAGACTACTTTCCCTCAAATACGGGGCGCGCCGCTTTGCAAATCCGACTTGAAGAAGGAATGAATGATCTATCCCGCATACAATCAATGGCGGAAAGGCTCAAAGATAGGCTTCACACTTCAATCAAGCCACCCGCTTTCGTAAAACCGCACAATTTCCACCTGTGGATACGGATGCTTTTCTCCTGTTTGGTGGACGCCGATTTCCTCGACACCGAGTCTTTCATGAATGTTGTCCAAGCCCAAGAGCGCGGTGGGTATCCCACATTGCCGGAGTTGAAAACCATCTTTGATGCCCACATGAACCAGTTGACGACTGAAGCTGAAAGAACGCCGGTCAATACCGTGCGCCATGAAGTGCTTGCCGCTTGCAGGAAAGCAGCGTTACAAGAGCCCGGCCTTTTCTCATTGACCGTACCGACAGGCGGCGGCAAGACCTTGTCGGCAATGGCCTTTGCGTTCGATCACGCGGCGCACTATGACAAGCGCCGCATCGTCTATGTCATTCCCTACACCAGCATTATCGAACAAACCGCTGGAATATTGGGGAGCATTTTTGGAACCGGGAATGTTGTCGAACACCACAGCAACCTGGAACCGGAAAAAGAGACCCAACGCTCGAGGCTCGCCTCAGAAAACTGGGATGCACCGATCATCGTCACCACCAATGTCCAGTTTTTTGAATCCCTCTATTCCGCTAAACCGAGCCGTTGCCGGAAACTGCACAACCTCATCGACAGTGTCGTCATTCTCGATGAGGCACAACTGCTGCCCCCGAAATGGCTTGAACCCTGCGTCGATGGCATCAACCTCCTTGCAAGGCATTATGGCGTCACGTTTGTTTTTGCCACAGCAACACAACCGGAGTTGCCCAAACTGGACAAGCCAAGAGAGATTATCTCAAACCCAGACGCACTCTACGAAAAACTCAGGAGAACGGCCATCGTTTTTCCGCACGACCTGAACGATCGATGCGATTGGGACGACATCGCGGCACAACTTCAACGCCACGATCAGGTGCTTTGCGTGGTGAACACACGACGCGATTGCTACGAACTGCACAAACGAATGCCACCGGATACCATACATCTTTCGGCCCTGATGTGCGGGCAGCATCGCTCCGAAGTGATCCGAAAAGTAAAAGATAGCCTCAAGCATGGCTTGCCAACGCGCGTCATCAGCACCCAACTGGTGGAAGCCGGAGTGGATATCGATTTCCCGGCAGTGTATCGCGCGCTCGCTGGTTTGGACGCCATCGCGCAAGCAGGCGGCCGCTGCAATCGCGAAGGAAGGTTGAATGACCGGGGGCTGTTGGGGCAGGTCCATGTGTTCATACCGCCCCAAAACGCACCGCGCGGTCTGCAACTGAAAGGCGAAAACACGACGCGTGAATTGATGGCCCTGCCGGATTTCAATCCCCAGCATCCAATGGAGTTCACGCGTTACTTTCAACTCTTTTACTCCAGGCTCAACGATACGGGAGAACGGTTTATGGAACTGCTGCGCATCGATGTGCCCCATATACATTTTCGAACAGCCGGCAATAAATTCCGCCTGATCGACGACCTGGAACAGCAAACGGTCTTCGTCCACTATGGTAACAGCGGCCCATGGATGGACGAACTTCGGCGTATCGGACCCAAGCGGCAAACCATGCGCAAGCTGCAACGCTACACGGTGAATTTGTCCCGGAGAGATTTTGAAAAAGCGAAAGCGGACGGGCTGGTGGAAGAAATCTGGACCGGGTTATATTGCTGGATTGGAGGCTACAACGAAACCCATGGGCTCGATCTGTATGGCGCGGGCTGGGCGCCTGAGGATCTGATGGTTTAAAAAACGTGAAGGAGGATTAAATCAAATGAAAGGATTCTGTCTTGAGGTGAGCGGGCCGATGGCTTGTTTTACCCGGCCGGAAATGAAAGTCGAGCGTGTCAGTTACGACGTGATCACGCCGTCGGCCGCGCGGGCCATCTTCGACGCCATCCTCTGGAAACCCGCCATATTCTGGCGGGTGACGAAAATCGAAGTATTGGCTCCTATTCGCTGGATTTCCGTACGGCGCAACGAAGTCGGCAAAATCGCCTCGCCGCGCTCCGGCGGCATATTCATTGAAGATGACCGTCAGCAGCGGGCCGGACTTTTGTTGCGAGATGTGAAATATCGGCTTTCTGCCGAATTCGACTTCATACCACCCGAAAAGCGTGGACAGGGCTACAACCCCCTTCCGGGATTTCTCGCAGACCCCGATGAAACATCGGATCCACCCAAGCCGGATATCCGACCGGATGAAACCCAAGCCAAGTATGCCGCCATGTTCGAGCGCCGTGCAAAAAAGGGTCAATGTTTCCACCAACCCTATCTGGGGTGCCGGGAGTTCGCGGCGCAGGTTTGTCTGGTGGACCCCCGGACCGATCCATCCGTGCCTATTCCAGAAAACCGGGACTTGGGTTGGATGCTTTACGATCTGGACTTTTCAAACCGGGCCGACCCCAAGCCGCTTTTTTTCCGTCCCAAGATGGAAAACGGCGTCATCAAGGTGCCTGACCGTAACAACGCAGAGGAGGTGCGGGGATGATCCTTCAGGCATTGAAAGAGTATTATGACCGCAAAGCCGCTGATCCGGAATCTGGAATTGCGCCTCCTGGTTTTGAATGGAGAGCAATTCCATTCCTGATTGTAATTGATCAGAACGGCAATTTTTTGAACCTCGAAGACACCCGCGAACAAACCGACAGACAAAATAAAGCAAAAAACTATCTTGTGCCGCGTTCTGAGCCCAGATGCGGAAGCTTAAGCTATAAAACGACATTTCTTTTATGGGACCACATTGGTTATGTGCTTTGCCACCCTGATGATGAAAGAGCGAAAAAGCAACACCGGACATGGATCTCCTCATTAAAAGGTTTGCCGGCCGAACTCGCTGTTGAAGAAAATGTAAAGGCGCTTCTCAAATTTTACGAAGCGGACGGAATAAAAAAAGTTAAGGCACATGCCGACTGGAATGAGTGCATGCGAATCCCGTCCTGCAACATCACATTCAAAATTGCGGGGGACATATTGCCGGTTCCGTGCAGCGAGGTTGTGGAAAAATTTATCAGGCAAAATCAAAACCAATTGAAAGAAACTCTTGGAAACCCGGGAGACAGCAGAATCGTTGGCAGGTGTTTGGTGACAGGTGATATCGATGAAATCGTCAGAGTGCATAGCGATACACGGATCGGCAAGGATGCGAAAGAGCTCCTGGGATTTCAGCGAAACTCAGGCTACGACTCTTATGGCAAAGAGCAGGGGTATAATGCACCGGTCGGAAAATCTGCTGAATCTGCGTATACAACCGCATTAAACACACTGCTCAAGTCGCCGTCCAGGATGTTGATTGGTGATGCTGTTACCGTCTGTTGGTCAGAAAGAGACTCTGAACTCGAAAAGCAAATATCGGAATTCTTCACAGAGCCTCAAAAAGATGACCCGGACTGCAACGTCAGAGCTGTTCATGCGCTGTTCGATTCGATCAAAAATGGCGCTTATCTATCCCGCGAGAATGAAACGAACAAATTTTTCGTCCTTGGCCTCTCACCGAATGTGGCGAGAATCGCCGTCCGCTTCTGGATCGTGGACACCGTTGCAGGCATGGCCACCAAAATCAAAAGACATTTTGACGATTTGCGGATTGTCCATGGCCCCAGGGATAAGGATGTATTTTCTCTGTTCCGGCTGCTCATTTCCACTGCGACCCTGGGCAAATCAGAGAATATCCCTCCAAACCTGGCGGGTGACACCATGCGTGCCATCCTCGAGGAGTTGCCCTACCCTCAAACCCTGCTTCAGGCGGCCGTGCGCCGCATCCGCGCCGAACACGATATTACCTACATCCGCGCGGCACTGATCAAAGCCTGCATTAACCGATTAACTCGATTTAAGAATCCAACCATAGAGGAGGAGCTGAAGATGAGTCTCGATGAAAGCAATGTCAGCGTTGGCTACCGTCTGGGCAGGCTTTTCGCTGTCTTGGAAAGAATTCAACAGGAAGCCAATCCTGGCATCAACACCACCATCCGCGACCGGTTTTATGGGGCGGCGTCCGGCACGCCCGTAGCGGTTTTCGGCAACCTGATGAGGCTGAAGAATCATCATTTGACAAAACTCACCAACACAGGGCGGCGGATCTATTTTGAAAAACTGCTGGGGGATATCATCGATGGGGTCGATGCCAAAATCGCGTTTCCACCCCATTTGAGTCTTGAAGAGCAAGGCCGTTTTGCAATCGGCTATTATCATCAAAACCAGCATTTCTTCGCAAAAAAATAACGAGGCATTCACGTATCCAAACAATAGAGGAGAAAACGATGAGCGAACCCATTAAAAACCGTTATGATTTTGTCCTTGTTTTCGATGTCAAAGATGGCAACCCCAACGGTGATCCAGATGCCGGCAACCTTCCAAGAATCGATCCAGAAAACGGCCATGGCCTTGTCACCGATGTTTGCCTGAAACGCAAGGTTCGCAATTACATTCAAATCGTCAAAAACTTCCAAAAGCCCAACGACATATACGTCAAGGAAAAGGCTGTTCTTGGGCGCTCACATACCGAAGCTTTCAAAGCGCTCGATATCGACACCGGCCAGGAGTCCAGGAAACCAGTGCCCGCTGATTTGGTATCGGCGTTCACGGAGATCACTCTGCCTGAAGGGCTGCTTTTAAAAACCGAGGATGAAGAGGCAAGCGAACTTGTAGTTGCTCCCGACGCGGATAAAAAGTCCATTACCGCATGGTTAAAGGAAGAAAAAATCGACAAAAAGGTGGCCGATATTATAAAAGCGGCTCTCAAGGACGCCAAACCCCGCCGTCCCACAGCAGAGGAAACGGAAAAAGGCAGGAAAAAGATGTGTAATGATTATTATGACATCCGCACCTTCGGAGCGGTCATGTCTCTTAAATCTGCTCCAAATTGCGGGCAGGTGCGCGGACCGGTGCAAATGACCTTCGGTCGCTCCATCGAGCCTGTCGTCACCTTGGAGCACTCCATTACCCGCGTGGCGGTGGCAACGGAAGCTGAAGCCGAGAAACAGAAAGGCGACAACCGGACCATGGGCCGCAAGAATACAATTTCATATGGCCTTTATGTCGCCCACGGCTTTGTTTCCGCCCATCTGGCATCACAAACCGGATTCAGCGAAGGTGATCTGAAGCTGCTCTGGGATGCCCTGTGCAACATGTTTGAAAATGATCGATCCGCTGCGCGCGGTCTCATGTCCACGCAGAAACTCATTGTGTTTAAACATGACGCCGCGCTTGGCAACGCCCAAGCTCACCAACTATTTAAACGCGTTCAGATCATGCGGAAGGATACCTCCAAACCCGCCAGGGACTTTGACGATTACAGCTTTGATATCGATGAACGCAACCTGCCTCAAGGCGTCACGATCATGCAGATGCCTTGAGGTTAGAATACTTCGGAAAGGTTTTTTAGTAACAGCATCCTGTTTTGTTCCTTTTCCGAGCGCCATGCCCTTCCTAATTCTCGGCATGGCGCTGCACGATGAGGTTTGAAATGTTTACCGAAGACGAGCTTTTGCCCCTATCCGCCCTCCAGCACCTGCTATTCTGTGAACGGCAGTGCGCCTTGATTCACATTGAGCAGGCATGGACGGAAAATGTCTATACGGCCGAGGGTCGCATTCTGCATGAACGGGTGGACGCAGGCCGAAACGAATCGAGGGGTGATGTGCGCGTGGTGTCGGGTTTGGCCTTGCGCTCGTTGAGGTTGGGACTGGTGGGCAAAGCCGATGTCGTGGAGTTTCATCGTGAAGCCGGACAGGAGAGAGGCCAAGCCCCCCTTTGGCGCCCCTTTCCAGTTGAATACAAACGCGGCAGGAAGAAAAAGCAGGATTGGGACCAGGTGCAGTTATGCGCTCAAGCGTTGTGCCTGGAGGAGATGCTCGGTATTGATGTATGCGAAGGCGCACTCTTTTATGGGAAAACCCGCCGAAGGCAAAGTGTACCTTTTGATGCCGGATTGAGACAAAAGACAGAACAAACCGCGGCCCGTCTGCACCGGTTGATCGAGCAAGAAGCCACTCCGCCGCCAGTCTACACGAAGGCATGCGAAAGCTGCTCGTTCCTCGAATCGTGCCTGCCGACCACATTAACCAGTGGTCGAACTGTCCGTAAATATTTAAAGGAGGTGATCGATTCCTTGTGAAAAAACATCTCAATACCCTCTTTGTAACAACCCAGGGGGCCTATCTCTCGAAGGAGGGCGAGACGGTTCGGGTGACGGTCGAAAAGGAAAATCGACTCCAGGTCCCGATCCACACTTTAGGTGGCATCGTCTGTTTTGGCCGCGTCATGTGCAGCCCTTTTTTAATGGGGTTTTGCGCAGAGAACAACGTCGGTTTGAGCTTTCTGACCGAAAATGGCAAGTTCCTGGCTCGCGTTCAAGGGCCGGTATCCGGCAATGTACTGCTGAGAAGAGAACAGTATCGGCGTGCCGACATGCAGGATTGCACGACTGACCTTGCACGCGCATTCGTGACAGGGAAGATCGCAAACTCCCGCACGGTGCTCCAGCGCGCCCTCCGGGATCACGGCGATAAAATTCGACAGGATGAGGTCAAACGCGCTGTCGACCTGTTGGCAGATGCTTTAAAACGACTTCTGCAATCAGATGGATTGGACACGGTGCGCGGCATCGAAGGCGATGCTGCGCGTATCTATTTTAGCGTGTTCGATAATCTGATCACCAACCAAAAAGAGGCGTTTTTCTTCAAAGGCAGAAATCGCAGGCCGCCGTTAGACAATGTAAATTGTCTACTCTCGTTCATTTACACCCTGGTGCTGCATGATATCCGTTCAGCCTTGGAGGGGGTTGGCCTCGACCCCGCCGTCGGATTTTTGCACCGCGATCGTCCCGGCCGACCCGGACTTGCCTTGGATGTCATGGAAGAATTTCGACCATTTCTGACCGACCGCCTCGTAATATCCCTTATCAATCTTGCCCAAATAGATGGCAAAGGGTTCCACAAATCGGAAACCGGTGCGGTTTACATGAACGATAACACCCGCAAGACGGTCATCATGGCCTATCAAAAACGCAAGCAGGATGAAATTCATCATCCTTTCATCAATGAAAAGGTAGCTATTGGCATTCTTTTCCATGTCCAGGCCCTGCTTCTGGCGCGCTTTTTACGTAACGATCTGGACGGCTATCCGCCATTCATATGGAGGTGACGCTTTATGATGGTTCTTGTCAGTTACGATGTGGCCACCAGGGACGAAGGTGGACAAAGACGACTCCGCCGGGTGGCCAAAATCTGTAAAAACCATGGCCAGCGTGTGCAATACTCTGTTTTCGAATGTATCGTCGATCCGGCTCAATGGGCGCTGTTCCGCCAGCAGTTAATCGAAGAGATCAAGGAATCCGACGATAGCCTGAGATTCTATTTTCTCGGTTCCAATTGGCGAAAACGGATGGAGCATATTGGGGCAAAAGCAAGCTTTGATCAGGAGGGCCCCTTGATCGTTTGATGGAGCGCGAACCCCAAGCAAGCAAACTTTTCCCGGAAGGTTCGCGCCCAATTAACTGACTGATAAAATTTCAAATTTTCGAAATCGGGATTTGGCAAGAAAAGAATTGGTGGATGAAATTGGAGCTTCGCGGAGCACTGTCTAAAATGTACTTAATTTCAGGCAGATAAATACAAGACGGTCGCCCCCCGCGCGGGGGCGTGGATTGAAACGGGCAGCCAGGATGTGTCCTTAACGGGTTGTTTAAGTCGCCCCCCGCGCGGGGGCGTGGATTGAAACTCGATGCCAGCCCGGACGAACGCCAGAGGATGCTGTCGCCCCCCGCGCGGGGGCGTGGATTGAAACATCATTTGTGGCCGTGTCGTCGTAGATGATGCCCGTCGCCCCCCGCGCGGGGGCGTGGATTGAAACGTGAAGCAGACCCAGCAGCTCGGGGCCGGGTTGATGTCGCCCCCCGCGCGGGGGCGTGGATTGAAACAACGATAGGGGGAGACGATGGCGACCTGGCCGGCCGTCGCCCCCCGCGCGGGGGCGTGGATTGAAACAACGCCTACAAGTTTGCGAACGGAAAGGGCGGCGTCGCCCCCCGCGCGGGGGCGTGGATTGAAACGTAGTAGCAATTTCAGCGCGGCAAGCGAACGGAGTCGCCCCCCGCGCGGGGGCGTGGATTGAAACCGGCGTTTGAAACCGGCATCACCGGCCCGACGGACGTCGCCCCCCGCGCGGGGGCGTGGATTGAAACAGCTCATCTGCCACTGCCATGATAGCCCGTTTGACGTCGCCCCCCGCGCGGGGGCGTGGATTGAAACACTGAATCGCCGTTCGCATTGGCTGCGATAACTGCCGTCGCCCCCCGCGCGGGGGCGTGGATTGAAACACCAACTCGTAACGGTCATAATCGAATATTTCTGTCGCCCCCCGCGCGGGGGCGTGGATTGAAACTTCGATAGCATGGTCAACGTGGTTTCGATGCAGGTCGCCCCCCGCGCGGGGGCGTGGATTGAAACTCCTTAAAAAATATTTGTTGTTATCGGAGCGCCCGTCGCCCCCCGCGCGGGGGCGTGGATTGAAACCCGTATTAGCGCAACGGCTCCTGTTAATCCTGGGTGTCGCCCCCCGCGCGGGGGCGTGGATTGAAACGGTTCAAATCAGGTGACACTCAGGTAATATGCCAAGTCGCCCCCCGCGCGGGGGCGTGGATTGAAACGGGCACGCCGCGCGCACGATCGATAGGAGATGGCGAGTCGCCCCCCGCGCGGGGGCGTGGATTGAAACGCAGTCCGGCGATGCCGAAGATTACGTCACCACGTCGCCCCCCGCGCGGGGGCGTGGATTGAAACAATCCTATTTTTACCGCCGCGGTTGCCTGGTACGGTCGCCCCCCGCGCGGGGGCGTGGATTGAAACGGCAAGTAGCCGGCGGCGCCAGACAGCGAGGCCCAGTCGCCCCCCGCGCGGGGGCGTGGATTGAAACAGGGGCGTGCTGCCGGTCAGCGACGGCGCAGGCCGTCGCCCCCCGCGCGGGGGCGTGGATTGAAACATCGATACGGCGGCCGAGTTCGAGCAGTTTTCGGCGTCGCCCCCCGCGCGGGGGCGTGGATTGAAACCTGAAGACACACCGGTCATATATGTCTCTGTCCCGTCGCCCCCCGCGCGGGGGCGTGGATTGAAACACCATCGGGCTTATCGTCGAGGTTATCCTCCCAGGTGTCGCCCCCCGCGCGGGGGCGTGGATTGAAACGCATACGAGGTATAGACCATGCACAGAATCGACGCGTCGCCCCCCGCGCGGGGGCGTGGATTGAAACATCATCTCGCGGTTGAAGTCGAAGGTGCCCATGTGTCGCCCCCCGCGCGGGGGCGTGGATTGAAACCAGTCCCTGTATATGCCGTTGGTCAGGTTAGGGCGTCGCCCCCCGCGCGGGGGCGTGGATTGAAACATATATACCTCTCTGCGTCTGGATAAGCGGAGAGTCGCCCCCCGCGCGGGGGCGTGGATTGAAACGCGCTCGGCCAGGTCGCGCATCAAGGGGCCGCGCGGTCGCCCCCCGCGCGGGGGCGTGGATTGAAACGGCCTTACGCGCACCGCGGCCGCCTATGCGACCGGTCGCCCCCCGCGCGGGGGCGTGGATTGAAACGATACCTGCTTTGGTGCTCGTAAAATCAACCCTGTCGCCCCCCGCGCGGGGGCGTGGATTGAAACATTGACTGGGTCAGGGCAATTGACGAAATGCCACGTCGCCCCCCGCGCGGGGGCGTGGATTGAAACCGGTTGGACAAGCCCCCAGACAAAAGTGGCCCTGGTCGCCCCCCGCGCGGGGGCGTGGATTGAAACATATGCCTCCTTTATAGCGCCGCAAAGTCCAGCGCGTCGCCCCCCGCGCGGGGGCGTGGATTGAAACATCATTGCGTCCCCGCCAGCGTCCATGTGATCGATGTCGCCCCCCGCGCGGGGGCGTGGATTGAAACATGTCCGGGTTGACCGCCTGGGCCGTCACCTTCTCGTCGCCCCCCGCGCGGGGGCGTGGATTGAAACAGGTGGATAAGGAGGGCCGCATCAACACCGGACGGTCGCCCCCCGCGCGGGGGCGTGGATTGAAACTCCTGGTCGGGGAATGTCTTATCGGGCAGGTTGAGTCGCCCCCCGCGCGGGGGCGTGGATTGAAACATGCCCAGCACCGCCATGAGCGACCGCACCAGGTCGCCCCCCGCGCGGGGGCGTGGATTGAAACATGGCACCATTCAGTGGCCCGCCACTTGTCCTGGGTCGCCCCCCGCGCGGGGGCGTGGATTGAAACAAGTGACATACGAGGGTATCGAGCGGCCCAGGAGTCGCCCCCCGCGCGGGGGCGTGGATTGAAACACGATGATCGATCCAAACTCAATCATCGCGTGGTGCGTCGCCCCCCGCGCGGGGGCGTGGATTGAAACAGAAACCCGTTCATCGACGATATCCAGAAGGACGGTCGCCCCCCGCGCGGGGGCGTGGATTGAAACCATTTGGTAGCCGCGGCCGCGCCGGATCACGTGAGTCGCCCCCCGCGCGGGGGCGTGGATTGAAACCGGTATTGCCGAGAACCGTGACGGTGGCGCCATCGGTCGCCCCCCGCGCGGGGGCGTGGATTGAAACATTGACTGGGTCAGGGCAATTGACGAAATGCCACTGGTCGCCCCCCGCGCGGGGGCGTGGATTGAAACTTCCTTGATCCACCCTTGCAGCCGCTTGGCGCCCGTCGCCCCCCGCGCGGGGGCGTGGATTGAAACTTCCTTGATCCACCCTTGCAGCCGCTTGGCGCCCGTCGCCCCCCGCGCGGGGGCGTGGATTGAAACACGTTGTGCGGGTCGGCATATACCGTGTTGATGTGTCGCCCCCCGCGCGGGGGCGTGGATTGAAACAAACTCCATCAGGCCACCTCGACAAATTTTTCAAGTCGCCCCCCGCGCGGGGGCGTGGATTGAAACACGTTGTGCGGGTCGGCATATACCGTGTTGATGTGTCGCCCCCCGCGCGGGGGCGTGGATTGAAACGATTTTTTGTCGTCGGCGTGGCGCGGCGGGTCGGTCGCCCCCCGCGCGGGGGCGTGGATTGAAACAGATCCGAACAGTTTATTGACGATCGCCGCGCGCGTCGCCCCCCGCGCGGGGGCGTGGATTGAAACAAGTGACATACGAGGGTATCGAGCGGCCCAGGACGTCGCCCCCCGCGCGGGGGCGTGGATTGAAACAGGTGGATAAGGAGGGCCGCATCAACACCGGACGTCGCCCCCCGCGCGGGGGCGTGGATTGAAACATCGTAATCGATCATATCCAGTTCTGCAGATTCGTCGCCCCCCGCGCGGGGGCGTGGATTGAAACATGTGCCTCCTTTATAGCGCCGCAAAGTCCAGCGCGTCGCCCCCCGCGCGGGGGCGTGGATTGAAACCTTGATAGCTGATTAAAATACCGTCCAAACGAATGTCGCCCCCCGCGCGGGGGCGTGGATTGAAACCATGTATCGGTAATGCCTTCGACAATCATTATTGTCGCCCCCCGCGCGGGGGCGTGGATTGAAACTTGTTGGTAATGGATCAAATCAACCTGCAGCAACAGTCGCCCCCCGCGCGGGGGCGTGGATTGAAACACGAATACGCCATGTCTTAAGGTTATAGGAAGAACGTCGCCCCCCGCGCGGGGGCGTGGATTGAAACATTACCGGCCGCAAGTGGTGCGACTATTGCGCGTGTCGCCCCCCGCGCGGGGGCGTGGATTGAAACTCTATATCCCAATTGCAACTTTTGTCCGGTGTGGTCGCCCCCCGCGCGGGGGCGTGGATTGAAACATCCAAACAACGTGAGATTTACAACCGAATGCTGTCGCCCCCCGCGCGGGGGCGTGGATTGAAACAGCTTCTGCTGCTGGCAAATCAGCAGATCTCATAGAGTCGCCCCCCGCGCGGGGGCGTGGATTGAAACGCGCTCATTGGCTCAGCCAATCACATTTATGGCAGTCGCCCCCCGCGCGGGGGCGTGGATTGAAACGTGTATGGGAAGTCTTACTCTTGGCATTATGGGGTCGCCCCCCGCGCGGGGGCGTGGATTGAAACAGGTTTGACAATAAGGATTGCGACGGCACTTGGATATGTCGCCCCCCGCGCGGGGGCGTGGATTGAAACTAACTCAGTCCATTTGAAGCCGAGTTTTGACGGCGTCGCCCCCCGCGCGGGGGCGTGGATTGAAACATAGACGGTAGTGTCGTCGGCGTCTTTGACGACAAGTCGCCCCCCGCGCGGGGGCGTGGATTGAAACTGACCCCTTCGTTGTCTCCCTTCTCGTAGGCTGGTCGCCCCCCGCGCGGGGGCGTGGATTGAAACACCTTTTTCCCGGCCACGGTGCGGGTGGCCACCGTCGCCCCCCGCGCGGGGGCGTGGATTGAAACTGGACATGACCGGCAATCTGGGCAACCAGAGCCGCCGGTCGCCCCCCGCGCGGGGGCGTGGATTGAAACCGGCGGGTGGGCGTCAGCAACTGCAGCGGCCGCAGGTCGCCCCCCGCGCGGGGGCGTGGATTGAAACCAGAATCCTGTGCCACCCTCATAAGTAAAATCATGTCGCCCCCCGCGCGGGGGCGTGGATTGAAACTGGCGCTGTCCATCCGCATCCACGGCGCGGCAAGTCGCCCCCCGCGCGGGGGCGTGGATTGAAACAATAAATCCGTCGACAACACTCAATCCGGCCGGAGTCGCCCCCCGCGCGGGGGCGTGGATTGAAACATTTCCTGTTTGCTGTGTGGGTAAAGCTCGATGACGTCGCCCCCCGCGCGGGGGCGTGGATTGAAACTTGTTGGCCACTTCGTAGTCATTGGACGGCGCGCGTCGCCCCCCGCGCGGGGGCGTGGATTGAAACATTGGCCGCGCCTGACCCTGTAGGCCCGACAGAGTGTCGCCCCCCGCGCGGGGGCGTGGATTGAAACACCAACTCATGGCCGAGCGTTTCCTGGGATACGAAGTCGCCCCCCGCGCGGGGGCGTGGATTGAAACCCTTCTTGAATCCACTGTCTATCGTTCGCCTTGATGTCGCCCCCCGCGCGGGGGCGTGGATTGAAACATGAATCCTCCTCGATGCGCTCGATGTTCGTTATCTCCCCGTCGCCCCCCGCGCGGGGGCGTGGATTGAAACATGATGTCTTATCTGTTTGTGATTAACAGCTCTTGTCGCCCCCCGCGCGGGGGCGTGGATTGAAACGGCCGCCACCGGGCCGGTCTGGGTCGCGATGCAGTCCGTCGCCCCCCGCGCGGGGGCGTGGATTGAAACAGCCGACAGATCCACGAAGGCTTGAACGTCGCCCATGTCGCCCCCCGCGCGGGGGCGTGGATTGAAACTAAACCCGCCGATCGTTGCGGGCACATACCCCCGGGTCGCCCCCCGCGCGGGGGCGTGGATTGAAACTCACCGTAGGGCACCCCGTCGACCCATAGTTGGGTCGCCCCCCGCGCGGGGGCGTGGATTGAAACATCGAGCTGATCGGCGGCGCCATGACCCTGGAGCTGTCGCCCCCCGCGCGGGGGCGTGGATTGAAACCATTTGGTAGCCGCGGCCGCGCCGGATCACGTGAGTCGCCCCCCGCGCGGGGGCGTGGATTGAAACATATCTAGCGCCTCGTGGGCGTCGGCCAGATCATGTCGCCCCCCGCGCGGGGGCGTGGATTGAAACAAATACCCAGGCCACGCCGCCTGTGGCGCGAAAGTCGCCCCCCGCGCGGGGGCGTGGATTGAAACCATTGGATATAGACCTTGCCGTGGGAGGATCCCCGTCGCCCCCCGCGCGGGGGCGTGGATTGAAACAAGATCCTGCATCTGCTGACCGAACAGGGCGTCCGTCGCCCCCCGCGCGGGGGCGTGGATTGAAACGTCCACGATGGCCTCCACCTCGTTTTCGTCGAGCCGTCGCCCCCCGCGCGGGGGCGTGGATTGAAACGATTTGACATAGGCGCCCTTGCCGTCCAGCCTGGTCGCCCCCCGCGCGGGGGCGTGGATTGAAACATAGAAAGGCCGAGATGGTTGGCAAAACCCTTAGGTCGCCCCCCGCGCGGGGGCGTGGATTGAAACCTGATCACATCAGCGCCGGCTTGCGTGTCGAGGGCGTCGCCCCCCGCGCGGGGGCGTGGATTGAAACAAATCGCCGCTTACCGGCTCCTTGTGAGCGAAGCGTCGCCCCCCGCGCGGGGGCGTGGATTGAAACCCAAACGATAGGCATTGCACTGTTATCATCGTCAGTCGCCCCCCGCGCGGGGGCGTGGATTGAAACAGAATCTTGAGCGCCAGGACCGCCTGCAAAAAGAACGTCGCCCCCCGCGCGGGGGCGTGGATTGAAACATTTATCGCCCAGCCCTAGTCCGAGTGACCGGCGTCGCCCCCCGCGCGGGGGCGTGGATTGAAACATCCTCAATCCAAAACGGTCCAAGCAAATGGATGTCGCCCCCCGCGCGGGGGCGTGGATTGAAACTTCCCGCAGGCGCTTGGCTTCGGCGCGGGCATCGGTCGCCCCCCGCGCGGGGGCGTGGATTGAAACGATAATATGGCTTCATTCGTGGCACTCCCAGTCTGTCGCCCCCCGCGCGGGGGCGTGGATTGAAACTTGAGCATCAACTCGATCTGCCGGAACTTCGGCTTGTCGCCCCCCGCGCGGGGGCGTGGATTGAAACATAATGTAGGCGACCTTCGCCCGGGCGGCCTTGATGTCGCCCCCCGCGCGGGGGCGTGGATTGAAACTGCCTCGGTGAAGTCGTTGCTGTCGTAGAGTTTCGTCGCCCCCCGCGCGGGGGCGTGGATTGAAACTGCTTCTGCCTCATCGCCGTGCGCTCCTTCTACTGGTCGCCCCCCGCGCGGGGGCGTGGATTGAAACCTTGGCGGCCCGGCTGTGTCCGTCGAACGTGTTCGTCGCCCCCCGCGCGGGGGCGTGGATTGAAACTTCTAAGATTGGATTAACAAAGGGAAATATAAGGTCGCCCCCCGCGCGGGGGCGTGGATTGAAACATTGGGTTGCCGTCGGCCACGGCGTCGGACGAGGTCGCCCCCCGCGCGGGGGCGTGGATTGAAACATTGGGTTGCCGTCGGCCACGGCGTCGGACGAGGTCGCCCCCCGCGCGGGGGCGTGGATTGAAACATTGGGTTGCCGTCGGCCACGGCGTCGGACGAGGTCGCCCCCCGCGCGGGGGCGTGGATTGAAACACCGTACGCTCGCCGGTCTTGTCCTTGACCCGCTGTCGCCCCCCGCGCGGGGGCGTGGATTGAAACAGATTCGATTGTACCAAGCCCGGATGTGTTCGCGTCGCCCCCCGCGCGGGGGCGTGGATTGAAACAAGCTGACCATGTCCGTGATGTCGATGCCCAGGTCGTCGCCCCCCGCGCGGGGGCGTGGATTGAAACCTGTTCGGTGGATCCTTGGCGCCGGACACCGTAAAGTCGCCCCCCGCGCGGGGGCGTGGATTGAAACTTCAACCAATAATAGCCCCGATCTGGAAGAAGATGTCGCCCCCCGCGCGGGGGCGTGGATTGAAACCGGCACCTGCTGTGGTGGCATACGTAATGCTGGAGTCGCCCCCCGCGCGGGGGCGTGGATTGAAACAGGTACCGGTAGGCCGCGTCGTAGGCGGCCTCGTGGGTCGCCCCCCGCGCGGGGGCGTGGATTGAAACAACCACTTAACATGTTTATTCGTTAAATGAGTAGGTCGCCCCCCGCGCGGGGGCGTGGATTGAAACACTCCCTGGCATGTGACGCTGATCGCGCCGGCTGGTCGCCCCCCGCGCGGGGGCGTGGATTGAAACATCGACTATGACGTTGACGTGAAACTGGCCAAACGTCGCCCCCCGCGCGGGGGCGTGGATTGAAACCCCCATAGCCCCATCCTCCCACCCATCGCCTTCGGGTCGCCCCCCGCGCGGGGGCGTGGATTGAAACGATTTCTTTGACAACTTCATCCCGCAGATCGCCGTCGCCCCCCGCGCGGGGGCGTGGATTGAAACTTCCTTGGCCACCGCGATCCGGTTCCAGCTTTTGATGTCGCCCCCCGCGCGGGGGCGTGGATTGAAACGACTGCATACCTTGGTTCGCGGCGCTTCGGCCGCGTCGCCCCCCGCGCGGGGGCGTGGATTGAAACTATCCACATGCCGTAGGCTATATCGTCGCATAGGTCGCCCCCCGCGCGGGGGCGTGGATTGAAACACGGCTACAAATACCAGCCGGTTGACTAACCGAACGTCGCCCCCCGCGCGGGGGCGTGGATTGAAACGAGTTGCGGGCTATTGGAGCACCCATGCCGATCCGTCGCCCCCCGCGCGGGGGCGTGGATTGAAACATAGGGTACGCCCCACATGACCTCCAGGAGGGCCGTCGCCCCCCGCGCGGGGGCGTGGATTGAAACACCATCTACCTTGTCGTCGTAATCGTCTTCCCATGTCGCCCCCCGCGCGGGGGCGTGGATTGAAACATGGGCACCCTTTGGGTTTGGTGATCGCTGCGGCGTCGCCCCCCGCGCGGGGGCGTGGATTGAAACTGGTCCCCAGTAAAGCGAGTTCAACATGCCGGATCAAATCCGGCATGCAGGTTCTGCAGGTTTTAATGCTTCACTTCGAGTGCAGGAATTAAAATTTCGAAAAGTCCGGTTCCCTCTTTGCGGCGAAGGCTTCGAAGGCTTCGCGGGCCTGGGGACCGGACATCAGCTTCGCGAACATGGCCCCATCGGTCTGGATGGCCTCGCGGACGTTTTGAGCCGTGTAACCTTTAATAAGCTGCTTGGTGGCCATGAGGCCAGCCGGCGATTTGCGGGCAAGGCGTTGGGCAATTTCCATGACCTCGTCCATGAGCGTCTCGTCGGCGATGACCCGGTTGACGATACCCAGTTCGCAGGCATTTTCCGAAGATATGCGTTCGCCGAGCAGGAAGAGCTCCGAGGCGCGCTGGCGGCCGACCAGGCGCGGCAAGACGTAGGACGAACCGAATTCGGGGCAGAGGCCGAGGTTGACGAAGGGGGTACTGAAGATGGCGCTTTTGCCGGCGAAGACCATGTCGCAGTGCAGCAGCATGGTGGTGCCGATGCCGATGGCAAAGCCCTGCACCGCTGCAATCAGGGGTTTGCGCAGGGAGATGACCGCTTCGAAAAATTCGGCACTGGCCGAGGGCACCTCGCCACTCGGATTGGAGGCGCGGGCCATGAAGTCGCCGATGTCGTTGCCGGAAGTAAAGATGCCCTGGGTGCCGCACAGCACCGCGACCCGCACGGCATCTTCCTGGTCGGCCCGCTTGAAGCCTTCGGCCATCAGGGCGTACATGTTCTGGGTAATGGCGTTTTTCTTTTCGGGCCGGTTCATCTGGATGGTGAACACCCCGTTTTCCTGGCGGGTGATGATTTCCTGGGTCATGTGGGATCGCTCCTTGGTCGAAGGGTTTTTACCGCTTTAATAGCGGCTTTGGTGCTGGATTTCAATACGCCGGACGCAAAAGGGCAGCCGCTTCCGGCTGCCCTTTGGATCTGGTGCGTTTGCGTCCAATTGGACGGGACGCTGCTATTCTTCTTTTTTGGGGGCCAGGGCTTCGCGGTCGCCGCCGCTCATGCCGGCGATGTATTTGACCACCTTCTTGCGGGAGTCGATGTCGTATTGGGTCGTGATGGCGATCTGCTCCATGATGGGCGAGCCGCCGCCGTGGAAACCGCCCACATTGTGGATGCCGCCCTTGGCCGAGCAAAGCACGTCACCCAGGTAACGCCAGAGCTGGGCCTGGTCTTCCACCGGCATATTTGGGTTACGCTGGGTGTATTTGAGCAGCAGGTCGCGGGTCTCGGGATTGACGAAATCCTTTTCGTGGGGGAAGGTGGCCACCACGCCGCCGGCGATGTCGCACAGGATTTCGGCCTCTCTGTAAACCGCCTCTCCGGTCAGGCAGCGGCCCACGTTGCAGTAGATCGAGTGGGGGATATAGGAACCGGGGCCGTAGGGCACCAATCCCTTTCCGGGCATATAGACTTTGGGCCCGCCCAAGTCCGATGCGGTGTAGCCGGCGGCGTAACCCAATTCGGTGACCATGATCAACTCGGCCAGCTTTTCGCGCACGTGGGAGGTTTTGTGCACGTTGTTGACTTCGGCGGCCAGGGCCGCGGCACCCATCACCACGTCGCCGATGGCCGGCTTGCAGCCGGAATAGGAGTGGCGATGGAACAGGGCGAAAAGCAGGGCCAGGATGCCGCCGTGCTGGTATTCGCCGGCCATAAAGACGCGTTCCCAGGGGATGAAACAGTTATCGAAGATCATATAGGAATCGGTCGAGGCCGGCACCCAGCCACGCATGAAGTGCTTGCGCTCCCGGAACCGATGGATGGTGGCCACCTGCTTCAACCCATCCCAGTCACCAGGCACGGCGAAAGCCACGGCGTAATCCTTGTCTTCGGGACGCAGGGCGCGGGTGGGCACCACCAGCACTTCGTCGGACACCGAGGCTTCGGAAATGTGCAGCTTGCAGCCTTCCACCACGATGCCGTCCTTGAGCCGCTCCTTGATGTAGACATAGGAGCCGGGGTTGGGCTGGTCTGCCGGACGGCGCAGGCGGTCGCCCTTGACGTCGGTCTGGGCGCAGCAGGCGATGAGGTCTTCCTTCTGAAAACGGGTCAGCCACTTTTTGAAATTTTCATGGTAGCTGGTTTCGCCCTTGTTCATCTTGTCCGCCTCGTAGGAGACGTTGTAGATGGCGTTGGTGGCGTCGATGCCCATGCAGCGCTGGATGCAGCCTCCCACCTTCTGACAGAGCATGCGGGTCATGTCCTGTTTTTTGTGCAAGTCATCCTTGTTCTGATGGATGTGGGTAAAGCGGTTGATGCGCTCGCCGGTCAGATGGGAAATGGCGGTCATCAACTCCTGGTTTTCGGGCCTGGCGGCTTCATCGTAAGTGGTGCCGATGTTGTTGATGCACGCCATCTGCAGTTCGTCGGTGCGGTCGATCAACTGGCCGTCGAAGTAGATGTTGCGTTTCATCTTGGCCAGTGCGTTGATGTAATCCTGTTTTGTCCTCATGGGCTCCTCCTGCCCGGATGTACCGGTACGGATTGGATTTAAGATTCAGTTACGATTCTACTCCTAACAAGCGGGCTGAGGCGCTGTCAACAAAAAGAATCGAACGCTCGTTCTATTTTTTCGGTTTTGGAACGTGGGATATGAGATCGTTTTGAGATCCAGGGGGTTTATTTTTTCCCCAAAAGAGTTAATTTATTTCGGATTGCGTTGGTACGAATGTTCAAAAGGAGTAGATAATGGCTAAATTCGACAATGTCATGGCGGTTTTCAAACTGTTGCCCCAAACCAATTGCCGCAAATGCAACGAGGCCACCTGCCTCGCTTTCGCCGCCGCGGTGTTTCAGGGAAAACGCCCCTTGTCCGACTGTCCTTTTGTGTCGCCCGAAGATCTCGATCGCTTCGGCGACCAGGCGCCTGGCCGTAAAGACCCTCGGGAGGAACTGGAAAAAACCCTGGCCGGACTGAAGCAACAACTCGCAAAGGTCGATCTGGCCGAGGTGGTGAATAAAATCGGCGCCGACTTCTCCAACGGCCGGCTCACATTGCGCACCTTGGGTAAAAATATCAGCGTCGATGCCAAGGGCAATTTCTATGGAGAAATTCACATCCACCATTGGATCGCGGTGCCGGTTCTCAACTACATCATCCAGGCCGGCGGTGTGCCCCCCTCGGGTAACTGGGTGCCGATGCGCGAGCTGCCCAACGGCAAGGATTACTACCGCCTGTTCGGCCAACGATGTGAAAAGCCGCTCAAGCGCCTCGCCGATACCTACACCGATCTTTTCGAGGACCTGGTTCACCTGTTTAACGGCCGCCGGGTGGACAATCATTACGAATCGGATATCTCCCTGGTGCTCGATCCCCTGCCCTCGCTGCCGGTCCTGATTTGCTACTGGAAACCGGAAGAAGGCATCGCATCGAGTCTCAATATCTTCTTCGACGACACGGCCGAACAAAATATGAGTATCGGATCGATTTACACCCTGACTGCGGGGTTGGTGGTGATGTTCGAGAAGATTGCGTTACGCCACGGTGTGAACTAGAACGGTTCAGCCCGCTGCGACCAGGGCCACCTGCCGGGCCAGGGCCGATGCCTCGAGATTGACGCCGACTCTCAAGGCCTTCAATCCCTTGACGCTGGGCAGGTCTTCGAGTTCAAGCGCTTCGATGTCGTCGAGCAGATGTTCGTTGGATT
>Ga0209164_1002088_pt1 | contig 22604 bp, 19 predicted proteins | sample MTBNYHSulfiMetaG_FD_187458 | JGI IMG/M metagenome (GOLD analysis project Ga0209164, IMG submission 187458) | Enrichment culture microbial communities from rom New York Harbor, USA that are MTBE-degrading - MTBE-NYH (New York Harbor Sulfidogenic)... | ecosystem: Environmental > Aquatic > Marine >... | reverse complement strand
GCCTTGGCTCCGACGAGCTCCACGCAGGGCCCATTCTCGGCAAGGCCCCGTAAAGCGGCGTCGATTAAACAGGAGCTTTTCAGAACTTTTCACTTGACAAGAGCCCGTTTCATAACAGTTTCCATCCAGAAATGGTCTTTTTGGCCAATCTCGGCGTCAATCCGCACGTTTGCTTGTGCGGCGACCTGCAGCTCGCCTCCGTGCAAACGCCCGCTTCGCTCGGGATTGGGAAGAAATTCCCATTTCGGGAATGCAGAATCCGGGTAGTACCGGCAAATCATTACCGGGTGGACACTACGCTGTTACCGAATGAAAGAAGGTCAATTCCGCTGAGGGTTTGAAGATCGGAGGGATGGACAATGACCCACGAGATGAAAGGCCATTATGCGAAAAAGCATTCGCCGGAGCGCTCCCCCCAGGCGGAGATCGCCGCCGCCCTGCGCGAGCTCGCCGAGCCCGAAGGCGTCCCCTGCGCAGTCGCGCACGACATCGCGGCGCGCTTCGAGGTGCCGCCTTTAGAGATCGGGTTCACCCTGGATACGCTGGAGATCCCCATCTGCAAGTGCCAGCTGGGCCTATTCGGGTATCAGCCCGCAAGACGGATCGTCAAACCGGCCGAGAGCGTCTCCCCCGAGCTCGAAGCCGCGATCCGCTCGGAACTCCAGAACGGCAAACTCCACTGCAAGGGGGCATGGGACATCGCGAAGCGGTTGAAAATCCCCAGGATGGCGGTCTCTGCAGCCTGCGAAAGGCTGGGTGTGAAGATAGCCGGCTGCCAACTCGGGGCATTCTGAAACAGGGAAAGAAAAGCCCGCACCGACCCCTGACAGGAGACGGTGCGGGCTTTTCTACATTCAGGTATGCTCAAGATGTTCAGCAGCTGCCGCAGGAGCCTCCACAGCCGGCGCCCATCGGCATATTGGATGAAATATTGAAACCCGCTCCAAACGCTGAATTGACGTAATCCACCTTGATCGGTTTGATCCGCGTGTACAAATCCTTTTCGATGACATAGGTCAGGCCGCGGTCGTCGAAAACCTCGTCGTTCTCTCTTGACTCATCCAGAGCCATACCCAGAGAGGGCCCGGCTCAGCCGCCCTGCGACATCATGATCCGGATCGGTGGAATCATATCACGATCCTTCAAAAATTCCTTAATCATCTCGCTTGCTTTTTCGGTGACTTCCAACATTGCAAAACCTCCTCCAGGGTAATTGGCTGGTTTCCATCAGAAGATGCGGCCTTCTGCCCATCTCGGTTTCAATCTGTACGTTCGGGTGCGCGGAAGCCACGAAATCGCCGGCGCCCAAGCGCTTGATATCCTGGATATGGGTCCAGAAGCCCTCTTCCCGGATTGGAAACTATTTCGTGTTCAAAGCCTTATTGCCGGATAAACACTCATTTAGCCCTCGTTCATCTCTGTCGTGCACGTTTTATCAAAATAGGCATTCAATATGATTTGTCAAATATAGAGGCACTTTTCGCGTTTTGGTTACAGATTTTTTTCACGGCTCTTCGAGCAGCCGCTGCCGGAGCCAGATCAAAACCTTTCCGAATTCACTTTTTAATTCCTGCAAGGCGCGGCCGCGATGGCTCACCCGGTTCTTCTCCTCGCTGTCGATTTCCGCAAACGTTTTTCCGAGGGGCGGATAGAAAAACACCGGGTCGTAGCCGAACCCCGAAGCCCCAGCTGGTTTCCGGGTGATCTCGCCTTCGCATTTCCCCTCATAGATGAGCGCCGGCCCCCGCGGGACAGCAATGGCAATGACGCACCAAAACGCGGCCCTTCTGTCCTCCACACCCTCCATCTGCAGCAGGAGCTTCGCGTTGTTCTCCCCATCGCTCGCACCATCCCCGGCAAAGCGCGCGGAACGGACGCCCGGTTCTCCTCCAAGCGCATCGACGACCAGCCCCGAATCGTCGGCCAAGGCCGGAAACCCAAGGACGCGCGCGGTAAACCGGGCCTTCTTGACCGCATTGTCCTCGAAGGTCTCCCCGTCCTCCTCGATGCTCGGGATCGGTCCGAAATCATCCAAAGTCTTAAGTTCTACATCAAAATAATTCAATAACGATTTGCATTCATACAATTTACCCTTGTTGCGCGTCGCGAGAACCAAGGGGATCCGCTCTGGTAGGATTTTTGTGGGTTCGTGCACGTGATCTGCCTGCAATGGAATCCTGCCTCCTTCAGTTTTTTTGCTGAAATACGCCCTTGGGCCGGTGGCATCCACATTTTGGGGTGGACAAGCAGCCAAGCGTCCGCTAGGTTAGATTTCCTCAGTAAACGGTCTTTTTGGCCGATCTCGGCATCAATCCGCACGTTTGCTTGTGCGGCGACCTGCAGGTCGCCTCCGCGCAAATGCTTGATTTCCTTGATATTGGCCAAGCCGGGACCCACCGCGAAGCGTACAAAGAAAAGCCCGCACTTCCCGGTTGAAAACCCGGCGGGATCGGATCTGCGTTTCCGAAAAAGCCGTCCCGGACTGACGATTATACCGGCCGGGGCGTTGTCTCCTGGCGGTTTCGCCTGCACCACATCACTATCAGCTTTAAGGATCGACCGCATGGATCTCGAAGCCTTCCAGCAAAACCACCCCACCCAGACCGAAGAGGTGGTCGTCCGAAACCGCCGTTACCGGCTCCTGCTCCCCAAGACCCTCGACTCCTTCATCGACCCGGATGATCCGATGCGCGATTTCCCGCTCTGGGCAAAGATCTGGGAGGCGTCGCTCGTTCTAGCCGATGCCTTGGCCGGCATGCCTCCGGCTCCATCGCGACAGATATTGGAGATCGGGTGCGGGGCGGGGCTTGTGGGCATTGTGGCGGCATCCTTCGGCCACCGTATCACCATGACGGAGTACAACCCCGATGCGCTCGCGTTCGCACAGGCAAACGCTGAGTTGAATCTATCAGATTCCAGCGGAAAACTCAAGATTCAGCGTCTGGACTGGCACCGCCCCGACCTGGAAGGGCCCTTCGACTTGATCATCGGGTCAGAGGTGGTTTACAGCGAAAGGGATTTCGAACCGCTCGAACGCCTCTTCAAAACGTTTCTCGGCCCCGGGGGGGAGGTCATCCTGGCCGAGGGGATGCGGCGGACGAGCATGGCCTTTTTGCAGCGCCTCTCCGAATCCTGGCAGATCGAAGCGCGCCGCATGACCCTGCGCTCCCAGGAAAAATCCATGCCCGTCATCCTGGCGCGCCTGCAGCGCAAGGCGAACGGACTATAAGTACCCGTCCTTTCCTGCAGCCTTCAAGGCCTCCACGATCTTCCGGATATCCTGCGACCGATCGAGGCGGGTGACCAGGAGGGCGTCGGGCGTATCCACGACCAGAACGTCCTCGAGCCCGAGGCAGGCGACGATCTTCTTCCCGGATGTCTGGACGAACGAGCCCCGGCAGTCGATCAGGACGGCGCCGGCATCCGCCAGATTGCCCTTGGCATCATGCGATACAGACCAGAGCGCGTAAAGGGAGGCCCATGAGCCGACATCGCTCCAATCGCAGCGGCAAGGAACGACATAGGCTTCTACCTCCGGTTTTTCCATGACGCCGTAGTCGAACGAGATCCCCTCTATCGTCGCGTAGACCTCTCCGAGCCTTTCAGCGAAACCCTCGCGCCCGAACGCCCCTTCAAGACGGGAAAGGGCCTTGTAAAGCGCCGGCAGGTGCCGCTCGACCTCCATCAGCAATGTCTCCGCCGTCGCGACGAAGACGCCCGCGTTCCAATAGTATTCACCGCTCGCAACATAGCTTTTCGCATCTGCGAGGGCGGGTTTTTCCACAAATTCCGCGACCCGGTAAACCCATTCCGCCGGACCTGTCAAGGCCGACCCCTCGCGGCGGATATACCCGTACCCTGTCTCGGGTTGGTCGGGCACGATCCCCAGGGTTACGATACCGCCTGAAAGGCTCTTCCGCCCGGCGACGCAGAGTGCATCGAGAAAGGACTGCCGGTCCCCGATGTGATGATCGGCGGGCAGGAATGCGATGGCTCCCCGGATGCCCCGCCACCGGGCGTAAAAGGCCCCGAGCGCAATGCAGGGAGCCGTGTTCCTGCCGACCGGTTCACCGATCAGATGAATCGGGCGTCCTCCCAAGCATGCCTTCGCCTCGGAAAGATGGCTCTCACCAAGGACCGCCACGATCCGTTCGTCCCCCAGGATCGGGCTCAAACGGTTGCAGGTCTCGACGAGCAGGGGCTCGCCGCCGGTGACCGGCAGGAACTGCTTCGGTTTCAGCGCCCGGCTCATCGGCCAGAAGCGCGTCCCGGAACCCCCCGCCATGACCACAGCGCATTCGATCGCGTTCTTCTCCATTGCGATGCCTTTTCTCCTTCATCCCTCCTGTTGGCCGGCCCGCACCGGAAAAGCCCCGGCCTATCCCCTGACGGCGCAGTTCTTCCACTCGAGGGGGCCTTCGACACCTCACCGGGCCGCCTAGACGACAAGTGCCGGGCCGCCCGAATCAGGTCCGGTAATCCGCGTTGATGCTGACGTACTGGTGGGTGAGGTCGCAGGTGCTGACCCGCTCTTCCGCGCGCCCCATGTGAAGATCCACCGTTACGTCGAAGGACTTCTCATGCATCTTCTCGGCCGCTCGGCCCTCGGCCTCCGCCCCGAGGCCCAGCCCAGCAGCTACGATCTGGATATCATCGACCCAGATGTCCACGCGTTCCTCTTGCATAATCACGCCCGACCGGCCGAGGGCCGCCATGATGCGCCCCCAGTTGGGGTCCTGGCCATAGAAGGCGGTCTTGACGAGCGGAGAATTGGCCACCGTCTTCGCGGCCAGGAGCGCCTGTCCCTCGTCCACCGCACCTTTCACCCGGATGTGGACGAGTTTGCTCGCGCCCTCGCCGTCGCGTACGATCATCTCAGCCAGTTCGCCCAGCACTTCCGTCAGACCGGCGCGGAAGGTCAGTTCGCCGGTCTCCCCCAGGGGACCGTTCCCTGCAAGGCCGTTCGCCAGGATCAGCACCGTGTCGTTCGTGCTCGTGTCCCCGTCGACCGTGATCCGGTTGAAGGTCTTCTGGACCGCCGCCCGGAGGGCGGATCTGAGCGCCAGGGTCTCGATGCGCAGATCGGTCACCACGAAACAGAGCATCGTCGCCATGTCGGGCATGATCATCCCCGCGCCCTTGGCCATTCCCAGAATCGTAAAGGGCTTCCCACCGGCCTCTCCCGTAAAGCGGCTGAGCTTCGGGAAAGAATCCGTGGTCATGATCGCCTCGGCGGCTTTGGGCGCTCCGCGTGGGTCCAGCCCGCCAACCAGTTCCGGCAGGGCCTTTTCGATGCGTGACAGAGGAAGCACCTGCCCGATCACTCCGGTGGAGGCCACCAACACCTCCTCCGGTTTCAGTCCGGCACTGGCCGCCAGGATCTCGGCAGAACGCCGGGCCGCCTCGAACCCCTCACGCCCTGAACAGGCGTTGGCATTCCCTGCATTGGCGATAATCGCGCGGGCGGCGCCCGTCCGGATCCTCTCCTGGTCCAGCTGGACAGGGGCGGCCTTGACTCGGTTGGTCGTAAACATCCCTGCGGCCGTAGTCGTATCCTGGTCGGAGAAGATCAGCGCCAGGTCGAGCCCAGGTTTTTTCCTCAACCCCGCTGAAACCGCTGAAAATCTGAAACCCTGCACCATCATCTCGTCATCGTTCATTCCTCTCACCTCTCAAAGACCGGCGCCGCAGCATTTCTTGTACTTTTTGCCGCTCCCGCAGGGGCAGGGATCGTTCCGGCCCACTTTGGCCGCCTGCCGCCGGACCGTGGCTGGCTTGGCGCTCTCCGCGCCGCCTCCATGGCTCATCTGGAGCTGCCTCTTTTTCTCGGGCGGGGGCTCCGCCTGCCGCCTGACGAACTGCAATTTGAAGAGCGTCCCCAGCGTCTCCTCCCGGATGCGGTCCATCAGGCCCTCGAAGAGGGCGAACCCCTCCTTCTGATACTCCCGGAGGGGATCCAGCTGGCCGTATCCCCTGAGCCCGATCCCCTCCTTCATGTGCTCCATGTCCTGGAGGTGGTCGACCCAGCGCGTGTCGATGATCTGGAGCATGATCAAACGCTCCAGCCGCTCGAAGTCCTCCGCCCCGAGAAGCTCACGCCGCTCGTTGAGAGCTGTGCGCGCCTGCTCTTTGATGAGGTCGAGCACGTCTTCGGGCTTGAGGCTGTCGAACGCCTCTTCCGTCATGTCCTTTTCCGTAATCTTCGGCCTGAAGCCGAAGACCCGGATGACGTGGTCGCTCAGGCCCTGGACATTCCAGTCCTCCGCATGTTCTTTGGGGTCGATATACTGCTCGACCAGGGCCTCGATCCGCTCCTCGATCATCGTATCGATGATGCCCCCAAGCCCCTCCCCTCTCAGTACATCCCGCCGCAGAGAGTAGATGATCTCCCTCTGCTTGTTCATGACATCGTCGTACTCGAGGAGATGCTTGCGGATGTCGAAGTTGTGCGCCTCCACCTTCTTCTGTGCGTTCTCGATGGCCTTCGAGATGAGGCCGTGTTCGATCGGTTCGCCCTCTTCCATGCCGAGGCGCCCCATGATCGAGGAGATCCGCTCCGACCCGAAGATCCGCAGGAGATCGTCTTCAAGGGACAAATAGAAGCGCGAACTGCCCGGGTCGCCCTGCCGCCCGGCCCGGCCGCGGAGCTGATTGTCGATCCGGCGGCTCTCATGACGTTCAGTGCCGAGGATGTGAAGGCCGCCGAGCTCCCGCACCCCCTCGCCCAGAACGATGTCGGTTCCACGGCCGGCCATGTTCGTCGAGATGGTGACCGTCCTGGCCTGCCCCGCCTGGGCGATGATCTCCGCCTCCTTCTCGTGGTGCTTTGCGTTCAGAACCGAGTGCGGGACGCCGCTGCGTTTGAGCATCTTGCTCAGCATCTCCGACTTTTCGATCGAGATCGTACCCACTAGAACCGGCTGACCTTTCTGGTAGAGTTCGGTGATTTCGTCCACGACGGCCTTGAACTTCTCTCGCTCGGTCTTGTAGATCGCGTCGGCGAAGTCCTTGCGGATCATCTTCCGGTTGGTGGGGATCACCACGACGGAGAGCTTGTAGATGTTCTGGAACTCCGCCGCCTCCGTGTCGGCGGTGCCGGTCATGCCGCCAAGCTTTTCGTACATCCGGAAAAAATTCTGGAAGGTGATCGTCGCCAAAGTCTGATTCTCGCCGGCCACCGAGACCCCCTCCTTCGCCTCCACCGCCTGGTGCAGGCCGTCGCTCCAGCGCCTGCCCGGCATCATCCGGCCGGTGAACTCGTCCACGATCATGATCTGGTCGTCCTTGATGACGTAGTGGACGTCCTTCTCGAAGAGCCAGTAGGCCTTGATCATCTGCTGCGTGGCGTGCAGGAGTTCGGAGGACCGGATATAGTTCTCCTCGAGCTCCTTGATGCGCTCGACCTTTTCCTCCTCACCGAGCTCTTCGTTCGCCTGGATCGCGCGGCTTTCCTCATCCATGTCGGGCATGACGAACTCCCCGAGGTTTCCGCTCGAAAGGAGTTTGATGCCTTTGTCGGTCAATTCGACCGCGTTGCTCCGCTCGTTGATCGTGCAGTAAAGGATCTCATCCAGGTCGCCGAGCATCTTCTGCGCGCTGTAAAGGTTCTCCAGCCGGTCGATCTCCTTCTTGAGCGCGGGCTGCTCGGCCAGGATGCCGAGATAGGTCTGGTTCTTGGGATCTCCGCGCTTGATCTGCACCAGGATCTCGATCGTCCTTTCGCTCAGGTCCCCTTCCTCCAGCCGCCGGCGCGCCTCGGCCAGGAGGGCGCGGATCTCGGTCCCCTGCTTTTTCTTCAGATGGATGACGAGGGGCTTCACCTCGCTGTAGATCTTGTTCTCACTGTGTTCGACTGCACCGCTGATGATGAGCGGGGTGCGCGCCTCGTCGATCAAGATGCTGTCGACCTCGTCCACGATCGCGTAATAATAATCACGCTGAACCAGGTCCACCGGATCGAACTTCATGTTGTCGCGCAGGTAGTCGAACCCGAACTCGTTGTTGGTGCCGTAGGTGATGTCGCACGCATAGGCCTGCTTCCGTTCGGCATCGTTCATTCCATGCACGATCACCCCGACCGTCAGAGCCAGAAAGCGGTAGATTCCGCCCATCCATTCGGCGTCGCGCCGGGCCAGGTAATCGTTCACCGTCACGAGATGCACACCCCGGCCGGTGAGCGCGTTCAAGTAGAGGGGCAGCGTCGCGGCGAGGGTCTTTCCTTCGCCGGTCTTCATTTCGGCGATCTTGCCGCGGTGCAGGACCACCCCGCCGATCAGCTGCACGTCGAAGTGCCGCATGCCGAGGACCCGCACCGACGCCTCGCGGACCACGGCAAAGGCCTCGGGCAGAAGGTCGTCGAGGACCGCACCCTGGCTCAGGCGCTCTTTGAATTCGGCAGTCTTTCCACGCAGTTCGTCGTCGGTCAGCTTCTGGATCGAGGGTTCCAGTTCATTGACGCTGGCTACGATGGGTGCGATACGCTTCAGTTCGCGTTCGTTCTGACTGCCGAAGATGCCTTTGATGATTTTTCCGAACATAACTTCCTTCCACCCCCCGCGCACGCAGTGTCACGCGATGGCAAAGATACCGGGCCGCGGCTTCAACGGGTGCGCCGGGCTTACGCCTGAAGGACCGGGGCTGATGAACCGGTCGACCTTCCCAGCCCGCCTCCATCCGAATATATTTTTACGCAAGTGCACATCTCCAGCCCAAAAAGGCGGTTCCCCTGCCGGGATCGAAACATGGAGCGGAGTCCCATCCAAAAGTCAACCTCTTATTAAAGAATTTTAGACCGGAAAATGCAAGCACTCATGCGTCGCGGCCTATAAAAGATCAATCCCCCGGGGCTTCAGGGCCGGGGCCGTCATCGCGACGGGAGGGGCCGGACTCGAGCCGCAACCGTTCCAGAAAGCTTTTGATCTCACACGCAAGCGGGCCGGAGATGCCCTGCACGGCCGCCAACTCCTCGACCGACGCCTCCATGAGCGCCTCGACATCCCGGAAACGTTTGAGCAGCGACGCTTTGCGCGCCTTGCCGACCCCGGGTACGGCATCCAGGATCGACGCGTGCATTCGCCGGGCGAGCAGCTTCTGGTGGTGACCGATCGCTCGGCGGTGCGCCTCGTCCCGGATGTGCATCATCAGCAGCAGAACGGGATGATCGCCCGGAAGCTCGATCGGGTTCTTCCGCCCGGGGACATAGAGCTTGTCGTACCGCTCGTGGCGCGCCTCATCGGGCTTGGCGATCGAAACGGAATCGGGGGGGCGCAACTCGGGGTGCGCCCCCCGTGAGCGGTCGATGACCGCCCGCACCGCTGCGAGATGCCCCTTGCCGCCGTCGACCAGGAAAAGATCGGGCCAGGGCGTCTTTTCCATCCGGCGCGCCACGAGTTCGCCCATCATCGCGTAATCGTCGATCCCGTCGACGTTCCTGATCCGGTAGCTCCGGTAGCCTGGCCGGTGAGGGATCCCGTCCACGAAGGAGACGATCGTCCCGACCGGCGCGTGGCCGTGGAAGTTCGAGATGTCGAGCCCTTCGATGATGTGCGGCGCACCCTCGAGCGCAAGGGCGTCCTTCACCATCAGCACGAGGTCCTCGTGCTCCTGCTTCAGGCGGGCCTCGAGGACGCTCTGCGCATTGGCGGCGGCCATCTCGACGAGCCTTAGATTTTCGCCGCGCTGCGGCCTCAAAATCCGGACACGGGTCGAGGCCTCCTGGGAAAGCCAGTTCTCGATAGCCTCCTGATCGCCCACGGCTTCAGGGACCAGGATCCGCTTCGGGATGAAGGACTCCTGGGCGTAAAACTGCTTCAGGAAGGCCTCGAGAACCTCGGCTCGATCGCCCTCCTTTTCGCGGATGAGATAGGGGCGGCTTCCGACCAGGACCCCGTTCCTGATGAAGAGCACGACCATCTGAAAGAGGTGCCCCCGCACGGCGAGGCCGACGACATCCTGGTCCTCGAAACGGGTCGAGACCACATGCTGGCGCTCCACCGTGCGCTCAATGGCGGTGATCTGATCGCGAAGCCTCGCCGCCTTCTCGAAGTCCAGAGCATCGGCCGCCTGCCGCATCTCCTGTTGGAGCTGCGCCACGAGCTCCGTGCTCCGCCCTTCCAGAAAGAGGCGCACCCGCTCGACGATCCGGCGGTACTCCCACGCATCGACCGGCAGGCAGCACGGCCCGAGGCACCGCCCCATCTGGTAGTTCAGGCAGGGCCTCGAGCGTTTCGGCACCTCACGGTTCCGGCATTTGCGGAGCAGAAAGACCCGGTCGATCACCCGGAGGGTCTCCCTGACCGCATTCGCGGAAGAGAACGGCCCGAAGTACCAGGCGCCGTCCTTGCGGGTCTTCCGGACGATGAAAGGGCGCGCGAAACGCTCCCGTGGATCCAGGCGCACGCTCGGGTAGCGCTTGTCGTCGCGCAGGATGATGTTGTAGCGGGGGGCGTGTTTGCGGATGAGGCTCGCCTCGAGGATGAAGGCCTCGTTCTCCGTAGCGGTGAGGAGGGTGTCGAGGCCCCGGGCCCGCTCCATGAGGTGGGCGGTCTTGCGGGGAAGCTCATCGAGCGGCTTGAAATAGGAGAGGACGCGCTTGCGGAGACGTTTGGCCTTGCCGACGTAGATGACGCGCCCGCCGGAATCCTTGAAGAGGTAGACCCCGGGTGCATCCGGCAGGATCTCCTGCAGCCGCTTGGGATCAAGCCCGTCCCGGGCGACGGTCTCCTGCTGCGTCATTTTCAGAATGGGTTCCACCGGGACGGCAGGTATTTCATCATGATCAGAAGATCGTGAGCCTGCCCCGAACGGTCCAGGACATAGTCCTTCAAGACCGCCTTTTCCTGGAAATCGAGCTTCTTGACCCCGTCGATCACCGCCAGGTCGCGGTCCGGCACCAGCCGGATGACCAGTGCCTTGAGCCCCGTGGACATCCCGAGGTTGATGAGATCGAGGAGCATCCAGGTCCCCAGGCGCCGCTCCCGGAAGGCCGGGTCCACCATGATCCGGATCTTCCCGATGTGGCTCTTCGCACCGAAGCGCTTGCGCATCAGGGCGGCATTGCCGATGATCCGCCCTTCGAGACACGCCACGATGGAGACGATGCGGACGGGATCGAGGTGCCGGATCCAGTTCCGGATCACGGCCGGCTCGGTCACATCGTCGTTCAAAAACCAGAGTTCATCCGCGGAAAAATGCCGGAACATCTCCGCGAGGGCTTCCTCGTCGCCCTGCCGAAGGCAGCGCAGGGTGACACCGGTCCCGTCCTTGAGGATGATCTCGTGGGGATAACCTTTGAGAGGGTCCTGCTCCGCAGCCTTGGTTTGCATATTCCTTCTCGCTCCCGGATCCGTTTTCATGCGGTCGACCTCTGGAAGCGCCGCAATCTCTTTTTAGGGATAGACACCCGCTAACCTAAATGATAAGGATGCTGGCAGTCAAGTTCATTGCCGCCGCCCTTTTCCACGAAGCTGACCGGGAGTGTGATTTTGAACCGAAGCACCGTCCACATCGCATTCGCAGGAATGCTCTTCGCAGGCCTCCTGCTTTCAACCGGGTGCGCCGCGCGCAGGCCGCTGATGAAGCCCGTAACGGTCAAGGTGGAGGGCAGTGAGACCCTCTTCCGGCCCGGGGAAATCATCGATGTCGAGGCCGGCGCCGCAGTGGGCTTCGAGGCGATGATGGAGGCGCTCCAACACAAGGATCTGCTCTTCATCGGCGAGGTTCACAGCGATCCGGAGCACCACCTGATGCAGGTTCAAATCCTCCAGCGCTGGATCCACGGCGAGGTCCACCCGGTGATCGCCATGGAATTCTTTCAGGCGACTCAGCAGGAGGCCCTCGACCGCTACCTTGCCGGAGACCTGGATGAGGCGGCCTTTCTCGAAGAGGCGCAGTGGGATGCCGAATGGGGATTCCCCTATCACTATTACCGTCCTCTTCTGGACCTCGTACGGGCGAAGCAGGGGCGCATCCTCGCCATCAACGCCCCGCGCGAAATCGTCAAAAAGGTGGCGCGCACGGGCATCGAGAGCCTTTCTCCGGAAGAAAGAGCGCAGATCGCCCCCGAAATCGATCTGACCCGGGAGGCGCACCGGGAGTTCGTCCAGGCGGTTTTTCCGCTCCATGCCGCGCACGGCCGGACGGAGGACTTCGAACGGTTTTACCAGGCGCAATGCGTCTGGGAGGACACCATGGCCGAGAACATCGCGCGGTTCAAGCTCGAAAACCCCGCAGCGCGGATCGCGGTCTTCGCCGGCAACGGACACCTGAAATACGGCTTCGGCGTTCCAGACCGCACCGTCGAACGCGCGCCCGCGGATGCCGCCGTCGTTCTTCCCTATCCCGCCTCCCCGGATCTCGTTCTCGAACGCGGCATGGCGGATTTCGTCTGGCTCAGCCGGCCGGTGCGGGTACCTTTCGGGAAGCATCCCCGCCGGCCCTCGGCCGGGGATGAAGAGGGGATTTCATGGAATCCGTGATTCAGTCCGTCTATGAGGCGCATTTCGGCCCTTTCCGGTTCTGCCCGGTCTGCGGCAAGCCCCTCGAACGCAAATGCCTGAAGGTGAACGAGCCGGCGCGGCTGGTGTGCACCGTCTGCAGCTTCGTCCTCTACCAGGACCCCAAACTGGTCGCCTGCACGATCCTCAGGAAAGGAGGGCGGATCGCTCTCCTGCGGCGGGCCATCCAGCCCGAAAAGGGCAAATGGGTCATGCCGGGCGGCTACGTGGACCGCGGGGAGAAGGCCGAGGCGGCGGCCGTCCGGGAGACCTTGGAAGAATGCGGGCTCAAAAGCCGCATCGAACGCCTTTTCGGCGTCTATTCCTACGAAGGGCAGCCGAACGTCGTTCTGGTCTTTATCGCCTCCCCGGTGGACGGCGACTTCCACCCCGATGACGAAACCAGCGAGGTGGGCTGGTTCTCGAGGGAGGAGATCCCCTGGGGCGATCTCGCGTTTCAGAGCACGGTCGACGCCCTGCACGACTTTTTCGCGGATCGGGGCACCGCCTGAAGGCTGTGCCTGTTCCGCCCGGCGCCAGCTCGAAAACCGCTCCAAGGCCGGAAGATGGAGCCATGCGCCCCGCATGCCCCGGAAAGCATCGTGCAGGGGGGCTGTTCCACCCGGTGTGAACGGGCGCTGCGCCCCGTGATCCGCCCGCGGAGCCGAACGGGATTCGCGAGCCTCCCGCCTTTTTGACGAGGCTCGGAACCCGCTTCGATCAGAGACCATCGCAACGCAAGGAGATTTTTTGAGATATGATGATCACACCCAAGCCATTGGCATCGCTCGGTCCGGAGCAGCGCGCTGCGATCCTCGACCGCTCGATGGCCGATATCTCGGCCGTCTACGAAGACATGCGAAAGATCGTGGCGGACGTCAGGAACCGCGGGGATGAGGCGCTCGTCGACATGAGCCGCGAGTTCGCGCCGGACGTCCGGCCGGGCGACCTGGAGGCCGCCCCCGCCGAGATCGATGCCGCCGTCGCAAAGGTGGCCCCATCGGTCATGGAGGCCCTGCGCGCGGCCGCGGCGAACATCAGGCGCTTCCACGAGGCGCAGCGCGAGCGCGAGATGTGGTCGACCTACGTGGCCGAGGGCATCCTCGCAGGGCGCATCACGCGCCCGATCGAACGGGTGGGCTGCTACATCCCGGGCGGCCGGGCGGCCTATCCGAGCACGACCCTGATGACCATCATCCCCGCCCGGGTCGCCGGTGTGGAAGAGATCATCGCCACGACCCCGGCGGGCCCCGGCATGCAGGTCAACCCCGTGACTCTGGCGGCGGCCCGCCTTGCCGGATGCCGCCGCATCTTCAAGGTCGGCGGCCCCTGGGGAATCGCCGCCATGGCCTACGGGACGGCCTCGGTCCCGCGGGTCGACAAGATCGTCGGCCCCGGCAACAAATACGTGACAGCCGCCAAGATGCTGGTGTACGGCCGGGTCGATATCGATTCCCCCGCCGGACCGAGCGAGGCCCTGATCCTCGCCGATGAGACCGCGGACCCCGAGCTCGTGGCTGTCGATCTGCTCTCACAGCTCGAGCACGACCCCGATTCGGCCGCCCTGCTCGTGACGCCGTCCGCCCCCCTGGCGGAGGACGTCGCCAAGGCGATCGAGGCCGCCTTCGATGAACTCCCCCGCAAAGAAATCATCGAGATCTCGATCCGCCGCAATGGGAGGATCCTCACGACGACCTCCATCGGCGAGGCCGTCGCCTTCACGAACGAATACGCCCCCGAACACCTGCAGATCATGACGCGTGATCCGTTCCTGACCTTGCAGGGGATCCGTCATGCCGGCTCGATCTTCCTCGGGAACTACGCGCCAGTCCCTGTCGGGGACTATGCCTCGGGCACCAACCATGTCCTCCCGACCGGACAGTGCGCCCGGATGTTCTCAGGGCTCTCGGTGGATGACTTCATCAAGAAACCCACCTTTCAGTACCTGAGCAAACAAGGCCTGGCCAACCTGAAAGAGACCGTTGTCACGCTTGCGGAGGCCGAAGGGCTTCCGCTGCATGCCAGGGCGGTCCGCGCCCGATTCGAAGGCCGCTCTTGAGCATTTCGGCCCGCGCCTGAATGTACTTGATTTCTGGGCTCTGTGCTGCTAGAAACTTTCCCACTGGAAAATCGGCCGATGCTGCCGGCCACCCGCGGAGAGCCCGTCACCCGGCGCCGTTTCTAGCGCAAGCCCGGATGCCTGCGTTCGCGCGGCGGGGCATTGCCCCGAGCGGTCCCCGACGCCGCTTTCGAGCGCCTTCTCGGGAGCGGATCCACATGGCCCGGCAGTACACACGGCCCCCGGCCGAATGTCACGGAACGGGGGCGCAGGCCGACCAGGCCGCTTGAAGAGGGCCTCCCGGCTCGGACAGGTGGAAGTCCCACAACCTTAGAAATCGTGCAATCAAGACTTCAAGGAGGGTAAGAACATGGCGGACATCAAGGGCTACAACATGCCTGACGACCTCTACTACAGCGAGGACCACAGCTGGGCCCGCGTCGACGGCGACAAGGTCACCGTGGGCATGACCGATTTTTTCCAGAAGGAAGCCGGAGACATCGTCTTTGTGGACCTTCCGGAAGAAGAAGAGGACGTGAGCCAGGGAGAGGTTTGCGGCAAGATCCAGTCGCGCAAGTGGATCGGCAAACTGGTCGCCCCGGTCTCCGGTGAGATCGTCGAGATCAACGAAGACCTCGAGGAAGACACCAGCCTCATCAACACCGATCCCTACGGCAAAGGCTGGATCCTCACCATCGAGGCCTCCGCCCTCGACGATGAACTGCCGAAGCTCATGCAGGGAGCTAAGGTCGTGGCGTTCATCGAAGGTGAGATCAAACGCGCCGAGGAGGAAAAGGCCAAGGCCTAGTTTGAGAACCCATGGTCCGTTCCTGGCGATTGTTTAAAGAGCTCTCGCGGTCCCTCTCGACAGCGGAGGGACTCGCGATCGACGACACCCTGCCCCAGTCGGTGGCGAATCATCAGTCTCCTCCGATCCTGCACCTGTACACCTTCGTTCCCTCGGTGATCGTCGGAAAGTATCAGGATATCGAGGCGGCCCTCAAACTTGACCGCTGCCGGGCCCGCGGGGTTGAATTCAACCGGCGCAGCACCGGCGGCGGCACCGTTATCATGGGGCCGCGCATCCTGGCCCTCGGCCTGGGCATCGATGTGGACTACCCGGGCCTCAAGAAAGGGGTCGGCGGGGTATTCGAATCCCTCAGCCGCGTCCTGGCGAACGCCGTCGGGTCCTTCGACGTTCCCGCATATTTCAAGCCGAAGAACGATCTCGAGGTGGGCGGGCGCAAGGTCGCCGGCCTTTCGGCTGCAGCCGATGCCGGCAAAAGCCTCCTGTTTCACACCAGCCTCCTGGTCGATTTCGATGTCGAACTCATGGTCGACATCATGAATACGCCTCTCATCAAGCTTCAGGACAAGGGTTACAACTGCTTCAGCCAGCGGATGACGACCCTCGCCCATGAAAGCGGCTCCGATCTCTCGATGGCCGAGGTGATGCGCGCCGTCGAAAACGCCTTCGAAGAGGAGTTCGGCATCAACTTCCGGCAGGACGAGCCGGACAGTTGGGAAAAAGAGACGATCGACCGCTTTATCGAGGAGCGATACACCCAGGATGATTGGATCTTTTCCCACAAGCATCCGCGGGTCCGCATGGGGGTGGGGCAGATGAAAACGCCGGGAGGGCTGCTGGAAGTCTATCTCTCCCTTTCGGGGGCCGCCATCGAGCAGGTGTTGATCACCGGCGATTTTTTCTCGACTTCCGCGGACATCAAACGGCTCGAGGACGCCCTTAAGTGGTCTTCGGCCCGTCCCGACGCCATTCAGGAGAAGCTGACCGAGGTCTGGCGGGACGACATGATCCACGGCATCGACCTGCCGACGCTCACAACGGCGATCCTCAAGGCCAAAGAAAATCAGGTCCGCCTTTAAGCACCCGGCGCGCCCGTGAAAACATGATATTCAGCTTTAAATTATCGATTTAATGCCATGAAAAAAGAAGAAAGTCCTGCTTTTGCCAAGATGAGCCAAGCCACGGCGATCTCCCTCGATCTTATGCGTGGGCGGATGTACCGCGGCGCGGTAAACCGCTGCGTGAATCTTCTGGTGCACTATCCCGAGGGCTGCGCGGCGAACTGCGCCTATTGCGGCCTGGCTAAAAAACGCCCCGGCACCTACCGCGAGAAAAGCTTCATACACGTCGAGTGGCCCGTCTTCTCCATGGATGAGATCATCGCAGCGATCAATCGCGCCCCCCGTTTCGTGCAGCGCACCTGCATCTCTATGATCACCAACGGCAAGTGCACCCGCGCCACGATCGAGATGACGGAGCGCCTCGGCCGGGACACAGCCCTGCCCATCTCGATCCTGATCAGTCCCACGATCATGAAGGAGGAGGATTTCGGCCGCATGCACGAGGCGGGCGCCGACAAGATCGGCATCGCCATCGACCTCGCCACGCCCGAGCTCTTCGACCGCTACCGCGGCAAGGCGGTCTCCGGCCCCCATCGCTGGGAGACCTATTGGCGCACCCTCGATCAGGCCCTGACCGTCTTCGGCCCGCTGAACGTCGGCGCACACTTGATGGTCGGCATGGGCGAGACCGAGGAGGAGATGGTCTCCCTCATGGATCGCCTCTGGCAAAAAGGGGTCGTAAACCACCTCTTTTCCTTCTTTGCCGAGGAAGGCTCCGCACTGGGCAACCGCCCGCAGCCGGCCTGGGACACCTACCTCAGGATCCAGCTCGCGCGCTATCTGATAGAGAATGATCTGAGCAGCCACAGCCGGATGCATTTTTCCCCATCGGGGCGGATCACGGACTTCGGCCTCTCACCGGAGGAGCGCGACCGTGTCATCTCGCTCGGCACCCCCTTCATGACGACCGGCTGCCTCGGCCCCGACGGCGAGGTCGCCTGCAACCGCCCGTTCGGGAACTGCCTCCCCGACGTACAGCAGTGGAACTATCCTTATCCGCCAAACACCGAAGAACTGGCGCTCATCCGCGAAGCCTTCGCTTCCGGCAGCCCGATCCCCGAACGTAAACGCGCAACCGCCCAGGGGGCCGGCTGATGCCCTGCACCGGCTTCCTTCCCCGGCGCCCCCCAAGGCCCCCGAAACCGAGGGGACGCCCGCAAATCGCCCGCTTCGCCCAAAAAACTTTTGACATACCGGCGGTGACTTGCTAAATTAAATTTTTCATCGGGCCGTTAGCTCAGTTTGGTAGAGCAGCGGACTTTTAATCCGTTGGTCGTGAGTTCGATCCTCGCACGGCCCACCAGCAAGATCAAGGACTTAGGGAAACCCTCTAAGTCCTTTTTTTGTTTTCCTGTCGACTTTATCCGGAGTTTTTCCTTCCACTTATCATTTTGCGCATTTCTATATTTGGATGTGCGCCCGCAAGCCGGCACGTAATGCCGGTAATTCTGTCTGTTGTAAAGTCAAAAACAGTTTGGGATTCGGATCCACTTCTGATCGTTACCTTCCTTTGTTCCGTTACCCTGCCGACAACCGCAGCATGGATGGACCTTTCCCGGAAAAGATCAATCACCGACTGGGAGGTTTCAGGCTTAACAGAGAGGATGAATCCAAAGCTCTGAAAAGAGACCAGCCAGTCAAGAAGATCCAGTTCCGGTGGGCAGGGGATCGCATCCAGGTCAATATCCGCACCCCTTCCCGAGTTTTCCATCATGATGGAGAGAGTGCCTAACAGGCCGGCATTGCTCACATCCTTGCAAGCCTGGGACCACCCCTTCTCAGCGATGATCGGAAGGACCTCCAGCCGATGGATCAATTCTTCCGACGTCTTTCCTGAATTGGCATCCCAACTTACCACAGAATAACAGCCCACTTGGCCGTTTAGATCTGCCGCAAAGATCAGGTCATCGCCGGGGGCTGCCAAGTGGCTGCGGAGAAGCTTGTTCGCATAGCCCAAGATAGCAACCGAAAGAGAGGGTGCCTCCGAGGAGGCGTCGGGATGGAGGTGACCCCCAACCATAGGCACCTGAAGCTTTTCGCATCCCTTGCGAATCCCGTCGATGACCTTTGAACGCTGCGCATCGTCGCCGCTGGCCAAGACATTGACCATGGCAAGAGGCCTCCCCCCCATTGCATAGATGTCATTGACCGTCACCATCACGGATGCCTTGCCGGCAGCATAGGGTTCATTCACAAGCAGCCGGGTCATCATGCCGTCGGCGGCCAGCAACAGATAACCATCCTTCCAGTGGATCACAGCGGCATCGTCTCCGTAATTAGGCAGATGATGATCAAGCTGGGTCCCTTGAATCAGTTTTGTATAGACCTCCTCAATCGGTCTTTTTCGCAAAAGCCCAATGTAATTCCTTGTGTCATTAATTAGTCGTGATAAATTGCGTTTCATAATACCCATGAGCTCCATGTATTTTAAACAAACTCACACGATTTATCCCAATTTTCTTGTCAAGCACATTTAGGATCATATCCTTCATTGACAAGTTAGGCATGATCAATGCAGAATCATCGATCCTCGAGATCTGCCTCCATGATTTGATGCACTCTTCCAAAATGGAGTTTGGGATTTCCAACAGTTTTCCATCCTAGTCGTAAAAAAAAAGGAACGTTTCTTTCCTGAATGAAGGCTGTGAACCGGGTGCACCCCTGTTTTTTAATAGTTGCCACAGCTTTCCGTACCAGAAGCTCACCGGCGCCGAAGGCTCGATACCCTTTTTTGACAGCCAGCCGTCCGCCGATCCAATGCTCATTTCCGTCGCCATTGCAAAAAACCCTAACTGTACCCACCAGTTCTTGACCGTGCTTCACCACCAGATGGATGCTGTGAGAATCATTTGCGTCTGTGTCCGAGCCCGCAAACATCTCCTGCTCATCGACAAAGACCTGTTTCCGGATCTCAAAGGCCTGGCTCAACTCGAAGGATGTCCTCGCACGGTGACAGGTCAGGGCCGGCTCGGCACGTTCGTATAAGGGGAGCGCAGAGCAGGCACCGCACCTGACACACCCTGCCAGGGAACGGCTTGCAGATAGGCCGGCTTGCTCCAATATCGCAGCCGCCTTTTCGTAATGACCAATCATGATGCTCGGATCAGGGGGAACCACATTTTCCAACAATGACCCAGGGATAGGCCTGAGTGGCACAAGAAAAGGATAAACGCCGAGATCTGCGAGATATTCACAACCCGACCCGATGGTTTCGGGCCTTTCACCCAGGCCGGCGATCAGGAAACTGCTGACCTGATTCGGCCCAAAGATCTCCACTGCTGCTTTCCATGCCTCATCATATCCCCTTAGACCGATTGCCGCCTTCATAGGCGCAATTCTGGAGAGCGTCTGCATGTCAAAGCTTTCGATATGAATCCCGACTGTGTCTACCCCGGAACGTTTAAGATCACGGAGCTTTTCTAAGTCGACAGGGGGGAGAAATTGGGCATGGATCGGGAGGCCCGTGGCCTTCTTGATGGCCGAGGAGGCCTCAGCCAAAATAGTAAATTCGGCATCCCGGGGCCGCGCTGCTCCTGTAGTCAGGACCACGTGCTTGACTCCGTCCAGAGCCATTGCGGAGGAAGCTGTATCTGCCAGTTGTGAAGGCGATTTCAATGCAATCGTCTGCCCGTTCTTCAATGAAAGTTCGATTCCGCAGAACCGGCAACGCCTCTCGGATTTCCAGTAGACGCAGGTCTGCAGCACCGATGTAGCCAGACAGTCCTTTCCATGAAGAAGGGCAATCTTTGAACATGGAGTCCCATCCCCAGCGGCTTGACCATAAAACCGTGGCCGGGATATCAGCTCCACCGGGAGGAGATCCAGGCGGCCATCCTTGCACAAAAAAAAACTCTCTTCCCCGGCTCTCAGCGAATACGGAGAAGCGGATACATAAGGACTAACCGTCGGCACGGATACCGCCCTTCCATCGATCAAAAAGGTCCCCGCGTCCGCGGGGCCAGCCCCACCTTTTCTAGGAAGTAAATTATCCCCAAGCCGAACCCCAAGGCTCTGAATCTGAGTTACGATATGGGCGCTCATATACCCAGGTCCTCCTGTCTTCGAGCAAAGCTGCGCCTCCCTAACTCAAGGAGATCATACCAGCTCGACATCTCCCCCGTATTCTTCAATCCCTCAGGCTCCTCGATCTACAATCTCTCACCTAATGCCATCCCCATCCCTGCACCCGTCAACGCAGATCAAATCCTATAGCATCATGATGGCGTGAACATTCCGTTTCGACATCTTGGGATCAGATGTTAACAACCTAAACTCAAACAATTTTTCGTCTGCGGGAATTGAACTAAAACCCGCCGGGAAAATTACGCTTTTTGATAAACCTGAATCACAGAAGCATTGGTCCTCAAACAGTGAGAACCGGGGTACAATCGCGATTTATATACAAAATTCTTCAATCTATTTTGACTTCGTTTAGCAACGAATCACATTCGATGTGATATTTCTTAAGTTTATATCTCAATGTGCCTCTGGCAATGCCCAAAATCTGAGCCGCTTTTATCTGGTTACCGCTAGCCATCAAGAGAGCTCTCTGAATTAATTTCCTAATATTATCGTGTAAATTCATGCTGTCGAAATGAAATTGTGATTGGGCTGTATATAAAAAATTATTGGTAATTGATATAGAGTCCATAGTTATAATATCCCTATTCTCCAGTAGCACTGCTCTTTCAATCGCGTTTCTAAGCTCACGTACGTTACCTTTCCATTCTTGCTGAGAAATCAATTCCAAAACTTCAGGAGCAAATCCTTTTATATTTTTATTTAGTTTTTTGTTAAATTCAACAATGAAATATTCAGCTAATGGGATTATATCACTTTTTCTTTCCCTTAAAGGTGGCACACGGATTTTGACAACGTTGAGTCTGTAATATAGATCTTCTCTAAAATTTCCCTTCTTGATCTCCTGTTCTAAATCTCTATTCGTAGACGCTAAAATCCTCACGTCACAATGTTTTTGTGCAGTTCCACCGACCCGGAAAAATGTCCCATTTTCAAGAACCCGAAGGAGTTTCACCTGTCCTTCTAAGCTAAGATCTCCAATTTCATCCAAAAGCAAAGTTCCATCATCAGCTAATTCAAAAAGGCCAGGCTTGCTTTTATCAGCACCAGTAAATGCGCCTTTGTTATATCCAAATAGTTCTGATTCGAGGAGTTCTTTTGGAAACGCACCGCAATTCAAACACAAAAAGGGTCCTTTGCAACGAGGACTGTAATAATGAATTATTTGGGCAACGATCTCTTTACCAACTCCTGTTTCCCCTTGAATAAGAATCGAGGTATCACTGCTTTTAGCAACGTCTTTTGCAAGCTCCAAAATTTTACACATTTCAGCGCTTTTCGCTCTGAATGAAATACGATCACCGCGATTGCTCTTATACTGCAGTTGCCGGACCTCCCTCTTGCTTCTAATGGCCTCGGCAGCTTTAAGAAGACTGATCTTGATTGATTCACTTGAGAATGGCTTCTGTATATAATCAAATGCTCCAGTTTGAATCGCTTCAACTACATCTTTAAATGTGCCATACGCACTTATAAGAAAAACAACAATATCCGGATCGAAGGCCTTTATACCTTTAAGTACCTCTAAACCGTTCATCCCAGGAAGCCGAAGGTCAAGATATACAATATTCGGATTGTGAATCCGAAGACTATCTAAAGCCGATTCTCCACTATCCGCCAATATCGTATTGAACCCAATTTTATCGATAATACGCTTTAATGCATTTCTTACGGATAATTCATCGTCAACAACAAGAACGGTATATTTATTCTGGTTCATTTTTCCCTGTAATCTAGTCTGAATTTAATAATTGTTTCAGTACCTTTCCCTTCTTTGCTATGCACTTCAATCAGCCCACCGTGGTCTTTTACGGCCTTATAAGAAATATATAATCCAAGGCCAGAGCCAGTTTTTTTGGTAGTAAAAAACGGATCGAATATTTTTTCCAAGTTATCTGAAGCGATGCCACACCCCGTATCGCAAATTCTCAAGCGGACATACTCACCATCTGTTTTACCTATTGAGTCATGACCTCCGGCAAAGCCGGAGGCTTGAATTTGTGAACCGCTCAAAGCGGTAAATAAAATCGGGGGCCACCTGA
>Ga0209164_1002087_pt1 | contig 22605 bp, 21 predicted proteins | sample MTBNYHSulfiMetaG_FD_187458 | JGI IMG/M metagenome (GOLD analysis project Ga0209164, IMG submission 187458) | Enrichment culture microbial communities from rom New York Harbor, USA that are MTBE-degrading - MTBE-NYH (New York Harbor Sulfidogenic)... | ecosystem: Environmental > Aquatic > Marine >... | reverse complement strand
AAATGGCCATGAGAGCAAAGGAAAGGGCCTCACTTCCGCCGTTGGTGACGATGAGGTTCTTCCTCTCGAGGTGGATATCGAACCCCTTGTAATACCCGATCATGGCGTCTATAAGTTCGTAGCTTCCATGGGATGCTGAATAGGCGATGACGTCTTCTGCGAATTTCTTGATGGACTCCAGAAAACCCGGCGGTGTAACAATGTCGGGCTGACCTATGTTGAGATGATAGATCTTCTTGCCTTCTGCTTTCGCTGCCTCCGCATAAGGCACCAGTTTGCGGATTGGCGAGGATTGCATCGAGGTTACCCTCTTGGAAAATTTCATTAAAAATCTACCTCCCTGCAGGAATGATATTTACCTGACATTATTTTAGCACATTTTTTCACATGTTCAGGACACTTGTCATAATAGAGTGAATGGTTGCAAAATATTAGTTGTTCCATATCGACAGGAGGTCGCCTGATGCCGCTGATGAGCCTGAAACAGTTCACCCTGGCCGCCAATGAGATCGTTGGCGCACTGCCCCCGGAACTGCTGAAAAACCTGAATGGGGGGATCATCGTTGAACCGTCCGTCAAAGAGGACGGGGATTATGTGGTTATGGGGGAATACATCGAAGATCCCGGCCTTGGAAGCATGGTGGTACTTTATTACGGTTCTTTCCGGGAGATGCTGGGCAATGCCCCCCTCGATGAATGGAGGGAAGAGATCGAGGAGACCGCGATCCACGAACTCAGGCATCATATCGAGTCACTGGCCGGGGTGGACGATCTCTCTGTCGAGGAAGACCTGGAACTGCAAAGGGACACCTCTTTGTAACGGAAACAGCCCCTCAGGTGATCGTTGACCAGGCCCACAGCCTGCATGTGGGAGTAGACCACAATGGGCCCGAGGAAGCTGAAACCCCTTGACTTCAGCTCCCTGCTGATCTTTTGTGAGAGCGGGGTCTCGGCCGGTATCTGCTTTTCGGTACTCCACCCCCCGACAAGAGGCTCACCATCCACGAAACCCCACAACCAGGAGGAAAAGGGACCCTCCTTCTCCACCAGGTCAATAAAAGCCCTTGCGTTGGAGATAGCTGCAGAGACCTTCTGCCGGTTGCGTATGATCCCTTCGTCTGAAAGGAGTTCCCGGACCTTTTCAGGACCGAAGAGCGCCACTTTCCCGGGATCGAAGCCTTCAAAGGCTTTCAGGAAGTTTTCCCTCTTTTTCAGTATCGTGAGCCAGCTCAGGCCCGCCTGGAATGACTCCAGGACCAGGAACTCGAACTGCACCATGTCGTCCCGGGCAGGGACTCCCCATTCGTTATCGTGATAATCCATTAAAAGCTGGTGCGATTCTGACCATGGGCAACGGTGCGGCAATCCTGACACTCCTTCAAATGAATGTTTAGCCACAATTCTGAGGGATCCCAAGAGGACAGAACAGCCTACCTCCACCATAACGGAGGTTCTGGGTCGAAGGGGCGCGGCAGATCCCTTCCACCTGAGGCTAACAGGATCTTTTCGTGCGCTACAGGATCGATACCGGCCCTTTCAAGATCCTCCCAGTCAATACCGGAGGTGAACGGGCAGGTGCTTATGCAGACCCCGCAGTCCGTACCCATCCTCCTCCAGGCTTGGTAGCATTTTTCCGCATCAAGGGCCCAGCTGACAGGAGCGCCTTCATCAGGCCCCCCTTCTGGAATGGCCCTCCCGGGACAATGCATGGAGCACCTTCCGCATACGCTGCAGAAGCTTTTGACAACATCAGCCAATGGATCAGGGACGCCTGCCAAAAGGGGCATATCGGTCGTAACGACCGATATCCTCGCGCACGGTCCAAAAACACGGTGGATGAGAAGACCACTGCGGCCGAAAACCCCAAGACCCGCATCAGCGGCGACCCTGGGAGCGACCACCAGGTAATTGCCATCGGTATGGGCCCTGGCCTGGTAACCCATCTCCCTGATAACGTAGGCAAGGGCAATGGCCGCGATGCCAGACCTCAGGTATCCCATGGCGCTTTCGGCCATGACGGGTGCAAGGGGTCCCTTGTGGACCATCGAAGGGTTCATTGATGACAAAAGGGCGACGGCAAAAGGATGGCTCTCCTCTACCGGTTCCCCCCAGACCTCTTCTCGCCGCCCCCTGTGCGAGTAATAGGTGCCGGGCCTGATAGAGGAGATCCCCGCATCGTCTGCCCCGAGATACAGGGCTGCGCCTTTCACCCATCGTGTAAGTCTTGCGGGGTCTCTCTCAACGGGATCAGAATGAGGCTCCCCCACGGAGATCGGGATCAAATCCGAGAGCATTCGAAAAACACCACCGGTAAAAACCGACCCGGGATGGTCGTAGGTCGGGCACCCGGGTGAACCGAGACCCGGCAGGGACCGAAGCATTTCGTCCTTCTCGAATTTTTCGGGGTTGTCCGAATAGTATTCTTCAAAAAACCTTGAACCCTTCAAAAGCGCCATACGGGAAAAGATCGTGTCGCGTTCGTCGGCAATCATGGCTCGTCTCTCCTCGCCAAAAAAAGAACATCTATGTCGGGCACGCAAAAAAACGGCAGGCAAGTTACTCTTCTCCTGCCTGGAGAACTCAGTTCAATTGTTGATCCAGGATCAGGCCGACCCTGGAAAAGCTTACAAGAAAACGGTCCTTAACTGCTTAGTTCGGCTTCTTTGAGCTCCTTCTCGAAATCCTCGCGGATACTCCTGCGAAGATCTTCATCCAGAAAAACCTCCAGTGCGATCCTGGCCATAAGTTTTGCCCCGGTCACCAGGGCCTCGTGGGCTCTGTCCTTAGTGGTGGCCTGGGCGAACTCGTGGGTGTGGGAGGCCATTACCTCGTCAACAATGCTCAGCTTCGGCTGGAGGGCAGGACAGCGGTATGAGACGTTGCCAACATCCGAAGAGCCCTTGGCGCCAGGGGACACAACGGTAGCTAGACCCAGCTCCTCCAGGATATCCTCGGCCAGTTTCTCAGCCGCATCATTCTTGAGCATGTCGTCAAAACTGTACTCGAAGTTGGTGAAATTCACCTCGGTGCCAGTTGCCAGGGCCGCCCCGCGCGCGCAGTTGTGAACTTTTTCCATGACATTTTCGAGCATGGGCCTCTTTGGCGCCCTGAAATAGAATTTCGCCGCCGCGTGCTCGGGAACCACGTTGGGTGCCAGACCTCCCTCGGAGACGATGCCGTGCATCCTTACTTCGGGAAGCACGTGCTGTCTCAACATGTCGATCGCATGGAAAAGCAGTTGTACCCCGTTAAGGGCGTTACGGCCAGCCCAGGGCTCACCCGCTGCGTGGGCGGGTTTTCCTGTAAAGCGGAACTCCACGGCATCCATGGCAAGGCTGGAATAACTCACATAGGTGTCCCTGTCGTTGCAATGGACCATCATGGCAAGATCCATTCCGTCGAAGACCCCTTTTTCAGCAAAGACCACCTTGGCCCCGTTGGTCTCCTCCGCGGGAGTGCCTATAAGGACAAGTTCGCCCTGTATCTCATCCATCACCCCTGACAGGGCCGCGGCCGCAAGGCCGGACATGGCGCCTGAAACGTTGTGGCCGCAACCGTGGCCGACGCCCGGGAGGGCGTCGTACTCGAACATCAGGCAGACCCTGGGACCCCCGGGTTTCCCCTTGCTGGCAAAGAAAGACGCAGGTATGTCCATAAAGGGAGACTGAACATGGAACCCTGCCCTTTCGAGGAATTCGACATGCTTCCGGCACGCCTCGAATTCCTCACCTGAAAGTTCAGGATTCCGTGCCATCCAGTCGCTCATTTCAATGGCATCCCGGGCATAGCGGTCTATCTCCTTCTGTACCTTGCCCCAATAAGATCCACTATTCACTTGAAACCCCCCAGTCATGAACTATCGCAAAAGCATCTTCCCGGATGGAGGCTCTGTTACATTGCCATCCTCTACTGCTATCTTGCCGTTAAGGATAACCCACTTGACCCCACGGGGCGGAACAAGGGGCTTTCCGAACTCCCCCCTGTCATGGTACACGTCAGGATCTATGACCACCAGTTCTGCGTTCGCCCCCTCTATGATACGCCCTCCATCGTGCCACATCATCTCCGAGGGCCTGGAGGTAGCATGCCTGACCGCTTCCGGCCATGACAGACCTGCTTTCCTGAGAATGCCTATACCCCTGGGGAAGGTCCCTGCCGCCCTGGGATGTCCCTCGTCGCCCCTGAGGACCGCATCGGAAGCGATCGCGCTGTCCGGGTGAAGAAGGCACATGTCCACCTCGTCCGGGTTCATTACATGAGCGATAACGTAGGCATCGGGATCCTCTTCCCTGGCCTTTTTGAATGTTTCAGGGGTCAATGCGACACCCCTGTATTTACCGGTCGAGATATCCAGGGCTTCAAGTCCTTTCCCCAGCCTCTCTTCGAAGCCGGGGTCGAAAACCGCGGATCCTATACGTGCCGCAAAGGCGTAGTAGGGATATACGTCAAAAGTCACATCAACACCTTCGGCCCTTGCCTGCCCTATCATCCAGAGTGCTTCCTCCGAGTGACCGAAGGCCGTCATGCTCCCCAGGTGGGACACCTGGACCCTTACACCGGTCCGTCTTGCAAGATCTATCGCTTCTGCAACTGCCCCCGGGCTTCTATGACCATCACTCCTGATATGAATGGAAATGAGCCTCTTCTCGAATCCGGAGACCACCAGGGCGAGCCTGGTCAGTTCGTCGCTTGAGGTACCAGGAGCATATTCAAGCCCGAATGAAAGCCCCCAGGCGCCCTCTTCAAGGTTTTCCCTGAGGAGCCCTTCCATGATGCTGATCTGTTCGTCCGTTGAGGGGGAATACCTGTCTTCGGAACCCGCGGCGCGCCTGAGCGTCGTAGCCCCGATCATGAACCCCATGTTGAGCAGAGGATTCTGCCGGAACCACTCCTTGTATTCCCTTATGGTGACCCCTTCCCCGCAGTGTCCGGCGAAGGCGGTCGTCACACCCTGCAGAAGAAGGAAACGGAGAACGGTGTACGGGTCCCCGATCCTGTGCTCAAAATGCATGTGAGTGTCAACCAGGCCGGGGAGAACCAGGAGGCCCCTGGCGTCGATCTCCCTTTCTCCCTGCGGCACATCAGACCCCAGGCAGGCTATCCTGTCCCCGGATATGCCCACATCCCCTCTGACTTCTTCCAGGGAGACGGGGTCTACTATCACCCCGTTCCTGATAACCAGATCCATCTTCACTGACTGTCCCCCCTTATTCCAGTCCGCAGTACTTCGCGGCAATGGAGACGTAGGTCCTGAAACCCTCGTGCAGTTCATCCACTGTTATGTATTCGGCCTTGCTGTGGGACCTGGAAAGGCTTCCCGGCCCGAACACCACCGTAGGGATCTTCCCGTAGTGGCCGAAGATCGCAGCGTCGGTCCAGCCCCTCCTGGTGGTCATACGGGGTTCGACACCGCTGACATCCCTTATCGATCGCGTTACAGCTTCCACAATGGGGTCATCGGGTGACGTCTCAAGCGGGACGTGGTGGAAGTGGGCCATGGTTCCTATGTCCATAAGCCTGAGTTCGGCCTTGAACGTGGGATCCTCCCTGGATAGATCGTTCAGTATCTGTTGATATTCAGATATAACTTCTTCGAGCGATTCCGATGATATGTACCGGCGATCCATCCTTACGATGCAGCTGTCCGCTACAGTACTTGGCTGGGTGCCACCTTCGATCCGGCCGAAATTCATTACCGATGGGCCCATATGGGGGTGGTCCCTCTCGGCCAGTTTCGGGGCCAGTTCCTTCTCCACACGGCAGATGAATTTCGCGGCGTGGACTATGGCGTTGATCCCCTCCCGGGGAACGCCTCCGTGAGCCGTCTTGCCGAAGAACTCCACCTCTATCCACTCCAGTCCCCTGTGGCCTATGGCGTACTCCCTGTCGGAGGGCTCCCCGACTATGGCTGCGTCGGACTTGAAACCTGACCGGATGAGCGTCTCGCTTCCATCGCTGTTGGTCTCCTCCGCCAGCACACCTGCGAAGACCAGGTCGCCCTTGAGGGTTACACCTGCCCGCCTGTATGCCGCAAGGGTCATAAGCATTGCAGCGACTGGCCCTTTCATGTCAACTGCTCCACGGCCGTAGATCTTCCCATCTACCATTTCGGCCGCAAAGGGATCTACCTCCATGTCGTAAGGGGGCACAGTGTCGAGGTGGCCGGAAAGGGCAAGACTTTTCCCGCCCCCGCTGCCCGGGATGGTAGCGATTATGTTGTTTCTTTTACCTTCCACCAGCTGAAGGCTGAAAGGGATCTTTTCCTTATTCAGAAAGGCCGCTATTGCCTCCACCATTTCGACCTCTTTCGTGGGCACGTCCCAATGGCTCGGTATCCGGATGAGATCAGAAGTCAACCCGGCGATCTCGTCGGGGGTTACCTGTGAAATAACTTTTGAAACAGCCTGCTCCATGAAAAACACCCCTTTTCTGAACTGCCTGGGCAGGTTGCGGATCCATAAACCGGTTAGAAACTTGACCGCAAAACACCCTGTGAGTTACCCCCGGAAAGTCCAACATCCGCTGATGTGGGATATCTCCCTAAGGTTTATCCCAAAACCTTGCAGGCAATGTCTGCCAGTATCGACACACCGTCAAGAAGAGCGTCCTTGTTGAAGGTCATATCAGGGTGATGGAGTCCGGGAACAAGATCGCAACCCAGACCTATATAGGTAGTCTTGAGCTCAGGTTTAGCCTTGACGTACTCATGAAAATCTTCTGCTCCTGTTGTCCCCCTGATCCCGAGTAGCCCCTCTTCTCCAAGGATCTCCCGGATGGAATCTTCCGCTATACGGATCATTTCATCATTGAACACAGCGGCAGGAAGGCCTGGTATTTTCCGAACTGCCGCTCCACAACCGATCGTGGAAGCCCCTGTAATTATCGCTCTCTCGACCTTGTCCAGCAATTCTTCCATCACTTCATTCGTATTTGCGCGGAGGTCGATCCCCAATTCTCCTTTCTCAGGAATGGATGAATAATTCGCCCCGCCTGCCTTGACAGCCGTAACCTTTGCCGAGGACGGGACGACCGGATCCACCCAGATGGCATTAACAGCATTTACCACTGCAGCTATTGCATCCACCGCATTCTTCCCAAGGTGGGGCCTCCCTCCATGAGCAGCCGTTCCTGTTATTTCCGCCGTAACCGTCGCCAGGGCCCCATGCTTCAGGGCGGATACCGCCTGACCATACATTGCTTCCTGGATCGGCCTCAGGTGAATGCCGACGCACATGTCCATATCTTCAAGGACACCGTCGGCGATCATCGCCCTGGCTCCGCTCGTCTCTTCCTGTTCCTCCGATGGCTGGAAGATCAATTTAAGGGAACCTTTCCTTACCAGTCCAAGTTCCCTGGCAGCCAAACCAGCAAAAAGACCCATGGTCGAATGTGCATCGTGTCCGCATGAATGGATAGCCCGCAGCTCGCCATCGATCATATGTCCCAGGGCATCCATATCTGCCCTGATCCCAAGAACAGGACCTGGTTCATTTCCATGTACGTATGTCACCAGCCCCGTATTGCCCACTCCTCTGGCAACCTGAAAACCCCTGTCCTCAAGGTAGTCAGCAATGAAGGCAGATGTCCTGAATTCCTGCATGGACAGTTCGGGCATTCCGTGGAGATCATCAAAGACCCGAAATATCTCCTGTTTCCTGTTTTCCGCGAATTCCCTGATATTCTTTTCCATGGCAGATGCTCCTTTCTCCCGCTTGATTTGCCAAACCCCTTGCTCAGATAACGGAACCTGAGAAGATGATAACCAGACCCATTTCCCGGAAGAAGGGCCTGGTTATCATGTTTAACCCTTTTGCATTACCTGTTGGGGTAAATTCTAAACAACCCGGCCTTGCCCTGCCCTAGAATGGCCCAAGCTCGATCAGTGAAGCAACAAATACTGAAACAGCACCGACAAGGGACCAGATCGCGACAAGCTTCCAGTTGTATTTCAACCAGCGGTCATAAGGAACTTTCGCTAGTGCAAGTATCCCCAAAAGAGCTCCGGAAGTGGGGATTATCTGGTTAGAGAAGGCATCTCCGTACTGGAACGCCAAAACAGCGGTCTGGCGGGTGATACCCAGAACATCCGCCAGCGGGGACATGATCGGCATAACGGTGGCCGCCTGGCCGCTTCCAGAAGGTATGAAGAAATTGATTATGGAGTTGACGACGAACATACCAACAGCAGTGATCTGATTCGGGAGCCAACTTACGGTCATTGCCAGTCCATGGATCATGGAATCCATGATCTGCCCCTGCTCCATGACGACAAGGATGACCCTGGCAATACCAACAACAAGGGCACCGAAGCAGATGTCGCGGGCACCCTGGACAAACGATCTTGCCATCTGGTTCATGGTGCGCCTGCCTATTATAGAGACGATTATGGCCAGAAGAATGAACAGGGCGGATATCTCGTTAATGTACCATCCCTGTTTCAGAACCCCGTAAACCATGTAGCCCACACCGGCGATGAGTACTGCCAGTTCAAGCTTGTGGCGGCCTGTGAATTCCGGGACCGAGATCTCGGTGTCGTCCACTACATAGTCCCTTTCGATCCCGTAAAGGACGCTGCTTGTCGGGTCTGCCTTGACCTTTGCGGCATATCGGAGGACGTACCATACGGCAATAACGTAGAGAACAACGTAAAAGATCGAGCGATATGCCAGGGCAGAATAGAGAGGCAGTTCGGAGATCCCCTGAGCAACCCCGACTGTAAAGGGGTTAAGCATCCCTCCAGAGAACCCTATGGCTGCCCCCGTTGAGACCATTGCCACTCCGACAATGTCGTCATAACCGAATCCTCGCGAAAGGGCTATGGCTATAGGGACAAAAGGTATGACTTCTTCAGCAGCTCCGATGGTGAAACCCAGTATGGAGAAAAGGAACATAATTACCGGGATTATCAGTTTATCCCTGTCTCTGAACTTGTCGATGACCTTTGAGATCCCCGCATCAATGGAGCCGGTAGACTTGATCATTGTGAAAGCCCCGCCCATGATGAAAACCAGGAAGACGATATTCGCTGCCCTGATCATTCCGAGAGGAATGGCCTTGAACATGTTGAAGAAGGAAACCGGGGTCTGATCTACATAATGGAAAGAAGCTACGTCTACAATTGTTCTCCCGGTCACCGCATCTTTGATCCTGTCGTATACGCCGGCAGGTATAAAGTAAGTGCCGATGGTAGCAAGGACTATTATGATAAACAGGATCACATAAGTATGAGGAACCTCGAACTTTCTGGGAATAGTCTCTTTTTTGGAGCTGCTCATTCTTTAACCCTCCTTTTCTGTTTTGCTACATTCGGAAATGTCTTACCCTTCTGCAAATTGCACAGCACAGAGAAAAAGCCGTCGTAAGAACCTCTTGCACCACCCCTTTCGAATAAAGTTAAAGCCCCTGGATCTTCCGGCAAGTTACATGAAGGCTCTCGGGAAAGGCATATCCAGCATTGTTGCGAGACCTGCCGGTGCATCCACAACAAAGGGGATCATATTGACCGCCATCGCGATCGTTCCGATACCCCCGGGCACCTCCGGTTTAATGGCCATGTTGACCGAGGAGGAGCTTCCCTCAATTCTTATAAAATCACCTGTTTCGATGCCCTCAAGATGGGGATGGATCTGTTGGGGATGTTCCAGAGTGATCAAGGCAGTTCCGTTTTTAATGCCTCTGACAATGTGATTGCAGCCAGCAACCATTCCCGGTCCGACTTCAACATGTGGTGTCTTTCTTGATACTGCTGAAAGGATAGGCTCTCTCGTCTCAATAATTTCATCGAGTTCCCATCCCAGCGCGTCTGCTATCATATTCACGGATTGCAAAAATCCGATGTGACCTGTGATCGTTCCTTCCTCTATCCCCTTCCTGAACTCGTCAGGACTAGTACCTACGCCCTGGGTTTTCATGACCAGTCTTCCGAAAGGAGAAAGGTCGTTGATCCTTGATGCGTGTATCGACAAGACCTCTTCAAATGACCCTGTAAGGGTCAGCACCAGAGTATCGAGAATAAAGCCAGGGTTTACTCCTGTCCCAAGGATCGTAACACCGTTCTTTTTTGCGGCCCTGTCCATATCCAGAGACAGATCGGGGGCTGTTATATGAGGGTAGGACATCTCCTCGGCAATGGAAATGACGTTTTTGCCGGATCCAACCATCTTAAGAATATCCGTGAAAGCTTCTTTTACAAACGACGTAGTTGCCTGGATTACAACATCGGCATCCTTTGAAAGTGCCTCATCAAGGGAAGATACCGCTATCCCCGTTCTTTCGCCCAATTCGAGGACATCACCCAGGTCCTTGCCGTGTTTGTCACTGCGTGCAGCGACAGCACCTACAACTTCCACCAAATGCCCTTTTTCCAGCAGGATCCTGGCGATCCCGCTCCCCATGGCACCCAGGCCAACAATAATAACTTTCTTTCGATCCGATCCTTCACTGATCAAACTTTTCCTGATACTAACCATCTTCGATCATCCTCTTCTAAATCGGATAAGGTTAAATATGAACAATAAGTGCAATTTCCCCTTTTGATACCTTCTCTTTGCAATAAGCCATATTTCAGGCCTATTGAAGGGCCTGGATTATCAGCTTCGTAAACAGGACCATGCAGAAGATAGCCGCCGGGTAGGTAGCGCCATACCCTGCAGATGACTCGTCGTACCCGGTGGCTTCAATGGCAGCGCCAAGTCCCGGAGTACTGGTCATAGCCCCCGGGATCGCCCCGAGGAACACGATCCAGTTGATCCTGAAGATCCATCTTCCGACAATGAGCCCTACCAGAAGGCTGACGGTGGCGGAAACACCTCCGATAAGCACGAGGGCTACCCCGTGCTCCGCCAGTATCCTGGGGATGTCCGGCCCGGCCTGGATACCCATGACGGCCAGGAAGTAAGCAAGAGAAAAGGTTCGTAGAGCCGCAAGCACGGAAGCATCAAGGCGCATGGGGAATGGGCCTATTTTGCCCCGGGCACCCGCGAAAAGAGCGAAGATAAGTGCTCCCCCAGTGCTGCCGAGCGAAAAAGTGCCCACGAAAGGCAAGGGAACAGAAATGGAGCCGAAGATCACTCCCCCTATCATGCAAAGGACAAACGAGGCAAGCGTGAAGGGAACAGAAGATCTCTCCTCCTTGACACCGGAACTGCCCCCGTCTATCTCGCTGGCAAGGAGTTCCTTCTCGCGTGAAAAGTCGACCTTGAAAAGGACCGGGACAAGCTGGACAAACAGAACGACAGATATCACCCCGAAGGGGTAGGCTATGGTGTAGCCAATGGTTATTAAAGGATCGCCCCCGGATATCTCCAGTGCGGCGCCGAGACCAGGGGAACTCGTAAGGGCTCCGGTATATGTACCCCCCACAAGAAGGGGTTCCACTGTACCGGAGAAAGCCAGGGCCATGAGGTAGGTAGCCAGGGCCCCCGCAGCCGTTACGGAAACGGAAAGGATCACGAAACGGAAACCGTATCTTTTAACAACGCTGACGATGTCTTTTGAAGAAAGGAGCCCCACGGCGGTAACGAAGATCAGCAGGTTCCACATGAAAAATACAGTCGGAACCTTCACTCCGAGCCAGCCCATCAGAAGCCCCGTAAAGAGCGCACCCGAGGTGCCCAGTGAAACCCCTCCTAACTTTACCGCTCCAAGGCAAAGACCGGAGAAAACTGCGACGGTCAGCATGAATATGGGGTTAGCGATCAGGGAACCAAAATACTGCTGCATCTCTGTGACTCCTTCCCTATCTGGGTCAGGTACCCTAGGTAGTTCGAAAACCGAGACGCCAGGAGATCTCGTTCGCCCCTTCCTGGAGAAGCGATAGCCATACATCGGCCGCCTTGCCCCTGAAAACCTCTATGGAACCCACCAGGCTCAGACATGACCAGACACTTCCATGCCTGTCCCTTATCGGGGCCGCCAAACCGAAAGCGCCAACACGGTTCTCCTGAAGACTGATGCAGTAGCCCTGCATCCGGATCTTCGCGTACTCCTCCATCAGTTTTTCAGGATCTGTCACGGTATAGGGGGTCCTCTTCTCTATAGGCCTTGTACTGAGGATCTCCGTTATTCGTTCCTGGGGAAGATAGGCCGTAAGGAGCTTGCCTATGGCGCTGGCGTTGAAAGGGAACCTGGAACCGGTCTGCCCCTGGTAGATAAAATATTTACCGGCGCCCATCTTGTAGGCAAGAATGGGGTCGTCACCTTCCCGGATGCCTATCAGGACAGCCGTGCCTGTCTTTTTTGCGAGGGAATCCATTATACCGTGTGAAACTTCCCAGATCCCCTTTGATTCGCTGTAAACGCTTCCAAGCCGGAATGCAAGGGGTCCCAGGGAATACTTACGTGTGGAGGGGTTCTGTACCAGAAGATTATCTTTCACAAGGATGGAAACGATCTTGTGGACAGCGCTCTTGGAAGTAGACATCTCCCGTGAGAGTTCAGTGATACCCATTTCATATGGAGGGTCACTCATCCGCTTGAGGATGTACACAAGTTTTTCAGCGCTGTTCACTTGGGTCCTCCTGTTCTCTGTGGTGGAACAAAGTTCACTACAGAAGAACTATGACGATATTTTTAATTATTTTCCGGGGTTTTGTCAAGGAGAAGTTTGCAGATAAAAAAACCGGGCAGAGAAATCCCACTGCCCGGTTTTAATCCCCTTCGAGGTGTCGTAAACTGTTCACTTTCATTATCCTGTTACCTGCAGGAGAAACCTGAAACAACCCGCGGAATTTTCCCGATCCTGTCTGGATCTTTCTACTGGCCCGATCGTTTGATCAGATCACCCAGAGCTGAAAGGAGGGGCTGGATATTCGAAGCGGTCGCCCTCCTGTTCATGAGGATCTCCCTGGAATTGACCGATGCTCCCCAGTAAGATGCGTTGACGCTCTCATCGGTGCTTAAAAGGGCACCGCTTAGCGACAGACCGGCGAAAAGCCCCTTGCTCATGGAATAACTGTATATGGAGGCTTTCAGGTTAATATCCGTGGCGGCACCGGTACTTCGTCCCGTTGGCCCTGCTGCAATATCTATATCAGCCCCAAGTTTGAACTTGTCGCCGTAGAAACGCTCCATCCCCTTCTCGTTGGAGACCACAAGCAGCAGAGCAGTGGACTGGACCCCTATCTGGAGACCGATGGAAGCACCTGTGAGGCTGATAAAACTGGGTCCATACCAGGTGTTGGTCGATGCATCCCGTCTCAGGATAAGCCCCTCGCCGTGGGAGCCTCCGATCCCTATGGCAGCCTTCACATAACTCGGGATAATGACCACCCCTTTGGCGGACTTGACGAGGTCGGCCATTCTCCCTGAATCATCCTGGGAGGACATCTCCCTCACCACGGAAACCGCGGAAGTTATCCTTTCGGTTGAAGTGGCCGCGAAAGCAGGAAGCGCAAACAAAACCACGACCGACATCAACGCCGTAACGATCATCAATTTCCAACGATATAGTCTTTTCATTGCGAACAGCCCCTTTCGTTGTTCTATCCTGCTGAGAAGATTATACACTGAAGCGGAACCAGGTCATTTGGCTCCATGCCTGATGAATGTGCCCCTGTCAAGATCCTCGAAAGCCTGTTGAAGTTGCTCCCTGGTGTTCATGACAATGGGACCGCGCCAGGCCACCGGTTCACCCAGTGGTTTGCCGTAAAAAAGCAAAAACCTCGCCGGGTCTTTTTCTGTCGAGACTTCAACCTGTTCTCCGTCGGCGAAAAGGGCAAGCTCGCCGTCGGAGACGGAGGAGTCAGTATCCATGTCGAAGTAGTTCTCCCCTTCAAGGTCGTAGGCAAAGGGATCCTGTTCACCGCCGAAAAGGGCCTTCCCCTGGACAACGTATGCAAAGGCCGTGTGTCCGGGGGATACCGGGATCACAAACTTGCTGCCGGCTGGCATCTCGACATCAAGGTAGCCCGGGTCGGTTACAATATCGTCCACGGGGCCCCTGACTCCTCCGATCTCCCCGCTTATGACCCTCACGGATACGCCTTCGGCGTTTGCATAGACAGGGATCTGATCCTTCGTTATGTCGCGGTACCGGGGGTCCATCATCTTGTGTGACGCCGGCAGGTTGGCCCAAAGCTGGAACCCACCCATCCTCCCCTTTTCATCGCCTTTGGGCATCTCCTGGTGGATTATCCCACTGCCAGCGGTCATCCACTGGACATCCCCGGGTGCTATGACCCCTGCGTTGCCAAGGCTGTCGCCGTGCTCTACTGTCCCCTCAAGCATGTAGGTAATGGTCTCGATGCCCCTGTGGGGGTGCCATGGAAATCCCCTGAGAAATTTTTGCGGATCGTCGGAACGGAAATCGTCAAGGAGGAGAAAGGGGTCAAAATCCTTCGTTTCGCCAAAACCGAATACACGCCTGAGGTGGACTCCAGCCCCTTCTATGACCGGTCTGCCCCTTATCACTTTTCTTATCTTCCTTTCAATGCCCATTCGCGATACCCCCTTGCCATTGATCCAGGATCCTGATGCTTTACGTGAATTTTTCGAGGATCTTTCTGCTTAAGTTGATGCTATCCCGGTCAATTGCTGGCATCTCGCTCTGTCGTCCCCTCTGTTTCCAGGAAAGCCCGCTTGAGATCCCGGGGTTTTTTCTTGGCTTTTCTCTCTATTGACTGGGCCCCGGCCCTGGAAAACCTGCACCCGGTAGCATACTCAAGGACAACAGGCCTCCGGGAGGCGGTGTACCTTGCCCCTTTCCCCTCGTTGTGCTGCTGGAGGCGCTTATGTGGGTCCATGGCAATTCCGCAGTAGTACGTGCCGTCTGCGCACCTTAAAAGGTAGACGCAGTAAAGACCCTTATTGCCGGTATCGGGACAAGGTCCTGTCAATCCTTTTCAATCCCTCTACCAGACGGTTTTCATCGACCCCGAAGTTCATCCTCAGGTGGTTCTCTATTCCGAAGCAGCTCCCCGGTATAACGAAAACGCTGTCGTTCTTCACCATGTCCATAACGAGTTCCCATGAAGAGACAGGAAGATCGTACCTCACGAAGGCAAAACAGCCTGCCTGGGGTGGGGTGAAGGAAAGGACCCCTGCGTGGCTGTTCACCCATTCCGTGAAGGTTGCCAGGTTCTGCCTGACGATCCCCCTGTTGCGGTCGAATATTTTCCCCCTCATGCCCGGCTCCAGGGCTTTTGTCGCCAGGTAGTCGCTGAAAGTAGTAACAGTGGTTGAAAGGAAGTCGTGGTAGAACCAGGACATTTCCGCTATCTCACGGGGACCGGCCACCCACCCTATTCTGAGACCCGGCAACCCGAAGGACTTGGAAAGCCCGCTGACAACGATGACCTTGTCGTACATACCCCAGAAACTGGGAGTCATTTCATCGGTCTGCTCCGCACCCCTGTACACCTCGTCGGAGAGCAGGCAGGCACCTGCTTCGGAGGCGACATCCACGATATCCTGCATCTGTTCCCTTGTCAGGACAGTACCTGTGGGATTGTTCGGATTGCAGACGCAGATCAGTTTTGTCTTGGGTGTAACGGCTTTTTTCAGGCTCTCCAGATCCAGGGACCAGCCCTTTTTGGGGTCAAGGTGGAAGTTTCTGACCACTGCACCGTTTGACTCGACGACATGAGAAAGGAGCATGAAATTGGGGATCATGAAAGCCACCTCGTCCCCGGGCTCAATAAGCCCCCAGGCCATCAGGAACAGGGCTTCGGCAGAGCCGTTGGTCATGAATACGCTTGAAGGATCCATGCCTTCGTAAAATGAGGCTACTGCCTTCCTGAGGTGTTCAGTCCCCGCGGTGTGGACATACTTCAGATGAAGGCCGTTGTAGACTTCCTCCATCTCTTCTGGGCTCAGGATCTCCCTTATGAACATCGGGTATATGCCCGAAGCGCTCAGGTCATATTCGACTTCGTTCTGGAACCTGGCAAGGGTCCTTTCCAGCTTGAACTCCTCTATCTTCATAACATGCCTCCGTAAAGGGAAAGATGGAAATCATGCATGCATTCTACCGCTCTATCAGCAGGAGAACAATAACACCAGGGGTTTTCAAAATATACCGGCTAGGGTATAATGTCAGGGAATATAGCAGGAAGGGGGGAAAGATCATGGGTTGCTGCAATAAGCCGAAAGAGAACAATGAACCCAAACAGCAGGACAGCTGCTGCGACAAGAAGGAAGAGAAGAAAGATAATAAGGATACATGCTGCGGAAGTCCGTGCGGCAAGGAAAAAGAGTAGTTGCTCTTTATAGCAAGAGGGGCCGTCTTTCAGGGCGGCCCCTCTTTTGTAGGACCATTAATGATCAGAGCCTTCTGACCACCATGGCAACGCCCTGGCCACCGCCTATGCAGGCGGTGGCCAGACCTGTCTCCTTTCCCTGGTTCCTCAGGGCATAAATGAGTGTCGCAAGTATCCTGGTACCAGTCGCCCCAATGGGGTGCCCCAGCGCTATTGCTCCGCCGTGGACATTGCACTTGCTCATGTCAAAGGGCATGACCCTGTGAACTGCAATGACCTGTGCGGCAAAAGCCTCGTTCAGCTCGATCAGGTCCATGTCGTCCAGGGACATTCCTGCCATTCCCATAGCAATTGGGACAGCCCGTACAGGTCCAAGACCCATGTGATCTGCCTCCAGGGCCCCACTTCCGTAACCGAGTATCTCTGCGATCGGGTTAAGGCCGTTGGCCTTTGCCCAGTCGGGGTCGGCTATAATGACTGCGCTCCCGGCATCACAGAGTGCCGAGCTGCTGCCAGCCGTTATCGTCCCGTCAAACTTGAAGATGGCCGGAAGCCCTGCGAGTTTCTCCAGACTCGTGTCACCCCTGGGGATATCCTCTGAAGCCCATTCAAGGACCTCTTTCTTCTGCTTTACAGTTACAGGGATCGTCTCTTCGGCAAAAAGGCGGTTATTCATTGCCATAACGGCTTTTCTGTGGCTTTCCAGGGCGTAGGAGTCCTGCTCTTCCCTCGTTATGCCGTACTCTTCTACCAGGATCTCGGCGGTAGCCCCCATTAGCATATTGGCCAAGGGGCACATGAAACCGTCATGGTGAAGGGTGTCAAGTGCTTTTTTATCACCCATCCTGTGCCCCCATCGTGCATCTGGAAGAAGGTAGGGCACCCTTGAGGCACTTTCCATACCTCCGGCGACCCCTGCCGGGATATCCCCAAGCCTTATTCTGTCGGATATGATCATTGCCGCGCGAAGGCTTGAACCGCACCTCTTGTTCACGGTAAAGGCCGGAATGGATTGTGGCAATCCTGCCTTGAACGAGGCTATCCTTGCAGGGTTGGCACCGACACCAGCCTGCCAGCCGTTGCCCATGATCACTTCTCCTATATCCCCCGCAGGCACAGAGGACCTCTCCACCGCTGCCTTGATAGCGAAACCGCCCAGGTCCGTAGCATCGAACCCCGACAGGACCCCCCCGAATTTGCCCCCGCCTGTCCTGCATGCGGCGAGAATTACAGGTCTTTTCATTCAGAACCCCTCCAGGTCTTTTCTTTGGTCCGACAAAAAGCTCTCTCTTGTTTTTACCGGTTCTTTACGCCTGGTGATCTTCGTCAAGCGCGGGCTCACGATCAAGATTCCCTATTCCTGATCACAGCCCTTCATATTACACAGATCTCGGGAAACCCTGTAATCAGCGGGAGTGACCTTTTTGAAATCCTCCAGGTCAACCCCGGGGGCGATCTCTTCAAGCACCAGTTCTCCTGAGACCATTCTGAGAACACAGTACTCCGTGACGACCAGACTCACCACTCCCACACCGGTTAGAGGAAGGGTACACCTGGGAAGTATTTTCGGATCACCCTTTTTTGTACAGTGTGTCGTTGCTACAATAACGTGCTTTGCGCCAGTAACGAGATCCATGGCCCCGCCCATTCCCGGGACCATCTTCCCCGGGATCCACCAGTTGGCAATATTGCCCTCCTGATCCACTTCAAGTGCCCCGAGAACGGTCGCATCGAGGTGTCCACCCCTGATAAGGCCGAAACTCATGTCGCTGGCAACAAGGGCACCCCCAAGGATGGGCTTCAGACACCGTCCCCCGGCACCTATGAATCGCAGGTCCTCTTTGTCGGGCTTGGGGCCCGCACCTACAACGCCATTCTCGGTCTGAAATATCACCCGTATGTCACCAGGGATGTAATCCGAAACCAGGGTGGGAATTCCAATACCGAGGTTAACCACGTCCCCGTCCTGGAACTCCATGGCCACACGTCGGGCTATCCGGTGGCGGGCTATCTCTTCATCAAGTACGGGAAGCATAGTAGGAATCCCCCTTCAATACCAGGATATCCACGAGAATGCCGGGTGTGACAACATCGTTGGGGTTGATCTGACCGATCTCCAGTATTGCGTCCACCTCGGCTATCACAAGGTCAGCAGCGGTTGCCATGGCGGGGTTGAAGTTGCGGTTGGTGCCAAAATAGACCAGGTTGCCATACCTGTCGGCCCTGTAGGCCCTTATAAGGGCTACATCAGCCCTGAGGGGAAGCTCGAGGATGTACCTTTTGCCCTCCACTTCAATGACCTGTTTCCCCTCCTCGTGCACCGTCCCCACTCCGGTAGGGGTCAGAACCCCTCCGAGGCCAAACCCGCCTGCCCTGATCCTCTCTACAAAAGTCCCCTGTGGCACCAGCTCAAGTTCCATTTTCTTTTCGTTGAAAAGACGTTGTGTACTTTTGTTGAGGCCTACATGAGAGGCCGTTACTTTCCTGATCTGACCGTTGACTACCAGCCTTCCGTGCCCCACGTCATCGTAGGCGGTATCGTTAGAAATAAGCCAAAGGTCCTTTGTGCCCGAGACGACCAGTGCTTCAACAAGAGTGTATGGTATCCCTCCGTAATTGAAACCTCCTACCATGATCGAGCTGCCGGCTGTTATCCTTTTGACGGCCTCCTCCGCCGACATGACGGGTTTTATGACGCTTGTCGGCATTTCATCTCTCCTCCCCTCCGATTTCCTTATCCTTCTTCTGAAAGTTTTTACGGCGCTGAAGAAGGTAGATACCTCCAAGGACCACTATCCCGATGACATCCGACATTAAACCTGGTTTGATCAGTGCAACCGCGGTTGCTACAAACAGGATCCGCTCAGGTGTGCCTAGTCGGCTTAAATAGAACCCCTGCACCCCTGCCGCAAGCGCAATGACACCAAGCATGGCTGTCACGGTTGACAGCAGGATATCTGTGATGCTCCCCTGGAAAAGCAACGCCTGGTTGTATGCGAACATAAAGGGGACGATGAAACCGGCAATTGCCAGGCCTACAGCGTTGAAACCGGTACGCATGGCATTTGCCCCGGCGATCCCGGCGCCTGCATAGGCCGCCAGGGCCACGGGGGGCGTTACATCGGCAATGACTCCGAAATAGAGTATGAAAAGATGTGCAGCGAGCATTGGAACACCCATCCGGTGAATGGCTGGCGCGGCAAGGGTGGACAGGATAATGTACTTTGCCGTAGTCGGCAGCCCCATCCCCAGGATTATGGAAGCTATCATGGTCAGCACCAGTGCGAGGAAAAGTATGCCGTGGGAAAGCCCAATAATAAATGATGTAAAGGCAAGGCCCAGACCAGTTATCCCCACCACTCCTATGATGATCCCCGAACAAGCGCAGGCCGCCGCCACTTCGACGGCGGTGATACCCCCGTCTATGAAGGAATCGATGATCCTGCGGGGAGTCATCCTGTACTCGGGTGGCCCCAGCCAGCTGGCAACGATCAGCAGCATTATCGACCAGAAAACGGCCTTTATCGCCGAATAGCCCATGGCGAGGAAAATTATCAGGGTTACAACGGGAAGAAGAAGCATCCAGCCTTTTTTGAGGACTTCCCAAACTTTGGGAAGGTCCTTTTTGGGAATACCCTCTATTCCCTCTCTGCCCGCACGGAAGTGGACCATGGCAAAGACCGAGAAAAAGTAGAGACAGGCCGGGATAACGGCCGCAACAACAATGCTCCAGTACGAGATCCCCAGAAACTGGGCCATTACGAAGGCTGCCGCCCCCATGACAGGCGGCATGATCTGTCCCCCAGTCGAGGCAGCAGCCTCCACGGCTCCTGCAAAATGGGCCGGATATCCCACCTTTTTCATCAAGGGTATGGTGAAAGATCCGGTGGTAACAGTATTTGCAACGGAACTACCGGAGACGCTGCCCATGAGTGCACTGGCAACAACTGCTGCTTTGGCCGGGCCTCCCCTGCTCCTTCCTGTAAGGGACATCGCAAGATCGATGAAAAACCCACCTGCCCCGGAAACATTAAGAACAGAGCCAAAAAGGACAAAAAGGAATATGAAGGTCGCCGAAACCCCCAGTGGAACCCCGAATATCCCGTCTGTCCTGAGGTACATGAAGGGGGCCAGTTCACTTATGGGGAATCCCGGATGTTTCAACATCCCAGGTAAATACCGTCCGAAAACGGCATAGGATATGGCGGTAAGGGCTACTATGGGAAGCGGCCACCCCACGGTCCTCCTAGTGGTCTCTATCACAAGGATGGTCATAATAACCCCCATGTAGATGTCCGAGGGTATTGCGCGACCTTCCCTTGCCGTAATGGCCCCCCAGTTCATAAGTATATTCAGGCACCCTGCTATCAGCAGTGCCGCAAGCGCCCAGTCCCAAATATCTATTTTGTCCCTGGGGCGCTTTTTTGAGAAAGGGTAGAGCAGAAAAACAATGGTGCCCATCATCATCCAGTGAATGGCCCTCTGCTTCATCGCAAAGAATAGGCCAAAGGCTGCGGTATAAAGGTGGAAAAATGAAGCCGCAAGCGCAATACCTGCTATTACCCAGAATTGCCAGCCCGTCAGGTTCCTTTTGTTGCTTTCCAGGAGTACCGCTATCTCTTTACCTGTTTTCCCGGATTCTTTCGTCGGATCCTTCTCTTTTTCTGTATTCCGGGTCATGCACGCACCTCCCGTGCAACACGGCTGATGAGCTATCAGGGGCGGGAAACTCTTCCCGCCCCTCGCCTTGAGTTAACTACATATCAATGCCTTTCTCCTTGAAGTACTTGACGGCACCCGGGTGGAAGGGGATTATCCCCTTGCTCGCCAGTTCGGGTACAAAATTGGCCGCCTGGGGAGTCACATCCATAAAATCATCCTTGTTCTCGAGAAGGGTCTTAAGGAGGTTGTAAGCGATTTCCTCGCCCATGTCCGCGCGAACTACCATGTAGTTACCGTCGGCAATGGTAAGGGTTTCTTTTTCGACTGATTTGTATATGCCGGGTTTGAAGTTGAAGGGGAGAAGGAAAGGATTATCCTCCACGACTTTCTGGACTACTTCCTCTGGCAGGGGGATGAGTTTGACCTTGCGCGTTGCCTCGACTTCCATAACGGCAGCACCTGGAGCGGCGAAGTTCCAGAACACGGCATCGATGTTGCCGTCGGTAAGTGCCATCGCACCCTCGGGCTGGGTAAGCTGCGCAGCCTGGAGATCCTTGTCAGGGTCGATACCTGCAGCCTTGAGGATCATGCGGGTCAGGACCTGGTCTCCGCCTCCCGGGGCCCCAAGTGAGACCTTTTTCCCCTTGATGTCCCAGAAGGTTTCGATGCCGCTCCCCTCTATCGTCACAAGATGATGGGGGGCGGGGTACATGTTGAAGAGTATATTGAGATCAAGTTTGCCGTCCTCCTCGAATGCATCGGTCCCAGTGTAAGCCTGATAGAGCGTTGACCCCATGGACATACCCAGCTGGATCTTGCCGTCAGCCAGAAGGCGACAGTTCTCTCTTGAGGCCGCTGTGGAACGGGATGTAGCCCTGACGTCTATTCCGGCCTTGTTAAGGACTTCCGCCATGGCACCACCGAGAGGATAGTAGGTCCCGCCGACCCCGCCGGAGCCTATGGTTATGAAGGTGACAGCAAAGGCCGACCCGGCAAGGAAAACAAGAGCTGCTACCGCTAATGGCAGCATGAACCTTTTCATCGGTCATTCCTCCTTTTCTTCCGATCTGAGTCTTGCCCTTTCTATCCGCTTATCCTGACCCTCTATTCCTCTTTGCCACCTCCCTTTCAAACGGGCGTTTTCAGGAGGATGTCACACGCTGAATAAAGCCCCTGTTCCAGTATTCCTACGATCTCCTGGACCTGTTCCGACGTAACGTTGAGCGGTGGAGCTATCATAAAATTGTCACCATCAACGCCATCGACCATTCCGCCCGACGGATATATGACAAGCCCACGCCTCATGCATTCGGCAGTAACGATCGCAGAGGCTCTTTTCCCTCTAGGGAACGGGCTTTTGGAAACCTTGTCATAGACGATCTCAATTCCCCACATAAGCCCTCTACCCCTGACATCCCCCACGATCGGGATATCTGCCAGGGACATCATGGCTTTCCCGAGTGCTTCACCCTGGATGAATGCGTTATTGAAAAGTCCGTTCCTTTTCATGTAACGCAATGTAGCCGCTGTTGCCGCGCCAGAGAGGGGGTTCCCGTTGTAGGTGTGGCCGTGCATGAAGGCACCGCTCCCTTTCCTGAAGACATCCACTAACCTTTCGCTGGCAAAAACGCCACCCGTAGGGACATAGCCCGCCGCCATTGCCTTAGCCGCCGCCATGATATCGGGAACCACATTCCAGTGATCCACCGCAAAAGCCTTCCCTGTGCGCCCAAAACCGGTCATGACC
>Ga0209164_1002086_pt1 | contig 22616 bp, 25 predicted proteins | sample MTBNYHSulfiMetaG_FD_187458 | JGI IMG/M metagenome (GOLD analysis project Ga0209164, IMG submission 187458) | Enrichment culture microbial communities from rom New York Harbor, USA that are MTBE-degrading - MTBE-NYH (New York Harbor Sulfidogenic)... | ecosystem: Environmental > Aquatic > Marine >... | reverse complement strand
ACTACGTTATCTTTACTCATGGTGTGTGTATCCTTTCCATCTTGTGGTGGCCGGTTCATTGCCTCGGAAACAATCAACCGGTGGATACACCACCTATCTTCCTAAACACAACTTTTGATTATAGCTCTTGTTATGAATGCAGAGGCGGTGGGCGAAACCTGCCGGACAATTAACACTGCCCAGTTGCTCAAGAGAAAAAAAGGGGGGGTATAATTCTGAAAACGTTTATTTACTCTGGTACCCTCCTAAAGGTTACCCATCACACGCTCGGATCTTTCTTCATCACTCGACCATCATCGAGATTGGAGTATTCTAAAGCCAATTCAAGGAAGGCACCCAGCACCCGCAATAGGCCATATTTTGAGAGATAGCATCTTGTACATACGCCACTATTTGTTTTGAGAAATAGTGCATACTGAAACGATTATAGGGCGTCTGAAATCTATGTCTGCCATCTTTACAGATGAGATTATTTCTGCATAATTGAACCTACACTGAAACACCAACCCAAGGACACTCCCGGTGGCTAAAAAGAAAAAACACAAGAAGGCCAAGAAGATATCAAACCGGCAAGCCAAGACCTTTCCAAAAAAGCAGAAGATAGAGATGGTGCGCCCGAAATCGCAGGCTTACTTCATCAAGGGAATCGGCGAGGTTAAGTCGCCCGCCCATGCGAAGGCTTTCGAGCTTCCCGGCGAAATAAAGATGTCCGATTTGAACCAGATCACTCCAGAATCTCTTGAGAGGATGCCCAAGAGGGAAGTGATCCACCTCGCACTCCGGCTTCGAGACTTTGGAATAGACCTTTACGAACAACTAAACCTTGATTCAAGCAACTTCCATGATAATTAAAATCCTTGTTTTGACTTCGTTATTCATCGAGTTGATGGTGAATACGACATTGGCAGCCCAGTCGGTTACGAGTCGGTTTTTCCATAGTGGCGACGGCTACATTCACCTGTTAAGCCGGAAAAACGGCAAGGTCTTCAAGGGTATCTACCGAGACGGGAATGGGCAGTACAACACTGACGCATACAAGAAAATATCTGCTGTTTTTGACGCACCATACCCATCCTCCAGTCAGGTGCTGTCATTTCGTTTGATAGAATTCATCGATTACCTCGAAGATCAATTGGGAAAAGGCAGCCTTATTACCATTATTTCTGGATACCGACCTCCGGAATACAATACCCAATTACGTAAGGGAGATGCTTTAGCGGCCAAAGCCAGTCTGCATCAATACGGCATGGCCGGTGATTTCATAATCGATGGGGTTCCTTCAAAACGTGTGTGGGAATATATACGATCAATAGGATTTGGCGGTACCGGGTATTATCATGACGAGACGGTGCATGTGGATGTGGGGCCATCAAGATTCTGGGACGAAAAGACCTCCGGCGTGGGTACGGGATTGTCTGATGACAACAAGCTGATTGGCTTGGTGACAGATTACGACATTTATGCCCCTGGAGATTCGGTGACGCTATCTTTCATACGCATGACCGCCTTTCCCATTAAGGTTCGATCAAAATTTCAGTTGATTCCGAAAGAAAATCCCGTAAATGGCAATCAGGAATTGTCGTTTAAACCAAATTCAGAGCGTTTTTCAGAAGATAGTTGTGGTGAATTCCACGATATCGGCGATATGGATTCTTTTCGCTGGCGCTTACCTTCGAATATAAAGCAAGGACGCTATACGATTCGTGCTGGGTTCTGTGGCGATAGGTGGGAACAGATGCCGAAGGAAGTTTCAACACCCGAATTTGAGATTCAGTGAACTTCAATAAAGTTGCCCAGGATGGTGGCCAACCCCGGCCCTACATAGCCAATGCTTCTGTGCCAGGCATAGAGATCCAGGGCAAAGAATAAGCCGGCAATCAAGGACAACCCCATGCATGGCCATCCCCCCCACAATTTTTTCCTCCGAATCAGAAGGATAACCAGTAAGAAAATCCCTCCGAAAAAGACCCGGTAAAAGGCAGAAACCGTTGGTGTCACATGGGCCAGCTTTACCCACACCCCGGAAAAGCTGATCATCATGGCGCCGAGGCTGGTTCTCAACATGGGATTGTCAGATGGTCGGACGTTGTCAATTTGCATAAGGTATCTTCGCTTTCATCTTAAAGCGGTGTAATGGCTCAAGGCTTTTACAAAGGCCCTCATAGAAATGCACCAGATGATATCACCGAATCCAATATCCTGCCGCATGTTCAGCTCAATCGTATCCATTTTTGCTGAAATGGTTTTTTATCCGCCTATTTCACCTATTTCGTCACATCTTTCGTCAAGGAATGATACGGCAGGGTTATGGCGGTTTCACCGCAGCAGAGATCGCCGAACAGAAGATGGTGGAGAGGTCCCTAAAGCCGTTTCGACAGGAAAGGCTTACAATATGCCCGATAGACCCACGCATATCCATTCCTGACCATCTCCTCGTTGACAAAGGTGCCGTCGGTATAGACCGAGCCAACCTTTCTTTTATATCTATCGGTATCTTCCACAACCACCCGAACCTTCTTTCGGAAAACTAAACTGGATATGAACCGCCTATCGTTGTTGCCGAATGCCTGCGATTTCTGAGGGGTATCGATACCATATAGGCGGATTTAAAATTGGGTCCGCGTCTGGAGGACTGTGATGGTATCGCCGTCGGCAATGCCGATAACCTCCCCGGTGATTGCTTCGGCATGAGCGCTGGTGGTAATCGGGATGAGGCAGATGGCGAGGGCTAAGATGTTTCGTGTGAGCTTCATAGGTCGATCCTGCTTCAAAAGGATATATATAATATTATGGCTCATACCACAATCCCTCATGAAAGTCTGTATATAAAGGCTTTAAAGCCAATAACTTTTTCTATTGACATCTCAACGTAAAAAGAATAATATCCATATTGAAGAGGAAAATGAAGGTCAACAGAAGGTTTTTGTTCAAGGCTCCACCGAAGGACGAGGCGAGGGAGCTTGAGAGAATTGTTTCTTCAGGGGCTCCCTATCTGGTGAGATAGCGGGGCTTTTTTTATTTGATGAGGAGGGAGTAGTTCGGATTGATGAAAAATAATCTCAGCAAGCCATTCCTGTTCATTACCAACTATCCACACGTTCTACATACCTGTTAAATCGTTATGGAGGGTTTTATAAAATGGAAAGTTCAAATAAGTATTTAGATTTCTTTAGAACGATTTTATCTGATACGTCGGCTATTTGTGGCAAGATATCACATTATTTCAAATCTGTTTTGTCCTATTCATCAAATCACACCCAACGATTTGTGGCATTTTTGTTGTTTATTCAACTACTCTATCTTTTTTTCAGTGCTGTGTTTTCATTATTTTTATGGACTGGCTTAGCCCCCGCATCACTATTCGCTTTATTCATATCTTTTGGAATAGGCATCGTCTTTCTTATATTATTTTTGTTCAAGGGGATAGAAGCAAAAGCAGCATCATATTTTGGGTGCGCTTTAGTATATTTCGGGTTAGCAGCCTTTTTAGCTTATTCATTAGGGTATAGCATAACAATTCCAGGTCTCAGTTTATTGGGAGGATGGTGTTTTTGGAATCTCGTATATAGTATTATTATTATGTTGATTGCTACCTTCCGAATATTCTTTTTGGGTATAGTATATGACTATAAAAAAAGAGATTTATCTGATAATCCCACAACACAAGATGCTAAAACGACCCCATAACTTTTGAAGTCTTTTAAGGTCATAGGGAAAGTCAACGCTGGCTCTCCTATCATCTATAAATGGCATAAAGTCTAAGGGCTTAGAAAGGATTCCAAGGGGGCTTACTTGATTATAAGCCCCACACTCTCAACACCCTATCCAAAAATCAACCATTGTCTCTCAATCAGTAGGTTGTTGGTTCGATTCCAACACGGCCCACCAAATGAATCAAGGGGCTAGCGCTATCATGCTCTGACGCGATTTTTATGCAAGGGTTATTTGCCCCCACACTGCCCCCGCAATCGAAAATGTTCTCCTGTGATGCTATAGGACATCCCTCCCCATTCTGGAGACAGGCTCGGTCTTGCCAAGTCACCCCCGACTGCGAGATATTCCAGGACAGCTTTTACAGTGTATAAAAAATAATCAATAAGCCCCTTTTGGGGAAGCGTTCGAGCTGACGGAACTCCTGGTCCAGTCGGCAATGTCTTCTTCCTTCTCCATCTCCTTCTCGTCCTCCACGCTGTCACCTTTTCCTTTTTGGTTTAGGCAAAGCGTGTTCTACTCTCCGTGGTTGTCCGTCTCAACCTTTGAAAGATAGTCATGTCAACGGTCGGGAAAAAGTGAGCCATTTTCGGTCGTCAAAACTGAGCCACTTTTCCGCCTCATAACGTGTCGCTCACCTCGTTGGTCGTACGCCTTCCCTTGAGGCGATAGCTGTTTCCCCTGATGTTGATAACGGCGCTGTGATGCAGCAGGCGATCCAGGATGGCCGTTACGATGATCGGGTCGTGAAACAGCTCGGCACAGTCTGAAAAAGCCTTGTTTGACGTAATGACGGTGCTGGCTTTCTCGTATCGGTTGGCAATAAACCGGAAGAAAAGGTTGCACTCCTCCCGGTTGATGGGCGTGTACCCGACCTCGTCGACGATCACCAGGGCGGACTTGTAGTAGCTGCGGGGCAATCCTCCGCTGGCTGATGCCGTCGCGGTGCAAGCTCAAAATGTCCAAAATGGTCTCCTTCGTCTTGAATTCGGGCCTCCTCTGGAATCCTTTTTTGGTTTTTGGGCGAATCAAATATAAGAATTCCATTGCGAGGCCCATTACCCGGAAGGCGGAACCGGGGGGTTTTTAGGGACCCCCCGGTTCACCTTCCGGGCGGCTTGGCGGCTCACTTTTAAACGACCATTTTTGGCTCATTTTAATACGACCAGTCACAGCGCAACCTTCCTGAATATTCTGCTCGCGATGATACCGACCCGACTGTGGCTGATGCCATAAAAATCGCCCACTTCCTGGGACGTCTGCCCATTCAACAACCTGATAATGATATCCTTGTTCCTGTCGCTTTCCCGTCTGTGTCTTTTTCCCCGGGTTGCTTTTTCCCTCGCCGCAACCTCTTTGTGGTGCAATTTGACCATGATTTTCATCGGGGGATCCAGCGGCAGCCCGTGCGTGATGTTCGGGATCGACCGCCTGCCGTTCACCTCATGCCACGAATCCAATATGGGGTCGTAGGTGACGACATGATACCCGAAGTTCTCCAGGTCCAGGCTCGACGCATAACCCAGCGCTTCCTCGTCAGGTGCTGGCAGCTTTTCAATGGTGCTGTGCCAAAGATGTTTGATTTCGATGGGGTTCATGTTGAATGAGCCTCGTCGTCTTGTAAAAAAGGTTTTATCCGTTCAATCGTCGCCGGCGCACAGCCTTCATAGGGGTCCGGGGGTGACCCCAGCTTTTTTTTCGGATCTCTTCCAGGATGTTCGCTTCGAGGTGGCGCCAAACCCTTCCAGCTCCCGGATCCTGCCGCTCTCGGTGGCCTCCCGCAGGGATTCCGGATCGCCGATGTCCAGGTGGCCGTAGAGGGCTTTGACCCTTTTGGGACCCAGCCCCGGTATTTTCAGCAGATCATGGAGACCCGAAGGAAGGCCTGACTCAAGGTCGTCCAGCTGCGAAAGGCCCCCGGTCTCGACGATCTCCCGGACCTTTCAATATGGTGGGTCGGTTTCCTCAGTCGGCCCATCGCTGTATCTTAATATTCGGACTTCATAAGGGAAATCAAATGGGTTTTGCGCCGCATGGTCATGGCGGAAAAGATGTATTCTGCCGAAGTCGATGTCGAGGCTTGCCGGAAGCACGGCCATGGCCGGTGCGCCGTCGAGCTTCACCAGCACCGTCTCGGCGATCTCCTGGGATGTATAGGCGGGGGAATGGCTGATGGTAATGTACCAAACGTCGTTTTGGACCAGAAAATCGGTCAGTTTTTTCAGTGCCCTGGGTCTCTCCTTGCTGCCGTCCCGTCCCCCCGGCACCAGCACGACGGTCAGGATGGCCGCTGCAGGAACGGTCATGACCGGAAAACGGCTGGCAGAGCCGCCCCTCGGTCCTCTCATTTCAGGCAATAGGGGCATTTCCGCGATGAAATGGGGTCTTTCCCACATTTACCCATCCCAGGCATCCGAATGACACTATGGGTGTTCATGATCCGCTTCGCGGACCCGGTGCCGGGGCCGCATTCAACAGAGACAGACCGGAGCCTCCCCCTTCGCGGGGGGATCAACCGATTGACCGGAGCGGCGGCGGGCACCGATCATTGACTCCCACCCCTGCGCACCGGCAGGCCTGATTTTTCACGGATTTCAGCCTTCCGGCGTCTCCACCTTCTGCTCGGGCACCTGGGCCATGGCCGCGCCCGGCTTGTCGATGATCTGCACGGTGCTCGTCTGGGGCCCTTTCTCGCACTCCCGGGGAAAGCACCGCACACCGGTGCCGACCTCGAGGCGCTCGAAGTCATCGTGAAGCACGCTGTTCCGGTGGATCATGTATTTTACACGGCTGGAGCCGGTATCACCGATGCGGCATCCTTTCCGACGGACGCTCCCATCTCTAGGATAGGCCGCGAATACGGGGTTGACCCGATTGCGGGGTACGCCGGCGGCAGCCGGACCACCAGGATCGTCGATACCTCCCGGAGGGAGCGCCGCGATTTTATTTCGTCGACCACCTCAGCCAGGGGTTGGGAAAGATCGCGGCGTCGCGCTGTTACCACCCGGTTGTGGTGCGGATGAGCGACTTCCTGGCCTGCGGCGGCTGGGAGGGGCCGCCGAAGTCGATTTGATGAGCTTATCAAGGTACACGCGGAGCTATCAGTGCTCCGGTACTGGAAAACTGGGGATCTAAGATCCGGCAGGGAAAACGAAAAGTGGCAGAATGTTTTTGTCTGGAAGTCTGGAGCCAACCCGGGATGTGATCAGGGTGTGATTCCCGATTAAACGGTTTTCCATGATTGGTGATTTGTCGAGAGGAGCCATTGGGGTATGACCTCCGGGCAAACCATCTTGTGTAGAGGCTCTGGTGAAGCCGAGTGAGGGTCCTGCAATAGCACAGGCATACCGGAATTCACTTGCATCTTCCGCCGCGGTCTCCGGCTCGCGGTTATGATTCCGATCCTTCATCTGACTGATGGCCTGATTTTTGTTCTAATTTTTGATCTGATTCCAGTTTTGTAACGCCTTTCGGGGCAAAGAGGTGTCCCATCTCCATGGGGAACGGGAAGACGACGGTGGACCCCGAGTTGCCGCTGATGTCGTGGAGGGCAGACAGGTACCGCAGCTGCATGGCTTCGCCCTGGACGGCCAGTTTCCTGGCGGCGGAAACCAGCTTGTCAGCGGCCTGGTTTTCTCCCTCGGCATTGATGACCTTCGCCCGACGGTTTCGTTCCGCTTCGGCCTGTCGCGCGATGGCCCGAATCATGCTCTCGTCGATGTCCACGTGCTTGATCTCCACGATGTTGACCTTGATGCCCCAGGCGTCGGTCTGCTCGTCCAGGATCTCCTGGATATCGCTGTTGAGCTTGTCCCGCTCCGCCAGCATCTCGTCCAACTCGTGCTTGCCCAGCACCGACCGCAGGGTCGTCTGGGCAAGTTGGCTGGTGGCGGCCTGGAAGTTCTCCACCTGGTTGACGGCCTTTTCGGCGTCCACCACCCGGTAGTAGAGCACGGCGTTCACCTTCACCGAGACATTATCCCGCGAGATGACGTCCTGTGTCGGGACGTCTTCGACGATGGTTCTCAAGTCAATCCGGACCATCTGCTGGACCATGGGGATCAGGATGATGAGCCCCGGCCCCTTGACCCCGGTGAAGCGCCCCAGGGTAAAGACCACGGCCCGCTCGTACTCCCGCAGAATGCGGATGGCCGAACTGAGGAACCCGATGACCGCGACGGTGATGATCAGATAAATGGTAATGGGCGGCATGTGTCCATCCTCACAGTTTATGATGTTTTTTATGCACCACCAGGACCAGGCCTCTGCCGGCGAGCACCTCGACCCGGTCACGGGGGGAAAAGTTCTCCTCTCCAACGGCCTTCCAGCGCTCGCCGGCAAGCCGGACGTATCCCTGGCCATGCGACCACTCCAGCACCTCCGCAGACTTCCCCACCAGGCTCTCGACCCCGGTGGTGACCGGACGGCGCTGGGCCCGCCAGGCATAGCCGAGGAGAAAGATCAAAAGCCCGCCGCTGCCGGCCGCCGTGACGGCGATCACCGGCCAGGATATTCTTAAGCCGGGGATATCGCTGTCAAACAGCATCATGGCCGCCAGCACGAAGGCGAGGATGCCCCCGATGCCCAGGATGCCGAAGGAGGGGACGAAGGCCTCGGCCGTCATGAGGGCGATGGCCAGCAGGAGCAGCCCCAGACCCGTGGTGTTGATGGGTAGCACGTTGAGGGCGTAAAATCCCAAAAGAAGGCAGATGCCCCCGAACACCCCGGGCCCGACGGATCCGGGGTTCGCGAACTCGAATATGAGGCCGTACACCCCCACCAGCATCAGGATGAAGGCGATGTTGGGGTTCGTCAGGATCGACAGCAACCGAATCCGCCAGCCCGGTTCGATGGTCTCGGCTTTCAGGCCGGCAGTGCGGAGGGTGACCTGCCGGCCGGCCGCCGTCACCTTTCGGCCGTCGATCCGCTCCAGCAGCGCGTCGATGTCGGCGGCAACCACGTCGATGACCTTCATTTCGAGGGCTTCGTTCACCGAAAGGCTGACTCCTTCGCGCACGGACCGTTCGGCCCACTCGGCGTTGCGCCCCCGCATCTCGGCAAGGCTCCGGATGTAGGCGGCCGCGTCGTTGACGACCTTGGCCGCCATGGCGCCCTTAGGCGGCTCTTCGGGCTGCGGCTTTTGGTTGTCGTCAGGTTTCGGCTCGTCGTACGGGCCGGGCAGGGGCAGCCCCCCGCCGATCATGACGGGCGTTGCGGCACCCAGGTTGGTGCCCGGCGCCATGGCGGCCACATGGGCGGCATAGAGGATGTAGGTGCCCGCGCTGGCCGCCCGAGAGCCCGACGGGAATACGAACCCCGCCACCGGCACCGGCGAATCCAGGATGTCGTGAATGACGGCCCGCATGCTCTCCGCCAGCCCGCCGGGCGTGTCCATCGCCAGAATGATCAGCGCGGCGTTTCGTGCGCGGGCGATCCCGAAACCGTCGTGTACGAATTCCGCGGTGGCCGGGCCGATGGGGCCCATGATAGAGAGGATTTGCGCCGAAGGGCCGGCGGCTCCATCCGGAGGCACCGCCTGAACCGCCGCCATCGCCTGAAGTTCCCAGAGCAAGACCATCAACAGTGAAAAAATCTTCATGAATCTCCATCCGCCAGAGGTGTATGCAGCGCGACGGGCATCCCGGTCCCCTCCGCCCTTCCCGTGCCGTTGACGAGACCTTTTTTACATTAAGATAAGCATCCATGCCCGCATGGCACGCTTCGGATGCCGGCGGCGGTGTAGCCCTTGCCGGCGACTTCCCGGCTTGCCGGAAGCACGGCCATGGCCGGTGCGCCGTCAAGCTCCACCAGCACCGTCTTGGCGAGCTCCTTCCCGGGGATTCCCGCTGTCTCGGCGATCTCCTGGGATGTATAGGCGGGGGAATGGCTGATGATAATGTACCAAACGTCGTTTCGGACCAGAAAATCGGTCAGTTTTTTCGCGGTAGTCTTAAGAGAGAAAATTCATCAAGATTGGTAAAGCGATGCCGGGAAGGATCTCCGGCATCACTTTTTTAATGGCGGATGCCTTCACGATCGAGATGTTTAACCATGGGCCGGCGGTACGGGCCACTGCGCATCGATGAGGGCCTGGTTCACCGTCTGGAACCCTCCGATCGCCGCCAGACCGTGATCCACATAATGTTCAGGCAATACAGGGCTCACCTGATCGATGTTTTCCATGCCGGTGCGCTGGCGGAACAGGCGGTCCACGCCGCGATTCATCAGATCGTTGGCAATGGCCGGTGAATTGTGACCGTCGGCGGGAATATCGTCCCACAGCAAGGCATGACCGATTTCATGGCTCAAGGTCTCCCCATTCAATCGGCCGTAAACTTTGATCATGATGGGGATCAAGTCGGCATTCCCGGGGAGTGCCGCGTCGAGCTCGACGATCAGGGCCTGGGTCTCGGTATCCACGTCGATGGGATCTTCCTCGGCATACATGCCGGGGAAAATTTCGATGGTTTCATTGAAAAGATCGAGGGCGGCGGTACTCGTTCAGGTAGCTCACCAGGGCCGTGGCAGCCTCCTGGTCCTCCTTGACCTACCGTTCAGGTACTCCCGTACCGCGTGCTGCAAAGTAAGAAATTGGGAGGACGCTTTGGTTGTGTCGTAGAAGATTTTGTCAGCATGCACGTGCAGCAGGTCCATCGTCTCATACAGTTATTTGAAATGGAGCCCGCCACAGGAAAGGAAATAAAGCCTGGAGAGCCACCGGTCCCAGACGTTCAGCTTGGACTCGGGGTCGGACAGTTGATCGGCGGTCATAGCCAGAAGCAACCGCTCGATCCAGCCGAGGGCGCTTATTTTTTTTGATTGATTTATATTTTTAAATCTGTTTTATTATTTTAGCTCATTTGAGAAATGCAAACGGTCTCATTCTCTCACCTCAGTTATGTACTTTCAATCTCAGTGAACAGACATCAGTGAGCGGTTTCAAAAAAGATCGTGTTCGTTGTCTATTCATAGACGATCCGCTTCGTTTCGATTCGAAGCAGCTGAGAAGTCAAACCAAGTTTCATTGCAGGGTATTTTAGCAGTTCATTGGATCCGGCTCGGATGACATGGGTGACACCTGTCTGTTCCCCGCCGTAGAGTGTTCCATCTCTTTTTCTTGGCACGTTTTCAATCGATGAATTCAAATAAGGGGAATATCATTTCAAGGGGGATGATAGGAGGACTTCCGTGTCGGATGGTTATGGAGACGACCAGGAGAATTCGACCAAAACCGCTTAAAGCAAAAGGAGAAAAAGTATGGTTTACATTATTTTGTATCTGGTGGGCGGGTTGTTGTTTGTAAACGGTTTATTTTTGCTTGGTATCGCGCAAAATCTACTGGGTGTGGCAGCCTTTAACTTTTTAGGTGGGATATTGATCTCCGTCATGGCGGTATATATATCCGGAAAAGATCTGTATAAAGCATTCGGGGATACCGTATCCAATGTCGTGGCAGCCACCTGCCTGACCTTTTCTATCGCGTACTTGATGATTGCGCTGGAGGGCTTTAGTATTTCTGCGGGACTGAAAGTTGCGGGCGATTTTACGACCCTGGGCTGGTATTGTCTGCCCATGTCCATATGTCTTTTTTTCCTCTTCCTTGGTTGGTTTCAATTTATCGGCAAAACACTCCCGAAAGTACCCCAATTCGGCATTCTCTGGCTATGTTGGTCCGTTTGTTTTTTTCTTTTCTTTCTGTCTCTGGCAACGAAAATTCCTGCAGGAAAATTTACCGGATTGTTTATCATCATCGTCGGATTTATCACATGTTCCTATCCAGCCTTAGCGAACTTTCAGGCGGGAAAGGTGGGACAGTGGTAAGCGACAGTTTTTTGGAGCTACCAAGTCCTTCAAATTAATGTCGTAAGATGGATTCGCTTCCTTATTGAACCAGGGCCTCCCCCCTGATCCTCCTGGGCCGTTTCATTTTTTCTTTGAAAATAAAAACTTGTAGTTGTTATCCCGGTTTGTCACGCCGGAAGTCGCGAGTTTGAGTCTCGTTGATTCTGCCATTTTATATAGAAATCCAAGTGGGTTACAACCTGCTTGGATTTTTTTGTTGAGCTCAGGGAGGGGATTACGCTTGGATTGGCTTTCCAAGGCAGGGCAGCCCAGTCTTGCCAAAGACGCTTGTATCGCAGCTGTGGAGTTTGAAAGTCTTCCATACCATCGTGAAAATCGATGAAAAATTTCGTCATCTGAAACAGATCCGGCGATGGTGAAATGCCAGCATCACATCCGTTGAAATGATTGCGAGGTGACTCGCTCGGCGTTCCCTGTCTGAAGCTGTAATGCCTGAATCCGCTTATGGGGATTGTCGGCGGGCTTCTGATTGCAAAGTGGGCCTGGGGGCTCCTCCGGAGCAGCGCGTTGATTTTGCTGGACGGCAACAAAGACAGAGACATCCAAACCGCCATTGAATCAGACGGCGACAGTGTTGTTGCGGACCTTCACGTCTGGCCGTTGAATGCCGACGACCTTGCGGCCGGCATTACCGTCGTCTCAAAAGCGTGCCGATGTCCTTCAGAATATTGTTTTCGGCTCTCCCATCTGCCGCGGTTGAAACACACGACGGTTGAGACCCATGTTAACACGGATGAGTTTTGAGCGTTTATACATAACTGATGCCGTGTTGCCGTTACGCAAATCCTTGAGCGGGAAAAATAATGCTTGCGTCCTGCTTTGTCCCTCAGACAAATTTTCGGCATTTCCGGGCAGGTAATTCGTCGATCCTGCATAAGATCAGATATTGCTGATATGTATTTGTAGGCGCCGATTAGATGCGTTATATTTAATCGAAGTCCTTATCTTTTGATATTTCTACTCCAAAAGCATTGAAAATTTTCAGCGAAAAACAACGTGAAACCGAAAAAGCTTTTCATCCACAATAACGAGATCGACCTATCCCGTAAGGTTTTTTGTAGGAGGTGGCTATGGGAGATTATCCCTCCCTCACGTACTTCAACAGGATCTCCGTCATTGGATCCCGCATTTTGAAAGTCCTTGGCGGTTCACCCGCCGGCGCCGAGACTGACCATTACTTGGCGTTGGTAGAGGAGATTTATCAAATCCTGGCCCAGATACATGATGCTTTGGTAGACGTAGCCATCGATGTCAGCCAGGCGGAAACCATGGATGAGGCAGCTCAGATATTGATGCGGGTGCAGCAGATGGGCTTGAAAGAAACTATGAAAGCACAGGATATGTGTGACGAACTTCAACGATTGGGCCAGCAATTGAGAAGCCTTCCGTACGACAGATACGGGCTGGCGGAAAGCGAAAAAGTTGCCTGGGACGAACTCTGCCGCAACCTGGAACGGCGCGAAGGAGGGACTTCCACACTTTACGATACCAAACTGTATGAATTACGCATTCTGCCACACACCGAAACCGCACTCGAACACCTGAAAGCTGAGGTGGAAGAAATTTCTGACTTGCTCGTGATCCAGAAAGCCCGGTTCGACCACCTGGCGAAGCTGGCCAAAGCCGTACGTGCGAGGCGATCGTAAGCAGATAATCATTCAACTTTCGGCTTTCGTGATGGGAACCGGAACGCGCTTGCGCTTGAGAATGAAGGCTGGAGGCTGAAGGTGGATAAGCAGCCCGTCCGTCATAAGCTCACCTCTTCTGCTTTAAACCTGCGTTCCCATTGCAACGGCGGGGGTCGCCCCTGTCGGTGCCGGTCTCTGAACACCGAAGGTTGATTAACAAGGTAAGTGGAATGTCTGATACAACAGAGGAAAGCGTGTTTCGTGCGATTAGGGCGATTGTGATGCTCTTTGGCGATGAGAAACTTCAGGACGATCTTCGGGACGAAGAGCGTTTTCAGGAGTCTCTGCAGAAAATGAAGATGCCTGAGCGCGCCCGGGGAGAACTGCTGAACCTCCTGACCCGCGTCGAAAGGCTTCAGGTACGGGCAACAGCTCAGGCTGTCGGCGTCAACAAGGAGGGGTCGGCTCCCGGCCCCCCGATTGCACAGGACGATCGATACGAGAAAATGCAGTTAGAGGCATTTGATCATATCCGTACCGCTTTCCGGGTCGCATTGGGCATGAGTATCGCCCTGTTTCTGATCGGACTTCTGCTGTTGGGCATCGGTGTTTTTGAGGCGGTACGTGAAACGGCCGTTTCCACCTCGACCTTGACCATTGCCGGTCTTGGACTTGCAGACTTTGTTCTCCTTTTCTACCGTCGCCCCTGGCAGGATGTGTCGGTAAACCTCTCCAACTCTCAGCAGGTCAGAACGGTAGCCACGTCTTACCTCGCGGGGCTGGCGCTTTTACAGAGGGGGGACACCAAGTCGCTTGAACTGCTCAATGAGTTGACGAAACGATCGGTAGAGATGCTGGAACAGTACTCCGAGGAACGGAACGCTAACTAAAAACACACTTCCCAAACATAGGAGTATCGCTTGGTTAAGTGCCCATCGTTTCGGTCGGACAAGACCTCTGTGCAGCGATTGGCGAATTTCCGTCATCCGACATTTCGAATACATGACGTGATCCGACTGCATTTACGTCATCCCGGAAAACGAAACGTTATCTGGCGTTAACCTATGATCACGATTAACGCATTTTCATTTGTCAAGCAGGGTCCTGTGGTTATCACTATAAGTGCCTGAATGCAATTTGATTTCAAGTTGTTGAATGGCTGTCACGGGTTTTTGAGATGGACACATGCCGACCGGCATAAAAAGACATCCTGCGTTGGCATAACTATCTCAATATTATTACAAATTTTGATCACAGATCCCTCGGTTGGGTTACAAAGTGTCCGAACAGGAAAGGACCTGTCATGATGTCTGTCGAGACCGTTGACACCCTCATTATCGGCGGCGGCCTGAGCGGTATCTATGCCGCCTGGTTGCTGTCCCGAAAAAACGCCTCTTTCGTTGTCCTGGAAGCCCGTGATCGCATCGGTGGCAGGATTCTATGCCCTGAATATCAGGGGTTTTCCCTTGATCTCGGCCCGTCCTGGTACTGGCCGGCAATTCACCCGAAAATAACACACCTGATTGAAATCCTGGACCTTAAGGGCTATCGCCAGTTTGAAATGGGTTTCGGACGTTTTCAACGATCTAACGGTACCGTCCAAACCGTCGGCGGTTACCCCATGGCGCCGTCTGCCTGGCGACTTTTCGGCGGTATGCATTCATTGATCCGGAAACTTCTCGAAAGTATACCTGAAAACGCTGTGAGATGTCATCACCCCGTGTGTGAAATCGAGAAAACCCCCAATGGCGTTCTGGTCAGCGTCGGTGAGTTGGAGAAATCACCCTGGGCACAGTTCAGGGCCAATAAGTTGATTCTCGCTTTGCCGCCCCGTCTTGCCGCCGCCAGTATTCTTTTTACCCCTGAACTATCCCATCAATTGATCCAGGCAATGCTGAAAATCGGCACGTGGATGGGGGGCCAGGCAAAATTTTGCGCCATATACGGCGAACCTTTCTGGCGGCGGGCTGGCCTTTCCGGCCAAGCCTTCAGCGAGCGCGGGCCACTAGGCGAGATCCATGACGGATCCAACCACGACAGGGGGCCCTATGGCCTCACCGGCTTTGTGGGCATTCCGGCGGCTCAACGCAGCCAGGCAGATCATCTGACCCTGACCGAGGCGATTATCACCCAACTGGCCGTCATTTTCGATGCCCCGGCTGCCCGGCCCACGGCCTTTTTTTACCAAGACTGGGCGAATGAACGCTTCACGGCCACCACATTCGACCAGCCGCCGATGTATACCCACCCACAGTACCATGTTCCCGCCGGTAAAAGTGCTATTTGGGACGCTACCTGCCATTTCGCTGGCACCGAAACCGCCGATGAGCACGGTGGATATCTCGAGGGCGCCCTAAACGCTGCCGAACGGGCGGTGATGAACATTTTGGGTTAGCGCGGGATTGTCGTGCGGCCGACCGCTTAATCGCGACGTCATAGGAGGAGAGTAGAGAAGAGGCATAACATGCATATTGATAACCGTTTTGCCGGCATCGGTGCTGATGACGGATTACAATCATGACAACTGCTTTACGCAACGCGGCTTTCAAGTACCGCTAAAGCTTGCTGCGGGCGGCGCCGAAAGTTGACTATAAAATTATACGAAACCGGATTTTCGAGGTCAAGGATGAACAGCGAGGGAAGGTAGAAGGCTGGAGAAGCATGAGTGATCAGGCGTCGGCGATACCGGGGGACAACAGCTTGGCCCAAGCTCGATTTGCCTACAGCAAAAACAGGGGCGGATTAGGGTCGGCAGTGTATTGGCGCAAACAACTTTGATGCGTATGTTTAAATGAATTGCCCGGCACTGGCATCTGATCAGATAGATATACCGGATGCAAAACGCATTGAGGCGCATCACGCAATCATCACTCAATACTAATGAGCTCAATACTAATGAGAAGGAGCGTCGCTATGAAAACCGTAGGAACCAAAATTAGAAGATGGTGGATCTTATCGCTGATATTCTTTTTCACCCTTCCCATCGGCTGCGGTCCGGCCCTGCTAGGCGGCGGTGCTGCGGGAGGTTATAAAGTCGGCAGCGATGAGCGCAATATGGGAGAAATGGTGGATGACACCGCGCTTTCGGCAAATGTTAAGACCGCCTTGGCAAAATCGCCCGATGTCAGTGCAGCCAAAATCGACGTGGATGTCATCAACGGAAGCGTGACGCTTACCGGTGTCGTGGACAACCAACAACACGCGGCCAAGGCCGTTGAAATCGCAAGGAACGTATCCGGTGTTAAATCCGTTCGAGACAACCTTCAAATCGGGAAATTGAGTGTCGGCGAATACGTTGACGATACGGTCCTGGTCAGTAAAGTTAAAGCAAAATTGATGGCGGAACCTGGAGTTCACTCCCTCAATATTGACGTTGATGCCCAAAAAGGCGTTGTTACGCTTACCGGCATGGTTGAAAACGGAAAAGAAAAATCTCTTGCATTGAGCGCCGCCAGAAGCGTTGAGGGTGTGGTGCAAGTGGTGGACAACCTCAAGATGAGCAACCCTTGATGCGAACCCCAAGCCGTCCAAAGATCAATCTGCGGAGAGCTTGAATTAAACAATGAAGCCAACCGCTTGCCACACACCCAAGGCTCAACTTTCGACTTTTATCATGTTGATCGATCGAATACTCGGCGTCAACAGTTGAATAAAGGAGATACATATGATTGGATACGCAGCCACATTTCTGATTATCGCCATTATCGCTGCTGTATTGGGTTTCACCGGCATTGCCGGTGTAGCTGTCGAAATTGCATGGATAACCTTCGTCATCGGACTCATCCTTGCGGTCGTGTTTGCAATTATCGGCCGACGCCCCCGTATATAACTAGGGGGCCAATCCTTGATTGCGCGCACGCTTTTTGTCGCCGGCCCGAACGGAAGCATTACGCTTCCAGACGGTCGCCCGGGGCAAAGCCATACCTGCTTCCGAGCCACGTTTTTTAGGGGCTGGTGTCTCCTTCCGTGTTACATCCTTCCGGTGCGGCGCAATCTGCGAGTGACGGACCAATGATACAGCCTTGACAGAACCGGCCGAACCCAGGGAAGCCCAATGATCATTGCCAGAGGCTTCAATACAGGGATCTGCTTCATCAGCAAGGTATATGCGTCGATTTCCGAGAGAATTTCCCGGTTCTCATCCTGAACGTGCAATTCCCTCAATGCCTTTTCAGGATCGATGCCCATCGAACGCAGAAAACGCTCTTTTCCTGTGATATCGATCCATTGGATGTCATTTTTTAAGCGCTTCGACAGTCTCTCATAGGTCTGCCTGTCCTTGACGCATTGCGGGCATGCACCATCGTAATAGACCCGAATCCGGGGTTTATCCTGTGCCATCTTTCCGCCCCTCATCGTAACGGCATGGATCCGATCCTTGAAAACCCCGACTTGGCCCCTCAAATCCGTCCGCTCATGAATGCCGAAAACAGCCATTGGGTTTCTCCTTCCATAATCACCTAATCTGATCATTTATCTGCCGCTGGTCAACGTCATATACCTGTTTCAAGCCCCGTGGAAAATCCGGTGTCATCCGCCAGAATCATAATATTTTTTATTGTCTTTTCAGAAAAAGGTTTAAAAATATTCTCTCAACATTATCATTCCGGAACAAACAGTTCTGTGGATAAGCGTTGCGCAGGTGACAGGAAAAAGCCATGGATTTCTACTTGGTAATCCCCACGGTGAAATCAGGGGAGCGTTCGGGTGAACAGTTTTGGGGTTGTGCTGCTTACTCGAAATGCAGACTGACGCAAAAAATCACATGAAACAATAGCCTGCAGTAGAGCGTCCAACCATAGCCTGGATGGGCGTTGGTTGTGCTTCACCCGCGCCGATCCTGTACATATTTTTTCTGTACCGTTTTATCTCCGGATTCACGATGAGGGCTGTAAAACAGCACATTTCCCTCAGATCACGTCTATGAATCGCCGGCCCTTGATTCCTTTGAAAGGTAACACAATGATGTGAGTTGCTAAATTCTGTTTAATGGATAATATTATTAGCTATATTAACATTCGGCCTTCAGCAGCCAGTACCGACAAAAAATGACCTTGCGTCCACGTGATTTCGGTAACGTATTGCTGACGCCTGCTGCAGTGCTCCTTTGCACGCAACCAGTCCGAGCCGCTGATCATTCTGCTCGCTTAAGCGGCACTGGAACTCACCGCTGACGGAATGGGGCCTCTTCTGACAGCACCTCTTTGCTGTTACCGTTACGAAAGCCGAAAGTTGAAATATTAATACATATCTTCACTGCGCTTCACCGACATTAAACCCTTACCCTGGAGACGTAACATGAAGGCAATCATCCGGAAAACCGTCAAGGCCTCAATGGTGTTTCTGTTCATTCTTTACGCCGCCAACAGTATCGCAGCCGCCTTCGATGAGATCGTCGTATTTGGCGACAGCCTGTCGGACAACGGCAATCTTCTCCTGATTGAGAATCAGCCCCGGCCGGATCCGGCCATCTATTATCAGGGACGTTTTTCCAATGGTCCGGTGTGGGTCGAATATCTGGCCGACCTGCCGCGTCTGAATGCACCTCTGGATGACCGTGCTCTCGGCGGCGCCCAAACTGACGGACTGGTGCCGCCGGGCGTGATTGAACAGGTGAATGTGTACATCGCTGTCGAGGGTCCCCCGCTCTCTCATGATTCACTTTTCATCATATGGATTGGTGGAAATGATTTTCTCAATGGAAACGGAGAGTTCCAGGCTGCGGTGGACAACATCGAAACGGCGATAGTACGTCTCGCGGCGAATGAGGCCCGGCATATTCTGGTGTTGAACCTGCCCGACCTGGGTGCCATTCCCGACACACTGGGCACGTCGGAAGCTGATGCGGCAACTGCGTTTTCGCTCAATTTCAATGTCGAACTGGGCAACTTGATCGATCGGTTCAGTGTCGAACACCCGGAGGTCACCTTGTATGAATTCGATGTATTTTCTTTTTTCACAGAGATTCGAAACGATCCTGCTGCCTTCGGCTTCACCAACGTGACCGACCCATCGCCGAATTTTCAAATCGAAAACAATTTTGACAGCGCAGGGCATCTGTTCTGGGACGAAAGGCATCCGACCACGGCAGCACACGCCCTGCTCGCCGACCAAGTGTTGGTAGCGTTAGACGCACAGCTACCCAGACCTCCGGATGCAGATCAGAACGATAACGACGACGATTCGACCTGTTTCATCAGCTCATCGATACGATGAGGGCGTATTTCAGCTGGATGTTGTCCCATACGGCAGAAGGCCACGCATATCGCCAAATCAATTTGAGGCTGCTTTTTTGCGATCCGCCGGCCACCCCCCAAAGCATTTCCGAAACTATGATGACGGCAAGGGAAACAGTGGCCGGCCAGTTCCTCGTATTTGTATGGTGATTTTTCGTTTGCTATGCTTAGTTTTTTTTGAGTTATGGCAACGGGAGCGGATGAACATGATACCGATTCGCAACTTGCTTAAACGAATTCAGTGGGACGAGGCATTCTCGAAAGCCGATTTCCGGATCGGGTATTACGACCGTATTCAGGATGCGATACTTGTTGTGCCTTTAGAGCGTATTTTTCAAGAAACGGACAATCACTTTTTGGTCCAACTGATTGATAATAAAGGGATAGCACATATGGTGCCATTCCATCGAATCAAGGCGGTGTATCGCAACGGCGAGATGATCTGGAAACGCGAACACTAGATCAAGGCCTGACAGTTCTCAATCATCTCCATCACTGGGGCGATTTGGCCGTTGTAGGTTCTCCGGGACGATAGTGTCCGAAATGGCCGACTCGGGTATGTCGCCCCTGGAAAGTGCGACAATCACCGCCTTTCTCACCATGCCGTATGCTGCTTCGGGAGAGGCGCCTTGGGCGAGAGGCCCGCTGACGGTGTCCAGTGAAGAAATGCGGCCGTCCGCGTTGCGGTCGGTCAAGACAAGGCGCGGCGTTTCTCCGCCGCCGGTTTCATGGACCACGACCTCAAGCGACCTGCCGTAATTTCTTCCCTCCTTGACGATGACCCTTGTTCGACCGAGGGAAGTGGGGATCTCGGTCCGATAGGTGCAGATGCCATCCGGACAGATCGGTGCCCTGTTTTCGTCCATCACCTCTCCCCGAGTGAAGGGCCTGATAATGCCGTGGAGGGTTTTTCGGCTGTCGAATATGATGACGGAGTCCTGGACCTGGCAAGCATTGAACAGTGTTTCGATGTCTTCGTCGTTCAATGCGATGCACCCCTCGGTCCAGTCTCTTTCCCGGCTCTGGCCGAAATACCTGAATACGCCGCCGCCGTGTATGGCGATTCCTCCCCCCAAACCGGTATCGTGGGGTGCCGGTCTCGATCTCCGAACGGCCGTATATATCCGCCGGTATTCCCTTGGGGATATCACTCCGCCGGCCAGACCTTTCTCGGCGTTGGCAAGGTTGGGGTACGACAGGCCTAACGCCAGGTGAAAGCGGCTTTTCATCTTTTTGTACGCAACGAAATAGTGTCCTTCAGGGGTAGCGCAATCAAATGCTCTATGTTTGTCCGAATCCGGGTCGATACCGAATGCGGCGGGGAATGCCGCCGTCCTCTTGCCGTCCGTGAACAGGACAACATTCTGTTTGGCTTTATCGATGACTACGATTCTTTTTGCCGTGAGCGTCGCTCCTGCCGGCAGAGCGGTTGACGCTGAAAGGATCGAGACGGAAAATATTGTCACCGCATTTTTTAAAATCAATTGACTTTTTAAACGAAAATAAGTTAGCATAAATTATTGGGTTTAAAATTTAAACAGTTATAAAAAAGGAGGCTGAAAGATGTTTATGCAAAAAATGAATCGAACGTTGGCCACGATGCTTGTTTTTGTTGCTCTTCTATGTCTTGCGGGGCTGAGCGGCTGCGCGACGCTCACCCAGGAAGACAGGGCTCTTTTGGAGAGCACGCGGCAATCCGCCGAAGAGGCCAAGGCAGCCGCAGACAGAGCGGAGGCCAGCGCCCAGGAGATGGGCGCACGCCTTGAAAACGCGGCATCCGCTGCGGAGCAGGCCTCAAGCCGGGCCGAGATGGCCGCTGAACGCGCTGAAGCCGCGGCCCAAAAGGCTGAACGCATCTTCGACAAATCCCTCAGGAAATAGTTTTACCGATTACGGCTTACGGCGTTGTGCGACAGCCGTAGGCACCCCGTTTTTTTCCTTCAAGGCCCTGAAAAGGGCCTTGAAGTCTATATCGATAGCCCCGTTGGTCTTTTCATAGTCGGAGAGTTCACTCATCACTTTCGGAAGCGGGTTGCCAAGGCGCTTGTCAAAGTCATCGAACACCTGTATCCAGCACATCCCATCCCCCCATCCAAACTTGATCGGTTCATAGATCACACGGACCGTCGTCCCCACGGGTACCAATGGAAAGAGCGCCGCAACGTCTTCCGGGTACATGCGCATACAGCCGTGGCTCACCCTTCTCCCAATTCCCCAGGGCTTGTTCGTGCCATGAATGGCGTACAGCATTTGGGATAGGCGGAACACATAGTCCCCCAGGGGGTTTTCCGGCCCCGGAGGCACCCTGGCCGGTAGATCCGGTTCCAGTTTCCTGATGGATTCCGGTACGACCCAAGTGGGGTTGGGGGTTTTACTTTTTACAGTGTAAGTGCCTAGTTTGGTTAGAAAACCCTCCGCACCGATGCCGATAGGTGCGGTGATGAAATAGTCATGGCCGCCGTTGGAAAAAAAGTAGTAAAGCCGCATCTCCGCCAGATTCACGACGATGCCGGCATCGATGCGATTCCCGGGAAGCACGAAGGCCGATGGGACCAGCACGAGGCTTCCTTTGGGCGGTACCCAGGGATCGATGTCCGGGTTCGCGGCGGTGATCTGATTGTATCCAAGCCCCATATCGCGTGCGATGTCGAGAAGCGTATCCGCTTCATTCACCTTTAGATGGCGCGCAGTGCCGTATAAGGTCGTGTTGGGCGACACGGTGAAGCATCTCAGGGCCCATGAGGCATGAGGATAAAACGATATCAACATGACGGCAGCTGTTCCAAAAAGCAACCGGAAAGTTCGCTTCATGACTGTTGAGCCTTTGGTTATGGGGCCAAGGCACTTGGCCCTAGTCTTCCGCTTCCAGTTACCTTCACGTCCTTGCGGCATAACGTTAACGCCAAACACGGCCAGTCTCACCACGGTCGCCTCGCCTTGGATTATCCGGGTACGATCTAGGTATCATTTCCGCCATCGTCATCGTCAAAGCCATCGTCATCGTCAAAGCCATCGTCATCGTCAAAGCCATCGTCATCGTCAAAGCCATCGTCATCGTCAAAGCCATCGTCATCGTCAAAGCCATCGTCATCGTCAAAGCCATCGTCGTCGTCAAAGCCATCGTCGTCGTCAAAGCCATCGTCGTCGTCAAAGCCATCGTCATCGTCAAAGCCATCGT
>Ga0209164_1002084_pt1 | contig 22631 bp, 22 predicted proteins | sample MTBNYHSulfiMetaG_FD_187458 | JGI IMG/M metagenome (GOLD analysis project Ga0209164, IMG submission 187458) | Enrichment culture microbial communities from rom New York Harbor, USA that are MTBE-degrading - MTBE-NYH (New York Harbor Sulfidogenic)... | ecosystem: Environmental > Aquatic > Marine >... | reverse complement strand
CGGGGGCACCTTCATCAGCGAGGACCTCGGCCTGAAGCTGGAGAATCTCAGCCTGAGCGACCTGGGCCAGGCCAAGCGCATCGTGATCGACAAAGAGAACACCACCATCATCGAGGGAGCCGGCAAGGCGAGCGAGATCAAGGGCCGGGTGGCTCAGATCAAGAATCAGATTGAAGAGACCACCTCGGACTACGACCGGGAAAAACTCCAGGAGCGCCTGGCGAAGCTGGCCGGCGGCGTGGCGGTCATCAACGTCGGCGCGGCGACCGAGACCGAGATGAAGGAGAAGAAGGCTCGCGTCGAGGACGCGCTGCACGCCACCCGCGCCGCGGTCGAAGAAGGCATTGTCGCCGGCGGCGGCGTTGCCCTGCTGCGCTGCATCCCGAGCCTGGATAAGCTCAGCTTCGACGGCGATGAAGCCATCGGGGTCAAAATCGTCAAGCGGGCGATGGAGACGCCTCTGCGCACGCTGATCGACAATGCGGGTATCGAGGGCGCGGTCATCGTCGAGCAGATCAAGAAAGAGAAAAAGACGGTCGGCTACGACGTCGAGAGAGCCAAAGTGGTGGATATGATCGCCGAGGGCATCATTGACCCGGCGAAAGTGACCCGCTGCGCCATTCAGAACGCCTCGAGCATCGCGGGGCTGCTTCTGACGACCGAGGCGCTGGTGGCTGAGAAGCCGGAGAAGGAAAAAGCTCCGGCGATGCCCGGCGGCGGGGGAATGCCCGGCGGCGATATGTACTAAGCCCCGAGACGGGAAACCTTGCTTGAGACTGTAAGGGCGCAGCTTCCGGCTGCGCCCTTTTCTCAGGCAGGACGCGCCGGCCGCCGTTAAGCGCAGCGAGCAGCGCGCCTACAGGGTAAGCTTTCGCCTCGGTGCGGGTTGGGGGTGCTTTTTGAGTAGGCGACGCGAGCCGAGCGTCGCCCTCTTTTCTTATTCCTAAGGTGTAGACCACCTCGGAGATGGACTACCCCTTGGGGGGGAGGTGGACTCCACCTGGGTAAGGAGGCGGATAGCCCTTTGGGGTCTTGGCCTTTCCGGTTTCTCCTTGTCGGTTTCCGGCTGACTCACGGCTCTTCGTTCAATCCCAGCTGGCTGAGGTCGGCTTGATCCTGCGCCCGACCGGCTACTGCACCATTTTCCCCAGCGCCTGGGCGAGGTAAATCAGATTCGTGGCCTCAATCATCTCATCCAGATGGGCAGGCTCCTCGCTCAAGCCGGCCATTCCGAGAAGATCCGAACCGATTTGAAAAAGGATGATACGCTTGTGTAAGGGGTCAACGCCCCGCAGCAAGGGGACCTTCGTTTTCTCGCCGCCGGCTTCGCTCCTTTGCGGCTGTCCTTCGTTCTTCGCCAGGTATTCTTCGTAAGTGTTCAATGCGGCCTTGGCCTCCGAGGCTGAAGAGGTCATCACCGTAAAGACGCGGATCGGCTGGTCCTCCAGGGTCGCTTGGGCTTCCAGGCCGCGCGGGAAGAACGCATAACCCAGCAGGCTTTGCGCCACGTAGCGCTCGGTGTAAGGGATAATCTTCGGGCCTTGGACAAAATGCCGCAGCTCGACCGGCTTTGATTTCCGCGGCGGCAACTCTTTTTCGATGGCTCGGGCACAGGCCAGCAATTCTTTCCTGTTCTGCTCCGGTTCGCCATAGGCTGACAGCTTCACAAAGTAGCGATCCTGGTAAAACATCAGCTGGTATTCACTGGCGAAGCCTTGCGCCCCGATCTTCAAATACTCCGCTTCGGGATAGCGATAGTTGGAGTAGATGCCGAAAGCGTCCAGCCCGGAACCCATCCGGTAAACGTCGGCGACCAGGGCGTGATTCGAATCGCCCTGGTATGTGTAGTTGGTGGTGGCAACCGCTTCAAAGCCGTAGGGGAAGTAAAGTTCCGCCTCGCCGTTGATGTATTCAAACAGGGTCTTTTTGTCGTAAGTGCGGATGCCGTCACTCCGCCACCCTTCGGCGAAGCCGGGCTGCGGCAGCCGCGCCTCGATCGGCTTCTCGGCCTTTACCTCGACAGGCGGCTGGGCCGAGACAACGGAACAGCCGAGACAGAAAAGGACAACCAGGAGCGCCGCCATTATGATCCTCCTCACGGTTTAAACCAGAGCAGCACAGAAAACCGAGCTTTCTTATCCTCGCTCTTCAGCAGAACAACTGCTGGGCCTTGTGCATTCTCTCCGCGACGTCGAGGCCGTGAACGCAGCGGACGACGCACTCCGAGCAGTCGCCGCAAGCCGCCGCGGAGAAAGCCTTTGGAAGCTCCTCATAGGTGGAGCGCGCGAGTCCCATATCGCCGTAGCCTTCGGCGTACATCAGGCAGCGGTTGACCGTGGGAATGTCAATGCATCGGGGGCATTGCCCGTCGCACCCGCCGCAGCGGTAGCAATAGTAGGGCTGGATCGCTCTGCCGTACCGCTCGAGGATCTGCCGATCGACCCGGGACAGCTTCATCCGCATCACTTCGGTGTCTTCCTTGACCTGCGCCAGGTCCACCATGCTGGGGATCGTTGAGTGAACGTGGGTGTCCTGCAGGACCCACTTCAGCGCGGCCTGATGCGGGCTGATGTCGCCCAGCTCCTCGGTCTTGTAGCCGCCGGCCTGCGTCTTCATCGCCACGATGCCGACCCCCGCCTGGGCGGCGCGGGCGATGGCCTGCTTCAACGCTTCGCTGCTCTTGAAGTTGTACACGACAAGGACCATGTCGTAGAACTTGTCCTGCACGACCGCGTCGAGGATCTCGACCTCGTTGGAGTGCGCCGTCACGCCGACAAAGCGGGCCTTGCCCTGCTTCTTCATTTCTGCCGCGAAGCTCTTGGCGTCTTCATTGAAGACTTCATCCTTGGACTTCAAATTATGAAACTGGAGCACATCAACATAGTCCGTTTCGAGGCTGCGCAAGCTCTCTTCGATGGAACGCTGCATGCCCTCCTTGTCCCGAGCGTGGAACTTCGTTGCCAGGTACACTTTGTCTCGATAACCCTTGAGAGCCTTGCCGACAATGCGCTCGTTGTTGCCTCCCATGTAGCCCCGGGCGGTGTCAAGATAGTTCACGCCTTGGTCGAAGGTGGCTTGGATGACCGCCGGCTCGGTTGTGCGCATCGTGCCTACGCCGATCACGGACACTTTGAGTCCGGTTTTCCCCAAGGTCCGATAGGCCACGTCGCCGGCTTCGGGAGAGAGCGCCGGGGCTTGGGAGTCAGCCGCGGCGCGCTTCCAACCCGCGACGGTCGCGGTCGCCCCCAAAGCGCCGATTTTCATGAACTTCCTTCGGTCCATCCACCCGGAATCACTGCTTTGACCCATCCATCTGCTCCTTTCGGGTGAGCCGATATTTCGAGCGCGGATGCCCAACGCGGGATGTCTTGAGGAAGAAACTCACCACATACTCTATCAGTATCGCATAGGCGCCTTGCTCCCGCAAGGGGGGTTGCGCTATAATCAGGCGTAGGTCGTCAGTATCCGTTTTCAGCTCAAGGGCTTGGAAGCGAGTCTTTGCGGGCCGATGCCCGCTGCCAATCAGGAGGCTTCCCGGTGAAGCGAATGCTCTATGGCTTGTTCGTCTGGACGTTAACCTTCGCAGTAATACCGGCATATGCCGAGGAATTCCGCGGGGTGTGGCTGCGTCCGCCCGCGGACACGAGTGAGATCCCGGCCATGCTGGACGGGATCGCCGAAGCCGGCTTCAACGCCGTCCTGGTGGAGACCTTCTACCACGGCTTCACAATCTCCGCCACGTCGCCCGTTCCGACCCGGCCGGAATATGCCGGGCAGGATGTTCTGCAACAGTTCATCGAGGAGGGGCATCGCCGGGGCCTCGAAGTGCACGCCTGGGTCGAGGTGTTCTACTGGGAGGTGAATATCGAGCAGTATCCTCAATTCCCCCGCACTCCTTTGTTCGAGGGGCATCCGGATTGGGTACTGAAGCTGAAGGGCGGCCGCGAGACTTGGGAAAGCGAGCCTGCGCACCGCTTTGCGAATCCGGCCCACCCGGAGGTGCGCGCTTTCCTGCTGCAATACTTCGAGGACCTTCTTCGCCGGTATGAGCTGGACGGCTTAAACCTGGACTATATTCGCTACAGCGGGGGGGCGGAAGACGCCGGCTACGATGCCTTTACAATCCAGAAGTTCCAGGCGGAGCAGGGGTTTGATCCTTCCGAGATCGCTCAGGCCGACGCCGAACGATGGAAACTCTGGGTGGAGTGGCGGGAAGGCCAGGTGACGGACCTGGTCCGGCAAGTTCGGCACATGCATCAGAATACCCGCCCCGGGGCCATGCTTTCGGCGGCTATTTTCCCCGGGTATTACCGCACTCGCTACAAGGGCCACTTCATCTTTCAGGACTGGGCCACTTGGGCTGAAGAAGACCTTGTGGACAGCCTGATGCCGATGGCTTACGGGGGCACCCTGGTGGCGGTTCGCCGGGAGATCGTCGAGGTGCAGAACCACTGTCCCCCTTCGACCCCCATTCTGCCGGGGCTGGCCATCGAACGGCGCAAGAAGGACGAGTTCAGCGGCGAGGGGCATCCCCCGATCGCGGACCAGATCGCTCTGGTGCGAAGCGCCGCTCTGCCGGGTCATGTGACCTTCTGCTATGACTGGATCCTCGACAGCGAGGAAGGGCTGAAAGCCTACCGGGACGGGCCTTACAAGGCGGGGAAAAGCCGGCTCCGCTGAGAAACGCTGAGAGCGCCCCGGCTAGCCTTCGATTCGAGGAAATTGCGACTTGTCGAGGCGAGGCAGCATGCCGATATCCGCGATGAGCAGGTTGAGCTGGCTGCGCGCATAGTCCGCTCTCTCATCCGGTGTCACATGATCATACAGGAAGGCCTCGATCGCGGATTCCCGCACCGGCCCAAACAGCCGGGAGCAGTCCGGCAAGGAGCGAATCCAGAAAATCCGGTTGAGAACCTCGGCGGATTTGCGGGTCTGAGGATCCCAGTCCTCCCGAAGAGGAATGCGGGGCGGAGGGATATAGGGATTGAGCCACATTCCATGGTGGCGAAATTGGCCCTCGATTTTTCCTACCACTTCGAGCATTTCATCTACATCCGCCATGAGCAGCTCCGTTTCCGGGTGAAGCGGCAATGATGAGATTCGGCGTCGGCTGAACTTCCTGAGAGCATCCTAGGCAGCTCGACGTTCGCTGTCAAGTCGCCCTTCGGTTCGCCGGTCCCTTGCGCGGGGCAGCGGCCGCTGCCGGCCTGGCGATCTTGACTTTTGAGCCACTTCCCGATATCTATGCGCCTATGAGCAATCGAAGATCCAGAAATCGCCGCAGACCCGCCTCCAAGTCGCCGCAGCCGCCGGCTCCGAAACCGAAAGCGCCCGAGAGTCTGCCGTCCGGAGAGCAGCAAGCGTATGCCACCCGGGCCAAGGCCCGGGCCGATCTCTATGAGATTTTCTCCCTCTTGTTTCAGGAGGCTCCCAGTCCGGAACTGCTGGCGGTTTTCAAGCATTCCGACTTCCTGCAGATCCTCAAGCTGCTTTTATCCCCCCCGACTTTGGCCCGCTGGGAGCGGTTTGCCGCCGGGAAAACGCCCCTGAATCATCTCCAGGCTCGCTTGCGGCTGGAGTATAACAACCTTTTTCTGGTGCCGACGAGCCAACGCGTGGTGCCCCGGGAATCGGCGTTCTTTCACGAACCCGGCCAACCCCAAGCCGCCCAGAAACGCATTGAAGACCTTCAGAAATACTACCGCCGCATTGGGATGAATCCGCTGGCTAAGTTCAAGGACGAACCGGATCATCTCAGTCAGATGATGCACTTCATGAGCGTCCTTTGTGAGCGGGAAAAGGACTACCTGGAAAAGAACAATCGCCCCCAGCTGGAGGGAACTTGCCAAATCGAAACCGACTTCGTCGCCAAACACTTGACGCCGTGGATTTCGCTGATGCGGGAGCGGCTGCACCGCGCGACGCGGTTTCCCTTCTTCCGCGATGTCGCCGATCTAATGGACGAATTCGTCCAATTCGAGGCCGGGTGGACCGCCAACTTGCGGGATAAGTACATCGTGAAGCGGCCGAAGGAGCCTTTGCCCAAGAGTTCCCCTGCGAAAAAAGCCTCGCCCGCCGAAGCCGCAGCCCCCAAGAAGCAGGAGGCATCGAAGCGACCCCGCAAACGCCGACGAGGCGGCCGTCGTCGCCATTCCCCCAAGAGCCCAAGCGCCGGTCCGGCCCGGAGTTAAGCGCCCGCGTCCCTCACGAGCACGATCTCTGTGGAGTGCACTGTGTGGAGTGCAGAAGCGCAGCTTCTGCAAAGGGAACCTAAGCCCCGGCGAAAGCTGCGCTTTCGCACTTCACACGGCCCTCCGAGGTGGCATGGGCATCCTGCCCATGAACGCCCTGTCGCAGGGGCGCTGCTCGTTGCGCCCGACACACCCACAGCCGGGGGTCCTATCCCGCACAGCCGGGGGCGGCTGTGCTACATCACGGATGGATTCGTTGCTATCGGCCGAAGGTGGGGAATCGCTGTCACTTCCACTGGCCGAAGAGGCGTTTTTCCGAAAGCTGGCGCTGCCATCGGTGGATCTGCTCAGCCGCCAGATGGGGCGTCACCACGCCCAGCTCGGTGATATAGCCTTGCACCAGCTCGGCTGGAACCGTCTCGAAACAGAGATTGGAGATCTTCACGCCGGAAATCGGCTCACAAACCTGCTCGGGAGCTTTCTGTTCGGTCTCGTAAGGGACCGCCCCGACGTGGTACTTGAAGGTTTCACAGATCGAGTAGAAGGGCGTTCGATGCCTGTTGGCGGCGAGAGCCAGCAGGAGGCTTCCGGTTTTGTTGACCAAGCTGCCGTCCTGAAGGACTCCGTCAGCGCCGACCAGGCAAAGGTCTACTCGCCCGAGCGCCCAGCCCATCGCGGCGTCCGTGACCAGCGTGGTGGCAATGCCGCGCTCCGCCAGCAGGCGCGCCAGCTGCTGCCCTTCGCACAAGGGCCGGGCCTCGCCCACGTAAACGCGGCGCAGCTTGGAGGCCGCTTGGACAAGGGTGTCCTGAACGTTCGAGCTCCAACTGAAGGTGAGCACTTTAACCGGATCCTTAAGAAAGTCCGCCGCGTGGCGGACCGCGCCCTCGTGCGCCTTCCGGGAGGCGGCAACCAATGCCTCCAACCCTTCGATGACTTGGCCCTGAAGCCGCTCTAGGGGGATATCCGCCGAATAACCGTCCCGCAGGATCTCGGCCGCCCGGGCCACCAGATGTCCAATGGCCGGCATCCCGGGCCGGATGCCGAGCAGTTGCAGGGCGGTAATCAGGAACTGCTCCTTCAGTTGTTCCGGCGTTTCGAGCGAGCCGGTCTCGACGCTGGCGCACAGAGTCCGCAGCGCCTCCCGGGCGAGATAGGCCGCCCCGTGCTCCTGATCGTCTCGAATGCTCTGAATGCGCTCTTCGATAGTCATACTCTCTCGCTCTCCCGCCGATCGAACAAATCGGAACTTTCAGTACCGCACGCTGGCCGCATTATAGAGAGGTTTGGGCCGAATGCAATCCCTGTTCGAGGGCGGATTCCCGGCTGCAACCGACTCGGGTGAACGGCTCTCCAGATTAGGCTACAATCCGGTCTCGACTTCAGGAGGTGTCAAGAGGCCAATCGTGAAACAGCGATGCCGGCAGTTTCAATTGAAATTCGAGCCGCCCTTTTCTTTCGAGCTGTCTCTTCGCACGCTTGGGTGGCGGGGAATGGATGGAGTGGAGTGGGTTCGCCAAGGGCGCTATCGGAAGCTGCTCGAGGTGGAGGAGCGGCTGGTCCTGGTGGAGGTGCAATCATGGGCAGGATGCTCATGCCACCCGCTGACTGTATCATGGCCAAGATGCCCATGCCACCGCTCGGCGGCGCTGTCGGGGCGGGTGCTTTATCCGGAGCAAGGAATTGAAAGGGCGCTACTCGGGCGAGTGATACAGACCCTGCGGCGGATTCTCTTTCTGGACCTCGACCTGGGGCGATTCGAGCGCTTCGCCCGGCGTCGGTTGCCTGCCCTTGACCGGTCGAGGATTCGCCCGGCCAAGGGACTTCGGCCGCTGGGACATCCCAGTCTCTATGAGACCCTCGTCTGGGGCATCGCCGGCCAGCAGGTCAACACTCGCTTCGCCCTCGAGCTGAAGCGCCGCCTGGCGGAGCAATTTGGCTCACATCTCGAGTGGCAGGGCGTGCGTTATCTAGCCTTTCCCAGCGCCGAGCGAATGAGCCGGGTCGAGCCGGGCGAGCTGCGGGCGCTTCAATTCTCGCAGCGAAAGGCCGAGTATGTCGTTGATCTGGCGCGCCAATTCGCCTCGGGGGAGCTGTGCGAGGAGCGCTTGGCCGCTCTGGGCGATAATGAAATCCACGACCGGCTGGTGGCCCTCCGGGGCATCGGCGAGGCGACGGCCGCGCTGGCGATGATTGTCGGCCTGGGCCGATTCTCTCGGGTCCCGCTCGGCGACCTGGGCCTTCAGAAAGCGCTCCAGGAACTCCATCGCCTGCCGGGGCGTCCCTCGCCCAAAGAAGTTGCCCCGCTCGTGGAAGCCTGGAAACCCTGGGGTGGGTTGATCACCTACTACCTGTGGTTTGGCGCCAACCGAACGCAGGGGTGAGCTTCACCTATCGGCGTTATCCTCACTGACTCTTCGGGCGATCTCTTTCTGAGAGGAAGGCAAGGGCGTTCTCTGAAGCGCACCTGGAGTGACCCATTTCGTTCTCCGACCGGCTTGAGCGCTCACTCGCCCTGCCCGAACGTTGCACCGAAGGGCCACTTGGGTGACCCGGTGCACCGTTACTGTGAATTGATTCTTGAGAATCCTGCCTGCCAACTCGACTTCCAGGCCAAAGCGCTGTCGGACCTGTTCGCGCAGGCTCTTCTCCGCTAAACGCTCCGAGCGCAGCTCGAAGAAAGGCAGGTGCCACAGGTCTCGGTACCACCGCCCTCGGGTGTCGTACTCGAGCAGCACCTTTCCGTTGCGGGCGATCACCGCGCAAGCCTGATAGCAGATCCGGGTCGGTTTTCGGGCCGAACGCACCGGGTAGCGCTCGGGCTTTCCCGTCTTCTGTGCTCTGCACTCGGCCGCCAAAGGGCACCGCGGGCAGTCGGGCGCCTTCGGAGTGCAAATGCGCGCCCCCAATTCCATCAGCGCCTGGTTGAAGTCTCCGGCCCGGCCTTGGGGCAGCAGCCATTCGGCCAGTTTCCAGAGAACTTTCTGCCCCTCGGTCGAACGGGGATCGCGCTCGCTTGCCACCAGGCGGCTGAAAACCCGCATAACGTTTCCATCCACCACAGGCAAGTCCAGGCCGTAGGCGATGCTGAGAACCGCCCCGGCGCTGTAACGCCCCAGGCCGGGCAGGGCGACCGCTTCCTCCAGGCTCCGGGGAAAGCGCCCTCGGTGGCGCTCGACGATGAGGCGCGCCGCTTCGTGCAGATGCTTCGCCCGCCGGTAGTAGCCCAGACCGCTCCATAGCTGGAGAACATCTTCCAGCCGGGCCTTCGCCAAAGCGCGAACGCCGGGAAAACGGCGCACAAAAGCCTCGAAATAGGGAATGACCGTCTTGACCTGGGTTTGTTGAAGCATGATCTCGGAGACCCAGACCCGGTAGGGATCCTTGCTCTGCCGCCAAGGCAAATCCCGCCGGTCCTGCTCGAACCAAGCCAGCAATCGCTTTTGAATACTCCTCCGGGCGGCGGCCGAGAGTCGCTTCATACTCTTTCCCTCTGCGGTAGTATGGGCATCCTGCCCCCTGTTCTTTCGTAGGGGCGCGGCTTACCGCGCCCTTACGATAATAGAGGGATTCGACCGGCTTCGCCAGTGCTCCCGGCGCGCTTGCCTTGACCGGGTCTTCATCTCTGCCCTATACTTTGTGGATACGATGCGGGTCCTTCAGGTAAACAAAGCCTACCCACCGGTCGTCGGGGGGATCGAGAACAACGTCGAGCTGCTGGCCTCGGGGCTGGCCGAGCGCGGCGTGGATGTCTCGGTCCTGGTGTGCAACACCGGGCTGCGCCGGGAAATCATCGAAGAGAAGAACCTGCGCATCATCAAGGTGCTCAGCCCGGGCAAACTCTTCTCGATGCCCATCGGCCCCAGCACGCCTTACTGGATGTCCCAGCTGCCCGCCGACATTATGCACATCCATATGCCTTACCCGATGGCGGTGGTATCGGCGCTTCTGACTCATCCTCCCTGCCGGTACGTGGTGACTTGGCACAGCGATATCGTCCGCCAAAGGGTTCTGGGCAAAGCCTTCGAGCCGTTTCTGCTGCGCTTCCTGGAGCGGGTGTCGCGCATTGTGGCCACCTCGCCCCGGATGCTGGAGGCTTCGCCTTACTTGCAGCGTTATCGCGAGAAGGTCGAGATCATTCATCTGGGCGTGGATCGAAGGCGCTTCGAAGGAACGCCCCAAACCCTGGAGCGGGCCAAGTTCTTTCGGCAAAAATACGGCAGCCCGATGGTCCTCTTCGTGGGCCGGCTGGTGGGCTACAAGGGGCTGGAATATCTTTTGCAGGCGATCTCCCGGGTGCAGGGCGCGCTCGTCATTGTCGGCGAGGGAATGCTGTTCGGCCGCTTGACCCGGCGCGCGATCCAGAACGGCGCCTCGGAGAAGGTGCACTTTGTCGGCCACGTCAGCAATGAAGATCTCGCCGCCTTTTATCATGCCTGCGACGTCTTTGTGCTGCCCTCGATCTCGAACAACGAAACCCTCGGCGTGGTGCAACTGGAGGCGATGTGTTGCGGAAAGCCGGTGGTCAGCACGAATCTGCCGACCGGCGTGCCCTTTGCCAACATTGACGGCGAAACGGGCATCGTCGTTCCCCCGCGCGATGCGGACGCCTTGGCCGAAGCAGCGGGCCGGCTATTGGCCGACGAAGTCCTGCGCCGGCGGCTGGGCGAGGGAGGGAAGAAACGGGTGGCGGAGCACTTTACCGCCGAGGGAATGCTCGACCGGATGATGCGGCTCTATCAGGACGTGTTGAACGGCGGTTCCTAGTCTAATCGAGCGGTTTCTTTTGTGATCCGAGTGGATTCTCTGCAAAGGGCCACTTCGCTGAATGAGAGGAGCATGGGATGAAGACGACAAGAATCGTGTGGACTCTTCTCGTTGCCGGGCTGTTGCTCGGCGCATGTGCTCACCCGAAGCTCAAGACGGAGCAAGAGGAGATCAAGACCGGATTCACCCGGGAGGAGCTTTTCGGCCACCTTCCGCCGGTGGACTATGAGATCCCGAACTATGCCGAGTTTCTACAGGGAGTGAAGATTTGTCTCGATCCCGGACACGGGGGCGATGCCCACATTCCGCGCTACAAGCGGGGGCCGACCGGCGTGCGCGAGGCGGAGATGAACTGGACAACAGCGCAGTTTCTGAAGGAGTTTTCGGAGACTGCCGGGGCGGAAGTGCTTCTGACTCGCGGCGGCGATGAGAGCGTCTCGCTCGCCGAGCGGGCCAGGATTGCCAATGAAGCGCAGGTCAACTTTTTTATCTCGATGCACCACAACGCGGCCAGCCGGGAGAGCGCCAACTTCACCACCACCTGGTATCACGCCGACCCGGACTACGGGCCGATGAATCTGGATCTGTCGCGCTACGTCCAGCAGGGCGTCGCCGAGGCGCTGCGCCTGCCCGAGGTGGCGGCCAACCCCCTGAAGTCGGATTACCTGATGTATCCCGATTCGGGCTTTGGAGTCCTGCGGCAGCTCGAGGTGCCGGGCTGCCTCGTCGAGGCCTCGTTCTTCAGCAACCTGATCGAGGAGCAGCGCCTCAGGCATCCGGAATACTTGAAACGGGAAGCCTATGGCTATTTCCTAGGCATCGCCCGCTACGTTGCGGCGGGCATTCCTTTCTCCGTGATGCGCCAACCCGAGCCGGGCGCGCACCTTCAGGACAAGCAGCCCGAGATCGTTGTCGAGCTGAACGACGGCCTGCGCGATCGGGGAGGCTGGGGCGCGGACCGTAACTGGATCTTCCTGGACTCGATCCGGGCGCGCCTCGACGGCCGGGAAATCTCGGACGCCACCTATGACCCGCAGGCGAAGACCGTCCGGTTCAAAGTTCCTGAAAAACTGCCCAACGGCGTTCACCACATCGAGGTCGGCTTCCGCAATCTGAGCGGGAATCACGCACGGCCCGACGCGCATAGATTCACTGTGGCTTGTCCGATCGCGCAAATTGCAGTTACCGCCAATCCCAGCAGTCTCCATCCGGACGGCGTCAGCTATGCGCTGGTGACCTTTGAGGCGAGCGATGCCGACGGCGCGCCTGTGGCGGATGGCTCGACGCTGCGGGTGGAAGCCGAAGGCGGCACCCTGGAACAGTTTGAAGTGGAGACCCGGGAAGGCAAAGCCCATACTTACGTTCACAGCCCTCTCGAACCAGGGACAATCCGGCTGCGCGTCCAAGGCGACGAAGCCGAGGCGGCGCTCTCGATCCCGGTCGGTCGCGACGCGGTGCCTTTGATCTACGCCCAGGTTACTCGAGAGGACAGCGGCAAACCGCTCGAGGGCGTTCAGGTCGAACTTACTTTTCCCACGGTTGAAGAGGCGGGCGAGACGCTGACTCTCCTGGAAGGGGCTGAGCCGGGCACCTGGATTCACTATCTGGGCCGGCGGCGGCTCGATAAGCAAGTGTCGAATGAAGAAGGCCGGGTCATTTTTGCCCCGAAAGGGGTTCGGCCTGATGCGTTTACTCTGATGATCAACCAGCGCGGCTACTACCGGCGCTCTTTCCCCGTGCAATTCAAGGATGCCCAGCGGACGATCGCCCTTAACCTACCGGCCTATCCGGTCGCCGGGGGGATTCTGCGAGAGAAGATCTTCCTGCTGGATCCCGAAGGCGGAGGAGTGGAGACCGGTGCGGTGGACTCCCGGGGCAATGAAGCCTCCGACCTGAACCTGGCCGTTGCCGAGCGGCTTAAGGTGTTGCTCGTGGCTGCGGGGGCCGAGGCGCGCCTGATGCGTACCGAAGACATTTACCTGAGCGCTCAGCAGCGGGTGGAGATCGCAAGCAATATGCAAGTGGATCGCTATCTCGCTATCGAGCACGGCCTGGCCGAGGATGCCACCAGCGGCGTGCGCTTTCTCTACTTTCCGGAAATGGAAGGGCGGCGAGGCGCCGCGCGAGCCTCGGCGCGGGCGGCCGCCGAGTTGGGCCTGAAAGACCTGGGCGTCGCGCTAAGCGGCGATGCCAAGGTTCGTCATGCGGCGATCCCGGCCGGCGCGGTGCGCCTGCTGACGATGGACGCCCCCGAGGTGGACAACGCAGCCGACCCGGCGTGGTTGGACCGCGAAGCCTACGCCCTTTACCAGGGGCTTCTGGCCCAGCTGGGGCTGCCGAAGGAATACTCGGCGACGCTTTCCCTGCGCGCGGTCAATGCTCGAACGGGCCTGCCGCTCGAGGGCGTCGAGATCACCCTGGACGGGTCGCTTACCCGGCTGAGCGACGCCTCGGGGCGGTGCCGGTTCAGCTCGATTCTGCCGCGTTTCTACGATGCAGCCGCTCGAAAGACGGGCTATCAGACTTTCTGGGTTCACCTGTCTGCTGCCGAAGAGGGAGAGTATATCCTGGCCTTGAGGCCGGAAGCTGAGTGAAGAGGCGAACCTGCCTCAAGCCAAGACACTGAGGACTTGGCAGGACAGCCCCTCTGATTTCGTTTGGGCGATGGATTTTCCGGACTCTTTTCTTTCGGGAGATACAAGATGGCGCATTTGTTGATCGATCGCGAGGATAGTCTGCTCCTGGTGGTTGACGTTCAGGCGAAGCTGTGGCCTCACATTTCGAATCAGGAGCAGGTCAGGGACCGGTGTGCGCTGCTGATCCGGGGAGCGGCGAAACTCGAAGTCCCCATCGTCGTCAGTGAACAGTATCCGAAGGGCTTGGGGCCGACCTTGCCGGAATTGCGGCAGGCGCTTCCTCCGGGAACCCTCGTGCGCGAGAAGATGGCCTTCGGTTGCCTGGGGGAAACCGAAATGATCGGGCAGTTGGAAGCCTTGGGCCGTGGCACGCTGGTCGTCTGCGGCATCGAGGCCCATGTGTGCGTTTTGCAAACTGTGCTCGGGGCCTTGGGCAAAGGGCTTCGGGCGGTCGTGGTGGCCGATGCGATCGGCTCGCGCGTCGAGAGCAATCGCGCGTTGGCTTTGGAGCGAATGCGGGGCGCCGGAGCGACCGTCGTCAGCGCGGAGATGCTCCTGTTTGAATGGATGCGCACAGCAAAACACCCGGCCTTCAAGGAGATCTCGGCTCTGGTCAAATAGGAAACTTCCGGGTTGAAATGGGCGCGTCAGCGGGAAAAGCAGAGGCGATGTCGGAGGACGGCGTTCGGGCAGAGGGAGCGCTGCACATTGTTCAGCTGTGCACGAGCAGCACTTTCAACGGCGAGGCAGCGCATGTTTACAGCTTGGCCCGCTCCCTTCAGGCGCGGGGGCACGTTGTCACGCTGGCCTACCGGCGCCGCAAAGCCGGCCGCCTGCTCGAGCTGCACCCTCGGCTGATCGAACAGTACGGCATCCACTCCAGCCTCCCTCTGGACTTGGACAAAGGGTTTTCTCCCCTGACCAATCCGCGCGGCCTGTTTCAACTGGCGGCGTTTGTCAAGAGGCATCCGGTGCGGGTGGTCCATAGCCATCGCGGCCTGGATCATTCAGCGGCCGGCATTCTCTCGCGCCTGCTCGGCGTGTGGAAGAGCCGGCCGGTGCGGCTGGTGCGCACCCGCCACGTTACGACGCCCATTCGCGGGCATCGCGCAAACCGGTGGCTGTATGAGCGGGCCGACCTGTTGCTGGCGACAGCGAAATGCATTCAGGAAGAGTTTCACCGGAAGCTGCCCGGTCTGCGAACGCCGGTGTGCCTCTTTCATGGCGGCGTGGACGTCGAACGCTTCTCTCCCGATCATCCTCCGGCCGACCTGCGCGCACAGCAGGGCATCGCCCCCGAGGCGATCATTGTCGGTTGCGTCGGGCATCTCGATCCGGTCAAGGGCTATGATGGAGCCATTGCGGCTCTGGCGAAGCTGAGCCGGGAAGGAACGGACCTTCATCTGGTCATTGCGGGCGCGGCGGGCGCTTGGAATCCCGAGACCCTCCAAGCGCTTGCGGAGAAGCAGGGGGTCGGCTCGCGGGTTCATCTGCTCGGGTTTCGCCGGGACATTCCCGCGCTGCTTGCCGCGTTCGACATCGGCCTGATTCCCTCGGTCGGCTCGGAGGGCAACAGTCGCACCGCTCTGGAGATGATGGCGGGCGGCCTGCCGGTTGTGGCCGGCGCGGTCGGCTGTCTGCCTGACCTCATCGAGCCGGGCGCGAATGGGTTGCTGGCGCCCGCGGGCGACGTCGAGGCGCTGTGCCGGTGCATCCGCCGGCTGGCGCAGGAGCCGGACCTTCGGCGCAAGATGGGCCGGGCGGGCCGCCGCCGGGCGGAAACGCTTTACGATGAGCGCCAAGTCGCGGCCCGGCTGGAAATCTGGTATCGGGGCCTGCTCCGAGGCTGCGGCGGGCCGAGGGAATAGGGCTGGACAAAGCGGCGGGAGTTTTGATAAGCTGCGAACGCAACCCCGAAAAGGGGAGGAGTGGACCGGTGACCGAACAGATCCTGGTGGTGGACGACGAGCCTGATACCCGGGAAACGATGGCGTTGTTTCTGATGCATCAGGGGTATAACGTCCAGAGCGCTGCGAACGCCGAGCGCGCTTGGGAGGAGTTGTGCCGCAAGACCTTTGACTTGGTAGTGTTGGATGTCATGATGCCGGGAATGAACGGCTTTGACCTGTTGAAGAAGATCCGGGCCACGGCCGCCCTGAAGAACCTGCCGGTCATTATGGTCACGGCGCTGGATAAGACCAGCGACGTCGTGCGCGCCTTTGAGCTGGGAGCGGATGATTACCTGACGAAGCCTTTTGTGAATGCCGAGCTGATCGCCCGCACCTCGACCGCCCTGCGCCATCGCCACTTGGAGAACGAGCAGTCCCGGGGAGTCCAGCTGGAGGCCTTCAAGGACGCCTTGGGCCGGATCGCCCGCCAGATGAACCAACCTCTGGTTCAACTGACCCGCTGCTCCCGACAACTCTTCAAAGAGGTGGAGGAGCTGGATCCGGAACTGAACAGCATCCGCCGGGACTTGTACGACCAGTGCGTGCGCATTCAGCTGATCTTGAAGCAGCTGGAAAAGATTGAGACTTTAAGCCCCCAATAGGGTATTGATTTTTGTGGAGTGCAGAAGCGTAGCTTCTGCGGGCGGCCGCGTCACGAAAGCTCCGCTTTCGCACTCCACAGGAAAAGGGGAGGAGCAATGGCACGGATCGTGGTTCTCGATGATGAGGCGGAAGCGCGCGACACCATCGCTCTTTCCCTGGAACAGGAAGGCCACGAGGTGGCTCGGGCGAGCGATATTTCCCAGGCGGAGCAGCTCCTCGCGAAAGAGCCGGCCGATCTGATGATCCTCGACCTGATTTTGCCCGGGCAGGACGGCTTGGCCTATCTGCGGGAACTCGTGGAGCATGAGCGGACGAAGGAAATGCCGGTCATTATCGTCTCCGCCCTGCGGCAGAAAAGGAGAATCGTTGAAGGACTCAAGGCCGGGGCGATCGACTATATCACCAAGCCCTTCGAGCTGGTCGAGCTGAAAATGCGGGTGAACGCAGCCTTAAAGATTCACGATCTCAAGCGGGAGAGGGCGCGCAACCGGCAGTTGGAAGCGATGCGGGAAACCGCCCGGACCGTCCAATATGAGATTAAGCTGCCCATGCATGAAATCCAGAAGCGGTTGATTCAACTTCGCAACGAAATGGAAGATTTTACCCCGGAGGATCAGCAACTGGTCCAGCAAGCGTGGGAGTATTTTTCTTCGTTGGAGGACATTCTCTCCCAAGCGGAGCACACCGGAATCCTGAAGCCTAAATCAGAGCCTTCACCTTCTCCTTGAGCTCGGTTAAATCGGAAGATTTGACGACATAAGCGTCCGCCCCCCAGGCCTCGAAGTTCTGTTTGTAGCTGGAGTAGGCCGTGCAGATCACGATGGGAATGTTCATGTCGATCTCGCGGGCGTGCCCCAGGAATTCCAGGCCGTCCATGTCGGGCATTCGAATGTCAAGCACGACGAGGTCGATTTCTCTCTGCCGAACCTGTTCGAGGCCTTCCCGGGCGCTGCCGACCGCGACGACCCGGTAGCCTTCCTCCTCCAACTCCTCAGAGTAAAGCGTCCGGATCGTCGCCTCATCATCCACGACGAGCACCGTCTTCGCAGCGGTGTCGAAAGCCTTTTCCACCCTTCCTTCCTCCTTGATAAAGGAATCCTTCAGTAAAGCCGACACGGCGCGCGTTGCGAGGGATTGAGCGCGCCCCGGCCTTCAGAACAAAGCGGTTCCTATTGTAATACAGAGCGACGCCCTGTAAAGCCCTCTTGCCCGAAGCCCTTTACGACTTGCGGATCACCTCAAAGGGGAACACCAGCCGAATCTTTCCGTCCACCAGGTAACAGAGATCGAGCCGGTTGCCGGGATATTCTTCAATCCGCTCGAAGAAAAGCCACCCGCGCTTTCCGCTTTGTGGGACGACCGGCCCCTCGTGAAAGGCCCGCAGCAAGGCTGCATCGCCCGCGACATAGATCGGAAAGCCGTCGTAAACGTGATAACCGAAGCCGACGCGGCGTCGGCGATGATGATAGTAGCCGCTGGAGAAACCCAGCCCGAAGACGAAACGGCTGGGAGGATAGTAGTAACGATCCGCAATGCGATCCAACTGTTCGGGCGGCAGAGGCGAGCGCTGGACCTGGTTGGAATCCACGAGCGCGAACTGCTCCAGGCGGACCACCCGCTCCTCGCCGGCCAGATTCTCGAAGGTGACCTCGAAGACAGTAAAGTTGCGCCGAATCCAGCTGGGCATGCGGCCCGCCGGGACCGGCCGGGCCGAAATCCTCGTCTGTTCCCACGATTGCGTGATGATTTCGCTGTCAGGCTCGGCGATCCTCCGGGCCTCCGAGTCGCTTCGCACGACGATCCGGTAGGTCGGCGCACAGCCGAGGCCGAGCAACACGATCGGAAGGCTCCACATCAGTCGCTTCATGAGAGCATCCCTCCAGCCTAGTCCAGCTCAAGATACAGCTCGATTTCCTTGCAGAGGTCGTCCATGATGCGCCGGAAGTCGTCGAGGAAATCCGGAGCCACCCAGAACTCCACCAGCCCCGCCTTGCGATCATTGGTGCGGATAACGGCGACCCCCTCGTACGCTTCCAGTGTTGCGTCGAGGAACCCGATGTCCGCCGGTCGCACCCGGCCCCGGATGGTGAGTGTATCCAAGGACTCCTTCCTCCGTCCGCGGAGGCGACGCGAGCTGAGCCGCGCCCGCTTACTCGGTGGCCGACCGAGCGGAGCGGGCCTTCTGCTTGAGCCGGACGTGTTCCCGGTGCGTTCGGGAGAAGTAAAATCGGCCTTCCGCATCCGAGAGGAAGAACAGCCACTCTCCCGTCGCCGGGTGGATCGCCGCCTCCAGAGCCGCCCGGCCGGGGTTGCAGATCGCCCCGGGCGGCAGGCCCTTCACCCGGTAAGTATTATAGGGCGAGGCCAGCTGAACGTCCAGCGGCTCGGCCGGCCGCCCGGCCCGCGACTGCGCATAGACCACGGTCGCGTCCGACTCCAGAGGCATGTCCCGCTCCAGGCGGTTATGGAAAACGGCCGAGACCTTCTTCATATCCTCTGCGTCCCGGGCCTCTTTTTCGATGATCGAGGCCAGAACCACCGGCTCGTATCCGGTCAGATCGAGGTCCTGCGTCTGCCGGGCAAACTCTCGAAGGAACACTTCAAGCGCCCCGGTCGCGGATAGGGGCTTTTCGAACAAGTACGTTTCAGGGAAAAGGTAACCTTCGGCGCTGGGCGCATCGACCCCATAAAAACTCAGGATGGCGGGATTCGAGACCGCTTTCAGGAACGCTGTCGCCGGCACCAGCTCCAGCTCCTCCAGCCGGGAGGCCATCTGCCCGGCCGTCCAACCCTCCGGAAAAGTGACCCGATGGCGAAGTCTTCGACCCGTTCGAAGGCATCTCACCCATTCGCGGGGCGTCAGCGGAATGGATGCCGCATACTCCCCGGCCTGAAGCCGGCCCAGGCTGTCTTCAAGCCGCGCTGCGGCGAGGAAATGCCACGCCGAAGGAATCAGCCCGGCTTCGGCCAGGCAGCGTCCGATCGCTTCGGCTCCCGCGCCCTGCGCGACAGTGAAACGCTCGGGAGCCGAGGGGTGCCGGTAGGGTTGATCAAGCGCCTGGTAGAAGGAGAGGCCTTGCGCAGCCATCCAGGTCACCCCGGCAACCACCGCGTAAAGAACCAGGCTCCTGGCACCGAAGATATCCGGTTGCTGCATGGGTAAGCCCCCCTTGCTCAACAGAGGAAACCTCCTGACCGGGCAGAGTATGACGAAAAACGGCGGCCTTGAAAAGAACTTTCTGGCTCTTTGGCGCGGCTTCGCCGGGACGTGGTCATCCCTCGAGGGCGGCTTCCCGGGTGGGATAGATCTCGAAAAAGTGATCCAGGTGGGACGTCTGAAGCACGGTCTGGACGGCTGAATTGGGATGGCAGAGACGAAAGTGCTGGCCCTGCTTGACCCAGCGCATCCGCTCCGACACCAGCACGCCCAGGCCGGAGCTGTCGATGTACTCGACCTCGCTCAGGTCCACCACCAGGTTCTTGGGGGCTGATTGGCGCAAGTCGCTGAGGAGCTCCGAGAGTTCATTGGAGTGCGTGCAGTCGATTTCGCCCTTCAGGCACAGCACGAGAACCTCGGGGGTTTCCTCGATACGATGCGACAGTTGGGCTTCCTCAGTCACGAGTCCCTCTTTCCCTTCCTGAAGGTCAGCGAGGCGAGATTTCCCCGAGTATTTTATCAACCGGAGCGCCGGATTTGTCAACCCCTCCGGCGTCAGTCCCTCGCCTGTTGTCCGGGTGTCGGGGTTTTCCCTTGTCAAAGCCGACCCTGCTCCGCTATGATAGGCCGGTTTCTCGATGCAAAATCCTCTCACAAGGCGGTCGCGAATGCGTATCTTTATCTCGATTGATATGGAAGGAGTGGCCGGGATCGTTTCGAATTCCCAGCGCGAGCCGGGCAGTGAAGACTATCAGTGGGGGCGGCGGCTCATGGCGGGCGAGGCCAACGCGGCCATCGCCGGGGCTTTTGAAGCCGGGGCACGCGAAGTCCTCGTCAATGACTCTCACAACACGATGGACAACTTGCAGCCTCACTTTCTCGATCCCCGGGCGAAGCTGCTCAGCGGCAGCCGCAAACCGCTGTCCATGATGGAGGGGATATCCCGGCGATTCGATGGGGCGCTGTTCATCGGTTACCATGCTCGCCGGGGCACGCCGGGGGCGATGATGGATCACACCTACTCGGAGCGGGCGGTGAACACGGTGCGCATCAACGGCCGATTCGCCGGCGAGACGCACATCAATGGTCTCGTGGCGGGGTATTTCGGAGTGCCGCTGCTGTTGGTCAGCGGCGACCGGGCGCTGGCGCGGGAGGTTCGCTCGATTGACCCGGCCATCCGGAGCGTCGTTGTGAAAGAGGCGGTGACCCGCTACAGCGCCGCCTGTGATCATCCCGAGGTGGCGCGGGAGAAGATCCGCGAAGGGGTGAAGGAGGCATTGTCCGCCTCGCGCCGGCCCAAGCCGCTTCGCCTGCGAGCGCCCTATCGCTTTGAGGTCGCCTTCATTCACACCCACATGGCGGACCTCTGCCTGCGCATTCCGGGCGTCAAGCGCAAGGACGGCCGCACGGTCGTCTTTCGGCAGGAGGACTATCTGGTCGGCTTCAAGCAGTTGTTGGCGCTGTTGTCGCTCGCTTACGCCTCGGCGTGAGCAACGGCCCGATCCTGACACAAGAAGGAGACTGTCAATCCGATGAGAACCCACTTTCAAACCCGCCGGCTGGCGCTGATTGACCCTTTTGGAGTCTCGCGGGAGACTTCGACCGAGAAGTTCAATACCTTCGTCGAGGTGGACGATGGCCTGGGGGAGGCCGCCCCGCTGAGCTTTTATGGCGAGAGCCGGGAAACCCTGGAGGCGGTGCTGCCCTTGCTGCTGGCCGTCATCGAGGAGGACCCCTTCGCCATCGAGCAGTCTCACGCGAATATGCAGCGCCGGATTGGGATGAACTCGGCCGCCAAGGCGGCGGTGGATATGGCGCTCTATGATCGCCTGGGCAAGCGCCTGGGACAGCCCTTGTACCGGATCTGGGGGCTGGACCCGGAGAAGACCCCCCTTTCGACTTACACCATCGGCCTGGACACGACCGAGGAGATGGTTCGCAAGACGCGCCAAGCCGAGGGGTATCCCATCCTGAAGATCAAGATGGGCCAGCCGGGCGACCTGGAGCAACTGCAGGCCATCCGGGAGGTGACCGACAAGCCCATCCGGGTGGACGCCAACGCGGCCTGGACGCCGAAGGAGGCGCTGTCCAAAATTGACGCCATGCGCGAGCTGGGGGTCGAATTCGTCGAACAGCCCTTGCCGCCGGAGAACGTGGAAGGGATGCGCTGGCTCTACCGGCGATCGAGGCTGCCGCTGATTGTGGACGAAAGCTGCAAGACGAGCAAGGACATTCCCGGCCTGGTGGGCCAGTGTGACGGGATCAACATCAAGCTGATGAAGAGCGGCGGGCTTCATGAAGCCCTGAAAATGGTCGCCGCCGCCCGGGCGCACGGCCTGCAGATTATGCTCGGCTCAATGATCGAATCTTCCCTGGCCAATACCGCGGCGGCCCACCTGTCGCCTCTGGTGGATTATGCCGATCTCGACGGCCACGTCCTGATCGCCGAGGATCCCTATGAGGGCCTGTTCCTGGAAGAGGGCAAAATCCGCCTCCCGGACGGCCCCGGTTTGGGAGTGACCCCGCGGGTCTGAACGGGCGCCAGCTTACTCCTCTTTCTTCCCGAAATTAAACGATTGCAATCGTTTCTTGCGCTGTTGGAGTTTGTCGAACGCCGAGGAGAGTTCTTTGTCCGAGTAGCCCTCCTTGTCCGATTCGATTTCCATGCGTTTGCCCATCAGGTGTTCGAATTTCTGACCCGAGGGCAGCCGCTTCAGCTCATGCTGAATAAAACCCTCGATGGCGGCTTGAAGGGCGCGGTCCTCGTCCCCTTCGTACAACACCTCCACAATGCGTTTATATTGCGGTTCCAGATCTTTCGGAATCCTGACCTCGGGCATTGCTTCACCTCCGGCTCGCGACTCGCTTCCACGTTATTCAGGCGTCATACGCCGGACGCCGCTCAGCGCATTGTAGCAGAATCGGACGCGTCCCGTGCCTGCTTTTGCGCCTGCTCGACCACCGGCCCCAGCAGCAGACTCTCATAGAGCAGGATCAGTTTCAAGTTAGCCGGGCCGTCGACACTGCGAAGGGAAAGGGTCATCAACGTCGGAGGCCGCTCCCAGACGGCAAGGCACTGGGCCTCGCCGCCCCACAGCGCCTCCTCCAGGCTCAGCCGGGGCGTGTTCGGAGCGATTTCCCTCCACAGCACTTGGTCCCTGGTTGCCGGGCCGTAGTGGCGGCTCAGCTCCGCCCGGCAGCGCTCGAAACGGGCCAGAAAATCACCCGGCAGGCCGTCCCCTTCGAGGAGGTAATACCCTACCGCGAGCCTGTCGTCGAGAAACCGGTATACGATACGGCACGGTCGCCCCAGCAGGCGGCCGGAGTA
>Ga0209164_1002082_pt1 | contig 22639 bp, 14 predicted proteins | sample MTBNYHSulfiMetaG_FD_187458 | JGI IMG/M metagenome (GOLD analysis project Ga0209164, IMG submission 187458) | Enrichment culture microbial communities from rom New York Harbor, USA that are MTBE-degrading - MTBE-NYH (New York Harbor Sulfidogenic)... | ecosystem: Environmental > Aquatic > Marine >... | reverse complement strand
CAGGGCGTGGGCGTCCGGGCAGAGGGCCACCGGGATGCCCAGCCTGGCGGCGCGCTTGAGGGCCGGCCAGTCCGGGTCCAGGCGGTAGGGGTTGCAGTTGTGCTCCAGGATCACTCCGTGTTCCTCGAGGGCGGCGAACAGGCGCTCCTCGTCGTACTCGTAGCCCTGCCGGGAGAGCAGGAGGGCCCCGCTGGGATGCCCCAGGATGGTCAGGTAGGGGTTGGCCACGGCCCTGAGCAGGCGCTCGGTGGCCGCTTCCGGGCTCATGCTCAGGCCGGAGTGCACCGAGCCGATCACGAAGTCCAGCTCCGCCAGCACCTCCTCGGGGTAGTCCAGGCTGCCGTCGGAGAGGATGTCCGACTCCACCCCGCAGAAGACCCGGAAGGGGGCGAGGGCCCCGTTGACCGCCTCCGCCTCGCGGCGCTGCTCCCGGAGGCGCTCGACGCTCAGGCCCCCGGCGTAGGCGGCGCTCTGGGAGTGGTCGCTCAGGAACAGGTAGGAGAAGCCCCGGTCCCGGCAGGCCCGGGCCAGCTCCTCGACGCTGAGGGTTCCGTCCGAGTAGGTCGTGTGGGCGTGGATCAGCCCCCGCAGGTCTCCCGCCTCGACCAGGGTGGGCAGGCGGCCGCCTTCGGCCGCCTCGATCTCCTCCTCCCCCTCCCGGAGCTCCGGTGGGATCCAGGGCAGGCCCAGGGCACCGTACACCTCCGCTTCGTCGGCGGTGGGCAGGGGCGCCTCTCCGCGGAAGACCCCGTACTCGTTCATCTTGAGCCCGAGCCCCTTGGCCCGGCCCCGCAGGGCGGTGTTGTGCTCCCTGGAGCCGGTGAAGTGCTGCAGGGCTGCCGGGTGCGAGGCGGCCGGTACCAGGCGGAAATCCACCGGCATGCCCCCCCGGCGTATCGAGACCTTGGTGTCCCCGGCGGCCGTGACGCCGCCGGGCGCAACGCCGCCGGCCGCAACCCCGTCGGCCTCCCCTCCGCCGTCGGCCAGCCCGGTCAGAACCCGCCGCACCGCGGCGAGCTCCGCCCCCTCCCGGGCGACGCAGAGGATGTCCGCGTCCTTGAGGATTCGCTTCCCCCGCCTCAGGCTGCCGGCGATCTCCACGCTGGCAAACAGGCCGCTGGCCATGACCTCCTCCACGAGGGCCACCGCAATGGCGCTCGCCTCGTGGTAGCGGTACAGGTCCTGGTGCTGCTTCCTGAAGGCGATCGCCCGCAGGATCTTCTGCTGGCTCTTCTCGCCGAAACCCTCCAGCGCCAGGAGCCGGTTCTCCCGGCAGGCGTATTCCAGCTCCGTGACACCGGTGATCCCGAGCTTCTGCCACAGCAGGCGCACGCGTTTGGGGCCCAGCCCGCCCAGGCTCAGCAGCTCCTCCAGCCCCGGGGGAAAGGAGGCCTTGAGCTCCTCGAGGAGCCTCGAACGGCCGCCGGCCGCCAGCTCCCGCAGGACCTCGGCGATCCCCTTGCCGATGCCCTTGATCCCCTCGAGGCGTTCCTCCAGGGCCAGCCGCTCGAAGCTCTCCGGGTGGCGCTCCACGATGCGCGAGGCCCTGTCGAAGGCCAGGGCCTTGAAGGGGTTCTCACCGGCCAGCTCCTGGTAGACCGCGATCCGGTGGAGGACCGCAGCCAGCTCCTTGTTGTTCACGCTCCGGGGCCCACGGCCCTGCTTTCCGCCCGGCCGGCCGCTCTACAGCCCGAGCAGCCGGCGGTTGACCATGGTGTCCAGGCCGGTGATGTCCACCGCCCGGCCGTTGACCTTGGCCACGTCGATCTGCTGGTCGAGCAGCCCTTGCGTGTCAGCCTGGGAGAGCATGCGGGCCAGGTGCGCCGCCCCTTCCCAGATGGCTTCCTGGGCCTTGCGGATATCCTTGTCGTCCTTGATCTGTTGGGCTTTCTTCTCCGCCAGGCGAACGTTCTCGACGTTGTAGCGGATGAAATCCATCCGGATCCTGGTGGCGTTTTCCTTGCCCGGGGCGGTGTCGGTCCGCAGGATGTGGTTGTCGAACTCGAAGTGTCCCTGCCAGCCGAGCCTGTCGAGGAGCCAGAACATGCCGACCAGCTCCTTGACCCCGTTCATGCCGATCATCGTGGGGAAGTCGTTGTCGAACTGTCCCGGCTTCTGGTTGCCCAGGTGCACGAAGAAGAGCTTGCCCCGGTGAACGGCAAGTGCCAGGGCCACAAACGGCGACAGCAAGGTCATGCCCTCGTGCTGCAGGAGCTCGGGGTTCACCCCCCAGAAGGCAGGCTCTTCGAGGGAGTCGATCAGCCCCAGGGCGTGGCCGGTGGAGGGCAGGAGCATCTCCGCCCGAGGCTCGTTGGGCTTGCTCTCGATGGTCCCGTTCTTGATCGAGAAGCCGTTGGCCCGGACGTAGCGGGTGACCAGGTTCAGGCCTTCCACCAGGTAGCGGTAGGTGTTCTCCCAGGGCAGGGCGAAGGGGGTCTCGAACCCGTCCCGGGCCACCCAGTAGGTCAGGTAGGGGACGCCGAAGAAGTTCCCGATGCGTATGGTCCTCATCACCTTCTGCGCCGCCAGCACCCGGATCTCCGGGTCCGGGTTGGTGAGCCCGCCGTTGCGGAAGACCTGGTGGTCGTGGAGGTCGCAGGTGACCATCATCATCTTGAGGCCCGCCTTGTCCATCCGGCTCTTGATCTCCCGCAGGGTTCTGGAGGTCTCGCTGTCCGGATCCAGGTCGTCCTTGGAGTTCTCGGGGTTCCAGGAGACCAGGTTGTCGTCGTGGGTGGAGGTGTAGTCGATCAGGCCGTCCTTCCTGGCCCGGCAGAGCAGATCGCAGATCTCCACGGACGACATCCGGTCCATCACGTGTCCGCCGAAGGGGTCCCCCACGGGGTTGGCCACGCACCAGAAGGGCATCGAGAGCTTTCGCTTTTCCATAGACTATCCAGACCTCCTTGCTGATTCCTGTTCGCCCGACCCGCGTCGCGGCACGTACCTGGCTCTGTGCGGGGGGTTTCGCATCAACAGTATGCACTCCCGGAGCCCGCGTCAAGCCGCAGCGGAAAGGTGATGGGGAAGGCGGTGATTGGGAGGATTGACTGGAATTTACCCCCGGCATGCGGTACCTTTCCGATCAGAGAAAACCTTTAGCTCAAAGGAGTGAAGCATGAAGAAGATACTTCTCGTCGCTCTGGTGCTGCTGCTGCCGGCGGCACTCTTCGCCGAAGTCGGCGTCGGCGGAGCCGCTCTGTACAACTCGCCGCTTCTCATCAACCAGGAGATCAGCGAGCCGGACTGGAACGTCAACAAGTTTTCCTTCGGCCCGGACGTGCGCTTCAAGTGGGGCATCCTGCAGCTCGAGGCCCTGGGCCTGTTTTCCTACGGTGACTACTCGAGCATCGACACCTACCTCGACGCCGGCCTGGCCTTCGACATCCTGTTCCTGCGCCTGTCCGCAGGCGGAGGCCTGAGCCTGAACTACAACTTCGAGGACAAGAGCCTGGACAAGGGCTTCAATGTCAAGCTCAACGGCGACGTCAAGCTCGGAAAGCTCTCCGTCGGCCTGACCTACATCATGGACCTGACCGTGGACGACGGCATCGACCTGGACGCAAGCTCCGGGCTCCTCGGGGCCTCGGTGCTGTTCTGGTTCTAGACGATCCCCTCGCCGGCAAGCTCACGGCCTCCTGCGGCGGCACGTCCGCCCGCAGGAGGCCCTTTTTTTCCGCTCACGGGCGGCTTCACAGCAGGTTGACCACCACCCACAGCAGGACAAAGCTCACCACCAGGGTGGCGTTGGCGGCCAGGGCGGCGAGCCGGTGGTTGAGCCCAAAGGCGGCGGCGAAAGGGGTCACCGTGGCCCCCACCGGCAGGACCAGGGCCACGAGGAGCACCTTGCGGTAGACCTCGTCGAAGGGCAGCAGAAAGTACAGGATCAGCCCGGCCGCCGTCCCCAGCGCGTAGCGCAGGGCCATGGACCTGCCTGCGGCGGCGAGCTCCCGGCGGGGAAGCCTGAGCTCCAGGTACACCCCGAGGAGCAGCAGCACCACGGGCATGTTGGCCCGGGCCGCGATTTCCACGAATCTGCCCGCCGGAGCGGGGAGCCCAAAACCGGTCAGGTTCATCACCACCGCCGCGAGATAGGCGACGAGCGGCACCGAGCGGGCCAGGTTCCCGAGGATGTAGCCCGGGGATATCTCCGGCGTGCGCCCGGCCGCCCGCGCCCCGTACCAGGCGGCAATGAGGTAGTTGACCCCCAGGAGCAGCAGCACGTTGCCGAGATCGAAAACGGCCAGGTACTGGACCCCCACGGTCCCCCAGATGGCCTGAACGATCGGGAAGGCGAACAGCCCGTTGTTGTAGCCGATGGAAGCCATCAGCAGCACGCCCCGGGTCCGCTCCTCGTATCCCCTGAACGCCCGCAGGCCGATCGCCAAGGCGGCGGCACCCGCGGCCAGGCACACCAGGGGGAACACCAGCAGGGAGCGCGTGAGCGGAATCTCGGGGACGGTGGACAGGATCACCGCCGGCAGGGTCACGTACAGGGCCACCCGGGTCAGGGTCTGCCCCGCCGCCTGCTCCAGGACCTTCAGGCGCTTGAGCAGGTACCCCAGGGCAATGAAGCCCAGGGACAGCAGGAACACCGCGTTGGCGTCGGCGGCGGCCGTCTGCATCCGAGGCCCCTGCTACAGCAGCCACAGCTGCCGGTCGGACCCGAAGATCGTCTCCAGGTCCGTGCCCAGGACCTCGGTCAAGGTCGAGGCAATCGGCTTGAGCTGCTTGTCCACGTAGTGGTCGTAGTCGATCGGCGCGCTCAGCCGCCCTTCCGGCTGCGGGCCCTCCCGGGTGACCACGTAACGGATGAGCCCGCGCTGACGGCCGGGCTCCAGGAGAGCCGCGGCCCGGGCATGGGGGGGAGTGCTGCGGGTGTACGCGGACAGGGGCTTGCGGAGAGCCTTCCGGTATACCAGCTTGTCGTCCAGGGAGCCCTCGTACAGGGCACGGACCACCGAGCGGCAGTACACCTGGACCTCCTCGAGGGGCGTGCCCAGGAACAGCAGCTCCAGCAGCCGCAGCTGGAAATCGTGGGCCAGGTCGGTCCAGTCCCGGCGCACCGCCTCCATGCCCTTGACCTCGATGCGGGCTGCGATGTCCTCCCGGGCGCCGGCGGGGGAATGCGGGGCCGCGCCGTGGGGCCGCGCCGGGGGCAGCGGGGCCACCAGCCCGGCGTACCCTTTGGCCCGTCCCCGCCCGGAGGCGCCTTCGGCCCGCAGGGGCGGGAGCAGGAAGCGCAGGTAGTGCTTCTCGAAGCGCAGGGTCAGGCGAGGCCGGACCCGGTAGCGCTCGGCGAGGTACTTCCCCAGGGCCTCGCTGACCTCCCCGGCCAGCTCTTCCCCCGAGACCGGCCCCGGCGCGGTGACGAAGAGGCTGTCGGTGTCCCCGTAGAGCACCCGAAAGCCCCGGGCCTCCAGGAAGTCCCGACACCACCCCAGGATGTGCTGGCCGAAGCTCGTGACCGCCCCTGCCAAACCGGACCCGGCAAAGCGACACCCCGGGGCGCCGAGTACCCCGTAGAAGGAGTTCATGATGATCTTGTAGACGAAGGAGGCGATCACGTCGCCCCGGTTCTGAGCTTCCCGGCGCTGCTCGAAGAAGCGGTCCAGGAGCTCCGGTAGGATGGCCGCGTCGCGGCGAAACCGGGCCCCGTTGGGGGCCTCGATCAGGTCCCCCTCCGCCGCCGGGGTCACCGGGGCATAGCTCACCGGGTCGATGTTGAAGCTCCGGATGATGGACGGGTACAGGCTCTGGAAATCGAACACCAGGACGTTGTCGAACAGGCCCGGGCGGGGAGTCAGGATTGCACCGCCGGGCGCCCCGTCCATGGGCAGGCGGTCCACCCCGGCGCTTGGAGCCACCATGCCCCGGCGGTGGAGCGCCTCCGTGTACAGGTGCTCGAAGGCCGGGATGCTGGTCCAGGCCAGGTCCGGAGCCACTCCGAGGAGATGGCAGCGGCGGACCGTCAGCTCGAACAGCCCCGTCCTGGCGAAGATCTCGTGGACGAGCCGGGCATCCTGGAGGCAGTACAGGCAGAAGGCCACGGGATCCTCCCGGCGCAGGCGCTCCAGCGCTTCCACCCGGCTTTCTTCCTCCGAGGGCAGAACACTCTTGCCGTAGCCCAGCACGGCCTCGGCCACGGTTTCCAGGCTGTAGTCCTCGTAGCTGTCCGGCGAAGCACGCACGATGCGCACGGCGTCCCAGACCTGGCGCCCCGGCAGGATCACCCGGCTGCCCCGCCCCGCGTTGGGCGGAAAGAAGACCCCGGGTTCCCGGGAGCGCCCGAGACGGAAGGGTATCCCGTGCACCAGGAAGCGAGCGGCCAGCATACGGAAGTCGAAGTCGACCACGTTCCACCCGGTGATGATGTCCGGATCGAGCTCCCGAACCCGGCGCCGGAAGGCGAGGAGCAGGTTCTTCTCCCCCTCGAGACACTCGATCTCCGGGTGCCCGAGCTCCCGGCCCCCGAAGAGCACCTCGTCCCGGGGCTGCTCCCGATAGGGGTCCCGATGGGCGAGCCCGATCGCCAGGATCTCGGAGCTCCGAACGTCCGTCTCGATGTCCAGGGACAGCAGCGACAGGCGGGGCAGGCCCTCGGCCGCCTCCAGGCGGGGATCCACGAACACGAGGTCGACGCTCCGCCCCGGGCGCGGCTCCCCCAGGACGCGAACCTGCCCGTGGATGCCCCGGCTCAGGCGGTACTGATCCGCCGGGCGCAGGTCCGCCTCGTAGGTCCGCACCGATGCCTGCTCCAGCTCAGCCTTCAGGGCAGTGCGCATGTCCTGGGTCGCACAGCAGACCGCCCGACACTGCTCCCCGTCCATGGTCCGCAGGGGGCACTCCTCCAGACGGGCCCCGCCTCGCCGGACCAGCGGCTCGGCCCTCCGGGCATCCGAGCTGCGGAGATAGAAGACCACCTCTTCCCGGTCCTCCACCGCGGCGAAGGTGCGCCCGTCGGACAGGCGTCCCAGGAAATACAGGTGCGTGGCCCCCCGTACGGTACGGGCATAGGAGTGGACGATGAACCCCTCGCTGTCCATAGAGCTGCCCCTCATCATAGCACTGTACCCGGGGCGCCTCCAGGTGCCCCTTCGGCGCTTGCACAACCCCAGCCGTCGCGGTACCATCGGGAGCGAATTGCCGTGGAACCGCGACCGATTGCCGACCTCGCCTCTTCGATCCCGCTCCAGGAGCTCAAGGGGCAGCGCAGTCTGCCTGTGCGGGAGCTGGCGTACGATTCCCGCCGGGTCCGACCGGGGGACCTGTTCGTGGCCCTGGAGGGGCTGCACACCGACGGTCACCGCTACATCGACGAGGCGCTGCGCCGAGGGGCCGCGGCGGTTCTGCACAGCCGCCCGCTGCCCCGGTATGCTCCGGAGGTGACGTACCTGAGGGTGCCCGACACCCGGCAGGCTCTCTCACCCCTGGCCGCCTCCTTCTTCGCCCACCCATCCCGAAGCCTCCGGGTCGTCGGCATCACCGGGACCGACGGCAAGAGCACCACGGTCTGGCTCATTCAGCAGCTCCTCGAGGCCCTGGGCGAGCCTTCGGGCTTCCTGTCCACCGTGCACATCCAGACCGGCTCGCACCCGGAGAAGAACCCCCTGCGCCAGTCCACCCCGGAGGCTCCGGACGTCCAGCGGGTGCTGCGGGCCATGGCGGACGGCGGCAAGCGCTTCGCCGTGCTGGAAGCCACCTCCCACGGCCTCTCCGAGCGCACCGGGCGCCTGCGGGACGTGGAGTTCGCCGCCGGGGCCGTCACCAACATCAGCCACGAGCACCTGGAGTTCCACGGCAGCTTCGAGCAGTACCGCTCCGACAAGGCCAACCTGTTCCGGGCCCTTTCCCCGGGGACGGGCCCGCCGGCGTCGAGCCCCTTTGCCGTGGTGAACCAGGACGACCCCAGCGCCTCCTACCTCCGGGGAGAGAGCCGGGTGCCGGTGTTCGGCTACAGCCTGCAGGAGCCGACCGCGGATCTCCGGGCCGATGGGGTTGAGGGAGACCTCTCGGGCTCCCGGTTCGAGCTGCACCACGGCCGGGAACACGCCCGGGGGCGCCTGGGACTGCCGGGGGCGTACAACCTCCAGAATCTCCTCGCCGCCGCCCTGGTCGTGCTGCGCCTCCTCGAGCTGCCGCTGGAGACCCTGCTGCCCCACATCGAGCGGCTCAGGGGGGTCCCCGGGCGGATGCAGCGGGTCTCCGCGGGGCAGCCCTTCCAGGTCATCGTGGACTACGCCCACACCCCCCGGGCCTTCGAGCAGCTGCTCCCCCTGGCCCGGCGGCACTGCAGCGGACGGCTGATCGCCGTGTTCGGCTCCGCCGGCGAGCGGGACCCGGGCAAGCGCCCGCTGCAGGGAGCCCTGGCCGGGCGGCACTGCGACCTGGTGATCCTGACCGACGAGGACCCCCGGGGCGAGGACCGCCTCGAGATCCTCGAGGCCATCGCTGCAGGGGTGCGCTCCCAGGGAAGCGAGCCCCTGCTCGAGCCGGACCGCCGCTCGGCGATCCGCCGGGCCCTGAGCACCGCAGGCGCAGGAGACACCGTGCTCCTCCTCGGCAAGGGCCACGAGGAGAGCATCCTGTACCCCGACGGTCCGCTTCCCTGGGACGAGGTGCAGGTGGCCGCCGAGCTCCTGCGGGAGCAGGGAGCGGGGTCATGAGTCACCGCCTTCCCCCGCTCGGGCTGGTAGTATGCGCGGTGCTGCTCTGCGCCCGCCTCCCGGCCGTCGCCCAGGAGGCCCAGCCTCCCGCTCTGTACCTCCGGGAGCTCTCCGTGCAAGGCGCGGAGGCGCGTTCGGCCCTCCGGGAGCAGGATCTCCGGAAGGCCCTGGAGGACTGGTGGGAGGCCCACGTTGCCTCCCGGCTTCGCTTGGCCGATCCCCCTTCGAGCTCCGGGGGCAACACACCCCTGCCCGGCCCCGCCCTGAGCCTCTACGTCCGGGCCGACGCCCCGGGCTGGGTGGCCGGGGTTACCCTGGTCGATCCGGGGGGCCGGCGAAACGAGAGCCGCACCCGGGTGTTCGCGCAGACCCCACGGGCCCTCGCACAGGCCCTGGGAGGCGAGATTCTGAGTCTCTGGGCGCAGGCGCGCGGCTACCCGGAAGCGCAGTACGCGCCCCCCCGCCTGACTGCACTGCTCGATCTGTCCACTCTGTCGGCGCTGGACCGGGGCCCGGGCCCCGAGAGCGAGCCCCTGGACTGCGCGGCCGGCCCCGGTGGGCCGATGCTCCTGTACAGCGACCGCACCGTCGGGCTGGGCCGCCGCTTCGGGCTCACCCAGGAGAGCACGCGGGACCTGGCGCTCAGGACCCCGCTCCCCGAGGGATTCATCCCCTCCCACCTGGCCGTGGACCCCTGGGGCGAGGCCGTGGTGTATGGGGAGGGAGCCCTGTTCCGCTACGAGCCGGAAGGCACGGAGGCGGTGCAGCACCCGGTGCCGGCGCTGGGGGCACGGGACGCCGCGGCCCTGGCCGGCGGGGGCATCGCGGTGCTCTCGCCGGGCAAGGCCTCGCTGATCCGGCGGGGCCCCGGGGGACTCGACTCCGCCGAGCTCCCGCTTCCTTCCCCCTTCCACGTCGCCATGGCCGGCGACGCCCACGGCGCCCTGTGGCTCTACGACCTGGAGGAGCGCAAGATCCGGATGGTAACCGGTCGGGCCCCGGCCGAGGGCCCCGAGGCGCGGGAAGCCCCCCGAGCCCTGGCCCTCGAGGAGCTCGGCTCGGTGAAACCCCTGGCGAGCCCCGAGGCCCTGCCCTTCCCCCAGGTGCTCCGGGTGTTTCCCGACGGCGGGTTCGTTCTCGGCGGCGCCGGGGAGCTGTGGCGCTTCGACACCGCCGGCTGGCCGCTGTGGCGCCTGCGGGACTTCCAGGCCGGCGTGCGGCAGTCTCTGCCGGCATTCTACCGGATCGCGGTGGACAGCGAGCGCGCCTTCTACCTGCTCGATCCTCTCTCCCGGAGGCTCCTGCGCTTCGTGGATCTCGATGACAGCCAGGCAGAGCCTCGCGACGGGAGCCCTGCGCCCCGCTTCGCGACCCCTCCGGCGGCGGCGGACGTGGAGCTCGCCGGGTTGCTGCGCCGCTGGAGCGAAGCGGCCATCGCCGGCGGAGCGGCAAACCCCGACGCCGGGGAGCGGGAGCGGATCGCCCTGGTCGATGCCTGCCGCGGCCGGGACCTTCTCCTGATGGCCCGCTCCCTGCGCGCGGCAAGTCCATCGGCGCCCGCCGAGGATCCGGCCGCGTTGGACCGGGCCCTGCGGGTCAAGCAGGCCCGGCTTCTTGCCGAGCTGGCGGGCCGGTACGAAGAACAGCTGCTGTTGCCCGTGGCCGAGGAGGCCTACAACGCCGCCCTGCGAATCCTGCGGGCTCTGAGGGCCGCCGACCCGGTGGACCCGGACTTCCCGCCGCGCATCCGGGAGCTGGAGCGGCGGCGCAACGCGGTCAGGGAAATCCTGATCACCGTGCCGCCCCTGGAGCTTCTGAAGCCGGTGCTCTCCCGGCCCGCCGGCGGGGCCGCAGCCGCAACCCTCGGCCTCCAGCTGCGCAACACCACGGCCGTTGCCCTGCGGGAGCTCCGCTTCCAGGTCCGCGTCCCCGGGCTGCCCGGCGGCACGCTGGGGGCCGAGCTGCCCAGCCTGGCGAGCCGGGGCACAGCCACCCTGACCGCCGAGCTGGCCACCGGGAGCCCGCGGGCCGGAGAGCCTCCGCCCAGGGAGGATCTCCCCACCCGGGTGCTGGTCCTCGTAACCGCCACGGCCGGAAACGAGGAGCGGACCTTCTGGCTCGAGGCGCCGATCTTGGTACCCGCGCCGATGACGGCGTTCGCGCCGATGACGGCGTTCGCGCCGATGACGGCGTTCCCGGAGGTCCCTTGAATTGCACGCCCGGGTGGCCAAGGCCCCGTACAGGGGCTATAATCGTGCCTCGAAGGGAGATCCGCGGGTGGAACGAGTGAGCCGCTCCGGGGAGCAGGAAGGGCGATGACCAGGGTCTGTCTGCTCTTCGGGGGGAAGTCGGGCGAGCACGAGGTTTCCTGCCGCTCGGCGGCCTCGGTGGCCCGCAACCTGGACCCTGAGCGCTACCAGGTTCTGCTGGTGGGCATCGACCAGGACGGGGTGTGGCACTACCAGGAGCACGGGCGTTTCCTCCCCGAGGACTACGGCGAGCGGCTGGAGGTCGTCTCCGCCTCCCGGCCGGTGGCCGTGATCCCGGGGCGGGGCCTGGAGGTGGGAAGCTCGCCCCTGCCGGTGGACGTGGTCTTCCCTGTCCTGCACGGGAGCTTCGGCGAAGACGGGACGGTGCAGGGGCTGCTCGAGCTGGCGGGGCTGCCCTACGTGGGCGCCGGGGTGCTCGGCAGCTCGCTGTGCATGGACAAGGAAAAGACCAAGCAACTCTGGCGCGAGGCCGGCCTTCCGGTGGTCGATTCCCTGGTCCTGCGGGACACGTCGGCGCCGGCGCTGCGCGGGGCCGCCGAGCGCTTCGGCTTTCCGGTGTTCGTCAAGCCGGTGTGCGCGGGCTCGTCGGTGGGAATCAGCCGGGTGGCCTCGCCGCAGGACCTGGCGGCGGCGCTGCGGGAGGCCTTCCACTACGACACCAGGGTAATGATCGAGCCGGCCGTGGACGCCCGGGAGATCGAGTGCGCGGTGCTGGGCAACGAGCAGCCCGAGGCCTTCCCGCCCGGGGAGATCGTCCCCGCCCACGAGTTCTACAGCTACGAAGCCAAGTACGTCGATCCCGAAGGCGCCCGGCTGGAAATCCCGGCCGACCTTCCAGCGGACCTGCAGACGCAGATCCTGACCCTGGCTGTACAGGCCTTCCTCCAGGTCCAGGCCAGCGGCATGGCCCGGGTGGACTTCTTCCTGGAGCGAAACTCCAACCGGGTGTACCTGAACGAAATCAACACGATCCCGGGTTTCACCAACATCAGCATGTATCCCAAGATGTGTGAAGCCGCCGGCATCCCCTACGCCGCCCTCCTGGATCGCCTGATCGAGCTGGGCGAGGAGCGCCACGAGCGCCGCAGGCGCCTGCGCTTCGCCCGGTAGACCCCGTCGGTTGCCGCGGCAAAACATTGCAGTCCCTCCTCAGTTGGGACGATACTATATGTGACAACGCGGTAATAAAGCTGGATCACCTGGAGGAACGAGCCCCCATGATGACGGGATACGAGCAATATCTGAAGAACCTGCCGGTCATCCCTGCCGTGGCCGCCAAGATCCTGTCCATGACCGAAGAAAAGCTGGACATCTCCTTCAAGAAGCTCGAGGACATCATCAAGACGGACCCGGGGCTCACGGCCAAGATCCTGAAGATCGCCAACTCCGCCCTCTACGCCCGGCAGCGGGAGATCAAGAGCCTCCAGACAGCCATCACGCTCCTGGGCTTCAAGAACATCAAGAGCCTGGTGATCCTGGTCACGGCCTCCGGCGCGTTCAGCCGCCTGGCCAAGGAGAAGTTCTACGCCTTCTTCTGGCGCCACTCCCTGCTTTCAGCCTTCTTCGCCCGGCACATCGCCCTGCGCACCGGCAAAAAGGAGATATCCGAGGAGTGCTTCATAGCCGGCCTGCTCCACGACATCGGGCAGGTGGCATTCTTCCACACCGACCGGGAGCGCTACGCTCAGGTCGTCGCCCAGCTCTTGACCGGCAACTCGGCAGTCGAGGGCCTGGAGGAGATGCTCTTCGGCTTCACCCATCGCACCTTCGGCGCGGCGCTCCTTCAGAAGTGGAGCTTCCCGGACGTCTACGTGGACGCCGCCCGGGAGCACCAGAGCCTGAACGTGACCTCCCCCTACAAGAACCTGGTTCTGATCGTCACCGCCGCCGCCCTGTTCGCCGAGACCTCCCGGGGCGGGGACCTGGATTCCGATCAACGGGAGCTCCTGGGCCAGATCCTTCCCCGCATCGGCCTGGCAGCCGCGGACTCCGACTACTACCGGGAGCAATTCCTTTCGGACCTGCAGAACGACGCCCTGTTCCGGGAGTGCGGCGCCCTGTTCGGCCTGTAGCGCCGCGGCCCGGGAGTCGAGGAACTCAGAAGCTCAGGACCTTGCGACCCTCCTTGAGATACTGCGTCAGGGGCGCGCCCATGTACTTGACCTCCACCCCGAGCGCCTCGAGGGCCTCGGACACCCCGAGATGATCGGAGCAGGCCTTGCAGGCCTCGACCCGGATCCCGGCCTCCCGCATTCCGGCAAGCCGTTCCTGGAGCTCGGGCTCCTGGGTGAGCAGCCTGGCCGAAGGCCCCCAGATCACCAGGGTAACCGCCGGCCACCAGCCCTTGAGCTTGGCGTTCAGGGTGTACATGAACACCATCTCCCGGGCCACCTCCGGGTCCTGGCTCGACCAGATCACCACCAGCTGATCGCCTGCTTTCACGCTCTGCCTCCTCCGGTCCGTGGAATCCGACGCCTGAGGCCCCGTGCTCATGATCTTGCCAACTCCTCAGCTTGGTCTATCATATAGGAGCTGCAACCTCTCGCTCAAGGAGAAGCACAAGACATGGGAAAGGGAGACAAGACCACCCGCCGCGGCAAGCTGTATCGGGGAACCTACGGGCGCTCCCGCCCCCGAAAGAAGAAAAGGAAGCCCGCCCGGGGGGCACCTACCGCAGCCACTCGCCGATCCGACCGCGCTCCTTGACCAGGCGGTAGCGGACGAACTCGTTGAGGCAGACCATGGCCCGCTCCGCGGTCAGGTAGGTCGGGACCCCGCCGGAGTCCATGACCTGGCCGAAGCGGTTGTACACGGCGTCGGCGCCGGAGACCACGTTCACCGACACCACCACGGGCTTCTTGTGGCGGTGCACGGTGTCAACGATCCTGGCGGCGATGTTCTTCTCGAAGTGCTCGATCTCGCTGTCGGTGGTATGCAGAACCTGGGCCTGGGGCACGATCGAGATGCACAGGGCGTCGACCCGGGGGGAGGCGAGCATGATGTCGATGCAGCGCTCGAACTCGTCGTCCGAAACCATGGCGGTCAGGTCCAGGAGGGGCTCGGCGTTCACGTACGGGGGGATGATCCCGCGCAGGCGCTCGATGGTCTGTCCGTCCAACTCGGCCAGGACCAGGTCCCCCAGGGAATCCGCGGCGTAGGTCTTCTCGTAGCCCGCGTTGGCGATCACGGCCACCCGGTTGCCGCCCACCTGGAAGTCGTTAAGCAGGGCGAAGGTCTTGATGAAGTCCCCGTGATCGATCATGGAGTCCGCCACGATGAGTCCCGCCTGCTTCATGGCCGCCTTGGCCACGGCGTACTCCCCCGCCATGCTGGCGGTGTGGGACTGGGCGGCCAGCTGCCCCGCCTCGGTTCGTCCGGCCTTGTATACCACGATGGGCTTGCGGCTCCTGGAGGTGACGTCGAAGAACTTCCGCCCCGCCCCGGGCTTGAACCCCTCGATGTACAGGCCGATCACGTCGACCATGGGGTCATCCTCGAAGTACTGCACCAGGTCCGAAGGGTCCACGTCCAGCTGGTTCCCGTAGCTCACGATGACCTTCGGGCTGATGGCGTTGCGGAGGTTGTAGATCTCCATGATCCCCATGGCCCCGCTCTGGCTCAGGATGGCCACGTTGCGATCTTTTTCCAGGTTGATCCTGAACTTCTCCTCCGGGATGAAGAAGGTGTTCAGACCCGAAAACGGGGTCGAGGACTCCCCCGCAGACGGGGTCGAGGACTCCCCAACATACACCACCCCGAGGCAGTTGGGGCCCACGATGCGCATCCCGTGCTTCCGGGCCACCGCCAGGATGCGGTCCTCCAGGTCCCGGTTCTTCCGGGCTTCGCTGAAGCCCCCGGGGATCACCAGCAGGGCCCTGACCCCCTTGGCCGCGCAGTCCTCCACAACCGCGGCGGTCGCCTCTGCGGGGACGGTCACGATGGCCAGGTCCACGGCTTCGGGGATGTCCCTCACCGAGCGATGCAGGCTCACGGTCCTGCCCCCCACGGACACCTCTCCCCCCTTGATGTTCACGGCGAAGACGTCCCCCCGCCCCAGGTCGATCAGGTTCTTGAGGATGATGTTCCCGGACTTCGAGGAATCCGAGGCGCTGACCCCGACCACCGCGATCCCCGAGGGCTCGAACAGCGGGCGCAGGGTCGCCTTGGGCTGCACCGCGAGATCCGGGCCTTCGGCCTCCCTTTCCCGGAAGGCGGCGTAGCCGTCGATCGCGATCAGGTTGCCGTAGCGGTCGAACACGAAGGGGTTGATCTCGAACTCCGTGAGCACGAAGCGGCTGCTCGAAGGGAAGAAGGACGAGAACGCCGTGGCCAGGTCGCTGAAGCGCACCTCGGCGTCCACGATCTTGGTCACGTAGTCGCCGTGTCCTTCGGCCAGGTACTTCTCGCTGATGTGGGTCGAGGACATGAGGGCCCCGGCCCAGTCCCGGTCCAGGGGCGGCAGGATCACGTTGGGGGGGGAAAAGTGGGCCGCGAAGTGCTCCGCGTCGCTTCCTCCCTTGCTGAAGGAGATGACCGGCCCGAAGGCCATGCTCTCGCGGATCCCGATCAGGATCTCGTTGCCCAGGTCCTTGGAGTAGTCCACGAACTCCACCAGGAGCACCCCCTCGACCCGCTCGCCCCGCCCGGCAAAGCGCTCCCGCATCCGGCGGACGGAGTAGCGCACGAACTCCAGGTCCTTGTACACGACCTCCACGCCCCCGGCCTTCTGCTTGTGCGCCACCTCCGGGGAAATCACCTTGATCACGACCCGCTCGCTGCCGAACACGGACAGGGAGCTGTGGGTGATGTCCCGATCGTCCCGCACGATCAGGTGCGTGGGCGTGCGGATGCCCATAAACCTCAGGATCTCGTAGACCTCGTGCTCGAACAGCTGCCCTCGTCCCTCGGCCCGGGCCTCTTCCAGGATCCTCTCGACCTCCCGAGTCCAGCTTCCGGCCTGCTCAGTCCCCATGTCCCTCTCCCCCCAGGCGACCCATGGCCTCGATCACCCTGCGGACCACCTTCCACACGATCCCGACCGAGGGCACGTCGACCCACTCCTCCGGGCTGTGTACGCCCCCCAGGGTCGGACCGAGGGAGACCATCTCCAGCTCCGGGGCGATGCCCTTGAACACCCCGCACTCCAGGCCCGCGTGGAAGGCCTTGAGCTGCACCGGAGCCCCGAGCACCGCCTCGTACTCCTCCTTGACCAGGAGGTTGAAGGGGGAGCGGGGATTGGCCGCCCAGCCGGGATAGCGGGTGTGCTGCTTGACCGCCGCGCCGTGGCGCTCGCCGATCTCCCGCAGGGTGCGGGAGAGCTCCTGCAGGCTGCTGTCCACCGAGCCCCGGGCGTTGGCGAAGATCTCGAAGCGATCGTCCCTGCTCTTCACGAGGGCCAGGTTGTTGGAGGTCTCCACCAGCCCCTCGATCTCCCGGCTGAAGGCAAGGGGCCCGTGGGGGATCTCGGCCAGGAGCCGGCAGATCGTCGCGCTGTGCTCCAGGGAGCAGGCGCGGGCGGCCTCGCCGCCGGCGGCAGCTCCAGGCTTGGCTCCGGGCGCTGCCGCCGGATCCGCCCGCTGGTCTGCCCCCGGCCGGACCCCGATCGTGATACCAGGCTCGTGCGTCAGGGCCTGCGCCAGCGTACGCTCGCGCCAGGAGCCCAGGGCCGCCAGGGCGGCCTTCGCCGATCCCGGCGGGACCAGGGCCACGCACCGTCCCGAGGGCGGGATCACGTTCGATGCCGTCCCGCCCTCCAGGGCGGCGATGCGCACGTCCCCCTGCGTCCGCAGAGCCTCCAGGCCCGAGACCAGGAGCTTGATGGCATTCAGGCGGGGCAGGTGGATCTGGATGCCCGAGTGTCCGCCGGCCAGGCCGTCCACCTCGATCTCCAGGGGCATCCAGCCTTCGGCGGGCCCGCGGGGGGCCGGGAGGGAGTAGTCCGTGTACTCCCCCCCGGCGGTGCCGATGGTGACCAGCCCCAGCTCCTCGCTGTCCAGGTTCAGCAGGTGTCCGCCGGTGAAGAACCCGGCCTGGAGCCCGAAGGCGCCCTTCATACCCCCCTCCTCGTCTACGGTCAGGAGCACCTCCAGGGGACCGTGGCTCAAGCTCGGGTCCACCAGGGCCGCCAGGGCATAGGCGATCCCGATCCCGTTGTCCGCCCCCAGGGTGGTGCCCCGCGCCCGGACCCGGTCGCCGTCCACCCAGGCGGGGATCGGGTCCGTGTCGAGGTCCACGCCGCTTCCGGAGGCCTTGGCGCAGACCATGTCCAGGTGTGCCTGCAGAACCAGGGTCGGCACCGCCTCGCGACCCGGCGATGCCGGCACGTTCAGAAGGAGGTTGCCCGCGGCGTCTTCGGCGCAGGCCACCCGGCGGTCCGAGGTCCAGCTCTTGACCCAGCTGCGGATGCGATCCTCCTTGCCGGAGCAGCGGGGGATCCGGGTGATCTTTTCGAACAGGCTCCAGACGATCCGGGGCTCCAGGGACCCCAGGGCTTGGTTGCTCATGGCGTATCCGTGGGTGAAAGAATCGGGTTTTCGAGTCAACTCTACAGGATCGGCGGTCCCGCGTCATCCTCGGATTTCCCAAGAAAGGGAGGGGTTGAAGATTGGTGGAACGAGCAGGACTGGCGCTCACCGGAGAATCGCTCAGAATCAACAGTTTTCGCGGCGATCAGGGGCATCACACTGCGGGGACGTGCTCACCCGACGAAGCAGGCCAGGGGACGGATTGCGAGTCCGACGAAGTTGGGTCTCCCGACCATCCCCGAGGAGCTCGCGGGGGAGGAAGACCTCGGATTCCTTCTGCTACGACCGCCCTCGGCGGCTCTTTCGCATCCGGTAGCGGTTCCGAGCGGCGACGGCGACCTCTATGAGGTCCGATGTTCAGCGCCTGCCCTTCGTGGCCCACGCTGCGCCGGACGTTTCCGCGGAAACGTCCGGCGCCGCCGGCTCGGCTGAAACGTGGATCCCAGAGAGTCGAACCGTACATGCTCATACTCCCCCATACGGTCGTCATCTTTGCAGCAGGCGATGCGCGTCTTCTCGGGCTGCAGCTCCAGACCGCATTCCTCCAGGCGCCGCCGTACCGCCTCCTGCGCCTCTGCCTCGCTCTCGCAGTGGATCACCGCATCGTCGGTGGTTCAAAAAAGGCTGTATTGCCGAGTGCACCCCACACTGCTATTATTCGCCTGAACTGGTGGCAGAAATCGACCCAGACTATTCCTACGGGGTGGTGGGCGAGGGGAGTTCCTTTTGCTCGTGAGACAATCTGGGCTTTGCGTTTTTTCTCGTTCTTTCTGAGATTTTCGACCCACTTGCCACCATCGATTGCTCGTACATCGCGGCTGACGTTGTGATGACCGTCTCTATCGTCTTCAGAGCCGCTTTTTCGCGACGTCCCGGCCCCCAGCTGGTCCCGGTCCCACTGGACAGCGTGATGTGGTAGTAAATGTTCCAGTCCGGCCGGCTCTCTGCTCTTTCGATCGTGAGTACAGGCGGATTGCCCGAAAACATCTCGGCTTCGATGATCTTGAACATAGATGCTGGATCAGCGTCTGCTGGAAGGCCGAGCCCATCGACGATCATGAATGAAACCGTTCGTACGGGAGCGCACGCAAGTTCTCTCTCGATCCGTGGTGGATCCTGGCGTAGCATGCCATCATAGCCAGTGGCCCGTATGAATCGGCAAAAAAGGATTTGCATATTTTTCCCTGGCAGTGTAAAAATATGGCTTCACTATCACACGAATCGCGGAGGTCTCGATGTGAATTATCTGACTGCGGACAACATAGACTTCCTGGCCATCGGGGCGGCGGTCATCGGGGCCGGGGGGGGCGGCGATCCGTACATGGGCAAGCTCATGGCCAAGGGTGCCCTGCTCGAGAAGGGAAGGGTCGAGCTGATCCCGGCGGAGAGCGTGCCGGACGACGCCCTGGTCATTCCTTCGGCCATGATGGGCGCCCCGGCGGTCATGCTCGAGAAGCTCCCCAATGGGCAGGAGCCCGAGGCGGCCTTCAAGGCGGTGGAGGCCTTCTTCGGCAAGAAGGCCTACGCCGTGCTGCCCATCGAGGCCGGAGGGGTCAACTCCTGCATCCCGGTCTACACCGCCGCCCGGCTGGGCCTGCCCCTGGTGGACGCGGACGGCATGGGCCGGGCCTTTCCGGAGATCCCGATGACCACCTTCACCATAGGCGGGGTCAACGCCTGGCCCATGGTCGTCTGCGACGAGAAGGGCAACAAGGTGGTCATCGAGGCGGCCAGTAACTTCTGGGTCGAGACCCTGTCGCGGACCGCCACCATCGCCATGGGCCTGGCCTCGATGATCGGCCTGTACGTCATGGACGGCAAGACCCTCAAAGAATGGGGCATCAAGGGAACCATCTCCCTGGCCCTGGAGATCGGCCGGCGCATCATCCAGGCCAGCCAGAGCCACATCAGCCCCGTGGAGTCCATCCTCGAGCTCACCCGGGGCTACCGCCTGTTCGAGGGCAAGGTGGGCGACGTGCAGCGGGAGCTGTCCACGGGCTTCGTGCGGGGCAAGGCCCTGTTCGACGGCCTGGACGCCTTCAAGGGCGTCCGCTTCGAGCTGGCCTTCCAGAACGAGAACCTGATGGCCCTGCTGGACGGCAAGCCCTGCGCCATGGTCCCGGACCTGATCACGGTCCTGGACCGGGAGACCGGCAGCCCGATCACGACCGAGCACCTCAAGTACGGCCAGCGGGTCGTGGTGATCGGCATGCCCTGCTCCCCGATCTGGCGCACCGAGGCGGGGCTCAAGCTCGTCGGGCCCCGCTACTTCAAGTACGACTTCGACTACGTACCGATCGAAGAGCTGGCAGGGAGGAGCGCGATATGAGCCTGCGATTGGGCATCGACGTCGGGGGCACCAACACCGACGCAGTGATTCTGGACGCCAAGGACCGGGTCCTGGCCAAGGCCAAGCGCCCGACCAGCGAAGACATTTCCACCGGCATCCGCGAGGCCGTGGACGCGGTTCTCCAGGAAAGCAAGATCGACGTGGGCAGGATCGCCCACGCCATGCTCGGAACGACCCACTCCACCAACGCCATCGTGGAGCGCAAGGGCCTGTCCAGGGTCGGGGTCATCCGCATGAGCGCCCCCTCGGGGCTGGCCATCCCGGCGTACCTGGACTGGCCGCAGGACATCATCCCCCACCTGGGCCGCTCGTTTCACGTGCTGGGGGGAGGCTACGAGTACAACGGCGCCCTCCTGGGCACGCCCGACGCGCAGGAGATCCGGGGGGCCCTGGAGTCCCTGAAGAAGGACAGGATCGAAGCCCTGGCGGTGAGCTGCGTGTTCTCACCGGTGAACGCCGAGCAGGAGCAGATGGTGCGCTCCGCGGCCCTGGAGCTCTTCGGCGAGGGCTTCCCGGTCTCCCTGTCCAGCGAGATCGGCAGCGTCGGGCTCCTCGAGCGGGAGAACGCCACCATCCTGAACGCGGCCATCTCCCGGATCGCCGGCTCGGCTTACCGATCGTTCCAGGACGTGCTCCGAGGGCACGGCATCGAGGCGGACCTGTTCATCACCCAGAACGACGGCACCCTCATGGCCGTGGAGTACGCCCGCAAGTACCCGGTGCTGACCATCGCCTCCGGGCCCACCAACTCCCTGCGGGGCGCCGCCTTCCTCTCGGGCCTGAGCGACGCCATCGTGGTGGACGTGGGGGGCACCACCACGGACGTGGGCATCCTGACCAAGGGCTTCCCGCGGGAATCCAGCTCGGCGGTCCACGTGGGCGGGGTGCGCACCAACTTCCGCATGCCCGACCTGATCGCCATCGGCCTGGGCGGCGGCTCGCTGGTGAAATGCTCGGCGGGCGCCTGCACCGTGGGGCCGGAGAGCGTGGGCTACCGGATCACCCGGGAGGCCCTGGTGTTCGGGGGCAAGACCCTGACGGCCACGGACATCGCCGTGGCTGCCGGCCTGGCCGAGCTGGGGGACAAGGGCAAGACCGCCGGGATCGACAAGAGCATCGTCGAGCCCGCCGCCGGGCGAATCCGGGAGATGGTGGAAGAGGTGATCGACAAGATGAAGACCACCTCCCAGGACATGCCCGTGGTGCTCGTGGGCGGCGGGAGCATCCTGCTGCCCGACCGCCTGCGCGGAGCAAGTCAGGTCATCCGGCCGGATCACTTCGACGTGGCCAACGCCATCGGTGCGGCCATCTCCCAGGTCTCCGGGAGCATCGACGGGGTGTACGACGTGGCCACCAAGGGGCGGGAGGCCGTGATCGAGCAGGTCAAGCAGGAGGCCCACGCCGAGGCGGTCAGGGCCGGAGCCGACGGGGAGTCCGTGGAGATCGTGGAGCTGGAGGAGATCCCCCTGGCCTACATGCCCTCGAATGCCGTGCGCTTTCGGGTCAAGGCAGTTGGAAGACTGAAGCGATAAACGCAGGACCAACGCAAAACCAAGGAAGGAGAGAGAGAAACACATGAGTGCGAAGAGCAAAGCCAAGGGTGTCGAAGTGGCCTTCGAGGACTACGGCACCAAGCCGGTCCCGGTCGAGAAGACCCGGAACTGGTTCGACATGGGGATCGTGATCTGGGGCATCTCGGTCTGCATCCCGGCCTTCATGCTCGGCGGCATCGCCGCCTCCAGCGAGCGCCTGGGGATCGCGATCCTGGCCGTAGTGGTGGCCTCCGCCATCCTGACCCTGATCTCGCTGGCCACAGGGACGCTGGGTGCCCACACCCGGATGTCCACGGCCATGAGCAGCAAGTTCACCTTCGGGCTGCAGGGCAACATCCTGATGTCGATCCTGCTGTTCATCGGGACCTTCGGCTGGTTCGGCGTGCAGCTGGAGGTGTTCGGCCAGGCAGTGCAGGGGTCGGTCGGCATCCTGGCGAACGGCGCCGCGATCCCGCGCTGGCTCCCGATCATCGGGGGCGGAATACTGATGACCCTGACCGCCACCTACGGCTTCAAGGCCATCGAGAAGCTGTCGGTGATCGTCATTCCGATCCTGCTCGTGCTCCTGATCGCCACCCTGGTCAAAGCCTTTGCCGGGGTGAGCCTGGCCGAGGTGTTCGGCAAGAGGCCGGCCCAGGTCATGCCGCTGGGCGTGCTGATCTCGGCCATCGCCGGCGGCTATGCCGTCGGGGCGGTGATCCAGCCGGACATCACCCGCTATGCCAAGAGCAAGGGCCACGCCTCCGGGGGCATGGTGTTCGGGATGATGATCGGCTTCCCCCTGGTGCTGATCATGGCGGCCTTCCTGTTCGCGGCCTCCGGCCAGGCCCAGTTCGCAGACGTCATGCTGGCCTACCATCGCGGGATCTGGGGCATCTTCGCCCTGCTCGTGATCGTGCTCGCCACCTGGACCACCAACGACAACAACCTGTACTCCGCGGCCCTGGCTTTCAACAGCATGCTCCCGAAGGTTAAGAAGTGGGTCCTGACCATCATCGGCGGGGCTCTGGGCACGATCCTGGCCCTGTTCGGGATCCTGGGACAGTTCATGAACTGGCTGATCATCCTCGGGGTGACCGTTCCGCCCATCGGCGCGGTCCTGGCCGTGGACTTCCTGCTGTTCCGCAGCGACCAGTACCGCTTCGACAATCTCGAGAAGCAGCCCGCGGTGCAGGTCTTCTCCCTGCTCTCCTGGGCGCTCGGCACCGCCGTCGGCTTCCTGACCTTCTACAGGGTCTTTACCTTCACCTCCGCTCCGGCCCTGGACGCCATCATC